>OLIL01000061.1_pt1 | contig 121340 bp, 95 predicted proteins | sample 1609701 | NCBI WGS metagenome assembly OLIL01 (sample SAMEA4350146, study PRJEB24818) | metagenome | biome: human; feature: gut; material: faeces | place: Denmark | collected 2013-09
GTCCTTGGTAATCTCCATAATGATATCTTTTTATGTTTGTAACTAATTGGATTTCAACTACAAAGATACAAAAAATATCGGAGATTACCAACTTTTTTAGGCACTATTTCTTATCCCGAACTGAGGTATATAATACATAAATGGATGGAGATACAACTGAACGATTATCACAAGAAAGTCAATGCCCAGATGCAAAAGAGCATGGCTTATTGGCGAGAGCATCCGCTTTCGCTGGAGGAGTGCTTAGCTCAATTCAAGCGCTTGCGGGAACAACGGCTTGCAAGGGAGTCCAAATTGCAAGGTTAAATATCAAGCATTACATCTATGAATAAAGATAATATCAACGAGTTCGCATCCTTCGATGAGTATCTCCGACAAGGAGAGCCTTCGCAGAAGGAAAGCGCCGAGAACAGGAAGACAGCTATCGGATTGCAGGCTGTAGATGGGCTGCAACCGTCGGCGTATCTCATAGATGTGGCTAAACGAAACATCGAAGGAGATTCCGTAAACTACCTGAATTGGGAAGACTTGCGAAGAGCTTTGGATTGGGATATTGAACAGGAGAAGAACTTCTCATATAAAGGTCTGACGGATGATGAGAAGATTGAGCATATTGCCAAATTCATTTCAGGCATCTGGCAGATCCATGCTTTTAGAGAGGGCAACACCCGAACCACGGCGATTTTCACCATCCAATATCTCCGTTCGTTAGGATATGAAGTGAACCATGAAATGTTCGCCAAGCATTCCTGGTATTTCCGCAATGCCCTGGTTCGTGCCAACTATCGAAACATTCAGAAAGGCATAGATTATTCTCCTATTACCTGGTTCGTTTCTTCAGGAACTTACTCCTAAAAGATAGCTGGGTGCTCAAAAACAGATACTTGCATATAGATCCTACAGATGAATGGAAGGTACAGCCAAGACTTGCTACCCCACAAGTACCCCATACGCCTCATCAAAAGGTGGACAGAAAAGGTGGACAGAAAACCAAAGACTCTATCCTTTCCCTTATCGCATCCGACCCATTTGTCACCACCAATGAGATGAGTAAACAATTGGAAATCAACCGAAGTGCCATCTCTAAACATATAAAGAAACTGAAAGAAGATCATATAATAGAACGAATAGGACCAGACAAGGGAGGGAAATGGATCATCAAAAAATAAGAAACACCTTATTTTATGGCGCAAAGATAGCACTAATTTTTCACTTATACAAGAAAAAACCGCTGCTTTTGTAATCTTTTTCATGTATAAGTGAAAAACATTGCGTTTTTATCGAATATTTCTAGTATAAGTGAAAGAAATAACTCTAAAAAGGAAACTTTGATGGAATTTTTCGCTTTTTTCTGTTCTACTTGATGTTATCTCGCAGAAAAATCGTAACTTTGCAAATCATATAACAACAACACAAAGAATAAAATGAAGAAAAAAGCAACGGTCCTTATCGCCTCTATCATGGCGTTCTGCGGAATCAATACCGCTCACGCTGACGAGGGAATGTGGACGATTTACAACTTGCCTAACGCTGTATATGAGATGATGCAGCGCGAAGGCTTCAGTATGACTTACGACCAGCTCTACAACGGCGAGAACGCCTTGAAGAATGCTGTGGTTAACTTCTCCGGCTATTGCTCAGGCGTAGTCGTTTCTCCAGACGGTTTGGTCTTTACCAACCACCATTGCGGTTTCGAGGCTATCAGAAGCCACTCTACCGTGGAGCACGACTATATGCTCAATGGTTTCTTTGCTAAATCTTACGCAGAGGAATTGCCTAACGAGAATATGTTCGTCAGCTTTATGGTTGAACAGAAAGATGTAACCGATAAGGTGATGAGCCTCGGATACGAGAAACTCGACAACAAGAAGCGCGATGAACTCATCGATTCTCTGGAGAACGAGATGACTACGGAGGTAAAGAAGAACGATTCTACCCTTCATATCACCGTTCAGCCATTCTACGAGGGCAACAAGTGGTACGCTACTACCTATCGCGACTTCACCGACCTGCGTCTGGTTTTCACCGTACCAAAGTCTATGGGTAAGTTTGGTGGCGATACAGACAACTGGATGTGGCCTCGCCAGACCTGCGACTTCTCTGTATTCCGCATCTATGCCGACCCAAAGACCAATGGTCCTGCTGCCTACAGCAAGGATAATGTGCCTTATCATCCTAAGCGTTGGGCACAGGTTTCTCTCCAGGGTTACAAGGATGGCGACTATGCGATGACCATGGGTTACCCAGGCAGCACAGAGCGCTATCTTTCAAGCTACGGAATCCAGACCATGCGCGATGCAGAGAATGCGCCTCGTGCCCAGGTTCGTGGCGTAAAGCAGGAGGTGATGCAGAAGCACATGCGTGCCGACGAGGCTGTACGCATCAAGTACGACAGCAAGTATGCCAGCTCTTCCAACTACTGGAAGAATGCCATCGGTATGAACAAGTGTATCGACTCTATCGGCATCGTGAATCTGAAGCGTGAGTACGAAACCCGTCTCCGTGCTTGGCAGGATACAGCCAAGGCAGCCAACGACCTCGCCCACAAGGTAGATTTCGATAAGCTCGCCAAGCTCTACAAGGAGAGCGCAGACGTGAAGTATGCCTGGACCAACTTCTCTGAATCTTTCACCAGAAGAAGCAACATCGAGTTCTCTACCCGTGCCATCAAGCTCCAGACCAACATGGAGGTAAAGGGTCCTGAGAAGAACAAGAAGAAGCAGTATCATGAGTTTGAAGATAACTCTACAGAATGGGATATGGCGCTCGATAAGGAGGTGCTCGCTACCCTCTTGAAGAACTACAAGGAGCACGTAAATGCAAAATGGTTGCCTAAGTTCTACAAGACCATCGACGCTGAGTTTGGCGGCGACTACGCCAAGTATGTGGATTATCTCTGGGAGAAGTCGCTCATCATGAAGAAGGGTGCCAAGCTCTACTTCAACAAGAAGGGATATGAGAAGGATCCAGGCGTAAGCTTCGGTATGGATCTGAACGATGTATTTGCAGATTTCGCTGCTCAGATGGGCAGCATCAACGATAGCATCGCCGAGCAGGAGAAGTATCTCTGTGCTGCCAAGCTCCGTATGGAGGAGGACATGCCTCACTACAGCGACGCCAACTTCACCATGCGATTGAGCTACGGTCAGGTAGGCGGTTTCGACCTCGGTGGCAAGCCATCAGGCTATTATACCACAGCCGAGAGCATCGTAGAGAAGATGAAGAAGGGCGATAAGGTAATCGATTACTACGCTGAGCCGATCATGCACGAGCTTCTCTCTGAGAAGGACTTCGGCAAGTATCAGGATAAGACGACTGGCAAGATGCAGCTCTGCTTCCTCACCAACAACGATATTACCGGTGGTAATTCTGGTAGCCCTATGTTCAATGGTAAAGGTGAGTTGATTGGTCTTGCCTTCGATGGCAACTGGGACAGCCTCAGCTCTGACATCAACTTCGACAAGCGCCTGGCTCGCTGCATTGGCGTGGATATTCGCTATGTACTCTACCTGATGGATAAGTGGGGACACGCAGACCGCCTCTTGAAGGAGATCAATGCAAAGTAAATCCTATCTCTGAATCAACAGAGATGATAGAATGGTTTATCCTGGGATAAAGATTAGTCTCAGGATGATATAAAAAGAGCGGAAAATCAGCTGTTAACTGTTAACCCTGTTAACTCCTGGCTTTCCGCTCTTGTTTTATTTAGTCTTTCTATTCTTGTTATCTTTCTGATTTTCAACTTGTTTTATCTTAAATATTCGCAACTTACAGAATTCCTATTAATATTGCGAGATATTATTCAGCTCCTTCAATGAAACCTGACGAGGCTTCTCGGCGAGTTTCTTCTTCAATTCATCCACTGTTATTTCAAAAGAAGGATTGAAATCGCTGAGCGCATATCAGTCCCAGGCAAGCGATAAGAATAGATTTCTTCATTTGCTTATAATTGTCTAATAGTTCATACCAAAAGCCCAGAGTGGAATAACATTACCCATGCCTGTCTCTATATCATCCTTCACAATATATCCCTCTTTTGCCTCAGAAATCTGCTTCTGACCTTTCTTTTTACCACCAATCTCAAAAGTCTTGTCTTCTATCATGAAATCAGAGATTGGAGAATTGAAGACAGCATGATTCACACGCATCTGATTAAAAAAGAAAGTCTCTCGTTGATTGCCAATATCAGGCACCGAAGAAGAGAGAGCAAAGGAGAGGTTAGTATTATCAAGATACACCTTTTCTACCTTGCCCAAACCACGCACACCTCCTGTGGACTCGTGAAGTTGGGCTATCAAACCTGCACGCTCCATCAGTTCGAAGTAATCGGGCAGATTATTGCGATCTACCTTGATAGTTGTAGCAATGGTACTCATGTTTGGCTTGAAAGGCACACTATCAGCTATTACCTGCATCAGTTCCTTCAATTTTCTGGACACCATCACCGTATAATTGGCATATTGTGGAATATCCGTCTCCAAAGTCATACTCACTACTTGATTCAGTCGCATCCTATAGCCCTCATCCTTTGAAAAAGGATAGTAACCCTTGCGCAGATATTCATGAAATAATGCCAACGGATGCTCTATCTCCTCCGGCAATACGACCTCATTATTTACGATTTGTTCCAATGTAGAGACAGGAATATCTATGCCCTTTTCCATACCGATGTATTCACGAAAAGACAGGCCTTGCATCGTAAAGACCAGTACTCGTCGGCTTAAATCTGCTGTACCTTTATAAATATCAAGCACAGAAGAACCGGTAAATACCACTTGCAAGGTTGGCAGATTATCGTATATCATCTTAAGTTCTGTAGCCCATCCCTTATATTTATGTATTTCATCGATAAAAAGATGCTTGCCTCCAAGTTGGCTAAACTTCATTGCAGTTTCAAAGAGAGTATGATTAGCGAAATAGATGGATTCCGCACTCACGTAGAGTGTGTCTTTCATCTGAAGATTCAATTTGATATACTGCAAAAGAAGTGTTGTCTTGCCGACTCCACGAGGTCCAACAAGGGCCGTCATCCGATTCGACCAAGGAATCTGATGATACATATATCGTAGGTATCGAGTATCGGTACGCTTGATAAGATTGTCAGAAAGTTGCTTCAATAATTCCATATTTCTTGCCTTATTTGATGTTTACGGCTGCAAATATACAAAAATTGCGGTAAAAACACCGCAATTTACCAAAGAAATTGCTGTATTTTTACCGCAAAATACGGATATTGCATCAAAACATCCCTTTGATGCAGGCTTTCATCTTATTATAAATCGCTGCCTAAATTACTTCTTCTTAGGTCTGCGACGAGCCCAACCTTCTTCCTCGAAGTTTGGCTCCTCACCCTTGAGCTTCACGTTGTCGTTGTTCTGGAAGAACTGGCGCCAATCGCCTGTATCCTCCTGAGAGCGAGACTTTCTGCCGCCACGAGATTCACCACGGCTTCCACGTCCTCCCTTTCCACGAGCATCACGAGAGTCTCTTGCATCATTCGAAGAACCTCTGCGTCCGCCACGGGCTGCTCTGCCATGACCTTCATCATCAGCATCGTTACATCTTACGGTTCTGCCCTTATACTCAGTACCGTTCAAAGCCTTCATCACGCGCTTCGCATCCTCCTCAGGCACCTCAATGTAGGCAAACTTACTCAGCAGGTCGATGTGACCCACCTCCTGGCGACCCTTCACGTGCTTGTTCAGATACTGCATGATTTCGCCCGGATAGAAACCAGCCGCCTTACCCAGGTTGATGAACAGTCTCTTGAAACCAGCCTCTGTCTCATGCTTTCTGCGACCATTGGAAACCTTGCCACGGCCTTCGCCACGGCTTCCACGGCCTTCACCGCCACGGGAGCCCTTGCCTGTTTCTGGCTTGATAATCTCAGGAGCATTCTTATAGTAATCGAGGAACTTACCGAAGGTGATGGTTACCATCTTCTTGATGATGTCCTCCTTGTCGATGTACTCAAACTGGCGGTTGATTTCAGCCATGTATGGTTCAATCTGATCCTCATCCACATCGGTCTTCATGATGTCGTCCATGGTCTTGAAGAGCTGCTTCTTGCAGATTTCCTCTGGGGTAGGCAATACGCCATCCACGAACTCCTTGCCAATCTGCTTCTCTATCTGGCGAACCTTGAACTTCTCTCTGGTATGGATGATAGAGATGGATGTTCCCTTCTTTCCGGCACGACCCGTACGGCCGCTTCGGTGGGTGTAACTTGCCACATCATCAGGCAACCCATAGTTGATAACGTGAGTCAGATCATCTACGTCCAGACCACGGGCAGCCACATCGGTAGCCACCAGGAACTGAACGGTATGGTTGCGGAACTTCTGCATGGTGAGGTCACGCTGCTGCTGACTCAAGTCGCCGTGCAGCGCCTCTGCATTATAACCATCCTTAATCAGCTTATCTGCAATATCCTGAGTCTCCAGCTTGGTGCGGCAGAAGATAATCGCAAAGATGCGTGGATAGAAATCCACCACGCGCTTCAGGGCGAGATACTTGTCCTTGGCATTTACCAGATAGTAGATGTGGTTTACATGCTCAGCACCCTCGTTACGCGACCCCACTACGATTTCCTTGTGGTCGTGCAGGTAGTTGAGGGCAATCTTCTCGATGTCCTTGCTCATGGTAGCCGAGAAGAGCAGGGTGTTTCTATCCTCAGGCACGTTCTCGAAGATGGCATTGATGCTCTCAGAGAAGCCCATGTTCAGCATCTCGTCAGCCTCATCAAGCACCACGTTGTTCACGTTCTCCAACTGAGCCACGCCACGATTAATCAAATCGAGCAAACGGCCAGGGGTAGCCACGATAATCTGCACACCATGCTTCAGGGTGCGAATCTGGCTTCCGATGTCGGTACCGCCATAAACTGCGGCAATATGCAAACCGTCGATGTACTTGGCAAAACTGTTCAAATCGTCTGCTATCTGGAGACAGAGCTCACGTGTAGGACTGAGGATGATAGCCTGTGTCTGCTTGCTGCTGGCATCAGTTTTCTGGATAACCGGAATACCGTAAGATGCTGTCTTACCCGTACCGGTCTGCGCCAACGCAATCACGTCGTTCTTATTACCAAGCAAATATGGGATTACTTCTTCCTGAACTGGCATTGGATTTTCAAATCCAAGCTCTTCGATGGCACGGCGAATCTCCTCGCTCACGCCCAATTCTTCAAATGTCTTCAAATCTTTTTAACCTTAATTCATTATAATCAAAATGGAAGGCCGAATTCACCCTCCCAGCCATGAATTAGGGTGCAAAATCCTTCCGAAACGCTTGCGGCAATCGTACGTATTTATTAAGATTGCCTAAATTCGGGTGCAAAGATACGAAAAAAATGTGACTTTCTTGCATTTTTTGCGCAGAAATCATTATCTTTGCATTATCTTTACAGGTAAATCGGGCTATATTGCTCCGAACTAGCTAACAAGAATCATAAACATCAACCGAGAAGAACGAATATCGCGTCACAACGACATCGCTTAACCTCGAATAACAAAGAATCGAAAAAAATGAAAAAGGTAATTTTCACCCAAGATTGGATGGCAATGCATCCATACGAGAAACCAAACGAAGTAGATCAGTACTATACAGAACTGGCTAACGAAATATACCACGCCCTCGACGAGGCGTGCTTCACCCATCAGTTTAAGAATGTGGAGGATGCCAAGCAGCTTGCACTCAGCATTGCGGGCTACTTTGAGGATGTGATTTCCGGTGCAGGAATCTGGAAGACGTTTACTGCGGAATGCAAGAAGCGCTACGGTTCCTACATTCCTTTCTATGAGAACGAGGACGATTTCGTTCCGAATACCCTGAACGAAGATGTTCCAGCCTACGATCCGGAAGAAATCAACTTCGCCGACATCAAGTTCCTGTGCTGGCACCATTACCAGCAGAGCACCTACATTCAGGAAGCCGTTCCTTTCCTCTTCAGTACGATGACGCTGGCAGCCAAACTTGCCTATAATCTGCTCGACAAGGAATACGAGACTGCGCCTGAGAATGAGCGTCTGATTACCTATCTGAGCGAGATGCCTGTACTGGAGGGGCAGAATGAAGAAGAAGAGAAGCAGCTCGACGAAATCCACCGCCGCGACACATTGGCTTGGTTTCACTATGGCTGCTACTTCAATGTGGGCAATCGCCAACGCCTGCAGTTCGCTCTCCAGCAGATGGCAAATTCTCCTCAGGGACTTACAGAGCCTATGGCCTACTCCGTACAGATGGAGATGACCATTGCCAGCAGAAGCAATCTTCTGGCGCTTACTTCCTTAGAGTGGCTTGAGAAGATTACGGCTGAAATGCCTACCCACAAGCTCTGGGAGGATAAGGAATTCAAGGAGAAGATCGAGAAGATGGAGGCTAGCGTAGATCGCGAGAAGGCTATCCACGATTACAACCTGCTGAAGGCAAAGGATTATGGCGACAAGTTCATCTTCCTGGAGGATGTGAAGACCCTGAAGGAGTTCCTCAAGAAGATTGAGTTCGAATTGCCTAAGGATATCCGATTCCCACAGAAATACGAGAAGGGCATCATCGTGAGCGCAAGTCCTTATACGGGTATCAATATCAGTTTCGGCTTCGCCCACTGCATCGCTTCGCCTGAAAATCCTTACTACAACGCTGAGCGCGCTGAGGAAGACTGCTTCAGCATCATCAGCGGCAACGGCCGCCCACTTCCTTACGAGATTGTGTGCAAGCTGATAGACAACAATATGTTGCCTGACGCCAATATCTTCACCAGCCGATATGTAAAGGAGGAAGGCTTGAAGATTACCCAGGCAAACCTCCAGTTCCTTGCCGATTACTATCTGATGGGCAGAAAGGACAAGGATCTGTCGCCAGCCGAATTGTGGTAAATTCATTCAGAATATTCAAAAGTCTAGAGAAGAAAGAGCGGAAAAACAACTGTTAACTGTTAACTCTGTTAAACCCCGGTTGTTCTTCCGCTCTTTTTTATTTTTAGTAATTTCTCAGTTAGTTATTCCAAAATCACTAATTTAAAATTTGCTTGCACTTGATTAACCAAGCCGCATAATCGGGAGTAAATGACTGTTAACAGAGTTAACCCCTATTTCAGATTCTTATCCAGAAACTCCAGCATTTTCTCCTGCGCCTTCAAACCGCAGGAATGAGGTATGTCCCAAAGTTCCGTATCCAGCAGATTATCTGCTCCCTGACTCTTCCAAACCTTGCGCATTTCTGCGAAAGCATCCTTTACGCCAGGTACCGGAAAGAGCTTGTCTTTTGTACCATTGATGAAGAGCATCGGTTTCGGACAGGCGAGGGAGGCGATGTGAGGTTTGTCGATAAGAAATCTATCTTTCTGTTTATAAGATTAGTTATAGTTTGCAAAATTAAGAAATTATCCGCAAAAAGAGCCCAATAATCTCGATATTTTTGCGTACCTTTGCCTAAAACATTTATAAATAACGGATAAAACATCATCAAATAGAAGATAAAACATCAATAAACAACAGATAAAACATTATCAAATAGAAGATAAAGCAATATGAAAATAGCAGTTTTTTGTTCAGCAAATAAGAATATCGACCCCGACTTCTTCACGATGACTGAAGAGATGGGAAAGTGGATGGCTGAAAACGGCCACGACCTGGTTTTCGGCGGCTGCAACTCCGGTCTGATGGATTGCATCGGCAAGGCAGTAAAGGCGCATGGCGGCAGAACCATCGGTGTGGTTCCTACGCTTGTAGAGCGAGGCGGCAGAACCTTCCCTGACCTCGACATCGAGATTCCGTGTGATAATCTCAGCGACCGCAAGGACCTGATGCTTGCCCAGAGCGACATCTTCGTAGCCCTTCCTGGCGGCATCGGCACCCTGGATGAAATCTTCACCATCGCCGCCGCCCACACCATCGGCTACCATCACAAGATGGTGATTCTCTACAACATGAAAGGCTTCTGGAACTCCACCATCGCCCTGCTGGATGATATGGCAGAGAAAAGCATGATTCGCGGCGATTGGCGAGATGTGATAGAAGTAGCGGATAACCTGGAAGAATTGACAAAGCTCTGCGAGGGATAGAACCCTCTATAGAATCATCTATAGAAATGAAGTAAAGCGACCTTCTACCGAGAATACAATTCGGCAGAAGGTCGCTTTTTACGTTCTTACAAACCAAAACTCTTCCTGGCTTGCCTCAATGTATTCTCTCCTACCGTATAAGCATAGCAGGCAGAAGGAATGAAATGAAGCGTACCAAAATCCATCTCCTTTACTCCTCCCTTACTGATGGAAGTTACCAATGCCTGAGGCAGATGATTCTTCTCCATAAAAAACTGTAAGGACGAAAGTTCAGAAGGTCTGTCGAAGAACCTGTCCGACCATTTGATTTCCACCGCCCAATAAGGCTTCTGCAAAGCATCATTGATGCCCACCAAATCCACCTCGCCCTGCGAACGTCCTATCTTCCAGTTGGCATAGGCAAAGTGTCCCTTTCTCGGAATCCACTGCGAATAAATGGCAGTTTCTATCATGTCTCCGATATTACCATCCATAATCTTGATTGGCTCAAAAAGCGCACATCTCAGCGAAGGATTAGTCAGATAAATCTTGAAAGTAGTTTGGCGCTGGAATCGCTTTGCCGTATCATCCGTTCTTGTCACAACCTTTATCAGGAAAGCAGCCTCCAGATACTGGACGTACCTGCGAATGGTTTCCTTCTTGACTCCCGATTCCTTCGACATACTTTCATACGAAAACTCCATACCGCTATGATAAGCTATCATCGTAAACAACGAATTCAGTTCCTGCACATCCGAAATGCCATAAAGACTCGGCAAATCTCTCAACAACACCTTATCTACAATATCGTGGCGAACAAACTGCCCCGGGTCTTCCTGCATTCGGGAAGAAAAAGCCACCTCAGGATAACCGCCATAATTGATATAGTCGAGGAAGAGACTGTTCAGCTTATCAATATCTATCGTACTATAGATATCGCTCTCTATCCCATCCCATTCCACCTTGGATTGGCGCATCAGATGCTCATATTTCTTAAGATGGATATACTCGAAGAAAAGCAACGGCGGCAGATTGAAATCGGTAAACCTGCCCGCTCCGCTTTCGTTGCTGCTCTTTTTCAATGCCGCAGCAGCAGAACCGGAAGCCACAAACTTCACGTTGTGATAAGTATCTACCAGGGATTTCAGATTGATTTCCCAGTCTTTGAGATACTGTATCTCGTCGAAGAAAACATAAAATTCTTCCTGGCTGTCTTCCTTATCCAATATCTGTTTTGCCAAAGAAAACAACTGTTCCAAGAGGATATTATTATAGATAGGAGTTTCCACCGAAACATAGATGATATTCTGAGGCGATACGCCCTCGTCTATCAACCGCTGGATGGAATGATAGAGCATCACCGTCTTACCCACTCGGCGAGGTCCCATCAAGATGAGGGCACGCTGAATGCTGACATCCCTTACCAGCGGATAGAAGATGTCGAGATAGAGGCGAGGACTCATCTCCTGATAGTAAGAAGGTATCCTGCCTTCCGTCCACCAAGGGTTGTCTATCTTCAACCTACCCAATATCTGTTTCTCTAAAAGTGCCGTATATTCCATAATTCCAACTATTTTTGGGCACAAATATACAGATAAATTTCTTAATCTGCAAGTTTTGGTAAAAATAAGCCTATTTTTTTATGCTTAATTTGCATTTCTAGGCGATTTTTCAGACAAAAGCGTGCATTTTAAGGAGAAAGGGACTCAATTTCGCTCATTTTTTTATATTAATTTACGCTTATAACTTATTGAATATCACTATTAAAAACAAGGCTTGCAAATTAAGCATGTTTCAATATGCTTAATTTGCAACCATATAGAACTCTAAAGAAAGAGCGGAAAAACAACTGTTAACTGTTAACTCTGTTAACCCCCAGTTGTTCTTCCGCCCTTAAACTTTTATTCCGCCAGCAACTTCTCAGCCATCGCCTTACCCAGCGCCTCGCACTGCGCCTTCACCTCTGGAGTAATCGCCTGCTTCATATCTACCGGCTCACCCACTGGCTCGTAGTGGAGCTTGGTTTCGTTCCACTCCTGAATCTTAGCCACAGCCTTGCTTGCCCAGCAATGAGAACCGTACCAGCCAAGAAGGTGGTTCTTGACGTCCTTATTGGCAAGCTCAGAGAGGAGAACCTCCATCTCGTGATAAAGACCGGCATTGTAGGTTGGAGCACCTACGATAAGACCCTTGTAGCGGAAGATGTCGCGCAGAATGTAGCTGTGGTGAGTCTTCGAGATATTGTACATTACGATGTTCTTCACGCCTGCCTTGCTTGCTGCACGGGCGATGATTTCGGCCATACGCTCGGTGTTGCCGTACATGGTGCCGTAACAGATAACCAAGCCCGGCTCCGTCTCATACTTCGACATCTTATCATACATGCCGATTACCTTCTCAATATGCTCGTGCCAAACCGGGCCATGGGTTGAGCAGATGTAATCCAGATCCACGCCAGCCAACTTCTTCAAGGCATTCTGAACAGGGATTCCATACTTACCCACAATGTTTGAGTAGTAGCGAACCATCTCCAGCCAGAAAGTCTCGCAGTTGATTTCCGTATCAATGATTCCGCCGTTCAGCGCGCCGAAGCAGCCGAACGCATCGCCCGAGAAGAGCACCTTGTTCTTCGCATCCAGGGTAACCATCGTTTCTGGCCAGTGAACCATAGGGATGAGAACGAAGCTCAGATCGTGGTTGCCCAGAGAAAGAGTTTCGCCATTCTTCACCTCTACCACATCGTCGGTAACGCCATAGAAGCCTTCGAGCATTCCCAGCGTCTTCTTGTTGCCCACGATCTTGATGTTAGGGTAATATTTCTTGATGAGGGCGATGGAGCCGCTGTGGTCAGGTTCCATGTGGTTGATGATGAGGTAATCGATTTCGCGGTCGCCAATCACCTCGTGAATGTTCTCGAGGAACTGGGTGAAGAAATCAACCTCTACAGTATCTACCAGCGCGACCTTCTCATCGTCAATGATATAAGAGTTGTAGCTCACTCCGTTAGGCAAAGGCCAGAGGCCCTCAAAACGATGCTTATTGCGATCGTTTACGCCTACGTAATAAATCTTGTCTATAATTTCTGTCATATCTTTTCTTTATTTTACAATGTTCTATAATAATATTTAAAGCTTTTGCCCTTACAGGGCGACAGGGGGAAATGTTGTTTATACCCAGGGTGTTGCCCTGGGCTAGGAGCTTCTGCCCTTTACCTTTCCCTTCGGCCGGTGACCGTTGGTTCAGGGCGTATTGCTAGAATTACAATTCCTTCTTCTTTTCTTCTCCGAATTCCTTGGAAACATAATTGTAGATGTCCTTGCAGCATTCGGTGGAAAATTCCTGGGCGCTCTTCAGGAGGCTGTCCCATTGCGCCTCAGACAATCCACGGTCGATATCCTCGCGGGTGATTCCATCCTTGATCAGTCCGAATACGAAACCGGCATTGAAGTTATCGCCGGCTCCGATGGTGCTCACCGGCTTCATCTTCTCCGAAGGATAACTCTTGGCAAAGCCGTTCTCGGCTCTCACCTCTACAGGCTCAGCGCCCTGGGTGCAGATAAACTTCTTGCAGTAGAAACTGATTTCGGCATTATACACCTTATCCGCCTCCGGCTTCTTGTAGAGGATTCCGAAGTCCTCATGGCTTCCGCGCACAAAATCAGCATACTCCAGGTTCTCTATCAGATTAGGCGTAATCTTCATAATCTCATTCTGATGAGAAGCACGGAAGTTGATGTCGTAATAGAGGATGGCTCCGTGATTCTTGGCGTACTCCAGGAAACCGGCCACCTGAGGACGAACTACCGGATTCAGGGCGAAGAACGAACCGAAGAGCACGATGTCGCCAGGATTGATTTCCGGAGTGGCAAACTCCAGCTGGTCGTGGGGATGGTCCTTGTAGAAGATGTAGTCGGCATTGTTGTTCTCGTCGAGGAACGCCAGCGAGAGCGGCGACTTCGATTCCGGAAAGATGCTCACATTGTCGGCATTCACCCCATTATCTCTCAGAAACTGAATCACATACTCACCAATACGGTCGTTGCCCGCCTCGCTGATAAACGAAGCATTCACGCCCGCACGTCCCAACGAGATGACTGCATTGAACGATGAGCCACCTGGTACTGCCTCTATCGGCTTGCCGTTCTTGAAGATGATATCAAGCACGGTCTCTCCTATTCCTATAACCTTACGCATTGTTTATGTCTCTTTTATATTGTTTTTGGGGGACAAAGATAAGTCTTTTTGGCGATAATGCAAAATAAATGCCCATTTTTTTGGATTCATTACATTTTCAATGTAACTTTGCACCTTGAAATGAAATACAATACTTATACATTAGACAACGGACTCCGCATCATCCACCTGCCATTGGATAGCCAGGTGGTGTACTGCGGCTATCAGATAAATGCCGGTACCCGCAACGAGGAGCCGGGCGAGGAGGGGTTGGCGCATTTCTGCGAGCACGTCACCTTCAAGGGCACCGAGCGACGCAAGGCGTGGCACATTCTCAACTGTCTGGAGAGTGTGGGCGGCGACCTGAATGCCTACACCAACAAGGAGGGCACGGTGTATTACTCCGCCATCCTGAAGGAGCACATCGCAAGGGCCGTGGACCTGCTTTCCGACATCGTCTTCCACTCGGTTTATCCGCAGGCGGAAATAGATAAGGAGGTGGAGGTAATCTGCGATGAGATAGAGAGCTATAATGATTCGCCTGCCGAACTGATTTACGATGAGTTCGAGAATATCCTCTTCAAGGGTTCGCCGCTGGGGCACAATATCCTGGGCACAGCCGAACAGGTTCGGGCTTTCAAGACGGAGGATGCGCTGCACTTCACAAGGAAACTTTACCGGCCGGATAATGCGATATTCTTCGCATACGGGGATATTGATTTCAAGAAGCTGGTGAAGCTTATCCTGAAGGCTTTGGGAGAGTGCCCAAAAGGCCGAGAGCTTGCTTGCTCGGCGGATTGCAATTCCGCTGAAACGCCTACGGAAAAAAGGATTGCTGAAGAAACGCCTACTGGCGAAACACCTACGGAAGAAATGGAAGCAGGCGATGCAAATCATAAAGTTCAAAGCTCAAAGTTCAATGTTCAAAGTAAAGTTGCTGGCCAGACAATCGTGATGCAGAAAAATACCCATCAGGCTCATGTGATGATAGGAACCCGCGCTTACGATGTGAACGACGACCGCCGAATGCCGCTCTATCTGCTCAATAATATGCTGGGCGGACCGGGTATGAACGCCAAGCTGAACCTCGCCCTCAGAGAGCACAACGGACTGGTTTACACCGTAGAAAGCACGATGGTGGCTTATGGCGATACGGGCACCTGGAGCATCTATTTCGGCTGCGATGAGCACGATGTGAAACGCTGCCTCCGCCTGGTTCGCAAGGAACTGGATAAGTTCATGCAGAAGCCATTGAGCGATGCGCAGCTCAAGGCTGCCAAGAAACAGATTAAGGGTCAGATAGGCGTAGCTTGCGACAACCGCGAGAACTTCGCCCTCGACTTCGGCAAGAGCTTCCTGCATTATGGCTGGGAGAAGAACGTTGACCGCCTCTACGAGCAGGTGGATGAGATTACCGCCGCCCAGATTCAAGCCGTGGCTCAGGAACTGTTTGACAAAGGCAGGCTCACCACCCTGATTTTCAAGTAGTTTTTGAACCAAAAAAAATAGCAGAGGCAATGCAAAAAGCAAAGGCTACGCCCCATGCGTCCTGAAAGGCAGAGGCTATGCCCCACACGCCCTGAAAGGGCAGAAGCTCCTAGCCCAGGGCAACACCCTGGGTATAAACAGCATTTCGCCCTGCGCCCTGTAAGGGCAAAAGCTTTAAAATACATTGTTAATAACTAACTTTTATACATTATGATGAAACAATTCATGTTATCAATCTGCCTCCTCTGCGCCTGCACTACCTTACAGGCACAAGGACGCAAGCACACTACATTTTATGACCAGAGAGCTACGCTCTTTGAAGTTCTCCCAACCAGCAAGAAGGACATCATCTTCCTGGGCAACAGCATCACCAACGGAGGTGAATGGACGGAACTGCTTGGCAACCCACACGCCAAGAACCGTGGAATCAGCGGCGATAGAACCGATGGCGTTCTCGACCGCCTCCACGTCATCACCAAGGGCAAGCCAGCCAAGATCTTCCTCTTGATCGGCATTAACGACCTCTCCGGAGGCCGCAGCATCGAGGAAATCGCCAAGAACATCGATGAGATTGCTGAACGGATCAAGAAGGAATCTCCTTCTACCCGACTCTATCTGCAGAGCGTTCTGCCGCTGAACCCAAAGTTCAACATGTTTGTTGACCATATGAGCCGCAAGAAAGATGTTCCTGCCCTCAATGCCCTGATCAAAGACATCGCCAACCGACGTGGCTTGACCTACATCGACCTCTTCTCTGAGTTCGTGGTTCCTGGAACCCAGGACATGAACCCGGATTACAGCAACGACGGCTTGCATCTGCTCGGAAAAGGCTACCAGAACTGGGTTAGAATCCTGAAGCCTTATCTTGGCAAATAAAGAGAAACAAAGAAAATCGGGCTGTTAACTGTTAACCTGTTAACTACCCGATTTCTTTTTTCTGACCTACTAAGTATAATAACTTGTTTCTTACCTACTGAGTATAATATCCTATATGAATTAAAAACTGCTGATTTTGATATCTAACTGAATTAATACTGCACTTTTGAAGGTGATAATCTTATACCTTATCTATTTATATCTATATCGTCTATTTATATCTATATCTGCCTGATATTGATGTTAAACAAAAAAAGGAGCATCATCTGCTCCCTCATTCCGGAAAGCCCCATTGGCTCCCCTTCTCCATCTCGGAAGCCCATATTGGCTTCCTACTTTGCTTCAATTACTGTTTCTGAACTTTTAAAGTTCCTTACTTCACTGGCAGCTTAAGCAAGCTTGTTGCTAGCTGCGCCTACTGTTGCAGCAAATGCTACTACTGCTGCGAAAACAATACCTAATACTAACATAACTATTCCCTTTCTTTACTTTAATTTCAACATTATCCTTTTCTTAACAATCTTTCAATGTTACCCTATTTTCAATCTTTACCTTATTTCTAATACCTCTCTTATCCTGAAATCAATCATTAACCTTTTCCGTATCCTGACTTTTCAATCTTTATCCCTTATTATCAATACCTTTCGTATCCTGAAATTACTAATCTTTTATCCTTCTTTCTTAATTCCGATGCAAAGATACAACTTTCTGTGTTCGAACACAAACTTTTTAGGAGAAAAGTTTCAAAAAGCACCGATTTCTTGATGAAGGTCAAGAACCTTTACAGAGATGTTACAAAAAGGCGACCCCATACGCAGCGTTTCACTGCATATGGGTCCCTTCTTAGTGCTCAAACACCTTTCACCTTATTATATATAAGAGTAAAGCCCTTCACTAGCCTTACGCTGCCATTCCAGGCGTTCCATAATGGCCATACTTGGCGATGAACTTAGCCGTCTTGGAGAAGGTATCATCATCGTTCTTCACGATGAAGCCACGCTTCTTCCAGTTGCACAGGAGGATGGCAAGCTTCGTCTTGGTGCCATGAACCATACAGACATTCTGAATCTCAGCCTTGTCAAAGGTATCGTGAACGAAGAGAAGAAGATTGCTCACACCGGATGAATGGCACACGGCACGATTGTCGGCATCTATCGCCTCCTGCATCTGATTGCCGAAGAAGCGCATCTTGCACCACAAATCATACTTCACGCTCCACTCTATGAAATCCTCTATCGGCTTCTCCCACTTCTCGCCATTCGCCAGATAGAGCACCATGGCCCTGCGGAAACCATTCGCCAAACCACGCTTGGCAAACTCGGCGTAAGGCTTGTTGTAAGCCAGCTGAGCCATCTCCATAATCTCACTGCCCAGTCGCTCGATAAGCTGGCGCGCCTTCCTGCACTCCTTGAAACCGCTGGCAGCATTCAAACGATGGATGTAAGGAGCCAGCTCCGACTTGAACAGCGCATCATACTCTCCCACTACCGGATAAGGAGCGAAATCGGGACGGATGATGGTGGCAAGCGATAGGCGGCTCACGGCTCCATCAGCCACCTCTCTTACCGAGAAGAACTTCTGGGTAACGGCAATGGTGCTCGAAGCATTCCAGTTGAAACGGGTCTTTACGCGGGCTGTAACGCTCTTGGTGCCCACACGCTCCTGACCATCTTCAGAGTTGTCCCAGCAGAGACGGATCAGCTGGCTAGGGTCGTTGAACTTCCTGAGCATGTCCACCTCGTCCATCTTGCAGTAGAGATAGGCGCCGCCAGCCTTCTGCACGTCGTCAAGACGCTGGATGTAGGCAGCACGGGTAAGGTCGGGCGAAACGATGCGGATGCAGATGTCTTCCGGGCGAACGGGCTTCTTCTTGTTGTCGCCCATGGTATTCACCTCGTCCTTCCAATTCTGCTCCTTCTGACGGTTCACCTTATCCATCTGCACCAGGTCTTCGATGATGCAGTCGATAGGACCATTTACCGCCGATTTACCAGACGACATAGGGGCTACGAGCAGGTTCATCATCGCCGCCTCGTGCACCTGATTGTCGATGTAGCGGAAGTTGACGCCCTTGAGATGAGCGGCAAGCGGAGGAAAGACCGCCATTGCCACAGCCGGCTTGAAATCGGCTGGCACCTTGCTGGTGAGCAGCTTGATGAGCTTAGGCAATCGGGCAGGCATCTGAGGAGGAACATCAGCGTAGATTCCCGCCTTCTCGGTGGCCTGCTTGGCGAGATAGTTCTTGCGGGCAAGCTCCACCGCCTGCTTCACGAGCTGAGGCATATCCGAGGACTGAGCCACCTTGCAGGCGCTCTCTACAGAGGCGAACGCCTTTGCCTCGTCTTCGCCGAAGATTTCGATTACCTGCTTAATCCAAGCCGCCTCGCTGTTGCAGATGTATCTGAGCAGGCAGGCTTCACGATAGATGAAGTTGTTGCGGTTGCCATGGGCAGGAGCGCCGCCCATCAAATCCACCAGCGACTTCACAATCTCCTCGTAAGGAACGCCGTCGTAAGTCTGCTCATACTGCACGGCATTGGCAGCCTTTCTCGCCTTCTCCTCCTCGCTCTCGATGGGTTGGAAATCTACGGTTGGAGAAGAGGAAGAAGAGCTCTGAGAAGAGGAATTCTGAGAAGATGACTTCTGAGATGAATATGGATTCTGGGATGCTCTTACCTGGGCAGAATCTACATCCAATGGACGGCCGTCGATGTCCAATCCTCTCTTTCTATAAGCCTCACGATATTCTGCCACGGCTTCCTCATCCAGTCGCTTGTACCAGTCGTCGGCAGTATAGATCTGGCTCACGGCATCGGTGATGAAGATGATGCGCTCAGGCGTAACGCAGCTTGGGTCTTCGGTGGCATGAATGAGCTTGCAGAAGGCACTCTGCGCCTCAGCGATGGTCATTCCGATAGGGATTCGGATGTCGATGTGCGCCTTGTTACGAGCCGAACGTTCCACGTGAAGCACTTTTCCCTTCCAAAGCTCGATTTCATCGGCAGAGAAAATCTTCTCTCTAAGAAGCTTCTCGGCAGGATCATCAAACATTCCGTTCAGCAGCAGGGCATTCTTTACCGCCGTCTCCACCTCCTCCGGGTTGTCGATGTCCACGGTGGTCTGGAAGGTAAAGGCATCCGGGTCGATGGTCTTCTGGGCACGATGGTCGTCGAGGAAGTGGAAGTAGTGAGGAGAGCGGAACGGCAACTGCTTCTTGAGTGCGGAAATCTGCTTGTCGAGCTGCTTGTAGGCCTCAGTCTGCTTCTGCTCCTCGCCCATCAGGTTCTGCTGGGCGGTGAGGTCACGAATCTGCCCCACGAGGGTGCTGAGCCAGGACTGCTTGGTGAGCTCGGTGTAGTAATCGAGGAGATAAGTAGCAATCTGCCCCATGTTTGCATTGCGATTAGGGTTCATGGCGATGAGGCGACGGCTCATCTGCTTGCATTCATCAAATGAGATCATTTTAAAATTAGACATAATAACAAATATTTAGATTAAACCAAAGACGAGAACTCAGGCTCCCGCCGCTCAACCGTTCGGAAAAGCAGTGCAAAAATAAGGAATAAAAGAAGCGTTTCCAAACGTCCGGGAAAATAAGATTGTAAAGGTATAAAAGCAAGGCGAAATGGTATAAAAGGGCAGAAAAGCGGTATAAAAGGGGTATAATAGTTGAGGGGAAAGAGTCATAACACACCTCTTCTTAATTTATCAAGAACGCAACTCCGTCAGGCGTCCCGGCGGATTTGCAATCCGCCGTTAAAAAAGGTTCGACCTATTAAAACGGGGGATTTTTAATCCCCCAACAAAAGAAAAAGCATACTCCTTGCTGCGGGCATACTCCTTGCTGCGGATTGCAAATCCGCAGATCCTAAATAGGTTAGGACATTTTTTAACGGCGGATTGCAAATCCGCCGGAACGCCTGACGGTCTTCATCAATCAATCTACATCTATCAATCTTCATCCTCCTCTTAATACTCTTCCTCCTCAAAATCATCATCATCTTCCTCGTCGTTTTTGCTCGGCAGAAGATCCTCCAGGATCAGATGTTCCAGGAGGGCTTGTTCTCGCATAAGTTTCTTGAAGGCATCAACGATGTCGCAATAATGGTTGAACTTGTCGGACCTTACATTCCACTTCTTCGGATGAAGACGCCCCCACTCCAGCGCATCATGTCTTTCAAACATAGGCGCTGCTGCTTGCGTAAGATCCTTTCTTTTGCAGCAGGGAGCCAACTCATCGCTCCCTTTATCCAATTCCTCATATTGCTTTTCCAGGTAATCGCAGAAGGCTGTCTGACTGGTAGTATTAAAAATTCCCCAATCATTCAGCATGCGGAATATAGGATACCAGTCGGATTGGCTTTTTATCAGAAGATTACCCGTACTAGGCTTATGCCAAGACGCCATTTTAAGGATAGCTTCATCCACCAACTCCTTGAGTTTCATCTTACACTCAAAGCCCGAAGGCTTCTTCCCCACTGTCTTCATCGCTAGCAGCGAGTCCTCGCTGCCGTGCTTGCCCCACTGCTTCACGTCATTCACCCTGCCGTTCATAATCATCAGTACGATGCCCGAGAGCAGCTGGAGCATCATCTTGCGAGGCACACGCTTATAGAATACCTGGCGGAGGAAATCTACCGGGTCGGCCTTGAACGTGGGATAGAGCGAATATGGGAAGGCATAGAGCTGCTTTTCTATGGCGTCCAGCTGATCTTTATAGTCGTAGGCGCCCGTCTGCTTCTTCTTGATGGCGATAGGCGCATCTACGAAGAACGACTGGGCTGCTCGCTCACGATAAGCGGAACTGGTAATGAATCCCATCTCCGTATACAGTTGCTCGCCCATACGATGGATTTCCTCATCGTCTATGAGGTCGAGGTTGTTGAGAATGCGGTTTCTCGTCTGCGTCATCTCGCGCGAATAATCGCTTCGCTGTATTTCCATGAAGCTGCGGAGCCGCTCCCTAGCCTCTTCCAGGTTGTCGCGCAGCTCTGCCTCCAGCGCCGACCGGGAATCGGCATCAAGAGGGTTCTTATCGGCTTCAGCGGAATCTGAATCATGAGAAGAATCTGAATCATGAGAAGAATCTGAATCCCGTGAGAGTTGCTCCTGGATGCTGATGATGTCGTTGATGACGCCTTCCAGCATCATGGTACAATCACTGAAACGGGTCAGCTTGTCGATGGGCAGAATGGGTCCGGAATAGTGCCAGCCGTCATAGATTCCGTCATCATAGATTTCCCTGCGTGCCAGCTCTATCTCCTGCTCAGAGACGTCCACGCGCGCCTCCACTATCAGCTGGAGCCCCGACTTCTCATCTGCACCCTCCTTGCTGTTGCTTCCCTGGCATCGGGTGCGCAGGTTCCTGCCCTTCCGGGCAATGATGAGGGCTCTTACGTCCTCGCCCTCCAGGGCTGAGACATAGCCGATGAAAAGCTGCTTGTCGTAAGCCTTTACAGCCAGCATATCAAAGGGATTGGCGTCATCGGGCACGAGGCAGATGGTTCTGCCCTCTGCCTCCCTGGCGTATTCTACCTCACGACCTTTCACGTCGTTGTGGGTAAGACCTACTATATGGAATTTCAGTTTCTTCATTTTATGTTGTTATTATTGTTTTTATGTTGTATTTTGTTTGATATTGTTATAGTCGGGTACAAAAGTACGGCTTTTCGATGAACCCACCAAGCATACTTGTTTAAATTTCCTAAAAGAGCATCTGGGAGCAGCAGGGTTAACAGGGTTAACAGTTAACAGCTGTTTTTTCCTACCTCCCCCTTGCGTACCTTATTATATTTAAATATATATATACTTATTTTTATATATGTGTAGGAGGGGGAGTATGCATTTTTGGGGTGTTAACTGTTAACCTGTTAACTCTGCCCGATTGATGAGGGGGAGAATGGGGCAACGGGAGATGAGGGCTAAATGGGCTTATATGATGGCTTTAACGGGTCATAATAGATGACCAATGCCGGTCATCATTTATCGTTAGAATAAGGACAAGAGAAGGCAGAATACTACGATTTCACATCGGCCAACCCATGACTTCCCTAGCAGAAAACCATGAGTTGAGGGGCAGAAAACTATGGATTAGCTTTTTTAACGTTTTATTTACGCCTGCACGGACGATGATTTCAAAAGCTTGTTCAAACAGGAATTATTTCTTCTTTTCTGCCTCATTTTCCAATTATCTGCCTCATTTTTGTGTTTAAATGAGGCAGATAATTAGGGAAAGAGGCGATACTCTACCTTAATTATTTATAGGTAGAATATCGCCTCGTTGCCTTCATTGAAGAGGAGGTCCAGGATGCTCATATTCGGCTGGAAACCGTGCTTCTGTTCATAGACCTGATAATAGCGCTTGGGAGCGAATTCAGCATCAGGAAGCGGCTTCTTTGGGCGAATCGCATCGCGGAAATCAACTATACTTTGAACTTCTTTACTTTGAACTTTGAGATTTGAACTTTGAACTTTATGATCAGCAATGCTATCAAATTGGCTTTCCCCTTGGCCGCCGAACGTTGTTTCTTCACTCTTCACTCTTCGTTCTTCACTTAAAATATACTCCTCCGTGATCGAAATCTTCGGACGGATGTCGAGGAGCTCTATCATCTTCTCTGTAGTCTCCATGTTGAAATCGAAGAGGAACTCGTATTTCTTCTCGTAGAAGGGGCGGATGTCGTCCTGATAATACTCGAAGAAAGGGCTCTCGCCGTAGGCGGAGAGGAGCGCATTCCAGTGGACATGGCGCCAGTTGGCGTGGTCGGAGATGCGGATGTCCTTCATCGCCAGCGATGTGTTATGGTTCGTGGGGATGGTGAGCGAGAGGGGGCCGTTGGTGGTCGGGATGATCATACGGTTGCGATAGGTTTGCTTGATAAAGCTCTCGTGGCGCTCTATCAGGCATTCATCGTAGCGGTTCAGCTTCTGATACCACTGGATGGGACCGAAATATGTGGAGGAAAGAAGGGCTTTCAATTTACTTTGAACTTTGAGATTTATGATTACTTTGAACTTTGAGATTTGAACTTTGAACTTTATGATTACTCTTTACTTTGTACTTTGAACTGTATGATATGCAGCCACTCTAGCAACTTATTGCTAATCATAAAGTTCAAAGTTCCAAGTTCAAAGTTCAAAGTTCAAAACAGCTTGTAAGCCTTGCCTATCATCTGATGCTTGTGCACCAGCTGCTGCCCGGTTGGGGTTTTCAGGAGATAGAAGCGGCAATCCTTGCAGCCACAGCGCTTACAGCACACCGTAGGAATGATATACTTCACCGTATCGATGAGAATCGTATCGCCCGGAAGTTTCTCTATCCTACCGATGAAATAAGCCTCTGAGACGAATTTCCGGGGGTTAGGCTGAACTTGATTTCCAACCTGTCTCTGACCTTTGACCTTGGCTTGATTCTTAGCCGGAGCAAACACGGAATCGGTGAAGACAACCACATCGCCACGATTGAAAAAATCGCAGTCAATCCTATTCACTATCACCCGGTTGCCAGCCTGCAGTTGCGGAGGAAGACCTCCCGCAGGCACCGTGAAGACAGTGAAGGCATAGGTTCGCACCGCCCACACCAGGAGCAGCGACAATCCTAAAGCTATTAGGAACTTAACTGCGATTTTCAAATCTATCTTTGCTTTCTTGATTTCAAAAACTTCTGTTACTTGATGTTATCTACGAAGTTGAACAGGCGGTTCCAGCGGATGCCAGAGAAGCCTGGATGGTCAGGACTGTGGCTCCACCAGATGAAGATTGGCTTGCCCACGATGTGATCCTCTGGCACGAAGCCCCAATAGCGGCTGTCTGCTGAGTTGTGGCGGTTGTCGCCCATCATCCAGTAATAGTCGAGCTTGAAGGTGTAGCTCTTCACCAACTTGCCGTTGATGAAGATGTTGCCCTGGCTATCTACCTTCAGGTCGTTGCCCTCGTAAACCTTGATGCAGCGCTCGTAGATAGGAAGGTTCTTCAAGTTGAGCTGGATGCTCTTGCCCTTCTTCGGAATCCATACCGGACCGTAGTTGTCTCTTGTCCAGCCGGTATAGGCATTCAGCGGATAGAGGTCGCCATAGATTGCATCAGCATTGATGGAGATGCTCTCCACGAGGTTCTTGTTCGCCTTCAGGGCGAGATAAGCCTTCTTGGTGAGTGGAATCACGCCGCTCTGATTGTACATCAGGAGGTCTTCGTTGGTGATTCCCAGCTCATCGGCAAGCTCTACAGGAAACTCGCCCTTGAGCTTCATCTTATAGGTATATTGCACATTATCAGGCTCCTTGTTTGCCTTGCCGTCAAGATAAACGATGCGGTTCTTGATCTGCAGGGTCTGACCCGGCAAACCTACGCAGCGCTTCACATAGTTCTCGCGGCGGTCGGTAGGACGGCTGATGATGTCGCCATATTCGCCTGGCATGCTGGCGATGTAGTTGCGTCCGGCAGCATACACTTTTTCGAAGTATCGGCGCTGTTGCAATGGGTTCAGCACGCGCACATCCTGCTGCTGTCCGTTCTGCTCCAGAATCTGGTCGCCGATGGAATAAACCATCTGATAGTAATCATTCGCCTGATAGCGCTCCTCGTTGCAGAGGGTGTCGCCGGCAGGATAGTTGAACACCACGATGTCGTTGAGCTTCACGTTGCCCAAGCCTTTTACTCGGCGGTAATCCCAGTGAGGCCACTCCACGTAGCTCTTCACGTTGACCAGCGGCAGGGTGTGCTGGGTCAGAGGCATGGTGAGCGGAGTCTGAGGGATGCGAGGTCCGTAGCTTACCTTGCTCACGAAGAGATAATCGCCCGTGAGGAGACTCTTTTCGAGAGAGGAGGACGGAATAACGTAGTTCTGGAAGAAGAAGAGGTTGATGAAATAAACCGCTACGAGCGCGAACACGAGCGCATCAACCCAGCTCATGATGAAGCGCACGGGGCCTTCTTCATCCTTCCACCACTGCCAGTGAATCTTCTTGGTGATGTAAACGTCGAAGATGAACGGAACCACGATGAGTCCCAGCCAGCTCTCTACCCATATCAGGAAGAGGAGGTAGAGGGCGAGAACCACTGCGAACTTCGCCCACTGCACCTTCATATTGAGGTTTTGTTTCTGTTTATCAATCATGTCTTTTTTCTTAATTTCAGGAGAAATCTTGTTTCAAGAAATCATATTTCAAGAGATCATATTTCAAGAAATCATATTTCCGAGATTCCTGATTTAGAACTTAAATAAATCTGATGTGGTGAGCAAACCGGTATGGTTGGCTGTGAACTCAGCTGCGAGAACGGCTCCCAGGGCAAAGCCCTTGCGTGAGTGGGCGCTGTGCTCGATGGTAATCATATCAGCATCTGAATCATACATCACGGCGTGGATTCCTGGAACCTCGCCATCGCGTACGCAGTTGATCACCAAATCCTCATCGGTGATGTTAGCATCGCCCTCATCGTGATGACCATCCTCTGTCCAATAGGTTACGCCACGCTTCCAGTCCTTCTTTCTATCGATGTTGTCGATGATTTCCTCGGCCAGGGTGATGGCTGTTCCTGATGGAGCATCGAGCTTGTGCACGTGGTGGGTTTCCTGCATGCATACTGAGTACTGTGGGAATCCGTTCATGATCTTGGCCAGATAGCGGTTTACGGCAGAGAAGATAGCCACACCGATGCTGAAGTTAGACGCCCAGAAGAGGGTCTGCTTACCGTCGGCGCAGAGCTTCTCCACGTCTTCCTTATGGTCTTTCATCCAACCTGTTGAACCAGAAACCACCTTCACGTTGTGAGAGAAAGCCTTCAGATAGTTGCCGTAAGCGGCAGTAGGGTTTGTAAACTCGATGGCAACATCGGCAGAGCAGAACTCCGGACTGTCGATATCCTCAGGGTTATTCACGTCAATCTTACATACGATTTCGTGGCCACGCTGCAGGGCGATCTCCTCGATCATGTGTCCCATCTTTCCGTAGCCGATCAAAGCAATTTTCATCTTTATCTAAATTTTATTTGTTTTACTCTAACTGATATTTCCGTATGGCAGGGAGAAGGAGAAAGCTTGCCATTGCGTTTTTGCATCGTCATTCTTTGCCTCCTCAAACCAAACGTTTCGGCAAAAATACAATTTTTTCTTTGAAAAACCTTGAAAAATCCTTGTTATTATAATAATAAATAGAAAATTTTGGTTATTTTTGCAGTGATTTAGGGCTTTTAGCCTCATTTAGTAACTAAAAAATAGAAAATGATGAGCAAATACATATTCGAGACAAAGATGGAAGTGAGGGATTACGAGTGCGATATTGAGGGCATCGTGAACAACGCCAACTATCTGCACTACATGGAGCATACCCGCCATCTCTTCCTGAAGGAATGCGGTCTCAGCTTTGCCGAAATGCACAATAAGGGCGTGGATGCCGTGGTGGCGAGAATGAACCTGCAGTACAAGGTTCCGCTGCGATGCGATGACGAATTCCTTTCGCGCCTGTGGCTGGAGAAGCAGGGCGTGAGATACGTCTTCCATCAGGACATCCTCCGTGCCAGCGATGAGAAGCTCTGCCTCAAGGCAACCGTAGAACTCGTCTGCCTCATCAACGGCAAACTGGGCAACAGCGAGGATTACGACAAGGCATTCGAGAAATATTTCTCATCCCAAGGTTAACAGGTTAACAGTTAACAGCTGATTTTTCAATACCCCTTCCGCACACGAGCGAAAAACTTGCACCATCAAAGGACAAGCATCAGAACTTGCGATCCGAAAGAGGCAATCCTATAAACCATAAAAGCCGAAACAATATGGAGCAACTACTTCACTACGTGTGGAAGCACAAACTCTTCCCACTCTCCCCTCTTTCCACCACCGACCATAGGCAGGTGGAAGTCATCGACCCCGGATTGCACAACCGCAATGCAGGGCCCGATTTCTTCAACGCCAAAATCAAGATTGCCGGAACTCTCTGGGTGGGCAACGTGGAGATTCACGACAAGGCGAGCGACTGGTATCTTCACGCCCACGACAAGGACGAAAGATACGACAACGTGATTCTGCACGTCTGCGGCAACATAGATACGGAAGCCCGAAACTCCAAGGGTGCCCCGCTGACGCAGATGCAGCTCGACATCCCCGAGAATGTTTTCAAGCACTATCAGGAGCTGCTCACCATCGACCAGTATCCCCCTTGCTATCAGATAATTCCATCGCTCACCAAGCTCACTGTCCACTCGTGGATGAGCGCCCTGCAAACAGAGCGTCTCTCGCAGAAAACAGAAGCGATAGAGGAGCGCGTGCACCGCTGCAACGGAGATTGGGAGAACGCCTATTTCGTAACCCTGGCCAGAAACTATGGCTTCGGAATCAATGGCGATGCCTTTGAGCAATGGGCGCTGAAACTGCCTCTGAGGGCGGTGGATCATCACAGAGATGACCTCTTCCAGATAGAGGCTATCTTCATGGGGCAGGCGGGATTGCTGGAGCTGAATACCATCCCCGAACGCTATCAGAAAGACGCCCTGAACGATGGGTATTTTGCGAGATTGAGAAATGAGTATCTTTATCTCTCGCACAAGTTCTCGCTGCAGCCGATGGATTACAAACTGTGGCGTTTTCTGAGACTTCGCCCGCAGAACTTCCCGCATATCCGCATTTCGCAGCTTGCCAATCTTTATTACAACCGCCGTGCCAGCCTCAGCCAGCTGCTGGAGGCCACCACGGTGAAAGAGGCGAAGAAGGTGCTTTCTACCAGCGTCACGGAGTATTGGGCAACCCATTATACCTTTGGCAGCACGAGCGTAAAGAACGAGAAACACATCTCCCCTTTCTCGCTCAATCTGCTCATCATCAACACGGTAGTCCCCATCCTCTTCGCCTACGGCAGGCACCGCGGAGAAGAGAAATACTGCGACCGTGCCTTCGACTTCCTGGAGGAGCTGAAGGCCGAGAACAACCACATAGTAAGGATGTGGCAGCAATGCGGCCTGGTGGTGGAAAACGCCGGCGACAGCCAGGCGCTTATCCAGCTGAAGAAGGAATACTGCGACAAGAAGGAATGCCTGAGGTGCAGGATTGGGTATGAATACTTGAAGAGGTAACTAATTATTTTTTTAGATTATGGCTGACCAACAGGAAATATTAAATACAATACTCTTAACAAGGCTGAATTATTTCAGCCTTGCAGGAATGCTGGAACTATATAGAAAGGTGGGCTCCGCCACGCTCATCCTGGAGCATAAGAATAACCTCAGAGACATCCTCCCCGATGCCTCGGATAAACTCGTGAACGCTATCCAAAACTGCGACGAGGCCCGAAAACGCGCCGAAGAAGAACTGGAATACGACATAAGATATGGTATCGAACCGATAACGATGAACGACGAACGTTATCCGCAACGACTCAAGGATTGCGATGATGCGCCGCTCATGCTCTTCTATAAAGGCAACGCCAACCTGAACCAGCAGCGAATCGTCAACATCGTGGGAACCCGCCACTGCACCCCTTACGGCGAAGACCTTATCCGTCGCTTCATCACCGACCTGAAGCAGCTCTCCCCTCGTGTCTTGATAGTGAGCGGCCTGGCTTATGGTGTGGATATCGTGGCTCATCGCCAATCCCTCGCCAGCGGCTATGAAACCGTGGGCGTTCTGGCTCATGGCCTTGACGACCTCTACCCACGTCAGCACCGGGAAACGGCGGCTAAGATGATAGAGCAAGGCGGTTTGCTCACCGAATTTCTTACCCGTACGAATGCGGATAAGATTAACTTCGTGCGCCGCAACCGAATTGTGGCAGGAATGTCGGATGCCTGCATCCTGATAGAGAGCGCTGCTCACGGCGGAGGTCTCATCACCTGCGATATTTCGCAATCCTACGGCAGGGATGTCTTTGCCTTCCCGGGCAGGATAGGCGATTACTACAGCGAGGGCTGCAACAACCTGATTCGCAACAACGGCGCCACGCTCATCACCAGTGCCGAGGATTTCGTGAAGGATATGCGCTGGCAGGATGACGCCACCCTGATGAGAGCCAAGCAGCAGGGCATCGAGCGCAGCCTTTTCCCGGAGTTATCAACAGAAGAGAAGCTCATCGTCAGCATCCTCTCGAAGACCAACGACCTGCAGATCAACATCATCAGCGTGAAGTCGAATATCGACATCGGTCGCCTCACCTCTCTCCTATTTACGCTGGAGATGAAGGGCATCATCCGCACATTGGCTGGCGGAATGTATCATCTTTTGAAGTAACTCTTTGGCAATATCAAAAAAAAGATGTAATTTTGCAGCCGCAAAAGAAAAGAGGATTGCCCCCTCTTGCCAAACAAAAAGAATAAGATGAAAATAGGTAATATAGAATTTGGACCTCAGCCCCTCTTCCTCGCTCCGATGGAAGACGTAACGGATATTGGTTTTCGCATGCTCTGCAAGCGATTCGGAGCTGCCATGGTTTATACTGAGTTCGTATCGGCAGAAGCCTTGGTGCGAAGCATCAAGAGCACAGTCAGCAAGCTTACGATAAGCGATGAGGAGCGCCCTGTGGGCATTCAGATTTATGGTCGCACCACCGAGGATATGGTGGAAGCTGCAAAAATCGTAGAACAGGCGAAGCCGGATGTGATTGATATTAACTTCGGCTGCCCGGTGAAGAAGGTTGCCGGAAAGGGTGCGGGAGCCGGAATGCTCCGAAATATTCCGCTGATGCTGGATATTACAAGAGAAGTGGTGAAGGCGGTAAACGTGCCCGTAACCGTGAAGACCCGACTGGGTTGGGATTGCGATAACCTCATCATCACCGACCTTGCCGAGCAGTTGCAGGATTGCGGAATCCAGGCGCTCACCATCCACGGCAGAACCCGAAGCCAGATGTACACCGGCGAAGCCGACTGGAGCCTCATCGGAGAGGTAAAGAACAATCCCCGCATCCATATTCCTATCATCGGCAACGGCGATATTACGACCCCGGAAGAAGCCAAGCTTGCTTTTGAGAGATACGGCGTAGATGCGGTGATGATTGGCCGCGCCACCTTCGGAAGGCCTTGGATCTTCAAGGAAATACGTGATTATCTGGACAATACAGGTGCTGCCCCATTAACCGTGGATGAGAAGATTGACCTTCTGGAGGAGCAGCTTCGCATCAACGTGGAGCGCATCGACGAGTACAGAGGCATTCTCCACACCCGTCGCCACCTGGCCGCCTCCCCTATCTTCAAGGGCATCCCTGATTTCCGCCAGACGAGAATCGCCATGCTGAGAGCCACGACCGTGGAGGAATTGAAAGAGATATTGAAAGAATGCCGGGAAAGAATCAAGGCGATAGAAATCTAGACTTGCTTGCGGCGGAAGGCAAATCCGCCGAAACCATAAGATAAGTAAAGGGAGACTCCAACGATGATGGTTGAAATCTCCCTTTTTTATTCGCAGTTAACAGGTTAACAGTTAACAGCTGTTTTTTCTATACTTCCACCGCTTTCGCTTATAGAACGAAAATGGTTTCATCCCCGCAAATATTACGAATTTTCAAGCGCAAAGGCTTATCGTCTGATACAATGCTAGCATCCCAATAATCCTGGGTTTTCTTTCCGTTGATGGTTACGGTTCCCATCTTCTCTATCTTCACCTCCATATCACTGTGCCAAGGAGCATTTTTCTCAGCATTGACGCAATCTACAGAAGCCCATTCGATGGTTTCCAGCCCTTCATCGCTGAGTTTTATTTTCGAGAAGTTGGCACTCTTACCGCTTGCTCGTTTCTTGTTTGCCTGCAGAACACCTTTTTCGTTGAAATCATGAACTTTCTTTGCTACTCGGTCGCTATGGAATGATTTCAGTTGAAGTTTCCATCCCATCGACAAGCCCAGCGGATCCTTGGCTTCCTGCAAATCCCATTCAGCCTCATCTTCCATTATCACCTCGTCGAGCACCTGCTTCAAGTCTCTCAACTCAAATTCTATCAGCGTCTGCTGGTTTTCGGCTTCTATGAATTGGCGCAACTCGTTTATCTCTTCCACATCCACGTAATAGATGATGACACGCATCACCTCATCAGGCAAATCAGGCAGTGCCTTATGGATGATGTTCATCATCTCACTCTTATCCAGCACTCGCTTGCTTCCATCGAGTAGATTAGGCAGATATACGGGCATCATACCATACTTGCTGTCCATGATAGAGCCTGCCCAATATTGGCTGTCCAACTTGGCATTGGCAGTTAAGCCCGGTATCAGGTTGTCGCGTAGCTTATCCATCGTCTGTACAGGATTTCTGAAGAGACGCACGCCATCTTTCACTTCCTTTATCTCAAACTCAGCTCCGGCATTAACCAGTCGGTCGCGAGCCGTCTGGAGGCTATTGATATTCACGTCGCCATGAATAAAGCGGCGGTTGAGCTTATGAGCCACGGCTGCGGCTACCCCGCTTCCGCCAAAGAAATCAGCCACGAGCATTCCTTCGTTGGATGAAGCCTTGATAATACGCTCCAAAAGGGCTTCCGGCTTCTGAGTGGCGTAATCGACACGCTCCTCGGCTGTATTTCCAACACGGTCAATATCATCCCAAATATTTGTTAATGGAGTTCCCTTTTTGTCATCCAAATATACCTTATATCCATCCAAACGTGGGACTCCATCTTTTCTCAATAGAATCATCCCCTCACTGTAAAGACGCTCTAATTCCTCATAAGACATTCCCCAAACACGGCCAGCTGGAGGTGTAGCGCCCCTCCACGTAAACTTTCGTTCAGCACTATTACCAGTAAAAGTCAAATCTTGACCAGTATAATAACGACCATCCTTATCTTTCTTATATCTAGCCAATTGAGCTTGTGATATCTCTGTATATTGCGTATTAAAGATATATTGTTCAGCATCTTTCGCATAATAATAGATATAATCACAAGTTTCAACAAATCCCTTTGTCTTAAAATTATGAGCATTCGTTTTTTTCCAAGTAATCTCACTTAAGAAGTTCTCCTCTCCGAAAATCTCGTCCATAAGAATCTTCACATAGTGTCCGATATGATAATCCAGATGCACATAGATGCTTGCATTCTCGCTCATCACGCTCTTGATTGCCATCAGATTCTCGTACATCCAGTTGAGGTATCTTTCCTTGTCCCAGATGTCTCCGTACATTTTCTCCTCAAACTCTTTCATTTCCTCATTGTCGAGATTCTGCTCCGCTTCTTTCATTGCCTTTTGCACAAGCGGATTGCGGCGGATATAGATTTTCTTGGCATAATCGGCTCCGCTGGCAAAGGGCGGGTCGATATAAACCAAATTCACCTCTATGCCCTGCTCCTTGAGATAGGCACAGGTAGAAAGGCACTCACCATGCATCATCAGGTTATGCTTCTCGTTGGCGCCTCTCTTTTCGAGAGATTCCACCTCATAGAGCGGCATTCCTCGCTTAATATGCTCTACGATGCGATCGTTGTCACGATAGCGGAGAATGCGGCGAGTGCGCACAAAATTATCCAGGAGGGCTTGCCCCTCCAGGGTATTGGGATAATATGAAATATATTTTGTAGCCATTATATTTATTCTTTATTACATGAAAAATTCCTTGATCATCTGTAAGGTCTTTGCCATTCTCTCTTCAGCAGAAATGGTGTCCTCCAGATAAAGGAATTGGAATCGCTTGCGATGGAAAGCCTCATTGTTCTTTGGCACAAACACATCTCGCATAAACTCCAGGCGCTCCTTGAACTTGGCAGCATATACCTCGCCCTTCGTCTCTATGATGCAAATGCGGTCGATCCTGCCCTCAGCATCACGGCTGAGCACCAGGAAGTCGGGATAATAAAGTCCATCATACTGCCAGTGCTTGCCCACCCTACGATAGCAGCGAATCTTGAACTCTGTAAGCGTATCATCGCCATTGAAGTAATACTCCAGCTGCTTATCCTTCATCAGCGGAATCAATCCGTTGGCAAAGTATTCCTTCTCCAGGTTACTGTCGAAGCGGTAAGGCAGATAATGGTAAGTCTGATTGCGCTCAGGATATTCATCCTTAGGCAGCTTGTCTTTCACCATCATCTGGATGTCAGTATCAGAGAATCCGGCAGCCTTCATCTTTTCCACAACTGCCTTCACTTCTGGCGGGAGTTCCATCTTGCCCGGGTCATTATCCCATGCCAGGATTTCCTTCACCACTTTCTCTCTTGGATAGAAACGGCTGTCGTCTTCCACATCAAGAGGCATAGGTTGCTCCACCGAGAGGATGGTTGCCGTATCAGGAACCACCTCTTCTGAGATGCGGAAATCACGCTTAGGCACAAAAGCCTTCCGGATGTTGGCACGTATCTGATAATGGTCATACTCCATATTCTCTGTACGATATTTCCCATCCTGCTCATCAGCAATCGTAATCTCATCGAACAGTTTATGCAGCTGAGTCTCATACTGTTTCAATTCTTTCATACTCAGCGCCCCCATACTTTCCTTGGCTATTTTCTGCAACCACCAGTGGTAAGTGAAGCTCTCTCCATTCTCTTTTCTCAGCTCCTCATAGCCGAGCATGTTTCCTTCAAAGTCTTGAACATAAACCAGCGAGCGGTTAGCCTTCTGCTTCAAACTTTCGTCAGCAAGCAGCGTGGCAGTATCTGGCTGTTCTTCGATCACCTGAGTTTCATATTCCACTTTCAGTTGGAAGAAATCAATGGGTGGCACCTGCTGCTTATCCATACGTGAGAATCGCTCTATGCGCTTCTTTGCAGGTTCCGGCTTCTTGCTGAATTCCTGGAGTGTGATGTTCTGCTGCTGCTTCAATTCCTTGTTGAGTTTGTCGGCATTCCACCTGTTCATCCAAACCAAGGCTTTTTCCTGTTCGCCCCGAACCACCTGTCGCAGGCAGCGGCAGGAAGTTTGCAGCACCATGTTCTTAGGGCACGCCCCTTCATGAGGCAGCACCACGCCCGTAAGGCTCTTGCAATCCCATCCCTCCTTTCCTATCTGCACCAGCAGCACGATACGGATTTTAGAGGTAGGCGAATCGAGCATGGCGAAAGCTGCCTCTGAACCTTCGGGCTCTGCATATTTTCTGGCACCTGCCTTAGAGGAATTACTACCCTTATGGCGCTTCAGAATCACCTCTGCAGGGTTCAATCCATATTCCGTTACAATCTCGGATACGAGAGGATAGATTTCTTCTTCGAGAGTTGGAATCTGACCGCAATATACAGCAAGCTTCGCACAGGTTCCATCAGCATAGGTTGTATCCTTATATTTATCGAGGAACTCATGCACTCCGCTTCTCACAATGGTCAGCATATCATGGTCCGTAAACTTTACTTCGGGACGCTTCAGGAAGTTGTCGATACCCTCCATCAACGGATAGAAATACACCACATTGGTGATATTGGTATTCTTGATATTGAAGCTTCCGCCCAATGTCACTTTCTCTGCTTTTTCCAGATAAGGAGTGCCCGTAAAGCCAAGCACATTGCAGAAATTACAACCTTGAGTAGCCCATCCTGTAACCACCTGACGGAGTTTGATTTCACCATCAGAAGCATGATGCACCTCATCGATAAAAATAGAAAGAGAAGGTATTTTACATATCATATTGCGCAGCTCATTAGCCACATCCACCAGCCGGCGTTCATCATCCGAAAGAAGACTCTGGTCTTTCCCGTTCTCCTCCCATCTGTCTAAGATAACCTTCTCTGCATTTGTAATAGCCACCAATCCCATCATCGTACCTCCATCCCAATGCTGGTTAATCTTAAACGCATTGGGATTTCTGATTACATTGCTTTTCCTGGCACTTTTTTGCTCATCAAGGATTTCAAATTTTACGAGCCTCTTCAGCTGCATGGCTGTAGCTGCCGGGAAAAGCCAGGTAACGTCAAAGTTCTGAATACTACGAAGACTAGGAACAATGCTTGACTTCAAGCCGGATGGTGCCAATATCAGGAAATTATGTGCCCATATCGGATTATGCGGCTCATTCTGAGCAAAGTATAAATCTATATAAATGAATGCGGCCATCAGATAGGTTTTTCCCGCGCCCATAGGAAGACTGAAAAGATAATCCGAATAAGTTACCTGGTAAAAGATATCCTTCAACACTTTCTCGTAATCAATCTCCCTGGCATGATGACGGATAAACTGCTCCAGCTCTGGAGCTATCTGCTTGCCGTTGCGGTCTTTCTGTCTACTATACTGATACAAGGCCAACGCAGCAGGATTCTTTGTCATCACATCCCGTGCCTCTGCATTGATTTCCTCTGCATCAACGTCAGTTTCATTAAATTTGCCTTCTGCAAAAAGTTGCCAAAGCGGCTTGCCCTGACAGGCTATTTTCAAAAACAGATAAGTCTTGATAGCATCAATCTGGGCATCACGCAACATACCTCGCTGATCAATATAATCAACGAGGTATAAAACCGTACAATCAGAAGATTGAAACCATAAATCTCTTTTCTTTTGTATAAGTTGATAGAACATCTTCCTTCTTTTGTATTAACCATTAACCACATTCAGAAGTTAACAGGTTAACAGTTAACAGTTGTTTTTTCTATACTTCTACCGTAAAATCGAAGAAACCTAGCTTCCTCAAATTATAGAGAAGGGCTTTACTTCTTCAATATCGAAGCACCTTCGAGCAGGGCGAGCGCCTTGTTCTCGTTCTCCTCCATGATTTCACGCTCTCCCGGGCCTTTGTCATTGATGCCGCAGAGGTGCAGGATGCCGTGGATGATGACACGGTGAAGCTCATCATCGTAGGTCTTGCCAAACTGCTCGGCATTGGTGCGGACGGTATCGAGCGAAATCACGATGTCGCCGTTAATCACATCATCCTCATCATAATCGAAGGTGATGACATCGGTATAGTAATCATGACCCAGATACTCGTTGTTCACTTCGAGAATCTTCTCGTCATCTACAAACATATAGCCTATCTCTCCCACCTTGCGGCCATGAGAGGCAGCTACCTTGCGAATCCAGGCACTGGTGTCACGCTTCTTGATCTTTGGCATTTTCACGCCATCTACATTGTATGTTATCATACGCAATTCAATTTAAAATTTATAATTTACAATTAATAATCAGGCTCGCCAAAAGCCCCTTATTAATTATTCATTATTAATTCTACATTATTCATTATTTCGCCTTCGGCAGGAATTCATCTACTTCTCTTCCGAAGAACCTCAATTCCCTAACCAGCGTTGAGCTGATGCTGCTGTATCTTGGGTCGGAAAACAGCAGGATGGTTTCTACGCCGCCCAACTGCTTGTTGATATCTGCCTGCTCTCGCTCATACTCGAAATCCTTGGCAGAGCGGACGCCGCGGACCAGGAACCTGGCTCCCAGGCGATGCGCCAGGTCGATGGTGAGATCATCGTAGGCAACCACCTCAAGGCGGTAGCCCTTGGATGCATCCTCCGCATCCACCAACTCCGAACATTCCTTCGGAAAAACAGCCTTAATATCCTCCACACGCTTCGAGATTTCCTCGCTGGCGTGCTTCAGCTTGCTCATCGCCACTGCTATCACGAGCTTGTCGAACATGGGCAAGGCACGCTCGGCGATGTTCTGATGTCCTATCGTAAATGGGTCGAATGTACCCGTAAATATCCCAATCTTCATAAATGTTTATCCTTTTACGGCGCTAGCCCTAATTCAACATTCAACATTTAACATTCAACATTACTCAAACAAGTCTCCCTGCATGATGTTGCTTCCATACGGATTCCTGCCCAGATGCTCATAGGCAAGCTTGGTGGCCATTCTGCCTCGTGGCGTACGCTTGATGAAGCCTTCCATGATGAGGAACGGCTCGTAAACCTCCTCTACGGTGCCGCCATCTTCGCCGATAGCCGTGGCAATGGTGCTTACGCCCACCGGACCTCCACGGAACTTGTCGATGATGGTGGTGAGAATCTTGTTGTCTATCTCGTCCAAGCCATACTGGTCGATGTTGAGCGCCTTGAGAGCTATCTGGGCAATATCGTAAGTGATGGTTCCGTTACCCTTCACCTGGGCGAAATCACGTACTCTTCGCAATAATGAGTTGGCGATACGAGGGGTTCCGCGAGAGCGGCGGGAGATTTCTACTGCCGCCTCATCTTCTATAGGCACATTCAGGAGCATCGCACTTCGCTTGATAATCTTCTGAAGCGTCTCAGGGTCGTAGTATTCCAGATGCAGATTGATTCCGAAACGGGCACGGAGCGGAGCCGTGAGAAGTCCGCTACGGGTGGTGGCTCCCACGAGGGTAAACGGATTCAAATCTATCTGGATGCTTCGTGCCGAAGGCCCTTTGTCTATCATGATGTCGATGCGGTAATCCTCCATCGCCGAATAGAGATACTCCTCTACCACTGGCGAAAGGCGGTGGATTTCATCTATGAAGAGCACATCGTTAGGCTCCAGGGAGGTGAGGATTCCTGCCAGATCGCCCGGCTTATCGAGTACAGGGCCTGATGTAATCTTGAAGCCCACACCCAGTTCGTTGGCGATGATGTTACTCAATGTGGTCTTACCCAGTCCCGGAGGACCGTGCAAGAGGGTATGGTCGAGCGGTTCGCCACGATACTTGGCAGCCTCTACAAAGACTTCGAGATTATCCACCACGCCATTCTGTCCGCTGAAGTCGGAGAACTTCAGTGGGCGCAGTGCCTTCTCGAATTCCTTTTCGGCAGGCGAAACCGTCTGTTGTCTTATATCAAAATCTTCGTTCATTCTATGACTATTATCGATAATATGGGTGCAAAGTTACACATTTGTTGCGGAATTAAAGAAGAAAAGCCGAATTATTTTGCCTCAGATTTTGCACAATCCAAGAAGATTCGTGCAGATTCGTAAGCTCAAACCAACAAAAATGTTATAATTTGATATTTAATTATTAAATAATTTGCTTATTCGGTAGAAAAGACGTACTTTTGCACCCAATATTGAAAGCGAGGAAAGAAGGAGGAGAGAAAGAAGAGAGATTGTCAAAGACAATCATCCAAGAGATTGCAAATAAGAGAGAAATATCAGGATTTTAAAAAGAAATAGAATTATGCTAAAGTTTTTTCAGGGGCTCAGCAAGTTGCTGGCCAATTACACCTCTATTTTCGTAATAGGTGTAGCAGTATTCACATTCTTCTTCCCACATACCTTCGACTGGGTGCGCGGAACTACTCAAACCGTCATTCTCGGCATCATCATGCTCACCATGGGCTTGACCCTGACCACCAACGACTTCAAGATTCTGGCTCAGCGCCCGCTGGATGTCTTCATCGGTGCCTGCGCCCAGTTCATCATCATGCCTGGCGTGGCTTACACCCTGATTCATGTGTGGCATCTTGATCCAGCCCTGGCGCTCGGAATCCTGCTGGTGGGATGCTGTCCGGGCGGTGTTTCGAGCAACATCATGAGTTATCTCTGCCATGGCGATGTGGCTTTTTCTGTGGGAATGACCTGCGCCTCTACGATTCTTGCGCCAGTAATGACTCCACTGCTGATGAAGATTACGGCAGGCGAGATTATCCATGTCGATGCAGTGGGAATGTTCATCAACATTCTGATAGTTACGATTATCCCTGTGGCCATCGGCTGCGCTTTGAATTATATCTATGGCAAGAAGGATTGCTTCCCTACCATCCAGAGTCTGATGCCGGGCATCAGCGTAACGTGTCTGGCGATTATTGTGGGCGGCGTGATTTCTACGGTTCACGATGACTTGGTAGCTCGTGGCTTGTCGCTTTTCCTCTGGACTTTTGCCGTGGTTTTCTGCCACAACACCCTGGGTTACTGTCTCGGTTGGCTTGCCGGAAAGCTGGCGGGCTTCAATACCGCTAAGAAGCGTACCATCAGTATTGAGGTGGGAATGCAGAATGCCGGTCTTGCCACGGTACTTGCCGGCAATTTCTTTGCTGCCCAGCCTCTTGCCGTATTGCCTTGCGCCATCAGCTGTGCCTGGCACAGTATTTCGGGCACCATCCTTGCCGGAATCTATCTGAAATGGGATCGCATGCATGAGAAGAAGTAAATGATTCCGGAAAGGATTAATATCCCCCCAAAAAAGAGGGTGTGTCATGAGCTTATGACACACCCGTTTTTCTTATATCATTACCTCACGGGTAAACAGGTTAACAGTTAACAGCCGTTTTTTCTATAGTTACTTCCCTGTGGTCAGCAGCTTCACGGCACGCTGAACTATCTCGTTGGTCTCGTTCCAAACCTGGAAGTATTGGCTCATATCCCAGATATCTCGCGCTACAAGGGCTTTCAGCTGCACAGCCAGGTATTTCTTCGTCTGAGCCAATTCAGCCTCATCCTTAGGCTCTATCTTCTCCTTCTTGCCCTCTGCAATAATGCCTTCAATGAGCGAAGAAGGAACCTCGTAAGTTGCCAGGAACTTGTTGAAGTCCTTATACTGGCTCTTCAGCTCCTTGCGGTGAGCATCGATAAACTTCAGACTGTGGTTGATGACAATGCTCTTGGCTGCCAGCTGACGGTGCATCTTGGTGTACTTGGTAGTATCCAGCGGAACGAAATAATCAGGCATGATTCCGCCACCACCATAAACCACACGGTGCTTGCGCAAAGTATAATACTTCAAGCTGTCGGAAAGATGGATGCTGTCCTGGTTGGTGAACTCGCCATGCTTGTAGCGCTTGTCCAGATCCATCGCATAATCCTGTCTGTCGCCCTTCTTATAAGGCTTCTGGATGCATCTGCCGCTAGGCGTATAATAATGGGCGATGGTGAGACGAATCTCGCTGCCATCATCGAAGGTAAGCGGACGCTGCACCAATCCCTTGCCGAAGGTTCTGCGACCTACCACTACTCCACGGTCCTGATCCTGGATAGCTCCGGAAACAATCTCTGCGGCAGAAGCGGTAAACTCGTTGGTAAGCACTACCACCTTTCCTTTGCGCCATCTGCCGTTAGCCTGCGCCTTATACTCCTGACGGGGAGCTGCACGACCGCTTGTATAAACGATGAGATCGCCCTTCTGAAGGAATTCATTGGCTATCTGAGCCGCAGCCTGCAAGTAACCGCCACCATTATCCTCGAGGTCGAAGATAAGGTCTTTCATTCCCTTCTTTTTCAGCGAATCCATCGCTATCGTCACTTCCTTATGACTGGTAAGGCCGAAGCTTCCCAGACGGATGTATCCGATGCCCGGGCGAATCATATAAGCCGCATCCATCGTGGTTACAGGAATCTTGTCACGTTTCACCTTGAAGGTGAGCTTATCCTTGATGCCCCGGCGCACGATGGTAAGATTCACCATCGTGCCCTTAGGACCGCGAAGGCGTTTCATGATTTCCTCCTTGCTCATCTTCACACCCGAAATAGCCGTATCATTCACCGCAACGATACGGTCGCCGGCAATGATTCCCACCTTCTCGGAAGGACCATTCACTACGGGCTGGACGACGAGCAAGGTATCATCTACCATGTTAAACTGCACGCCAATGCCATCGAAACTGCCATTCAGCGGTTCATTCATCGCCTTGGTTTCCTTGGCGGTGGCATAAGAGGAATGAGGGTCGAGCTTCTCGAGCATACCACGGATGGCGTCCTCTACAAGCTTGTTCTCATCCACACTATCCACATAGAGATTGGTAATGGCGATTTCCGCCCTACCCAACTTCTCTATCGGGCTGTTCTTGCCCATCTTGATACGCAGCTGGGCACTGGCAGAAGTTACTGCCAGGAACGCCAGGAGCGCAAATAAAATTATCTTCTTCATTTCCTAAAAACTTAAAGCTTATGAAAGAGAGAAATCCTTCAAGAGTTAACAGGTTAACAGTTAACAGCGCTTTTTTCAATGGTTACCCCCCGAAAGCACTTGAATTCTTCACTCTTCGTTCTTCACTCTTCACTTCACCTAATCCAGCGGTGCAGAATCTTCCTCCGGAATATCCTCTTCAATCACCAGGTTGTCGATGATGAAGTTCTGACGTTCCATCGTATTCTTACCCATGTAATACTCCAGGAGCTTCTGCACCTGGTCGGTCTTGTGCAGCGTTACCTGCTCCAATCGCATATCCGGACCGATGAAATGGGCAAACTCTTCTGGCGAAATCTCTCCCAATCCCTTGAATCGGGTGATTTCCGGGTCAGGACCCAGCGCCTTGATGGCCTGCTGGCGCTCCTCATCGCTGTAGCAGTAATGCGTAATGAAGTCGCCCTTCTTCTCCTTAGGTCCCAGCTTGGCATCAGCATCCGCTACAGCCTGCTTGTTCTTGATTTTGGTTCGCTTGTTGCGTACTCGGAACAATGGGGTTTGGAGCACGTAAACATGTCCCTTCTTGATGAGGTCGGGGAAGAACTGCAGGAAGAAGGTGATGATGAGCAGGCGGATGTGCATTCCGTCAACATCGGCATCGGTAGCCACAATCACCTTATTATATCTCAATCCGTCCAATCCGTCTTCTATATCCAGGGCAGCCTGCAGCAGGTTGAACTCCTCGTTCTCGTAAACCACCTTCTTGGTCAGGCCATAGCAGTTTAATGGCTTTCCTCGCAGCGAGAATACCGCCTGGGTGTTCACGTCGCGGCTCTTGGTGATGCTTCCGCTGGCAGAATCACCCTCGGTGATGAAGATGGAACTTGCCTCCTTCTGCTCGTTCTTGGCGTCACTGAAGTGGATGCGGCAATCGCGCAGCTTGCGGTTGTGAAGGTTCGCCTTCTTGGCACGCTCACGCGCCAGTTTGGTTACGCCAGCCATCGCCTTGCGCTCACGCTCACTCTCCTTGATCTTGTTCTCCAGAATCTCAGCCACATCCTTGTGGATATGGAGATAGTTATCTACTTCCTTCTTCAGGAAATCGCCCACATACTTATTGATGGTTTCGCCTCCGTTCGGAGACATTGTGGTACTTCCGAGCTTGATCTTCGTCTGACTCTCGAACACCGGCTCCTCTACGTTCAGTGCAATGGCAGCCACCAGTCCGTTTCGGATGTCGCCATACTCATACTTGCCGTAGAACTCCTTGATGGTTCTGGCGATATGCTCCTTGAAGGCACTCTGATGAGTACCGCCCTGGGTGGTGTGCTGACCATTCACGAAGGAATAGTACTCCTCGCCATACTGATTGGTATGGGTAAAGGCAATCTCGATGTCTTCGCCCTTCATGTGGACTATCTCATAGAGACCCTCGTTGGTCATATTATCGGTCAGGAGATCCTTCAAACCATGACGGCTGAGGATGCGGCGACCATTGTGCATGATGGTGAGTCCGGTGTTCAGATAAGTATAGTTGCGGAGCATCGTCTCCACGAAATCATCGTGGAAAGAATAGTTCTTGAACAGGGTATTATCCGGTTCGAAGAAGATGAAGGTACCGTTCTCGTCCTCGGTATCTTCCGTAACATCGCTCTGCAGAATACCTTTCTCAAACTTCAGATGGCGCACCTTGCCGTCGCGGAACGACTTTACCTCGAAATGAGAGCTGAGGGCATTCACCGCCTTCACACCCACACCGTTCAAGCCGACACTCTTCTTGAACGCCTTGCTGTCGTACTTACCACCGGTATTCAGCACGCTCACAGCCTCGACAAGTTTACCTTGAGGAATACCACGACCATAGTCGCGCACGCTGACCCGCAGATGATCTTCGATATCAATCTCCAATCTGGCACCAGCCCCCATCTTGAACTCATCGATAGAGTTATCTACCACCTCTTTCAAGAGTACGTAGATTCCATCCTCCGGCAGGTTACCATCACCCAGACGACCAATGTACATACCCGGACGAGTACGTACATGCTCCATATCACTCAAGTGTCGGATGTTGTCATCGGTATATTCTACCGGCTGCTGCTCCTGTGAGGCTTTCAATTCATTATTATCTTCTGACATAAAATCCTCCTATGTTTTAGGGGGAATCAAGAGAAATTAAGGAGTTATGATGAAAAGACATCCGTCTTGACCTCCCTAACTCCTTAACTCACTTAATTCCTTATTTAATAATCTTCTTGTAGCATTTTCTGCGCTTGTGCATCACAGGTTCCAAAGCTCCCCACTGTCCCTGCACACCGGCATTGGTTTCCAGCTCAACCTGGGTCTCTCCCCACTCAATACCATACTTCTGGTACCAAGGTATCAGATCGGCAAAGAGAAGTGCATTCGCTCCCTTGGCACGATATTCAGGAAGAATACCGATGAGGAGGAGGTCAACGATGTTGGTCTTGTGCTGTTTGATGGCTCTCAACACATGATACCAGCCGAATGGGAAGAGGCGGCCACGGTGACACTTCTGAAGGGCATGAGCCAATGACGGCATGGTGATTCCCACACCGATGAGCTTATGCTCTCCACCCGTCCAATCCTCGATACAGGTGATGAGGTTGAAGTCGAGAAAACTGAGATACGACTTGATAAGCTGATCTATCTGCTTCTGTGAGAGTTCAGAATATCCATAGAGATCCTTGTAGGTATCGTTGATGAGATCGAAGATCTTCTGTCCCATTCCGCCTTGGAAGACTTCCTTCTTAGTAAGCTTGCGCACATGCAGATTATAGCGCTTCTCAATCATCATCGCTATCTTGGCGTACTTCTCCGGTATGGTATCAGGTACCATGATCTTGAACTCCACATACTTGTTATCTACCTCAAAACCCTCCAGGGCCTCTATGTGCTCCGGATAATAAGGGTAATTGTAGATGGTAGGCATAGTACCCAGCTGATCGAAACCCCAGGTAAGCATTCCCTCAGGGTCCATATCGGTAAATCCAAGCGGACCTACCATATCCTCCATACCTTTCTCTTTACCATACTTTTCCACAGCATCCAAGAGAGCCTTCGAAACCTCACGGTCGTCAATGAAGTCAATCCATCCGAATCGGACGGATTTCTTTCCCCACTTATTGTTTGCCTTATGGTTGATGATAGCAGCAACGCGACCTGCCAGCTTTCCATCCTTATAGGCAAGATAATACTCTGCCTCGCAGAACTCGAACGCAGCGTTCTTATCCTTGCTCAGGGTATTCATTTCGTCGCTGAAAAGATTAGGCACATCGTATTCGTTGCCTTCGTAGAGGTCGTAGTGGAAGTCGATGAACGTCTTCAAATCCTTCTTGCTTTCGACCTTTTTAATTTCTATTAATGACATGATTTCAAACTAGTTTGCAATATTATAGGATGCAAAAATAGCAATATTTCGCCAAACGACCAAATATTGCTATCTTTATTTTCAGTTTTTTAGGGGTTCAAGAATGATTACGAGCCACAAAGTGGCTTATATCACCCGATTAGTGATGGTTTTGGCGGAATCATCTTATAGGATTAGAACTTGATTTTTCAGGAAATCAGCTTATTTTTTCTCCGTTATCATCAGCACATGGCTTTCGTCGCTCAATGTGGTGGCGAAGATATAGGTTTCACCACCATCCTTCAACTTCAATCGCTTGCGCAATTCTGCCACGGAAAGGGGGAAATTGCGGGTGGCGATGTTCGCCTTGGTGATTCCTGACAGATGACGCTTCAACTCCTTTTTATTAAAGGAGGATACGGCGATGATGCGGAAACTTCTGCCCGGGAAGGCGGCGATAGGCTCACGGCTCACGAAAAGATGACTGTTCTTGGAAAGCATCCTTGCATCATAGCGCCCGGAAAGAACGCCGAAACAGCCGGCTTTCATCAACGAGGCATTCGGCTCGTAGAGATACAGCATCTCTTCAAGGGTGGATGGGGCTATCTTCACCTGAGAAGACTCCATATCCAACTCATCGCAAACGAAGGATTGCGCATCGTTGATACAATAAATGCGCAGATTTTCGCCCATATTTCGTGCTGACAGCACTAAAAGAAGCTCCTTGCACTCATTGTTCACGGAGATGATATGAACCTCTCTTACGTGGCTTAATTCACTTATGGCACGGTGCCAGTCGAGCATCGGAGAGAGTTTGATGATGACGTAATCAGCCTTCGAAAGCATTTCTTCCTGCAAAACGGTGACATCGGGCGTGCAATCCTTCAAGGATACCACCTTGTTGCCCGCATCGTCTCTACGGGCAGGATCAATGAAGATTATCTTAAGACCAAGGTTGGTCTTAAGTAATGACGGAGGTTGGTCATAAGTGATGCCTAAAGAATCATCAGCTGATGCTACATCTTTTTTCTTTGGATGAAAAGAATGAAGAACCTCTATTCCATCCCCATTCTTCACGATGGCGTTCTTCAAGCCCAATCGCCCGAAATTCTCCTTCGCCGCATCGCAGAGATGAGCCTGACGCTCCACGTACATCGACTTCACTCCCAACCGGGCTGCAATATAAGAGAAATCTACTCCAAAGCCACCAGTCAAATCTACAAACCCGATTTCTTCTGAAAAATCTGCTTTGCTGACATCTTCTTTTGTTTCGTTAACATCCTCACCTGGTTTTGTTAATATCTGTTGATTTTCAGAAGTGGCTCCATTTATGGCGAATTCTGAATCAACCGCCCTATCGCCCGCAAATTCGCGAATTTTGGAAAAATGAGAATCGGAAGCTTTTGCTACCTCATTTTCATTTGCGCTCTCATTTTCTTTTTCGCTCTCATTTTCTTTTTCTGCAGAAGATGAAGATACTGGCAAGCCGAGCAATCTCGCAGCCAGTTCTGCCTTGTAAAGCGCAGTAGATTCAGAGGAGCATTGCTCCATAGAAATATGAGGAGGATAGATGATGCCTTCGAGACTTGCCCAACGAGGCAACTTGACACGAGCCATCTTTCGCCCGCGAATCTGATCGAGAGCGAAAGGCATATCTACTTCCGGATACTTGCTTCCGAGAAAAGCCAGCTGGCGGACGTCATCATCCTGGTACTGGCGAATAAAGTCTTGAGTAGCTTGGTTCATCATTTATGCTCTTTTTATATCTTTATAGAATAATACTTTATTTATTACTAGTTACTGGATTCTGCAGCTCTATCACGACATAAGGATTATTGCCTAACTATGGCAATAAATTGCCCTCCTAAAGGGCAAAAAGATGCCATAGGGAAGCAATAAATGGAAAGAAGCTTCATTCAAAACGGGATGTAGCCTTACTGCCAAACAATGCACTCCTAAACCTTCAGGATGCTTCCGTCGTAAAAAGCCTACTCTCGTTTTCACTCTTCACTCTTCACCATTTAGCCTGAAACCCCGATAAACACAGGGGATTCGAGAGGTGAAGAGTGGCGCTGACCCTTCACCACTCTTCACCACTCTTCACCTATCCCTATAAAAAGGTGAAGGGTGGGTGAAGAGTCACTTCAACTCTTCACCCACCCAACTACCTATCCTTCAGCCGCTTACACTCAAAAGGTGAAGAGTGAAGGGTTTTTGAGAAAATTCTCTCGCATCCGTAAAGATGCAGAGAGAAAATTCCTGTGTCTCAAGAGAAACGGTGGATTAGTCTGCCAACTTAGCCTTCAAGAACTCACGGTTCAAGCGGGCGATGTTAGCGATAGACTCGTTCTTAGGACAAACAGCCTCGCAAGCACGAGTGTTTGTACAGTTACCGAATCCAAGCTCATCCATGCGTGCAATCATCTTCTTAGCACGGGTAGCAGCCTCTACACGACCCTGTGGGAGAAGTGCCAACTGGCTTACCTTTGAGCTGACGAAGAGCATGGCAGAACCATTCTTACATGCTGCAACACAAGCACCGCAACCGATACATGTAGCGCAATCCATTGCCTCGTCTGCATTCTCCTTAGGAATCAGGATAGCGTTGGCATCCTGAGCCTGACCTGTACGGATGCTGGTGTAACCACCTGCCTGGATGATCTTGTCGAATGCTGAACGGTCAACCATACAGTCCTTGATGATAGGGAAACCAGCAGAACGCCAAGGCTCAACGGTGATAACGTCACCATCGTTGAAACGACGCATGTAGAGCTGACATGTTGTAGCACCACGCTCAGTCTTACCATGAGGTGTACCATTAATATAGAGAGAGCACATACCGCAGATACCCTCGCGGCAGTCGTGGTCGAAGACGAAAGGCTCCTGACCTGACTCGATGAGCTCCTCGTTCAAGATGTCGAGCATCTCGAGGAATGAAGTATCATCTGGGATGTTCTTCATCTCGTGTGTATCGAAGTGACCCTGTGCTGTAGGACCGTCCTGCTTCCAATACTTAACTGTGAAACTTATATTTCTTGCCATTGTCTTGTTCGCTTTTTAATTCTTGTAATTTCTTGTCTGTACCTTAATTGCCTCATACTCGAGAGGTTCCTTGTTGAGCACTGGAGCAGTTGTATCGTTGCCCTGATACTCCCAGCAACCTACGTAGAAGAAGTTTGCATCATCACGCTTAGCCTCGCCTTCCTCTGTCTGGTACTCCTCACGGAAGTGACCACCACAGCTCTCGTTGCGGTGCAATGCGTCGTAAGCGATCAACTCGCCCATCAAGATGAAGTCACGCAAGTGGATAGCCTTATCCAACTCTACGTTCAAGCCTTCCTTCTTGCCAGGGATGAAGAGGTTCTTGTTGAATTCCTCGCGGAGAGCCTTCATCTTCTTCAAGCCTTCCTCAAGACCTTCCTTGGTACGACCCATACCTACGTGCTCCCAAAGGATGTGACCCAACTCCTTGTGGATAGAATCTACAGAGCGCTTGCCCTGGATACCCATCAGGCGGTCGATTTCCTTCTGAACACCTGCCTCTGCCTCTGCGAACTCTGGGAGATCGGTAGAGAGCTTAGGCCACAATGCCTGGTCGGCCAAGTAGTTCTGGATGGTGTATGGCAATACGAAGTAACCGTCAGCCAAACCCTGCATCAAAGCAGATGCACCAAGACGGTTAGCACCGTGGTCAGAGAAGTTACACTCACCAATAGCGAAGAGACCTGGGATAGTGGTCATCAACTCGTAGTCAACCCAGATACCACCCATTGTATAGTGGATAGCAGGGAAGATCATCATTGGGTTGTAGTACTTCACGCCGTTAATCTCGTTAGCCAACTCACCTGGGTTAACGTCGGTAATCTCCTCATACATATCGAAGAGGTTGCCATAACGCTGCAGGATAACGTCAATACCGAGACGGTTGATAGACTCAGAGAAGTCGAGGAATACGGCAAGACCTGTGTTGTTGACACCGAAGCCCTTGTCGCAACGCTCCTTAGCTGCACGAGAAGCCACGTCACGAGGAACCAGGTTACCGAATGCTGGGTAACGGCGCTCCAAGTAGTAGTCGCGGTCTTCCTCAGGAATATCAGAACCCTTCTTTGTACCAGCCTGCAATGCCTTGGCATCCTCAATCTTCTTAGGAACCCAGATACGACCATCGTTACGGAGTGACTCTGACATCAAAGTCAACTTACTCTGGTTTGTACCGTGAACAGGGATACATGTAGGGTGAATCTGAACGTAAGATGGGTTAGCGAAGTCAGCACCCTTGCGGTAGCACTGGATAGCTGCTGTACAGTTACAACCCATAGCGTTTGTAGAAAGGAAGTAAGCATTACCATAACCACCGGTAGCGATAACTACGGCGTTGGCAGAGAAACGCTCCAACTTACCTGTGATCAGATTCTTGGCGATGATACCACGAGCGTGACCATCAACGATAACAATATCCTCCATCTCGTAACGGGTGAAGAGCTTAACCTTACCTGCCTCAACCATGCGGCTCAAAGAAGAGTAAGCACCGAGGAGGAGCTGCTGACCTGTCTGACCCTTAGCATAGAATGTACGAGATACCTGAGCACCACCGAAAGAACGGTTAGCCAGCATACCACCGTACTCACGAGCGAAAGGAACGCCCTGAGCTACGCACTGGTCGATGATGTCGTTGCTCACCTCAGCCAAACGGTAAACGTTAGCCTCACGAGCACGGTAGTCACCACCCTTTACTGTATCGTAGAACAGACGGTAAACAGAGTCACCATCATTCTGATAATTCTTAGCTGCATTGATACCACCCTGTGCTGCGATAGAGTGAGCACGACGTGGAGAGTCCTGGATGCAGAAGTTCAAGATGTTGAAGCCCATCTCGCCGAGAGAAGCAGCAGCAGAAGCACCTGCCAAACCTGTACCTACGACGATAACGTCGAGCTTTAACTTATTCTTTGGGTTAACCAAACGCTGGTGAGCCTTATAGTTGGTCCATTTCTCAGCAACTGGTCCTTCAGGTATTCTAGAATTTAATGTTTTTGCCATAATCTTTTTTAATACTTAAATGATTACACGAATTATGCGCAGCACAAAGATGGAGCGCAACCGAAAGCGAATGCCAATACAACTACGATGAAGAGGAGAAGCAGGATGGTAGAGTAAATCATACCAATCATCTTCCAACGGCAGAACCAAGTCTTACCGCTCCAACCGAGAGTCTGAATAGCACTCCAGAAACCGTGAGTGAGGTGGAACCAAAGAGCTACCAACCAGATGATGTAGAGAACTACGAACACTGGGTTAGCGAAGGTGTCCTGAATGAATGCGAAGCCATCTGATGGGCAGTGGCCGAAGCTTGTACCCAAAAGTTCAGCAAACATCATGTTGTACCAGAAATTGAAGAGGTGAAGCAACAAACCGAGAACGATGATGATACCGAGCACCAACATGTTCTGGCTAGCCCACTCTACCTTCTCTGGCTTTGCGGTTACCTCGTAACGCTGGTTACCGCGAGCACGACGGTTCTGTGCTGTCAGGATGAAAGCGTAAACGATGTGACAAACTGCCAAAGCTGCCAAACCTAATGTTGCAACTACGGCGTACCAGTTAGCACCCAACAACTCGCAGATTGTGTTGTAAGCTTCTCCAGAGAAAAGCGCAACCACATTCATACAACCGTGGAATGTCAAGAATAGAATAAGTGCGATACCAGTTACTGACATCACTACCTTTCTACCAATAGATGAATTGATTAACCACATAAATGATTGAATTTTAATTATTTAACTGTTTGAAACTAATTTATTATTTCCTTCATCTCGTACTTGCAATACCATTTTCAAGGCATTCTGCAATCCTCATTTATAGGTATATTTTCGCAAGTCTGCTGCAAAATTACTATATTTTAATGATTTATCAAAGTATTTTTGCTAAAATTTCAATTAAATTTCTTACTTTTGCCGAAAATTAGATAAAATATAGATTAGAAACAGAGATTATGAACTTCAATTATGACGTACTCGTTATCGGTGGAGGGCACGCCGGATGCGAGGCAGCAGCTGCCTCGGCAAACATGGGCGCCAACACCTGCTTGATAACGATGGACATGAACAAGATTGGTCAGATGAGTTGCAATCCTGCCATAGGCGGTATTGCCAAGGGACAGATTGTGCGAGAGATTGATGCACTGGGCGGACAGATGGGTATCGTCACCGACAAGACGGCTATCCAGTCCCGTATGCTTAATATGGGAAAGGGACCTGCCGTATGGAGTCCTCGTGCTCAATGCGACCGTGGCAAGTTCATCTGGGAATGGAGAACCATCCTCGACCATACCGACAACCTCGATATCTGGCAAGACCAGGCCGACGAACTGCTCGTAGCAAACGGAGAGGCTATCGGCGTGCGCACCATCTGGGGTGCCAAGTTCTATGCCAAGAGCATCATCATTACTGCCGGCACTTTCCTCAACGGACTGATGCATGTGGGAAGAAAGATGGTGGAAGGTGGAAGATGTGCAGAACCTGCCGTTCATCATTTCACGGAAAGCATCACCCGATGGGGAATCACATCGGCAAGAATGAAAACAGGAACTCCTGTCCGCATCGACAAGCGAAGCGTTCACTTCGAAGATATGGAGGAGCAGCCGGGCGACATCGATTTCCATCAGTTCTCGTACATGGGCAACCACAGAGTTCTGAAACAGCTTCCTTGCTGGACATGCTATACAAACAGCAAGGTACACGAAATTCTGAAAAGCGGATTGGATGACTCACCTTTATATAATGGCCAAATCCAAAGCACAGGTCCCCGTTACTGTCCGAGCATCGAAACCAAGCTTGTCACCTTCCCCGACAAGGAACAGCACCCGCTCTTCCTGGAACCAGAAGGTGAAGATACCAATGAAATGTACCTGAACGGATTCTCATCCAGTATGCCGATGGACATCCAGCTGGATGCACTCCACGAAATCCCGGCATTGAGAGATGCAAAGATCTACCGACCAGGTTACGCCATCGAGTACGATTACTTCGACCCAACCCAGCTGAAGCATTCGCTGGAGTCGAAAATCATCAAGGGACTTTTCTTTGCCGGACAGGTGAACGGAACCACCGGTTACGAAGAAGCAGGAGGTCAGGGCACGGTTGCCGGAATCAACGCTGCGCTTCATTGTGTGGGCGACAAGACGTTCGAGATGAAGCGAGACGAGAGTTACATCGGCGTACTCATCGATGACCTCACCACAAAGGGTGTAGATGAACCATACCGCATGTTCACCTCAAGAGCTGAGTACCGCATCCTGCTCCGTCAGGACGACGCCGATGCCCGACTCACGGAAAAAGCATACGAGCTCGGCATCGCCAAGCGCGACCGTTACGACTGGTGGATGGAGAAGAAAGATGCCATCGAAAGAATCATCGACTTCTGTGCCAACCATCCTATCAAGAAAGACGAGATCAATCCGAAGCTCGAAGCACTCGGCACTACTCCACTCCGCGCCGGCTGCAAGCTCATCGACCTCGTGGCTCGTCCGCATCTCAACCTTCAGAACCTGTCGGAAATCATCCCCGACCTGAAGGCAGCGATGGAAGCACCAGGCAACCGGAAAGAAGAGATTGCCGAGGCGGCAGAAATCAAGATGAAGTACAAAGGATACATCGAGCGCGAGCGACTCATCGCCGACAAGATGCACCGTCTGGAGAACATCAGAATCAAGGGACGCTTCAACTACTCTGAGATTCTCGAAATCTCAACAGAAGGACGACAAAAGCTCGAGCGCATCGACCCTGACACGTTGGCTCAGGCAAGCCGAATTCCAGGTGTATCTCCAAGCGACATCAATGTACTGCTCGTCCTACTGGGAAGATAAGCAAAGATGCATTGCTCGTCTTACCAGGAAGACAAGCAGAAGAATTGGCGGTTTCAGCAATAAAAACCTGCAAAACAAGGGATTCTCAGCAATGTTTCACGTGAAACCACTCTTGTATAAAGCATTTGATACCAAAGAGCTTAGAGCCTTTTGCATCAAGTAAATTGTGGTTAAAGCAAAACTTCAGTGTTTCCGTGAAACACAGCCGATAAAAGCTGCCAAAACTCGAAGAAATAATAAAAAACATAGTATTAATTTATAGTATAAAAGACAATGAACAATCAGCTATTATTAGACAATCTGCGTTGCATTCCAGATTGGCCAATCAAGGGGGTAAACTTCCGCGATGTTAGTACCCTGTTTAAGAATCCAGAGTCTCTTAAAGAGATCTGCGATGAGATGTACGAGATCTACAAAGACAAAGGTATTACCAAGATTGTAGGCATCGAATCACGTGGTTTCGTGATGTCTTCTGCCCTCGCAATCCGTCTCGGCGCAGGCGTAGTTTTATGCCGAAAGCCAGGTAAGCTTCCATGCAAAACCGTACAGGAAAGCTATGCGAAAGAATACGGTATGGACACCATCGAAATCCACGAAGATGCCATCAACGAGAACGACATAATCCTCCTTCACGACGACCTTCTCGCTACCGGCGGAACCATGAAGGCAGCCTGCAATCTGGTGAAGAAATTCCACCCAAAGAAGGTGTATGCAAACTTTATCATCGAACTCGTAAACGAGAATTTCGAAGGCAGAAAGAACTTCGATGAGGATGTAGAAGTATCTACGTTATTGCAGTTGTAAAGCATGAAAAATGCTTGATTAATGCATATAATTCTGCAGCTATAAAGCATACGGGCGTTGCCGTTTCACGTGAAACAGCAACGCTCTTTCACCCTATTTTAACCCCATAAAGGTATGACGAAACAAGAAAATGAGGAAAGATTAGCGCGGTTAAAAAGCATCGTTTTAAGCATGCCGGAGAAACCGGGAAGCTATCAATATTACGACGAGAATCACACGATTATATATGTAGGAAAGGCGAAAAATCTGAAGAGAAGAGTATCTTCCTACTTCCATAAAGAGGTAGATAGATACAAGACAAAGGTACTTGTTTCTAAGATTTTCGACATTTCATACACCGTTGTGAACACCGAAGAAGATGCACTTTTGCTGGAAAACAGCCTTATTAAAAAGTATAATCCAAGGTATAATGTTTTGCTGAAAGACGGCAAAACCTACCCCTCTATATGCGTTACAAACGAGTATTTTCCCCGCATTTTCAAGACGCGCCATATCAATAAAAAGGTGGGAACTTTCTTCGGTCCTTACCCTCATTTGGGCAGTATGTATGCCGTTCTGGAGGTCATCAAGAAGCTATATAAGCCCCGTACTTGCAGGTTTCCTATCACTAAAGAAGGCGTGGCGGAAGGCAAATATAAGCCCTGCCTAGAGTACCATATTCATAACTGCGGAGCACCCTGCATCAACAAACAGAGCTACGAGGAATATCAGGAAAACATGCGTCAGGCGCGTGAAATTCTGAAGGGAAACACCCGGGAAGTAAGCAAATATCTCTATAATCTGATGATGAAAAATGCCGAACTTCTCCGCTTTGAAATAGCCGAAGAATACAAGAAGAAATACCAGTTGCTGGATGATTTTGAGGCAAAAAGCGAGGTGGTAAGCCATACGATTACCGATGTGGATGTCTTCACGATCGTGAATGATGACGCCATGAAGAACGCCTTCATCAACTATATTCACGTGAAAAACGGCACCATCAACCAGAGCTTTACCTACGAGTATAAGCGCAAGCTGGAGGAGAGCGACGAGGAACTTCTGATTACCGCCATACCGGAAATCAGAGAGCGTTTCCACTCCACTTCGAAGGAGATCATCGTACCTTTAGAGATGGAATGGAAGCTGAAAGATGCCACCTTCTTCGTGCCTCAGAGGGGCGACAAAAAGCACCTTCTGGAGCTCTCGGAAATGAACTGCAAGCAATATAAATTCGACCGCTTGAAGCAGGCAGAAAAGCTCAATCCTGAACAGAAGCAAACCCGATTGATGAAGGAATTGCAATCGAAACTGAAGCTTCCAAAGATGCCTTACCAGATAGAATGCTTCGATAATTCCAATATATCGGGTACGGATGCCGTGGCTGGATGTATTGTATATAAAGGTATGAAACCATCCCGAAAAGACTACCGTAAATACAACATCAAGACGGTGGAAGGACCGGATGATTATGCTTCGATGCAGGAGGTGGTAAGACGCAGATACAGTCGCATGATAGAGGAAGAAACTCCCCTGCCAGACCTCATCATCACCGATGGTGGCAAGGGGCAGATGGAGGTGGTAAGAGAGGTGATAGAAGATGAACTGCACCTGGAAATCCCTATCGCTGGTCTTGCCAAGGACGACCGCCATCGCACCAATGAACTTCTCTACGGTTTCCCGCCACAAACCATCGCTCTACCACCGGAAAGCGAGCTTTTCAAGGTATTGACGCAGATACAGGACGAGGTACATAGATACGCCATCACCTTCCATCGCGACAAGCGAAGCAAGCACGCTCTCCATTCTGAGTTTGACGACATCAAGGGCATCGGTCCTAAGGCAAAAGAAGCGCTCCTGAGCAAGTTTAAGAGCGTGAAAAAGATAAAGGAAGCATCGCTGGAACAGCTTACCGAGGTATTAGGCCCTCATAAAGCCGAAATTCTTGCGAAATATTTCACAGAAAAGAGCGAGAATATGAAATAAAAGTCGTATATTTGCAGTTGAAACTAAATAATAATAATAAAGATTGAACAGAACCCAGGATTCCACAAAATGCTATTCATAAAGTTCAATGTTCAACATTCAAAGTTCAAAGTAGTAATATGAGAATAGTAATACAGCGTGTCGGCCATGCCTCTGTTACCACCGAAGGAGAAGTAAAATCAGCCATCAAACAAGGCTATCTTATCCTTCTCGGCATTGAGGAAAGCGACACATCAGAAGATGTAGATTGGTTGGTTAGAAAGATCATAGGCCTTCGTGTTTTCGACGACGAAAATCACGTAATGAACCGCTCTATCATGGATGTAAACGGCGAGATTCTGGTGATTAGCCAGTTCACCCTATTCGCCAGCTACAAGAAGGGCAATCGCCCTAGCTGGCTCAGAGCAGCCAAGCACGAAATCAGTGTCCCACTCTATGAAGAGTTCTGCAAGAAGCTATCCGATGCTCTCGGAAAGCCAGTTGGAACAGGCGAATTTGGTGCCGATATGAAGGTAGAATTGCTGAATGACGGTCCGGTTACCATCATGATGGATACTCATAATAAGGAATAAAAAAGCATTAAGAGCAAAATGAAAAGAATAATAAAATATAGAAGTTGGTTCTTGACTATAGGATGGATTCTGACAGTAATCTTTTCGCCAAGGTTATTAGACAATCCATGGGCACTATATGCGGGCGAAACTCTCCTCGCCATAGGCTTGAATATGATTTTCCTCAGCGATAAAAAAGAAGATGGAAAAATCGGTATCTACAACACCATTGCCGCTATATTCATCACTGGATTATGGCTATGTTCGACTTATTTCATAATTAAAAATCATCTGTTATGACTATAAAAGAAGCACAGGAAGCAGTAGATAAGTGGATTAAGGAATATGGCGTTCGCTATTTCAGCGAACTTACCAATATGGCTTGTCTTACGGAAGAAGTAGGAGAACTGGCTCGTGTCATCGCCCGAACATACGGCGACCAGAGCTTCAAGAAGGGCGAAAAGCCTAACCTAGGAGAGGAAATGGCAGACATTCTCTGGGTTCTCATCTGTCTTGCCAACCAGACGGGGATAGATCTTACAGAAGAACTTCAGAAAAGCATCGACAAAAAGACCCAAAGGGATTCGGAAAGACATAAGAATAACCCGAAATTGAAGGATCATAATGATTCAAAATTGAAGGAGTAAACAACCCGAAATTGAAGGAAGAAGCACCTCCGAAATCGAAGGAGTAAAACCGAAATTTAAAGAATAATATAGATAACTCAACTTTAATAATTAAACAAGTAACATTAAGTATGAGCAGCATTAAAGAACAGGTTCTTGCACAGCAGCAGGGACAATACAGCGAGTCAGACGATAAGTATTTATCTGTCTTGAAACAGTATAACTGCGACCTCAACGACGAAGAAGTAGCAGCAGAAGTAAAGAAGATTCTTGACGAGAAGGTAGCGGAAAACGAGACCATGGAGGTGAAGAAATTCCTCTTTGGCAGCATCGAACTTACATCTCTTCATACAGAAGATACAGAAGAAAGCATCCTGGTAATGATTGAGAAAGTAAATCAATTTGCCAAGGATTATCCTGAACTTCCTCACGTAGCAACCGTATGCACCTACCCTAACTTCGCAGGACTTATCAGTCAGAGTCTGGAGGTAGATGGCGTAGAAATCGCAGTTGTAAGCGGTAATTTCCCATCTTCTCAGACATTTATCGAGGTAAAGATTGCCGAAACAGCTATGGCTATCAAGGATGGTGCTACAGAGGTAGATATCGTTATGCCAGTTGGCAAATTCTTCAGCGAGGATTACGAAGGTCTCTGCGATGACATTCAGGAACTGAAGGCAACCTGCGGTGAGCACAAGATGAAGTGCATCCTGGAAACAGGCGATTTGAAGAACTGCAGCAATATTATGAAGGCTTCTATTCTTGCCATGTACTCTGGTTCTGATTACATCAAGACTTCTACAGGTAAGGAGAAGATTTCAGCTACCCCTGAGGCAGCTTACGTGATGTGCCAGGCAATCAAGGCATATTATGAGAAGACTGGCATCCAGATTGGTTTCAAGCCAGCTGGCGGCATCAACACCGTTCACGACGCAGTGGTTTACTACACCATCGTGAAAGAAGTTTTGGGTGAAAAGTGGCTTACCAACGAGTGGTTGCGCCTTGGAACCTCACGTCTTACCAACCTTCTCTTGAGCGAGCTTATAGGAAAGGAAATCAAGTACTTCTAAAAGGAGATTGAACAAGCCAAAACTTTATAAAGGTGATAGGTAAAACACGATACAAGAAGCAAGAAATACAGTAATAGATAAAAGATAAAGGGCTGATTCTCAACGAGAGAACCAGCCCTTATCTTTAATGTATATAAAGTATTTTAAAATCAAAATTGCATAATAAAACGGCATTACGCCTTTCGTTCAATCACAAAATCCAAATAAGCCTTCAGCGCATTATAGATGCTCTTATCCTCCACATAAGTATCAAGGAAAGTCATCGCCTCGGCATGGAAATCCCACATACGCTTATCAGCGTATTCAATACCTCCGTTTTCCTTGGTAAATGCAACAAGCTGAGCAATCTCTTCTCGCGATACAGTACGAGCCTTCACCTTTCGTGCAAGCTTCAGCATCTCCTCGTCGCCAGTAGATTTCAAGGCATAGATTACAGGAAGCGTAAGCTTACCCTCGGTCATATCATTTCCGGTAGGTTTACCTATCTCCTTGGAGTCGTAATAATCAAAGATGTCATCACGAATCTGGAAGATAATACCCAGATTCTGACCGAATCGCCTAGCCTCTTCTATCTCTATGGCAGAAGCATGGGTTGACATTGCGCCAATACCTGCACAAGCCTCAAAGAGAGCAGCTGTTTTCTGTTTGATTACCTGATAATATATCTCTTCTGAGATTTCATCATTACTAATACTGTTGAGCTGAAGTATCTCACCATTCGACAAGATACGACCCAATTCGGCCAGATTGCGTACGATTTCCTCGGAGTGTGAATAGGAAACATTAAGCAAAGCGGTAGAAAGAATATAGTCACCAACAAGCACGGCTACCTTATTGTTATAAGTAGCATTCACACTTGCCTGACCACGACGCTCGCCGCTTTCATCTACCACATCATCATGCACAAGAGAGGCGGTATGGAGCAACTCCAAACCGACTGCCGAATGCTGGGTAACCTCTGAAACCTTGCCGAAATTTCGCGCCATCAACAGGATGAGCATAGGGCGCATTCGTTTACCAGCGCGCTGACGGATATGGTCGAGCACCTGGGAAAGAAGGCCATCGCTATGCATTAAAGATTTGTTGAACAAATCAATAAAATCTGCCAATTCTGCCTCAATAGGCTGCTTAATAAGTGATAAATAGTCCATTAATTCTAAAATTTGATACAAAATTACGCATTTATTCTTGAAATATCGCATTTTTTTAGTAATTTTACACCATAAAAATGAATATTATGGATAAATTGTTCCTTTTAGACGCATATGCGCTCATTTATAGGTCGTATTATGCCTTTATGAAAGCCCCTCGAATCAATTCGAAGGGACTTAATACTTCGTGTGTAATGGGCTTCTGCAATACCCTCAACGAGATACTCACCAAGGAGAAGCCAACCCATATTGCGGTAGCTTTCGACCATGGCAAAACCTTCCGCCATGAGGCTTTTCCTGCGTATAAAGCACAGCGAGAAGAGACACCGGAAGACATCAAGCTCTCGGTACCTATCATCAAGAATATCCTGGAGGCTTATCACATTCCTATTCTTCAGGTGGATGGTTTCGAGGCGGATGATATCATTGGTACCGTTGCCTTGAAGGCAGGCGAGATGGGTATAGAAACCTATATGCTCACACCAGATAAGGATTATGCCCAGCTGGTAAGAGACAACGTATTCATGTTCCGCCCCCGACATGGCGGTGGTTACGAAAAGTTGGGCGTTGCCGAGATTGAAGAGAAATACAGCATCTCTTCCCCACTCCAGGTTATCGATCTTCTGGCATTGATGGGTGACTCTGCCGACAACTTCCCTGGATGCCCGGGTGTTGGAGAGAAGACTGCTATCAAACTCATCAACCAGTTTGGAAGCGTAGAGGGATTGATAGAAAATAGCGCCGAGGTGAAAGGCAAGCTCCGCGAGAAAGTGGAGGGTGCCATAGAGGACATCAAGATTTCGAAGTTCCTGGCAACCATCAGAACCGATGTTCCGGTAGAACTCAAGATGGAAGATCTAAAACTGGAAGAACCAGACAATGCCAAGCTGGATGAAATCTTCACCGATCTGGAGTTTAAGTCGTTCGCCAAGCGCGTTCTTAAAAAACCTCAAAAAGTGCAAACAAAGGCTACAGGAGAGCTTGATCTCTTTGGCGCACAGCAAGACGATGGTCAAGAAGAAGAGGAAAATACGAGTTTTGAAACCATTAAAACGGTTGCTCACACATACAAACTCATTGAAACAGAAGAAGATGCGCAGAAACTTTATGACTATTTGATTACATCATCAATTCTCAGTTTAGATACCGAGACCACTTCCACCTCTACAATAGATGCAGAATTGGTGGGATTGAGCTTTGCTGTAAAGGAGAAAGAGGCTTTCTACGTAGCAATTCCAGCGGAACGTGAAGAAGCCTTAAAATTCGTAAACATCTTCAAACCGCTCTACGAGAATCCGGAAATCCTGAAAGTGGGACAAAACATCAAGTACGATTACGAAGTGCTGATGAATTACGGAGTGGAGATACAGGGAAAGATGTTCGATACGATGATTGCTCATTATCTCATCCAGCCGGAGCTTTATCACAATATGGATTACCTCGCCGAGGTATATCTCAAATACCAGACGGTTCACATAGAAGAGTTAATAGGTCCTAAGGGAAAGAACCAGAAATCGATGCGCGACCTGTCTGCGGCAGAAGTTTACGAGTATGCAGCAGAAGATGCCGACATCACCCTGCGCCTGAAGAATGTACTCGAACCAAAGCTCAAGGAGATAGAGTGCGAGGACTTATTCTGGAATGTAGAGATGCCGTTGGTGCCTGTTCTTGCCCACATGGAGATGAATGGCGTATGTATCGACACAGATACATTGAAGGAAACGTCTAATAATTTAACCAACCGACTCAATGAGATAGAACATCATATTTATAAGTTGGCAGGCGAGTCATTCAATATCGGTTCTCCACGTCAGGTAGGCGAGATTCTCTTCGGCAAGATGAAGATTGTGGAAAAGCCTAAGAAGACGAAGACCGGACAATATGTAACGAGCGAGGAAGTATTGCAGCAATTGCGCAGCAAGAGTCCAATCATCGATGAGATTCTGAACTACAGAGGATTAAAGAAACTGTTGGGAACCTACGTAGATGCCCTCCCTAAGCTCATCAATCCTCGTACAGGTCATATTCATGCTTCTTTCAACCAAACCATCACCGCTACGGGTCGCCTGTCATCCAGCGATCCGAACCTGCAGAATATCCCTGTGCGCGATGACGACGGCAAGGAGATTAGAAGATGTTTTATCCCAGAGCCTGGATGTCTGTTCTTTTCTGCAGATTACTCCCAGATAGAACTCCGCATCATGGCACACCTGAGCGAGGATCCTAATATGGTAGAAGCATTCCTGGAAGGATCAGACATCCACGCAGCTACTGCAGCCAAGATCTGGCATGAAGACATCAAGGACGTAACCGATGCCCAGCGCAAGAAAGCAAAGACGGCCAACTTCGGTATCATCTACGGCATCACCACCTTCGGTCTTGCCCAACGCATGAACATCGAGAACCGAGAGGCGAAGCAAATCATAGAAGATTACTTCCGCACCTTCCCGGGCGTACATGCCTATATGGAGAAGTCGAAAAAGATAGCAAGGGAGAAAGGCTATGCCGAAACCCTCTTCCACCGTCGTCGCTATCTGCCAGATATCAACAGCAAGAATGGCACAGTAAGAGGCTTCGCAGAGCGCAATGCCATCAATGCCCCTATCCAGGGATCAGAAGCCGACATCATCAAGGTGGCCATGGTGAAGATCTTCAACCGATTCAAGGCAGAGGGCATCATGAGTAAGATGATCATCCAGGTACACGATGAACTCAACTTCTCTGTCTATCCAGAGGAAAAAGAGAAGGTTGAGAAAATCGTAATAGAGGAAATGGAGAATGCCTATAAGCTCAAGGTTCCTTTGATTGCTGATGCCGGCTGGGGAAAGAACTGGCTGGAAGCGCATTAAGAAGAAGTCTATCAGGGCGTTCATTTAAACAAAAAATAGCTGCAAATGGTAAAAAACGAGCCATTTGCGGCTTTTTTTATAGATTTATGAGATTCTTTTATTATTTTTTTGTATATTTGTAGCAGAAATCTATCAAGTATAGGTAATACAAGGAGAATTGAACCAAAATGAACCAACAGATATTGGCTTTTTTTTCCTACCTTTGCATAGAAAAAGAAATGATAATATAAAAAAATCAAAGCTTATGAAACATCTTACTTTGCGGCAGCCAATCTGGTAAGCCGCCGCCAGTATGAAGAAGCTATTCCACACCTGCAAGCTTATCTCCGTTCGGGTGACGAGAAGTACCGTAAATCGGTATTCGTCAACCTCATAAAGGCTTGCGCAAAATCCAATAAATATCAGCTTGCCGTCATCACTCTCGAACAGGCATCTGATAACTATCCTACCGACTATGACATCATTTCGTCGGCAGTAAATCTGTGTATCGACCACAAGGATAATGCCAATCTCCAGAAGTTCGTAGGCAAGGGTCTTGCCCTCCGCCCAGACGATGAGACCCTTCTCAACATCCAGGGAAAACTCTACGAGGAAGGTCATCATTTCGAGCAGGCGCTCGATATCTACAAGAAACTGCAAGTAGCTCATCCTAAGGCTCTTGATGTATTGAAACACCTGGCTATCAACAACTATAACATAGGTGTGCAAAACTATAACCAGGCTTTGGAACTCAAGGAAAACGATCCTCACATCAAGGACCTGGAAAGCGTATATAAGGATTACTTCACCTATTCGATAGGTCACATCAAGAACATCATCATCAGCGACCCACTTTCGCTGAAATACACCCAGGCACTCGCCATCGCATACAAGTGTGTAGGTGATAAGGAGAACTTCAATATCATCAACAACAAGCTGGCTTCGCTCGGAGGCGGTAAGATCGAGTCGAACGTGATTCCTCAGCTCATCGAGTTCAATGGCGAGGTAAATCCAACCATCGCTGCCGCTACACCTCAGACACAGACACTAAGCAACGACCAGAGTGCTGCAGAGGAGAAGGGAATCCCAGCTTACTCTGCCTTTGCCATTCCATTCATCGAAAACCGCATCGACAAATGGCAGAAGAAGGACAGCTACGAGACACTGGATGAGTATCGCGCCCGTATGACCGAGAAGAACCGAGATGCCAAGATTGCCGAGATGCAGCGACTTGCGCAGCAGGAATACATCAGCAAGTACGAATCAAGAGTAAACCTGCGTCATCTGGAACTGAAACCATACGATGCCGACCACGAGGTATTCCTGGTAACATCGCCTGATCTCGGCGAAATGATCGTACCGGTGCCAAGAGCCAACAACGAGGCACGCATCTTCGCTTCCAACTGGAACGGTATGCAGTTTAAGGATCCACAGTACTTCATCGACAAGGATCACCTGGCACTCGCCAAGCTTACCATCATCACCCCTTCGGGCAAGCAGTATCAGTACGACAACGCAGCAGCGCTCAACTATACCGCCACCAACGTAGAGGTGCACTTCGACCCTATCACCGCCAATATGCTGGCATCCAACGAGAATGCAAACAAGCAGACGGTACAGCAGCAGAACGTGAAGCTGGGAACATCGGATGTGGATGAGAATATCCCAGAGAATCCAACCAGCAACACCAAGACCTTTGCCGTGGTCATCGCCAACCAGAACTACAGTAATGTGGCAGGCGTACCACTGGCTCTGAACGATGGTCTTGCCTTCTCCAAGTACTGCGAGAAGACGCTGGGCATGCCGGCAGAAAACGTGCGTTACTATGCTGATGCCTCATACGGTACGATGCTCCGCGCCATGCGCGATATCAAGAACATCGCCAGCGCATTCAACGGCGACATCAACATCATATTCTACTATGCCGGTCATGGTATTCCTAACGAATCTACGAAGGATGCCTACCTGCTTCCTACCGATGCCGACGGCACCCAGACAGAGGGTTGCTACTCTCTGAACAAGCTCTATGCCGAGTTGGGTTCTACCAAGGCAAAGGAGATTGTGGTGTTCCTGGATGCCTGCTTCAGCGGCTCGAAGCGCGAGGAAGGTATGCTGGCTTCTGCCCGTGGCGTAGCGCTGAAGGCTAAGCAGGAAGATCCACGTGGCAACATGGTGATATTCAGTGCGGCATCGGGCGATGAAACCGCGTTCCCATACTCAGCCAAGGGTCATGGCCTCTTCACCTACTATCTCCTGAAGAAACTCCAGGAAACCAAGGGTGATGTAAGCCTCGGCGAACTTGAAAGCTACATCTCTGAAAATGTGAAGAAGCAGTCAGTGGTTATCAACCGCAAGGTTCAGACTCCTACTGCCACTCCTTCTACCTCGCTTGCAGCAGGCTGGAAAGAGCTGAAACTGAAATAAGAATAACATAAAAATCAGCAAGGATGAGACACTACATTTTTGTGATGATTCTGATGTTCCTGGGCGTAGCTACAACCAGCTATGCCCAGCGCACCAGGAAAGTGCACGGAGAATACATCTACCATGCACCGGAAAACGTATCGCTGGAGCAAGCCAAGAAGACGGCTCTGAGCAGAGCACAGATTCAAGCCCTGGGCGATGAGTTCGGCACAGTGGTAGCGCAGCATAACGCTACCCTGATGAACAATACCAACGGCTCTACACAGACGGATTTCACCTCGCTGAGCAGCAGCGATGTGAAGGGTGAATGGCTGGAAACCATCGGCGAACCTAAGTATGAGATCAGTTACGAACAGGGCATGCTGATAGTGAAATGCGCGGTAAGCGGAAAGGCGCGGGAGCTGGTTGCTACACAGAACAGTTTCGTGGCCAAGATTCTGAGAAACGGTACAGAAGACAGATTCGAAAGCGACAACTTCAAGAGTGGCGACGATCTCTATCTCTCCTACCAGTCATCTACCAAGGGATACGTAGCCGTTTATCTGATAGATGACAGCAAGAATGCCTACTGTCTCCTGCCTTATCAGTCATCGCAGGATGGCAAGGTGAGGGTGGATGCCAACACGAGATACGTATTTTTCAATTCCAAGACGGCTGCACCGCTCTTTCAGCCGGCAGACGTAGATGAATATAACATGACCTGCGAAAAGGCGGCAGAAACGAATTATATCTATGTAATCAGTTCGCCTAACCCATTCATCAAGGCGATAGACAATGCCGTAGCCGGTTTGCCTAGAGAGTTGAAGTACGAGGATTTTCAGAAGTGGCTTACCAAGAACCGTACAGCCGACAAGGATATGCAGGTGGAGATCAAAACCATCTCCGTAAAGAAATAACAGCAAAAAAAAAGCCCAGGGCGGAATGCCCTGGGCTTTTTTTTTTTATATGGTGTTTGCACTATCGCTCACACAAAAAGTACTAGCGTAAAATGAAGTGAAACGCTGAAACGCTCAGATTTTATAATCTCTTGATCACAGATTCCAGCTGCTCACCCAATCCGATGGTATAACCCTGAGAGAGGAATACCACTCTGTTGAAGGTATCAGAAATCGTGAAGATTGGGAGCAGGTTCTTGTTCTGAAGCTTCATGTTCTCCACCATCTCCTTGCGGCAGGAACCATCCTTGTCGATACCGAAGATGATGTTCTTTGGCAAACCAGGGAACTCTGAGATTCTGAACTTCTTGGCAGATGCCTCATCCTCAAAGAGAATAACGATAGGGCGACCCCACTTCTCGAATACCTGTGCCACCTTGGCGATGTCCTTCAAGGCGTGGTTGGTTGGCTCCTGACCTACACCGATCATACCTGTTACGAAGTAGCCGCGACCTGTCTGGCTCAAAAGGCTAACCTCCTGATTGCTTGGCAAGAGGATGAACTTGGATTCTGAATTGAAGTTACCCTTTACGGTAATCTCTGTCTCAGAACTGCGCAGGTTCATATTCACCTGGGTAGTAGCACCCTGCTTTACATGGAACAGCTGCATCTCTGCCAGCACACCACCGTTGGCAAGACGGGTACCAGATACCAGGGCATAATCGCCCTCATCCAGATCTACACCATTCTTGAAGGTACCGCTCCAGGTACAACCCTCCTCAGGATACTCCAGGAGAGAGGTAGAACCATCAGGGTTGATGCGATGGATAGTGAAATGGCTGTAGTACTTAGGATCATCCACAGCACCATTATCCTTATAGTTCATCACGAACTTGCCCATGGCAGAAGCCTTCTGCACAGCATTGTCGAAATCTACGTCAATCCATTCGCCACCATTGGCATTCTTATACTGAGTCTTCTTGGTCACCTCATCCACCTGAGCCTCGATGCCCAAGCTTCTGGCTACATCGACGAAGAAAACCTTGCGAGAGCGGGCGTCTGTAAGGCGTGAACAATATACGCCGATAGGTGTCTGGGCAATCTGCAGAGCCTTCAGGTCTGGATTGATGCGGATATTCTTCTTCACCCACTCTACCAGCAGATTAGGATTGTTTTTGAAGGCTACCTGCTGCTTGGCAAACTCCTTCTCGAAGAACTGCTTGAACGGAGTGATAATCATCTCGTTTTCCACACGAGGAGAAAGCTGATCGCTCTTGGCATTGAAGTTATCTTCCAGGATATCCATCTGCATATCTCTCAAGTCCTTGGCACTCAATGTACCGAGCAGCTTGATAGCACGGTCGATACGGTCCTTGTGATTCTTCAGGAAGGTGAGGATGACATGGTGGTTACCGCTTGAACCTACCAGATACTTCACCATCTTCTGGGTATTCTCCTCAGAACCTGCAGCAAGACCATTATCTTTCAGAGCCTGCAATGCACTCTCCTTATTGTAGAAGGTAGCGAGATAGGCGTGGCGGATAGAATCCTCGTAGGCAAAGCGCTCCAGGTTCTTGGCTCTTGCCTCGGCAGATACCTCTGGGATGTTGGCATGCTCTGGAGGAGGAACGATATCGAAGGAGTCGCGGAAGAGGATGGTCTTCTGCTCTGCGCCAGGTACAGTTACCTGATGATCCATACGAACCACTACCTTCTTGTCCTTGCCGAAAGAAGCCTTGGCAAAGCCATACTTGCCGTTCTTGGATGCCCAGATCATCATATCGCCCTTGCCGGCAGAAAGGAAGGTGGCACCATCAGCACCAGTATATTTGGTTACTACGGTGCAGAACTCTGCATAGTTGTAGATTTTGAAGTCCACCTTGGCACCATCTACAGGATTGCCTGCTGCATCTACGATTTCGAAGTCGATGCGAGCAGAAGAACCATAGTTGTCGATGAGGTTAATCTCGGTATAGTTGGAAGTGCGGAGCATTACCTCCTCAGGACCATTGTAGTCACCGAACGCCTTGGTATGCATCAGCATCGCACGGGATGCAGGAGCATTAAACCAAGCCAGGTTCAGTACAGCTTCCGGCTCGCAGGCTCCCAGGAAATACCAGGTTCCATCTGCCCAAGCCTCTACCCAGGCGTGGTTATCATCGGTATGTGCCCAGCGTGGGGTATAAACCTGGCGTGCAGGAATGCCAATAGCTCTCAGGGCAGCTACCGTAAAGGTACTCTGCTCGCCGCAGCGGCCGTAAGCCGAACGGATGGTAGAAAGAGGTGCTGAAGTACGGCCGTCGGATGGCTGATAGGTTACCAGCTCGTGGCACCAGTGGTTCACCTCGAGGATAGCATCCTTCATGCTCAATCCCTTGACGCGCTCCTTCAATTCCTTGAAGAATACCATACGCGAATTATCCAGGTTCTCATTGTTGATGCGTACAGGGAGCACGAAATGGCGGAAGAGCAACTCAGGCACCTTGTTTCCCCAAGCCATCTGCTGGCGTGCCTCGAAGCTGGTGCGCACATTCTCCAGGAAGAAGCTGGTAGGATAGTCGGTTACATCAGCCACAGGCATGTAGGCATAGAGAAACTGCAAGGCTCCCTGCTCATCGGCTGTAGCTTTCTGCTGCTTGAGCATTTTCTGGTCATAAAACTGCTTACCTACAAGATTTACCTTCTGTTTGAAGGCCGTTTCCACTTTCGTGCGATAAGCTGCATCGGTAATGAAGTGGCCGTTTGCTGCCAACATTGTCTGCCAAGAGGCTAAGAATGTAATGGCGAACATTACTAAAAACTTTCTCATTGTTAGTTAGCTTTTTAATTATATTTATTATATTCCAGTTAATATATTGATGTTACGTTACAAACTTTCTGCAAAAATAATGTTTTTTTTCGAAATAATAGCCATCCCCAAAAGAAAAAATGTTATCTTTGCAGCAAATATTGAGAATTCAAGTAAAATTAGTAATAATCAAATAACTAAATAGAAAGAAAAATAGAAACTATGAACAGAGACGATTTCAAGTTTGAAATATGCGCCAACAGCGTAGAAAGCTGTCTGGCTGCACAGGAAGGTGGAGCCAACCGTGTGGAACTGTGTGCAGGCATACCTGAGGGTGGTACCACCCCATCGTATGGCGAGATAAAAGTTGCCCGAAAGTTGTTGGATAAGACCTTGCTCCACGTCATCATCCGCCCTCGTGGTGGCGATTTTCTCTACACTCCGCTGGAGATTGAACGCATGGTGGAGGATATCCGCCTCTGCAGAAAACTGGGCGTGGATGGCGTAGTGATAGGATGCCTCACAGAAGATGGAGAGGTGGATATGGAGGCGAACCGCCGACTCGTGGAACTGGCGAAAGGCTGTGACGAACAGGCGAAAGACGGCAAAGAACTGAAGCCGATGAGCGTTACTTTCCACCGTGCCTTCGACCGAACAGCCAATCCTCAGAAAGCCTTGGAAGACATCATCTCTCTGGGTTGCGACCGCATCCTTACATCGGGCCAGCAACCTAAGGCAGTAGAAGGCGTAGCGCTTCTTTCAGAGCTCAAGCAGGCAGCAGCCGGACGAATCATCCTCCTTGCCGGATGTGGCGTAAACGAGGATAACATCCGCACCATCTTCGATGCTACCGATATCCACGAATATCACTTCTCGGCAAGAGTCAATGTGCCAAGCAAGATGAAACAGCTCAACACCAACGTGTATATGGGTGCCGAGGGTGCTGATGAAAGCAACTCTCCTGTTACTTCTGCAGAAAGAGTAAAGCAAACCATCGCCAACCTTTTGGGATAGGATTTTTCTATAACGAAAAAGATGTTTCCGATAATAAGAAAGGATTGTTTCCGATAACGCAGATAGCATTTTTCCACAAAACAAAAAAGTGTCGCAATTTCCAATATTCCAGGAGATTACGACACTTTTCCAATATAATATTCACACAATCTTAAAGTGCGATTTCCACAACCTTATCCATCTCTGTAGGAACCTCACCGAGATTCAGGAGCACACCACCTTCGCACTTCTGAACCTTCACCGGCTTCTTGCTGACAAAGTCGAATGCCTTCTTTACCTTCTTATTTCCGAGAGGCAGGAAGAGGCTCTTATCCTTCAGGTTCAGGATATGAACGAAGAGACGGTTTCCCTTCTGGGTAGTAACACCCCAATCGTGAGGAGCCACGATGCCACCGCGGGTACCATAAATGGTCTCACCATAAATCTTCATCCACTCTCCCATTTCTGCCAAACGCTCCAAGGCAACTGCAGGAAGTTCGCCATCTGGCTGAGGGCCGATGTTCATCAGCAGGTTGGCATTCTTACCAGCTGCATTCACCAGGTAATGAACCAAAGTCTTGGTAGATTTATAATCCTGGTCGGTAATCTTATAACCCCACATGCCATTCATGGTCTCGCAGGTTTCAAGAGGCAGGCGACTGATGTCCTGACCCGACAATCCTGCCTTATTCTCTCCAGGAAGATCACGCTCGAAAGCCTGAACATCCTCACCCTCGAAAGGAGAAGAGTGATGGTTGTTTACAATCAGGCAGCCTGGCTGCAGGCGATGGATAAGCGCATACTGCTCTGGCAACTGCCAATCGAAGTTAGGATTCTGATCCTGATCCCACCATCCATCAAACCAGATACATCTCACCTTACCGTAGTTGGTAAGAAGCTCAGTAAGCTGGTTGTTCATAAACTGATAGTAGCTCTTCCAGTTACCCTCAGGGTTAGGGCGACCAGTGCCTCTACCCGTTCTTCCCCAAACGGCATCCTCGCGATACCAGTCAATATGAGAGTAATAAAGATGCAAAGCGATGCCCTGCTTGTGGCACTCATCCGCCAGTTCCTTCACGATGTCGCGGCGGAAAGGAGTAGCATCTACGATATTATAATCAGAATACTTGGTCTTGAACATAGAGAATCCCTCGTGGTGGCGAGTAGTGAAGCAGATATACTTAGCACCAGAAGCCTTGATGGCAGCCACCCATTTGGCAGCATCAAACTTAGAAGGATAGAAACCGCCAGCCAGCTTGGCATACTCCTTGTAGTTCAGGTCCTTATTGGTCATTGTCCATTCGCCGGTGGCGAGCATGCTGTACAATCCCCAATGCAGGAAGATACCGAACTTATCATCCTGGAACTGCTTGCGTGATTCCAGGTTTTCTGCTGATGGCTGATAATGCTGAGACTTGTTTTCCTTGGCAGCATCATTCGCAACCATGGCATTAGCCGAAAGGCAAGAGCAACCCAAAGTAAGGATTGCGGCACATAATTGTGACTTGAAATTCATTTTAATTCCCATAATTAAATTGTTATAGTTAGTTATGATGGTGCAAATATACAATTTTTTTTTCAGAGCAAAGCGATAAAACACAAAAAACTCTATATAAGAGGATAAAAAAGATGCCTGCAGCGAGATAAGGAAGACCAGGAATGGGGATAAGAAAGGAGTTATAGGGAAAGATTAGAGGTAGCTTAGAGAAAAACTGGGAGCAGTTTTACGAGGAATTTGGGAAAAACACAATGTTATCAGAATTTAAAAGATATAATAAAATTATAATTTATTCAATTCTATTTGGAACTTAGAGAAACTATTTGTATCTTTGCATTGTCAGTCAGAAAGAAGTATAGCAAAACATCTGAGCAATAGGATATTCCCAGATATACAGCAGTACTTGTCTGATAACGACTACAAGAACAAGATTATTAATATAAAAAGAAGAAAGGAAACATTATGAAGAAATATGTATGTGACGTTTGTGGCTGGATTTATGATCCAGAAGTAGGAGATCCAGAGGGTGGCATCGCTCCAGGTACAGCTTTCGAGGATATCCCTGATGATTGGGTTTGCCCTCTCTGCGGAGTAGGCAAGGACGATTTCAGCCCTGTAGAGGAGTAAGACTCTTTTGGGGAATCACCCGAAGGAAATCCTCACAAAGGAATCATCTGAATGAAAAGCCTGATATTCAGGCAACACATTCATAAAATAATAGGAGGAACCATTATGACGAAGATTAGAGAAATCTACCGCTGCCAGATTTGCGGTAACGTGGTAGAAGTAGTAAACCCGGGAGCCGTGCTCAGCTGCTGTGGCGAGCCGATGAAGCTGATGAAGGAAAACACCAGCGATGGCGCCAAGGAGAAGCACGTGCCTGTGATAGAACCTATCGAGGGCGGCTACCGAGTAACTGTAGGAAGCGTGGAGCATCCGATGCTCCCAGAGCATTACATCCAGTGGATTGAGCTGCTCACCCCTACCGATGTGCTCCGCCATGAGTTGAAACCGGGCGAAAAGCCGGAAGCCATCTTCATGACAAGTGCTGAAGCCAAGGATGTTACAGCTCGCGAATACTGCAATCTCCACGGTTTGTGGAAAGGGGTAATTGAAGAATAAAAACCATCATACCAACAAAAGGTCTCATGTCGTTTTCCCAATGTAGGGAATATGATATGAGACCTTTTTAACTTTATTTACATCTCGTTTCTTGCCACATTCGCCAGGAAATATCTATCTTTGCCGACAAAACGCTATAGATGATGAGAAGAATATGGAATGATCTTACATCAATGCGCTTGCTGCTGGCATTATCCACCTGCATCTGCTTGATTTCCTGTTCACAAGATAAAACAATAGAAACCATACGCTCCGCCTACTATTGGAGTACGACCTGGCAGATGGACAGCAGCAAGAAGAACTTCATCCAGAAACACCATATCAAACGACTCTACGTTAGATTCTTTGATGTGGTAAGGGATGCGGATGGAGAAATCATGCCCAATGCTACCCTGCAATTTGATACAGCCGATGAGAAAAGGACAACTGAAGAAAAGGAGAAAGAATCTCTGATGCCGAAAGGAATGGAGATTATCCCCGTTGTCTATATCGTAAACGACTGTTTCAAAGCAAATACCAATACGAATCCTATCAGTAGCGACAAATCGGGCTGGAAATCTTCAGATGAAACACCCCGGCAACTCGCAGATAAGATTCTGAACCGCATCCTTCAGATGAACGAAGCCAATGACATCGAGAACGTGAAAGAGATTCAGATTGACTGCGACTGGACAGCTTCAACGAAAGATGCTTATTTTGAATTTCTCCATTTTTTAAAGGAGAAAGCCAAAGACAAGAAGATGCAACTTTCCGCAACCATCCGGTTACACCAGCTCTCGATGACCCCACCCCCTGTGGATAGAGGCATCCTGATGATGTATAATACGGGCGATGTAAAACAGCTCAATTGCCAAAAGCCGATACTCGATATGAAGGATGTGGCTCCTTACATCCAGCATCTGGGCAGTTATCCGTTGCCGCTTTCTGCCGCTTATCCGCTCTTCAGCTGGCGAGTCCTCTTCAGAGAAGGAAAATTCGTAGGCATCATGCATGCAGATGATGATTTCCCCGTATTGCCAAACGACAGCATCGTGATAAGAAAGCCCGAAATGAGCGACATCATGGAAGCCGTAAGAAGCATCAATCACCAGGATGAAGACATCAACAGCGAGGTCATTCTCTTCGACCTCAACACCGATAATATCAAACGATTTAAATCAGAAGATTATGAAAAGATTTTTAATCATAGGAGTGATGGCAGCAGCATTTAGCACCCACGCCAACGCCTGCGTTGCCGAATACTCTGATCATAACTACTATATGTTCAGCGTGTTCAACCGCGACTTTACATCGCCTGCATATCTCTACGATATCGCCAGCTACTGGCAGAAGTATGCCGGCAATACATCCTCCGTCAACTTATCTTTCTACAGATGGAACAAGGAGAATATAAAAAAAGTTGCCCAAAGCAAGAAGGATGCAGGAATGCTTTCTTACCTGAGAAACCTGAATGCCTACCTGGATGCCTGTGAGAAACTGAATCCCAATGCCTGGAACTACGCCTCGAAGCAAGAACGACTGCAGATACAGCAATCGCTGACACGGCTCAACAATGCCGCCAAAATTTATAAAGGCACCCAACTCAAGAGCCAGTATGCCCTGCTCCGTATGCGCACCAACATGATGAAGGGATTCCACCAGCAGAACATCACCTATTGGAATGCCATTGCCTCCCGACTTCCGAAATCACCATGGCGAGAGGCGATGCGCAACATTTATGCCCGGGCTTTATGGAAGACGGGAAGACATCAGCAGGCACTGAATATCTATGCCGAGCAGGGAGATATGGCAAGCATCAGGGTGCTCGCCCGAAACTATCGCAATCTTGCAGGCATTCAGAGCACTTATCTCAAGAATCCGAACTCGGCTATGCTCACCTATCTGGTGCAGGATTTCGTGAACAACTGTCAGCAGACGATAGACAGTCGCTCCAAAGAACAGTTAAATAAGGAGTGGATTGAGGAAATAGGCGCCAAGGTCATCTATCAGAAAGAAGCCCTCAACTTCATCACCTTTGCCAATAAGGTCATCGCTGAAGGCAAGACGCAGAATCCTTGCCTGTGGCGTTCTGCCACCGCCATGCTCCATTATCTCTATGGATATCAGCGGGAAGCATGGAAGGAGATTAGTGAAGCAGTCGCTCTGGATGGCACACAGCGAATGAAGAATAATGCAAGAGCCATCCGCCTCCTGGTTTCTATCCGAAACACACAGGTGGATAACGATTATCCGCAATATCTGGTCGGTGAATTCAAATGGCTCAACGAGATGGCAAAGGGAGAAAGCCAAAAAGCGAAGGGAGAATACCCGAAAAAGGATGATTTCACCAATCCCGACATTCATTATATAGAGGTAATGGAGCGTGTAGCTTACCGCGCCCTGTACAACCGGTTCAAGACGATGGCAGATAAGGCGAAAAAGAAAAACCGGCAGGAAGCCGGCAGAGATTACGAAAGCATGGCTACGGCGATGTATGGCATGATGGATGCCTACATGCGAACCTTCTACAAGGAGCAACAGGATGAAGAATACATCAGCCGCTATCTTTATTCATCAGAATACGCCATTCGTCTTGACTCACTCTCTGCGCAGCAGCTGGCAGATTACTATCGCTTCATCACCGCTCAGCATCAGGATGCCTTCCAGCAATACGTCTGCCAGTCACTCTATCGCAATGCCGATTTCTTCAAGGATATGATAGGCACCAAGTATCTTGCCAAAGGCAATTTTGGCGAAGCTGCCCGCTGGCAGAAGGATGTATCCCTGAAGTTCATCAACAACCAGGCCATCAGCTTCTACGCCGAGAAGCGCAGCTATACTGTGCCTTACTGGTTCAACCACCAGAAGGTAAATGATTCGGATATGTGGAGCATTCAGGGCAGTTATGCCCACTTGAAGGAGAACCCGAAATGGAAATTCTGCCAGGAGATGAACCAGCTCATCAGCCAATACAATGTGGCTCGTGAAGGCGAAGTTAGAGAAAAACTTGCCTATGAGCTTGCCACCCGCTATTATCAGGCATCCTGCTATGGCGACTGCTGGTATCTTACCCATTATGGCAAGAGCGTGGCCGATAGTGCCCGCACAGGCGAAGCCGATTTCGCAGCTATCGCTCAAGAGTATCTCAAGATAAGCAAGCAAAGCAGCAATCTCACGCTTCGCTATCATTCGCTCTATGCCCTCTCATCCATTGGTATTGACCCATGGTTTAAGATTACCTATGATGCCAACTGGAAAGAGCAGAAGCTTCTACAGCCACAATCCGCTCAATATCAGGCGATGATGGAATGGAGCAAGTTCTGTCATCAGTATCCGGAAATTGTGGATCAATATACCACCCGATGCGATGTATTGAAACAATTCGAAAAGAATCTCTAAAAAATGCTATCATAAAGGCATTCACAGAGTCTGTGGATGCCTTTTTTAGTTATTTTTCTACGACTTCTTCATATCTTTCATCCATAATGTGTATCTTTGCATCCAATTATTTAAACGTTTAAAATGAAACAGAATGATATAATTTCAATCATTCAAGATAATGATATTTCCGAATATTATTCCTTGAAGAATTTAGGTATTGAAGGCTATGCTTTTCCATACCAAGAAGCACTTAAAATAGTGCAAACATGTAAACTTTTAGCGATTCCAATCTTAGGAGGTGATGTATATAGTATGAATAATTCTACTATAGAGAACTCTGATGATAATTGGTATTATAATAGGACTCCAGATGAGTCATATTACGATTACGTGCAAAATAGCTGTAATAAATCCGAATCTTACATCAAGACTATTAAAAATCATTTTTGTAATAGGCCTTTATTTTCCTTTGCCCTAGAGAACGAAATCTAAAGCAGGGCAAGAGGTTTCATAATATTTTGCTGACGTCAGCAAAATGATCATCATGGTTCTACAGGGCGGACGCATCAAAATGCCTTCGCCCTGCTATATCTTCCAACAATTTCTCCTATCTTCTCCAACGACTTCTATTATAATTCCCAAGAATTTCTATCATATATCTCTACCCCTCTCCTGTCAATATGGCTCTTGAGTTCTGCATTCTTCAAATCCTTATAGATACAAAAATCAAACTCGTAGGGCAGGAGCAAATCATCTATCTCATTCTTGAGTTGAAGCAAGTCGGTAAGCGACAAGGCTTCGCCTACCAATGCGATATCCACATCGGAAAAAGGCTTGTGGGTTCCTTTGACCCTTGAGCCAAAAAGTATTACCTTACCGATATGAGGGAAATGGGAGAAAACCGAGAACACTTTCTTCCAGTCGCCCTCTTCTATGCCATATTTTTTCATCTGTCAATATCAAAGAGATTCTTTTCTAGATTATCGAAATAAAAGAGATAAACAAGAACAGGAGAACTTAGACTTCAGAAGCCTTGATGGCGTTCATCTTCTCGCTGAACTTCACGAAAATCGGGAGATAATCATGGATAATCTGGTTCAATACCATATTGAATTCCTCTTCATCATAACAATGGGAAGTAAGATTACGGGATGAAATGGTACTCATCCAGGCAGGATTCTCTACGATACCCATTTGCAAAGCCTTGCGGATGGCATCTCTTGAACCCTGCACATCGGTATAGCCCTGATATTCCTCATAATCCTTCATCACTTTCCATGCCAACTCCTGAGTATATTCAAAGCGTTGCACCAGACCTTCTTTCAAAAGGTCATCCACTTCGCCACTGAATTGTTTCTCCGTAGAAACAATCCTTGCGGCATTCTGCAATCGAGCCACTGCCTTATCGTAGTTGCTCAATCGCTGTATCCATCGTATATCTTGATTCTCTGACATAAGCCTTGATTTTTTCGCAAAGATAAGAAAAGTTTTTGAGAAAACCTATACCACCAGCCCTTTTTCTCGTCTCATACCCCAAGTTTTAGTTATTTTTCCACGATTTTTTTGCATCTTTCATTTATAATGTGTAACTTTGCGTCAATATATTTAAAGTAATACAACAATGGCAAAGAACTATAAGCAGACAACTGATCAAAACGGCAACAGCACCAAGAAGACCACCAGGAAAAAGAAGAAGAGGTTTCCATCCAGCAGCAAACGAACTCATCTTCGAACAGAGATTCCGCCTCTTACCGCTCAAGTCAGCCAAAGAATTTGGTAGCCCAAGGAATATCTTTCCTCTCAGGCTTAGCCGAAACCTTAAAGTCGCCAGAAGCCACAGCCCAGCTGGTTGATTCCATCGTTGAGCAAGACGAGCAGACAGGAGCGACCTCCATCAAGATTCCTGTAGAGAGCAAGGAGACCGTTTCTAACATTCTGAATCTCATCGGAAAATTGTTTACAAAAATAAGCCATGGGTAAAAAGAAATATAAGCATCAAGGACATTATTGCAAGATGTGTGGAGAGTATAAATCCAACGAGTCGTTCAGTGGTAAAGGACACAGACTGCACATCTGCAAGAAATGTATATCAAAAAGAAATAAGGCTAAAAAAGAAAAGAAACGTTTAGAACATGATAGAATTAACGAAGTCTCAGAAGAAAACAGCTCGCAAGCTCATTAATTTGGGCTTGCAGCGAGAGTGCGCCAAGTTCATGCAATCTACCAAAGATTTCATGAACAAGAACGCATCAGCAGAGGATGCACACGATGCATACCTCAAACTATATGATAAGGTATACCAATTCGACAAGCATATCGCTCGCCGATACGATAGGATGTCAGGAGGTAGATATTACATCACCGTATGTTACCTATACTATGACGGAATATTGACTGACGAAGACATCCGAGAGTTTGACGATGAGCTATATAACAGTTTGAAAGAAGCCAAGAAGTCTTTTCAAAATTAAACGATATGAGTTACACAGAATATTCTTGTAGCAGACTAACTTTTAAAGCTTGCATAATAGAATCCTTAAAAGAAAACGACGTTTTCTGTATAAAGACACCTGTTGGGAGTTTTCAAATGACGAAAGGAGATTTTTACAAATCTTTTCCAAATGTTATCCAAACAAAAAGTTACAGAGAACAAGGAGTGTATAGTTACACGAAGACTCCCCAAAAAGCCAATAAATACTTGTTTGAACGAAATGAGACGAAAAACATTGGTTTAAAACCAAAACAAACAACTCCAGATTTGGTCGGTGATAATATACGAAGAAAAATCAAGGAAATTGGTCAACTATGGCGTTCTTCAGAATTCAACCCTAAAATATCAAAAGAAACATTAGATTATTGGAACAAAATCATTAATGACTGGGTGGATGCCAAAGACATGCCATTAATTGTTCGAAAAGACATTAAATTCCGAGGTCAATCTTTCATACATCCTACAGGAAGAGAAATTATAGTTTCAGACAATACATTTGCAATCTGGGTATATGGTCAAGTTATGAAACAACATACCCCAACATTGAAAGAAATTAAAGAAATGCTTCAAAACAATATGATTCCTATGCTGTTTATGCAAACTAAAGATGGCAAACAAAAAGCAAAGTATTCCAAGCCTTTAGGAACAGATGCTTTACAAGGATGGAAGCTATGTCACATTGAACCTATCGGTTTTAACAGTTCAAAAAGCATAAATGAAATAGATATACATTCTATAGAAGAGCATTTCCGCAAATATGCGAACCCATACAATATGTTTGTTCTACCAAAAGAAATTGGAGATTTAGGAGAGATACAAGTATTTATTGATGAGCAAAGAAGGAAATAAATAACCTTTTCCTTGCTACAACCAAATAAAAAGCGTAACTTTGCCGAAATATCATAAAAATAAGCAATTATGAAGGAAGAAGAAATCAAAGAATTGTTCGAGCAATTCGAAGCTATTGCCAACGAATACGAAGGCGTAGAATGTTGGAGTGCAAGAGAACTTGCACAAGTGTTGGGTTATTCCAAATGGGAAAGATTTGAAGGAGTCATCGAGCGAGCTAAAGACGCTTGTATCAACGCTGGCGAAATGGTAGAATATCATTTTCCCGGCGTTGGGAAAATGATACCTCTTGCTAAAGGTGCTCAGCGTGAAGTCAAAGACTATATGCTGACTCGTTATGCTTGCTATCTCATTGCCCAAAACGGTGATCCACGCAAGTCACAAATCTCTTTTGCCCAAAACTACTTTGCCGTACAAACTCGCCGAGCAGAACTGGTGCAAAAGCGTTTGCTGGAATACGAACGTGTACAAGCACGTGCAAAACTTGCAGAAACAGAGAAGCGTCTCTCTGGTGTGCTGTATGAAAGAGGTGTGGACAGCAAAGGCTTTGCCATCATTCGCTCACTAGGTGACAAGGCGTTGTTTAATCTCGACACGGCTCTTCTCAAACGTAAATTGTGTGCTCCTAACAACCGACCTCTCGCCGATTTCCTTCCAACACTCAATATCAAAGCTAAAGATTTTGCTGCAGAAATGACTTCTGTCAACGTTCAGCAAAAGGATTTACATGGTCAGCAATCTATCTGTCAAGAACATGTCGATAATAATAAGGCTGTTCGTAATATGATGCTCCAACGTGGCATTGTGCCAGAAAATCTTCCTGCAGGTGAAGACGTCAAGAAAGTTGAACGCAGATTGAAATCTGACGAAAAGACATTGACCAAAAAGAATAGCAAAAAGAAATAATATCTATCATAATTCTATAACAAGAGAAGAAGCAAGAATTTCACTGCACATCAGCCGTCCAACACTCGCACAACAGCTGTTATGCATGCGCACATCACCTGATGTGCAAGCGCACAACAGCTGTTGTGCGGTCGTAGAAACTAACTCTTCCGGCAATTACTCCTATATCTTCCAGCAACTTCCATTATATATCTCAAAGACTTCTGTCATACCTTTCAGGTACTTCTCCTATATCTTTCGATAACTTCCCTTATATCTTTCGAAGACTATCCCTATATACCTCAACGTCTTCTCCTATATCTTCCTGCATCCGCAAGCGTTTCAGCGTTTCAGCGTTTCACTTGTTTTTTCCAACATCTATTTTCCCTCATCTATGATTTTTAGTTAATTTTCCACGATTTCTTCGTATCTTTCATTTATAATGTGTAACTTTGCACCCAGAAATTTAAACGTTTAAAGATAAAATGGCATTAAAATGTGGTATTGTAGGCCTCCCAAACGTGGGTAAGTCTACACTGTTCAACTGTTTGTCTAGTGCAAAGGCACAGGCAGCTAACTTCCCTTTCTGTACTATCGAACCAAACTTGGGCGTCATCACCGTACCAGATGAGCGACTCAACAAGTTGGCAGAGATTGTTCACCCAGGACGCATCGTCCCAGCTACTTGCGAAATCGTAGATATCGCAGGTCTCGTCAAGGGTGCCAGCAAGGGCGAAGGTCTTGGTAATAAATTCTTAGGAAATATCCGTGAGTGCGATGCTATCATCCACGTAATCCGCTGCTTCGACGATGATAACATCGTTCGTGAGGGTGGCGCCAAGGTTGACCCATTGGAGGATAAGAGCGTCATCGATACAGAGTTGCAGCTGAAGGACCTGGAAACCATCGAATCTCAGCTCGCCAAGCAGCAGAAGACTGCAGCTGCCGGCAATAAGGATGCCAAGCTGATGGTTACCGTTCTGGAGGCTTACAAGGCAGAACTGGAGCAGGGAAAGAACGCCCGTGGCGTTACTTTCGAAACCAAGGAAGAGCAGAAGGTGGCTCACGACCTTTTCCTCCTCACAACCAAACCTGTGCTCTACGTAGCCAATGTAGATGAAGCTTCTGCCAAGACCGGCAACGAGTATAGCAAGAAGGTAGAGGAAATCGCCAAGGAAGAAGGTGCTGAGTGCATGGTCATCGCAGCCAAGACAGAGGAAGACATCGCTTCTCTCGAAACCTACGAGGATAAACTGATGTTCCTCGAAGAACTCGGCCTGGAAGAGAGCGGCGTAAACCGACTCATCAAGAAGGCATACGCCCTGCTGAACCTCGAGACATTCATCACCGCAGGTGAGATGGAGGTGAAGGCATGGACCTATCACAAGGGCTGGAAGGCTCCTCAGTGTGCCGGCGTCATCCACACCGACTTCGAGAAGGGATTCATCCGTGCAGAGGTTATCAAGTATGATGACTATATCAAGTATGGCTCTGAAGCTGCTGTACGCGAGGCTGGTAAGCTCGGCATCGAGGGCAAGGAGTACATCGTACAGGATGGCGACATCATGCACTTCCGTTTCAACGTATAACGATTATGATGGCAAATCTGCTTAACTATATCGTATGGGATCCGGATCCCATCTTGGCTCACCTGGGTCCTATCTCCATCAGATACTACGCCACCTGCTGGATGGTAGGCTTGCTGCTGGGTTATCTGATGATGCACCGCCTCTACAAGGAGCAGAAGCTGGGCGAGGATAAGTTTGAACCGCTCTTCATCTACCTCTTCGTCGGCATCCTGGCGGGTGCCCGACTGGGACACTGCATCTTCTACCAGCCGGAATACTTCCTCACCCAGTGGGATCACGTAGTCGAGATGTTCATCCCGATGCATCACATGGCAGACGGCAGCTGGAAATTCACTGGATATGAAGGTCTGGCTAGCCACGGAGGCGTACTGGGACTGTTCATCGCCATCTGGCTCTACTGCCGCAAGACGAAAGTGGGCGGCTGGACATTACTCGACAACATGGGTATCATATCAGGCATCACCGCCTGCTTCATCCGCCTGGGCAACCTGATGAACTCCGAGATCATCGGCAAGGTAACCGATGTGCCTTGGGCATTCATCTTCGTCAAGGAAGATCAGTATCCGCGTCATCCCGGCCAGCTCTACGAGGCGATAGCCTATCTCGTCATCTTCCTCCTCATCCTCTTCATCTATAAGAAGAAGGGGCCTAAAAGTGTGGGAAGCGGACTTTATTTCGGCCTTTGCCTTACCCTCATCTTCACCTTCCGTTTCTTCGTGGAATACACCAAGGAGATTCAGGTGGCTTTCGAGGCAGGATTGCCTATGGATATGGGCCAGATATTGAGTCTTCCGCTCATCATAGCGGGAGTATGGAGCATCGCCTCCAGCCCTAAGCGAGCTGCGAAAAAGGAAAACAAAGCATAAATACGATGATAGAAGTTTCGTTCCATCCAGATGTGTGGGGCGGAACTTTTATTGTTTAAAGCCAGCGATATGGTAGACTTATCGCATACATGGTATCCTGCTTATATATATAATAAGGTATAAACAACAACTACAATATGAATAGAAGCATCATTCTCTACCTTCTCGCCGCACTTCTTCTGGTAAGCTGCGGATATCAGGGCAAATCATCCTCTCCTTCCTCTCAGGATGGAGGCAAGAACAATCTGCCCGCCCATATAAGGCTCATCAGTACCACTCCCATCAAGGATCAGGGCGAGAGCGAACTCAGCTGGGCATACGCCATGCTCGCTACCATAGAGAGCGAACATATCATGAAGGGTGACTCCGTGAACCTCTCCGTGGCTTACATCGCCCGAATGATGCTGCAGGAGAAAGCCATAGAGTATTATCTCTCGCAAGGCAGCAAGCCCATCAGCATGCGAGGCATGGCTTCCATGCTCATACATTATATAGATAAGTATGGTGCACAACCCTACGACAGCTACGAAGATCCGAAGGATATCAACTACAAGACGCTCTGCCGGAAGGTGGAGCAGCTCTGCGATGCAGCCATCTCACAGAAGTCGGGGTTCGGAAAGCTGAAGGATGATCTCGACAATCTCTTTGATCAGGAGATTGGCTACATGCCTGCCAAGCAGGTTCACATGCTCGGTGCCGAATATACCCCGCTGGAGTTCGCCCACAGCGTATGCTACCCGGAAGAGTATGTATCGCTCACCAGTTTCACCCATCACCCTTACCGCGAGTACTTCGCCCTGGAGATTCCCGACAACCGTCAGCACGACTCCTACCTCAATCTGCCGCTGGATGAGATGATGCTCCATATCCAGAAGGCGATAGAGAACGGCCACCCGGTATGCTGGGAGGGCGATATTTCGGAAGAAGGCTTTATCCACGCCAAGGACAACTATGTGGATATCCCGGAAAACGAACGCCCCGTAACCCCTACTTCCCGCCAGGAGGAGTTTGAGCAGCTGCGCACCACCGATGACCACGTGATGGAAATCATCGGCACTTTCCTAAAAGACGAGCAGCGATACTACGTCTGCCGCAACTCAGCAGGAAAGATCTGGGGCAACCAGGGACTCATCTATCTCTCTGAAGACTATCTCCGCCTCAAGACCATAGCCGTCTTCATGAGCGAAGAAGCCTTTCTCTTCGATAGGAAGTAAAATGGTTGATGTAGGTCAAATATCTGTTTCATAACACTTGTGTGCGCACACATATAGTTGACATACATCAAAAATTCGGGCTTTTTTCGCATTTTCTCCATAAAAGTTTTGGTGGAATGGCAAAATCGTCGTACCTTTGCATCGTCAATAAGACAAAAGGTTATTAGGTTTTTAGGTTAAGATTGTTAGTTGTTTATAGGTTATTAGTTATAAGGTAATAAAAAAGATTGTTTATTCAAGGACGACGAAAAGAAATTTTGTTTAGGTTATTAGGTTTTTAGGTTTAAGATTGTTAGTTGTTTAGTTTAGGTTATTAGTTTTAAGGTAAGAAAAAAGATTGTTTATTCAGTGAGAACAGGATAATGTCGATAGGTTAAGCGTAACTTAAGGTAAAAAAAAGACATGTATCGGATAACAAGATGATGCCTGTGAGCAGTAAATGACTGCTTCGGGCGCCGCAATGGAGAAGAGCTTGTGAAAGCGATAATCTCCTTTGAGTTATGAAAAATTTGGGAATATAGCATTAAAGGTGCGCAATTTCGAGTGAATCGAAGTTGCGCACTACTTTTTTTATGCCACACGCCAAGTTCTTATATGCAATCCTCCCCCTTCCTACGGGCATTCTAGAGGTATTTTAGGCATAATCCCCTCATTTTTATGATAATATACACTAAATAATTTTGTATTACCACCGAAAAGTTGTACTTTTGCAAAAGATAATAAATAACAAGGTAATATGGCAAAACATCCTCTTTGGAACGACGATTATTGGCTCCTGCTACTCCAGCTCTACCAGAAGAAGCCGATGGGAGTAAAGCCCTTATACTCAAAAGGTATAGTCGATTTGAGCTTGGAACTGCACATCCAGCCGGAATATCTGCACGCACAGATGTTCAAGCTACAGCGCATCACGCCTCGCATCAAGCGGCTATGGGATAAATATGCCGATAATCCACGCCTTCTATCCCACGACATCAAGATTCTCCGATCCATGAACGGATGCGGAAATGCCAAGGATTTTTTTGCAGGAGTAGAAGTAAAGGAGTCGTTCGAGAAAGATTGGGAACCTCTCGTTGAAGAGCCATCGCTCAACCCCGTGAAGCTCATCATCATCCTCGACCTCTACTTCCAGCTCACTCCCATCACCATGGTGGCTGAAACGCCGGAAATCATCAACCTGGGAAAACTCATCAAGGTATCACCCAAGCTGATTGCAGAAGTGATGGGCGTTTACCAATACTGCGACCCTTATCTCAACCGCCAGCAAGCACCAGACAGCAAGCTGATTAGCGCATGCAAGGACATCTGGCACAGATATGGTAACGGAAACCCTGACAAGCTGAACCAGCTTGCCATCAACCTGCAGGAATACTACAAGTAGAACGGAAAAAAGAATACTGCAAGCAGAAAAAAACTGCAGGCAGAACAGAAAAAAAGATATATAAACAGCAAAAGCTCAACTCAAGAATAAAGATATGGCTCAAAAACTCATTCAGACACAGGCACAGAAGCTGCAACAGCTACAAAAACTCTCCGCCCAGCAGATGCTGCAGGTGAAGCTCCTGGAGATGCCCCTCACCGAACTCGAGGAGAGCATCAATGCCGAACTGGACGATAATCCTGCACTGGAGAGTGAGAATCCAGACGATATGCTCAGCGAAAGCTACGATGGAGATTCTCCGCTGGAACATGGTGCAGATAGCAGTAATAGCGACAGTGATACTGATTCTGATGATGCCTACGAGGCACTGTCGGAGAAGGAAGAGAGAAAAGACGAGCTCGACCAGGCACTGGAAAGCATCGGACAGGATGACCAGATGCCCGATTACAGCTCCGACAAATACGGCAACCAGGACACAGCTGAATACGAAGAAATGGTATATGGAGACACCACATCCTTCTACGACAAGCTGAAGGAGCAGATGGATATGCAGAACCTCACCGACAAGGAAAAGGAAGTGATGGAATATCTCATCGGATCGCTCGACAACGACGGCCTGCTTCGCAAGGATCTCGACAGCATCAGCGATGAGCTGATGATCTATCACAACATCGATGTAACCGAGAAGGAGATAGAGCACGTACTCCATGTCCTGCAGAGCTTCGACCCTGCGGGCGTAGGCGGAAGAAGCCTCCAGGAATGCCTCCTGCTTCAGGTAAAGCGAATGCCGAAAGGCGTACTCCGCAAGACCATGGAAGAGGTATTCACAGACTACTTCGATGAGTTTACCAAGAAGCACTGGGACAAGATCAAGGCTGGATTGGAACTCAATGATACCCAGCTTGATACCCTGCAGCGGGAAATCAGGAAACTGAACCCGAAGCCAGGTGCTTCGATGGGAGAAACCGAAGGCAGAAACATCCAGCAGATTACCCCCGACTTCATCGTAGATACCAACGACGACGGCTCCATCACCTTCTGCCTGAACCGCGGTCACATTCCGGAGCTCACCATATCTCCATCCTTCACCGACATGATAGAGCAATACCGCAATCACAAGGACAAGATGAGCAGAGCCGAGAAAGAAGCCCTGTTCTATGCCAAGGGAAAGGTGGACAAGGCACAGGGATTCATCGAGGCAATCAAGCAGCGGCAGCATACCCTCATCGTAACCATAAAAGCGATTATCGACATCCAGCGACAGTTCTTCCTGGATGGAGACGAAGCCGACCTGAAACCGATGATTCTCAAGGATGTAGCCGAAAGAACCGGATTGGATATCAGCACTATATCGCGAGTGAGCAACGTGAAGTATGCACAGACCAAATGGGGCATCTTCCCCCTCAAGTTCTTCTTCACCGATGGCTATACCACCGAGGATGGCGAGGAACTGTCAACCCGCAAGATCAAGATTGCCCTTCAGGAAATCATAGCGCACGAAGATAAGAAGAAACCATTGAGCGATGAAGCATTGTCAAAGGCGTTGAAGGAAAAAGGATTCCCTATCGCCCGACGCACCGTAGCGAAGTATCGCGAACAATTTAATATTCCAGTAGCACGATTAAGAAAATGAAAGAGAAGAATATCATATTCACTGCACGAATCATGAGCATGATCTTCACCCCCTTCTATCTGCCGATAGTGGGATTGATAGCACTGTTCATCTTCAGCTACATGTCATTGTTGCCGATGATGTATAAGCTGGTGATGCTTGCCATGGTGTATCTGCTCACCGTGGTGGCACCCTCGCTGCTCATCCATCTCTACCGGCTCTGCCAGGGATGGACATCCCACGAACTGGGCAGAAAGGAGCGCCGTCTCGTGCCCTATATCATCTCCATCGTGTGCTACTTCTCCTGCTTCTTCTGGATGGAGTACCGCAACACTCCCCGCGTCATCAGCATCATCGTGGTAGTGGCACTCACCATCCAGATGGTATGTGCCCTCATCAATATATGGTGGAAGATCAGCACCCATACAGCCGCCATCGGAGGCGTGGCAGGCGGACTGATATCCTATTCCATCGCCTTCTCTTTCAACCCGCTGTGGTGGCTCTGCTTCGTGCTGATACTGGCAGGAGCCGTAGGAACGGCGCGCATGATACTGCGACAGCACTCGCTCTCGCAGGTGATCGGGGGATTCCTCGTAGGAGCCGCCTGCGCCATCCTGGTCATCTGAAGCCTGCACCATCCTGGACACCTGATTCCGGTGCCGTACAAGGAACATAGAAAAAAGAATTAATAACATAATATAGTAAGAAATGAAACCATTAGTAAGCATTATCATGGGCAGTACCAGCGATCTGCCTGTTATGGAAAAAGCATGTAAGTGGTTGAACGACAACCAGATTCCTTTCGAGGTGAATGCCCTCTCTGCACACCGCACACCGGATGCAGTAGAATCATTCGCCAAGGGAGCCAAGGAGCGTGGCGTGAAGGTAATCATCGCCGCTGCCGGTATGGCTGCCGCCCTTCCTGGTGTTATCGCAGCATCTACCCCACTGCCAGTTATCGGTGTGCCTATCAAGGGTATGCTCGATGGACTTGATGCCATGCTCAGCATCATCCAGATGCCTCCTGGCATTCCTGTGGCTACTGTTGGTGTGAATGCAGCTCAGAATGCAGCCATCCTCGCTGCCGAGATGATTGCCCTTGCCGATGAGGAAGTGGCTCAGAAGGTAGAGGCATGGAAGGCGGGGCTTGGTGCCAAGATCGAGAAGGCAAACCAGGATCTGGCTGAGGTAAAATACGATTTCAAGTGTAATTAATCTAATATGTGATATGCCCCATTCCTTTGGGGCATATTCTATTCTTATACATTATGGTAGATTTATTCAATTATACCCGCCGTGCCTCTTCTGTGGCACATATCGGAGCCCTCGACTTGGGTGGCGATAACCCTATCCGCATCCAGTCGATGACCACCACCAATACCAATGATACTGAGGCTTGCGTCCGTCAGGCAGAGGAAATCATCAAGGCTGGCGGCGAGCTGGTGCGCTTCACCACTCAGGGTTCCCGCGAGGCAGAGAATATGAAGAACATCAATGCCGGCATCCGTGCCGACGGCTATCAGACTCCACTCGTTGCCGATGTTCACTTCAATCCTAACGTTGCCGACGTGGCTGCACTCTACTGCGAGAAGGTGCGCGTAAACCCGGGCAACTATGTGGATCCTGCCCGCAAGTTCATCAAGCAGGAATATACCGATGAGGAGTACGCCCACGAACTCCAGAAGATAGAAGACCGCTTCGTGCCGTTCCTCAACATCTGCAAGGAGCATCATACAGCCATCCGCATCGGCGTGAACCACGGTTCCCTCTCCGACCGCATCCGCAACCGCTACGGCGATACCCCAGAGGGCATCGTAGAGAGCTGTCTCGAGTTCCTGCGCATCTGCAAGAAGGAGAATTTCCACGATGTGGTTATCAGCATCAAGTCATCCAATACCGTTGTGATGGTCCGCTCTATGCGCCTCCTGGTAGAAGAAATGGAGAAGGAAGGTATGAATTACCCACTCCACCTCGGCGTAACCGAAGCTGGCGAAGGCGAGGATGGCAGAATCAAGAGTGCCGTAGGTATCGGTGCCCTGCTGGCTGACGGTATCGGCGATACTGTCCGTGTAAGCCTCAGCGAGGAGCCTGCAGCAGAGATTCCGGTGGCTCGTCATCTGGTGGATTACATCGGCAAGAAGAAGGGACATCTTCTGATTCCTGCCGCAGCTTGTCCTAGCTTCGACTGGCTGCGCCCTACTCGCCGCGAAACCGTGGCTGTAGGCAATATCGGCGGCAGCAACGTACCAGTAGTTATCAGCAACCGAATCAACGGCGAGAGCACCATTTGTGAGAACAAGGATGCTACTCCTGATTATATCTACATCGGTGGCAAGATGCCTAAGCAGTTTGTGCCAGGTCAGAGCTACATCGTAGATTACAACGTTTACGAGACGCTGAACAGCAAGCCTGAAACCACCGGAGCCAAGCTCTACCCTATCTTCCCTGCCATGGCAATGCCGCACATCGCCAGCATCAAGGCAGACGTCAAGTTCCTCACCCTGCAGTTTGGTACTCCAGCCGAGGAATACATCGCCTGCCTGAAGGCTCATCCAGAGGTAGTGGTTATCTGCGTCAGCAATCATCAGAACCGCCTGGGCGACCAGCGTGCATTGGTTCACGAGATGATGAATGCCGGCTTGAAGAACCCTGTGGTTTTCGCAGAGATGTACCAGCACGGCAAGGAGGAGAAGAGCGACTTCCAGCTGGAGGCTGCTGCTGATATGGGAGCCTTGATGATCGATGGTCTGACCGATGGTATCTGGCTGATGAACGATGGTGACATCCCTGCTCAGACAGTAGATGAAACCGCTTTCGGCATTCTCCAGGCAGCCCGTCTGCGCACCAGCAAGACCGAGTATATCAGTTGTCCTGGTTGTGGCAGAACTCTCTACGATCTTCGTGAAACCATCGCCAAGATCAAGGAGGCAACCAAGCATCTCAAGGGCTTGAAGATTGGCATCATGGGCTGCATCGTGAATGGTCCAGGTGAAATGGCGGATGCCGATTATGGCTACGTAGGCGCCGGTCCTAACCGAGTAAGTCTTTACCGCAAGCAGGTTTGCGTAGAAAAGAATATTCCGCAGGAGGTGGCAGTAGAGCATCTGCTCGCCCTCATCGACTCGGATAAGCAATAATTCGGCTCTTCTGAATAAGAGCAATACCCCAGATAAAAGAGGAAATGCCGTTCCTGCATTTCCTCTTTTTTAAAATAAATGACTCAGTGACTCAGTGACTCAGTGACTCAGTTTATTTCAAGCCCCTATTTGGTCTATTTTCTGCTTACAGATTGTAAGCATATATATTATATATTATATATATATTTATATATATATAATATATCTACTATAAAGAGGGTAGAACATACGGTCGGAAATAAACTGAGTCACTGAGTCACTGAGTCACTGAGTCATTTTTTGTTGCTGATGGATATTCTACTTAACTATCTTACTGGAAGAACTTTAAGACAAAAAACTATATTTCCGGAGACACAACTCAACGCTTCTTTCTTCTAAAAACTACGAGTTAGGATTATTAACGAAGTTTCAAATTGAAAGCTGCTGAAAATCGCCCCTTATCGCCACCCAAAATTTGGTGGTTCCCAAAAAAAGCCGTATCTTTGCACTGTCATTCTGAGATAAGGCGCCAACGTTATCTTTAAGTTAATCTCCCACTTTTAATATGGCTTTTTCACAAAAAAGATGTATCTTTGCAGCGGAAAAGGAGACAATGGCTGATTTGGCTCCCGTAATCATCAAAAACGGATAAGATTATGGCTGATACTAAGTTACTCCTGGTTGAGGATGATGAAAACCTCGCCTATATGGAGAAAAGCTGCTTCGAGGATATCATCGGAGGATATGAAGTGAAAACCGCCGTTAACGGCAAGGAAGGACTGAAGGCGTGGAGAGACTTTCAGCCCGATGTCATCGTATCGGATATCGACATGCCTATCATGGACGGCATCGAAATGGTGAAGAACATCCGAGAGGTGGATGGAGAAACCATCATCCTTTTTACCACCGGTCTCACCTCACCCAAGGATCTGAAGGCAGGTTATGCCGCCGGAGCCAACAACTATATCAAGAAGCCTTTCATCCCAGAAGAGTTGGACGCACACATCCACAGCCTCATCCAGCTGAAAGCCGGAAAGCGCAGCGAGAATGCCAGCAGACAGATCAAGCTGGGCAGATATACGCTCGATGCCAACCACGCCACCCTGAAAGATACACAGCAAGGCAGCGAGAAAATGCTTACCGCACGAGAGGCTAAGATCCTGGAACTGCTGGCGGTAAACAAGAACGAGGTGGTGCGCCGGGAAGCCGTACTGAGCCGCTTCTGGGGCGTGGAAGACAAGGATTACTTCGCTTCCAGAAGCCTGGATGTTTTCATCAAGAAAATTCGCACGGCACTGGAAGACGAGCCTGCCGTAGAACTGAAAACCATCAGAGGAGTGGGATTCAAGCTCATCGCAGAATAAACATCCCCCCACCCCCTCATAACATCATACGAGAATCAAATAAGAATAAAGAAAAAAGACAGAAAAGACATCATTATGCAGAAAGCGATATTATACTACATACTGTTTCTTGCAGAATATCTCATCACCATCTTCCTGGGAGGATTCCTGGTGGGACTCTACATGGCAATGAACATCCCTTCGGGCTCCCACAGCCAGCAGATAGAAGGTCTGGAAGAATCCATCTATCCGTTTATGATAGTCATCGGATTTCTGGGCATACTCATCGTATGGTTCACCTTCGGACATTACAAATTCTCCAGGTTCTCGCTTGGAAAGGTGATTCCTGCCGCCAAATGGAAGGCGATGACCATTTGCACCATGCCGATTCTGGGCTTCACCATGGTCTTCTATTCCATCATGAACCTCTTCCATCTCGACTTCCTTCCCAAGCAGATGATGGAGATAAGCTATCTCGGTTTCCTGCCATACAATATCATCGGATCGTTTATATCTGCCTACATCTTCTTCGGCGCCATTCAGGAGGAACTGATCCGCTGCGGCAAGAAGAGATGGGTGCAGCTGCTCACCCTCTCGATTATGATGCTGCCAGCCAGCATGATGTCAGCAACACCTAGTGGTGACATCAATGTAGATTTGACCGTGCTCGGTTTTATCACCCTCTGCTACTGCAGCTGGATATACGGCAAGACACGCAGCACCATCATTCTCATCGTGCTCTATTTCGTATCCAATCTGGTTCCCTTCCATTTTGAATCGAAAGTGCTCGGCATATTGCTCCTGATAGCCGGCACGGCATTAACCATAGGCGGATTCGCTGCCCTGAGCAGGAAACTGCCTGAAATGCTTGTGAAAGATGAAGACGAATAGAGCCAAGGCACTCAGCACCACGGCTCTGATTGCCGTGCTCTGTATGCAGCTGTTCTGGATGTGGAACTCTTTCGAGATGACCGTTCACCAGATGGGATTTGAAACGCCCTGGAACCTGGCACCGGATGTCAGAGCACAGGCCCTGCTCGCTGCCTTCTACGAAAGCAAGTTCACGGTTCTCACCTCGCTCCTTACAACAGTGGTGATCATCCTGAGCCTCATCGATCAGATCAACTACATCGATGAGCAGGAAAGGGTGCGACTGCTGCGCGAAGACTTCTCCTATGCGATGGTTCACGACATGAAGTCGCCGCTCACCTCCATCATCATGGGAACCAAGTATCTGCACAGCGGCGTACTGGAGAAGAAGCCGGAAATGAAGGAGAAATATTTCTGCATCGTAGAAGACGAGGCGCAGCATCTGCTTGCTCTCATCAACCGCCTGCTCACCATCTCGAAGCTGGAGCACGGCAAGCTGCATATTCAGAAGGCGGAAGTAAATTTGGAAACGATGATAGAGGATGTGGTGGATAAATACAAGGCGAAATCAGCGAAACCAATCCATATCATCACCCGGTTTGGAGCCACCTCTGCCCTAGCCGACGAGGAATATCTGAAGGAAGCGATCAGCAATCTGGTGGATAACGCCACCAAGTACTCGAAGGAGGAAATCAACATTGAGATTTCTACCCTGGAGGATGACAGAAACGTTTATATCAAGGTTTTTGATGAGGGTATCGGCATAGCCAAGAGCGAGCTGAAGACTATCTTCAACCGCTTTGAGCGCGCCGCTGAGCACGAAAAGGATGCCCGCAAGACCCGTGGCGGCTTCGGCATCGGTCTGAACTACGTGCTGCAGGTAATCAACGCCCATAGCGGAAAGATATGCGTAAAGAGCGAGAAAGACAAGTGGTCGGAGTTCACCATCTCGCTGCCGAAATAAAAAGCTGAATAAGATATTCAAACATAAAATAAATAGAAATTATGGACTTAAAAGGAATCTACACAGCCGATGCCAATCGCTATGGCGATGCAGAGGCACTTTACAAGAGATGCGGCAAGAGCGGAGTCTTGCTGCCTAAGGTTAGTCTGGGATTCTGGCACAACTTCGGAGGAGTGGATCCTTACGAGAGAAGCCGTGCCATCACCCATTATGCCTTCGACCACGGAATCACCCACTTTGACCTTGCCAACAACTATGGTCCTCCATACGGAAGCGCAGAAGAAACCATGGGCAGACTGATGAAGGATGATTTCCTGCCTTATCGCGACGAACTCTTCATCTCTACCAAGGCGGGATACGATATGTGGGAAGGTCCTTACGGCAACTGGGGCTCTCGCAAGTATCTGATGGCGAGCCTCGACCAGAGTCTCAAGCGCATGAATCTGGACTATGTGGATCTCTTCTACAGTCATCGCTACGACCCGAATACGCCGCTGGAGGAAACCCTCCAGGCAATGGTAGATATCGTGAAACAGGGCAAGGCACTCTATCTCGGCATCAGCCGATGGCCACTGGAAGCCCTGAAGTTCGCAGATAAATACCTGAAGGAGCGCGACTGTCCGCTGCTCATCTTCCAGGACAGACTCAACATGCTCGACCGTGCGCCGCAGGAGAACGGAACCCTCGACTACTGCCACGAAAACGGCATCGGATTCATCTCCTTCTCTCCCCTCGCCCAAGGTCTCCTCACCGACCGCTATCTCAACGGCATCCCAGCCGATAGCCGCATGGCAAAGGAGCACTTCCTGAAGCACAGCGCCCTGACTCCGGAACTCCTGGAGCAGTTGAAGCAATGGAATGCAGAAGCCGGCGAACGAGGCGAAACCCTCGCCGAGATGGCACTAGCCTGGATATTGCAGCAGAAAGGCGTAACCAGCGTACTGGTAGGTGCCAGCTCAACAGCCCAGCTTGAAAAGAACATGAAATGCGTTCATGCCAAGGCATTCTAAAAATAGATAGTGGCCAACTAAAATATCAGGTTTTAGTGGCTACTCTTTTTGTTTTTATACCTTAATTATATATCTTTATGCGCCTTTTAGTATGATTTTTCAAAGAAAAGCAGTACCTTTGTACCCAAAAATAAGAAATTGCATTCATGAATACAAAGATAAACGAATTTGAGGTGATGGCACCTGTGGGCTCGCGCGAGTCTTTGGCTGCCGCTATTCAGGCTGGTGCCGACTCCGTATATTTCGGAATCGGCAAGTTGAACATGCGTTCACATTCTGCCAATCATTTTACTATCGACGACCTGCGTGAGATTGCTGCCACCTGCAACAAACATGGCATCAAGACTTATCTCACCGTCAACACAGTGATTTACGACAACGACATCCCTACGATGAAGGAAATCATTGATGCTGCCAAGGAGGCAGGCATCTCTGCCGTCATCGCCAGCGATGTGGCTGTGATGAGCTATTGCAATGAAGTAGGAGAGGAAGTGCACCTTTCCACACAGTTAAATATCTCTAACACAGAGGCTTTGAAGTTTTATGCACGCTTTGCGGATGTTTCCGTTCTGGCACGTGAATTAAACATGGACCAGGTGAAGCATATCCACGAACAGATAGAGAAGCAGAACATCTGCGGCCCTATGGGCAAGCAGATTCGCATCGAAATGTTCTGCCATGGCGCCCTGTGCATGGCGGTATCAGGCAAATGCTATATGAGCCTTGCCAATGCCAACCGCTCTGCCAACCGTGGCGAATGCGTTCAGATTTGCCGCCGCAGCTATACCGTTACGGATAACGAAACCGGCAACCAGCTGGAAATAGACAACAAGTATGTAATGAGTCCGAAGGACTTGAAGACCATCCGCTTCATCGACCGCATGATGGATGCCGGCGTTCGCGTCTTCAAGATTGAGGGTCGTGCCCGTGGACCAGAATACGTATATACCGTAGTGAAGTGCTACAAGGAGGCGATAGCCGCCGTGCTGGACGGTACCTTTACCGAAGAGAAGAAGGATGAGTGGGATGAAAGACTTGCCACCGTATTCAACCGCGGTTTCTGGGATGGCTACTACCAAGGTCAGACCCTCGGCGAGTGGAACAAGCACTATGGTTCTGTAGCTACCGAGAAGAAGGTGCTCGTGGGCAAGGTGATGAAATACTTCTCCAAGCTGGGCGTGGCAGAGGTTGCTGTAGAAGCTTCTACCTTTGACAAGGGCGAGAAACTTCTGATTACGGGTAACACCACCGGCGTGATGTATCTCAATGCCGATGAAATCCGCTACGACCTGAAGCCTGTGGAAACAGCGCAGCAGGGCTGGAGAGTTTCTATCCCTGTGCCGGATAAGGTGCGCCCTAACGATAAGCTCTATAAGTTGATTACAGTAAACGAAATTAAAGAAATAAAATAATGGCAACAATTAATGAATTGCAGGATGAAGTGGTAGAGGAGTTCCAGGATTTCTCCGACTGGATGGATAAGTATCAGATGCTCATCGACTTGGGCAACGAGTTGGCTCCTCTCGACGAGAAATACAAGAACGAGCAGAACCTCATCGACGGCTGCCAGAGCCGCGTATGGTTGCAATGCGACTACGAGGATGGCAAGCTCGTGTTTACAGCCGATAGCGATGCCCTCATCGTAAAGGGAATCATCGCCCTCCTGATTCGTGTATTGAGCGGTCATACTCCAACAGAAATTATGGATACCGACCTCTATTTCGTAGAGAAGATTGGCTTGAAAGATCACCTGAGTCCTACCCGCAGCAACGGTCTGCTGGCGATGATCAAGCAGATTCGCATGTATGCTCTGGCCTATAAGACCAAGGAGGCAGAGGCATAAATATACAAAAGAGTAGGGGGATATTCCCCTTCATTTCAGAATAACTATGCGTAAATTAAGAACGATAGAGATGAATCGCCTCACGCTGGAGGAATTCAAGGAGGCAGAGAAGCTTCCACTGATAGTAGTCCTGGATGATGTGCGATCATTATATAATGTGGGAAGCGTGTTCCGCTCCTGCGATGCCTTCCGTGTAGAGGCGGTGTATCTTTGCGGTATCACCGCCACTCCTCCCAATACCGAAATCCACAAGACGGCACTAGGCGGCGAAGACAGCGTGGATTGGGAGTACTTCAAGACCACCGAAGAGGCTGTGGAAAAGCTGAAGCAGAAAGGCTACTTTGTGTATAGCATTGAACAGGTAGAGGGTTCTACCAAGCTTCAGAACCTCGAAAAATCCCATAAAAGAATTTTCGGAAAGGAAGTAGGGGAGAAGCCATCAGATTCTTCACTCTCCACTCATCACTCTCCACTTCCAAAGGGCTACGCCGTTATCTTCGGCAACGAAGTAAAGGGTGTGAAGCAGAACATCGTGGATATGAGCGATGGCTGCCTGGAGATTCCACAGTTTGGCACCAAGCATTCCCTGAATGTCAGCGTAACAGCCGGCATCGTGGTTTGGGAATTCGCCAAACTTCTGAAGTTATAAACAAAAATCAGGTTATCAATACAATAATCCCCGATAAAGCAGCCAGGCTCTATCGGGGATTTTCTTATTTCAGATATTCTCCGAAATCTGTCAATCTCATATCGCCCTTCTTCAGGAAGGTATCGTGCATGGCGAGGGCAGCACGCATGCTCTGTGGCTCGTGACCCTTTTCTGCAAACTTCAAGTATTCGCGAAGCATTGGACGATAATCTGGATGCGCACAGTTTTCGATAATCTCCTTGGCACGGCGCAAAGGACCTTTGCCACGAAGATCGGCTACTCCCTGCTCGGTAACAATCACATCCACATCGTGCTCGGTACTGTCCACGTGACTGCACATCGGAACAATGGCAGAGATGCAACCATTCTTGGTGGTACTCTGCGTGGTGAAGATAGAAATGTAACCATTGCGCTCGTAATCGCAGGAGCCGCCGATACCATTCATCAGCTTGCTGCCGCAGATATGGCTGGAGTTCTCGTTGCCATAGATATCGCACTCAATGGCGGTGTTCATGGCGATGACACCCAGACGGCGGATGACCTCAGGAGAGTTTGAAATCTCGCTCTGGCGGATGGTGAGATGCTTCTTGAAGTAATCAATATCATCATATACCTCTTTCAATGTATCGTTTGTTACGGTGAGCGAAGAGCAGGAAGCATCCTTGATTCTTCCTTCGCGCATGTATTTTACCACGGCATCCTGAACTACCTCGGTATAAACGCTGAATACCGGCACGTTAGGGTTCTGTCCCAATGCCTCAAGAACGGCATTGGAAGTTACGCCCACTCCGCTCTGCAAAGGCAGGAACTGAGGAGGAATATGTCCCTTCTTCAAGTCGCTGACCAGGAAATCAGCCACATTGTGTCCCATCTGCTCGGTTACAGGATCGAGTGGCTTGAAGGCACGCGCCTCCTCCGGAATGTTGCATTCCACCACACCGATAATCTTATGTGCATCAATCTCCACATATTCCTTGCCAATTCTGTCGCCCACATTCAAGATTGGGATAGGGGTGCGGAACGGGCATTCTGCTATCTCATATACATCGTGAAGATAGCGAGAAGCTGGACTGTGGAAAGTATTCTTCTCAATGAGCACCTTCTTGGCGAGTCGTGCGATGGTAGGAACGATACCGCCGGCAGAGGTCAGAAATGCCTTGCAGGTGGTTTCGCCTTCTTCCAAATCAGAAACTTCGATGATGGCAAGGTCTATTTCGCCATAGAAACCACGGCGCAGACGCTCAGCCATGTGACCGAGGTGCATATCCTCGTAGTCGATTTCACCGAGATTGGTATGGGTGCGGAAATCCTTGTTGGTAGAAAATGGCGCACGGAACTTGATGGCATGGGCTGCTGCCATGTCACCTTCAATACTCTGCGAAGTAGAAGCTCCTGTCAAGATGCCCACCTGGAAAGGTCTTCCTGCCTCATGCTCAGCCACTGCTCGCTTAGAGAGTTCGCGGAAGGTTGCCTTAGGCACGCCGTTTGGTGTAAAACCACTCAATCCGATTGTATCTTGATCGTTAATCATCGCTGCTGCTTCGGCAGCACTCAATCTTGTATATGCCATTTTCTTCTTTCTTAATACTCATTAGCGGAACTGATAGCCGCCTTCTTGATAATTGATAACTGTTTGCGGCTGCAAAGTTACATATTATTTTTGATATAAGCTAATAATTTGATGATTTTATACAGATAATAGGCAAATTACTTACAATTCGTGAATAGATATGCAGATTTCACTTGCTTTATGCAAAAATAAGGCTGGCATCCATGCGCCCTGAAAGGTAGGGCGTAGGGGGCAGAGCCTGCTTGCAAAAGTCTTTCTCCTGATATTCTCTCTCTTTTTCTAAGATAAAAGTGGTATTTTCGAGGTATTTAATAACATTTTGCGGATGATTTGTCGAATATGTCAGAAAAATGAGTTAACTTTGCAGAAAAATATAAATAATATAAAAGAAAGGTTCATACAAGATGGAACAGAAATTACTGATTTACAACACTCTCACTCGTACGAAAGAGAGATTCACTCCGCTCCACGCTCCTAACGTGGGCATGTATGTTTGTGGCCCTACCGTGTATGGCGATCCGCATCTCGGTCATGCGCGCCCTGCCATCACATTCGATATACTCTTCCGCTATCTCAAGCACCTGGGCTATAAGGTTCGCTACGTTAGAAACATTACCGACGTGGGCCACCTGGAGCACGATGCTGATGAGGGCGACGACAAGATTGAGAAGAAGGCTCGCCTGGAGCAGTTGGAGCCAATGGAGATTGCGCAGTACTACACCAACCGCTACCACGATGCCATGGAGGCGCTGAACGTGCTTCCTCCTAGCATTGAACCTCATGCCACAGGCCATATCATAGAGCAGGAGAAACTGGTTCAGGAAATCCTGGACAATGGCTATGCCTACGAGAGTAACGGCTCTATCTACTTCGACATCGAGAAGTATAACAAGGATCATAAGTACGGTATCCTCTCGGGACGTAACCTGGAGAACGTGATCAACGAGAGCCGTGAGCTGGCTGGTATCGGCGAGAAGAAGAACCAGGCTGACTTTGCCCTCTGGAAGAAGGCTTCACCTGAGCATATCATGCGCTGGCCTAGTCCTTGGAGCGATGGTTTCCCAGGATGGCACTGCGAGTGTACTGCGATGGGCAGAAAGTATCTGGGCAGCCACTTCGATATTCACGGTGGCGGCATGGATTTGATTTTCCCTCACCACGAGTGCGAGATTGCGCAGGCTGTGGCTTCTCAGGGCGACCAGATGGTTCATTACTGGATGCATAACAATATGATTACCATCAACGGTCAGAAGATGGGTAAGAGTCTTGGTAACTTCATCACCCTGGAGCAGTTCTTCACTGGCAATCACGACAGTCTGGAGCAGGCTTATTCGCCAATGACCATCCGTTTCTTCATCCTCTCTGCTCACTATCGCAGCACCGTAGATTTCTCTAACGATGCCTTGAAGGCTAGCCAGAAGGGATTGGAGCGCCTGATGAATGGTTTGAACGATTTGGAGCGTGTGCCTGTGGCTAAGCAGAGCGATGAGCAGGTGAAGAAGTTCGTAAGCGAATTGCGCCAGCGCTGCTACGATGCGATGAACGATGACTTCCAGACTCAGCTTGTCATCAGCTACCTCTTCGAGGCTTGCCACGTAATCAATACAGCCCTCGACCACAAGGCAAACATCTCTGCCGAAGACCTGAAGGAACTTTCAGATACCATGCATCTCTTCACCTTCGACCTGCTCGGTTTGAAGAGCGAGAAGGGAGCCAACAATGATGCTCGTGAAGAGGCTTATGGCAAGGTAGTAGATATGGTTCTCGACCTGCGTGCCAAGGCAAAGGCTGATAAGGATTGGGCTACCAGCGACCAGATTCGCGATGCCCTGGCTGAAGCCGGATTCGAGGTAAAGGACACCAAGGATGGTGTTACCTGGAAACTGAACAAGTAAAAAATGTATGATATAAAATGAGAAAAGGCTTGGAAGTTGCAATAACTCCCAAGCCTTTTATTTTTGTGCTGCTGCAGAATCTTTCTTTCTTGCAGCAATCGTATCTTTCTGCCTATTCAAAACAGAATCCCGCAACATCTTATCTTTCTTACTCTTATACTCCTTATATTCTTTTTCGTAATAATGAGCAAAGTTGGCGAAAGGCTCTGTCGTTACCTCATCGCTTGATGCCGTATAGGTATTTCCGTAAGGATCGGATGCCTTGATGATGATTCTGGCATTCGGATTCCTTGGAGTATAATAATAAAGGTGGTTCATGATGAGATAACCATTTCCCTTGCTCACGAACCGATAGGATACACTCTCGCTGTACTTATGATGATAGCCGGCTGCAAAGGCATCCTGACCCTTGCTGCTGATGCGGCGCATCAGATATTCCTTGCCATCTTCTATGGCTACCACACGCCAGTGACTGGTGGCATTGAAGACATTGGCTACCAGGATATTCCTATTGTTTGCCAACTGCCAGTCTTTGGCATATTTCTCGCCGTTGAAATCGGTCTGGGCACGGAAGATGGTCATCTGCTTGCTCTTGTCCCAGAAAGTTCCCTTGTAATAGCAGTTGCTGATACTGGTACCCACAAAACTATAGACATAATATCCGTTCGGCGTACCGCAGATGTTGATATTCGACTGCCAGATGTTGCCACAGGCGGCAGCATGGCAATGCTCCATCACATCCTCGCCCTCATAATTGATCTCGTGGTTGCAGGCAAAATGAGTATGTCCGCAGAAGAGTTCATAGCCTCCCTTAAACTGCTTCAGCAGAGAGAGTAGGAGAGAGAGGCGGGAAGAGGAATAATGCCCCTCCTCATTGGCATTGGTCAGCGGCTTCGCCTTGCTGAACGGCGCATTGCCGAAGGTAAAAGGAATGTGATAGCAGAGTACCACCTTCTTATCCTTAGGCGTAAGGGCCAGATTTTGCTTCAGCCATTTCACCTGGCGCTCACGCAATTCTCCAGGAGAATAATAAGACATGCCACGATGGAAGAAGCAGTTGTTGATGCAGACATAATGCACATCGCCACGATCGAAGGAAAAATCGGTAGGACCGAAATTCTCCTCCCACTTCCTGCGGTAGAGTGCCTTTCCATCCTGGTCGTGATTGCCGATTACGGAGAAGAGGCGCATCTCTGAAGAGCCCAATGCCTGGCGTATCTGTCGCTCTAACTGTGGATTATAGCCGCCGTAATACTGTACGTCGTCGCCCATGCTGAGTCCATAGACAGGAGTGCCGGCAGGAAGACTCTTGATGGTTTGCTTGATGTCTGCCATCGTCTGTGTGGTGAATCTTTCTACATCGCTCTTCTTGATGGGATTATCATCCGGAGAAGCATAGTAGGGGCTGTAGGCATTGGTAACCTGCGGGTCGCCGATGACTATCATCTTATAACTCGTCTCCTTACCGCCAGGCAATCGCCTCAGGGTAAAGTCATAAATCTTTTTCTTGTTGGAAACAGCCTGGTAAAAACAAGCCGTGCGGTCGGTAGCCGAATGGGTAGGAACCTCGAACTCGGCAGGCACGGAAAAATAGATGAAGCGAGCCAAGCTGTCTCGCTTCATCTTATATCTTCCTCGGGAATCGGTCTTCACACACTTGAAGCCATCGCTCACGATAACGCCAGCCACACCGTTTCCCTCGGTATCTTTTAAAGAACCAGAGATATTGAAATCTCTCTTCACCACAGGCTTTTTCTTCTTCACCGTATCCGCCACCAGCGTGGCAGTCGTGTTATCCACTACCTTGTGGATAATAGGGAGCATATCATGCTTCCGGAGATGCAGGGTAACTCCTACAGCCACAAGAACGCAGCAGATGAAGACGACCAAGCCTGTATTCATCTGTTTTTTATTCATTTTTCCTCCTACACTATCACTTTTTCTGTCGTACTTCTACTTCACGATAGAAGTTATCGGGTTACGGGTACCCTTGGCATTCACGAGGAAAGCCTTGGCACTGCCGAATTTCAGGAACATATCCAGGCGAACAGGGATGTGGTTCTCATCGTCCGTGATATAGAAATCCACTATCTTCTTCCACTTCTCATCCTCATACTCCTGATATTCCAGACGCAAACAGCGGTATTTGATGCCGTTATCTGCCTTCACAGTCACCTTGCCGCCATACTTGAGCTGGGCAGGAGTGCGACCGCCACCATCACAGATAGGGAATTTCACGCTATGACCTTTCTTCCAGTTGGCAGGGTCGAAACTGCGGGCACGCAGGAAGATGTTCATCATGTCAAAGACACAGTCATCATAAGAATGCTTCTTCCATCTGTGCTCACCATGCTTGTTCTGATAATGCAGGTTTACATTGCAATTGCCGCCGGCATAGTTATAGAAAACCTCATCCACTGTATATCGCTTGCCTTCGCGGGCTCCCTTGCGGAAATACATCGGAGCCATATCGGTGCCTGTATAGCAGAGCAGGGTATCGCGGAGAACGAAGAAATCGTCCACTCTCTTATTACCGCGGGTTACCAGCGAACCACGATAGGCAGGCTTGCCCTTGTGGGTGGTCTGCACCACCGACATGCTGGCAGTGCCAGCCTTTACCCATACAAACTTCCAGTTGTAATAGAGATTGTAAGTCAGGAATTCACCCGACTTGAATGCAGTATTACGGAAAGTACACTGGGCCGATACAGAAGTATTGACCAAAAGCAGCAATATGGCTACTATAAATGACTTGAGTAACTTCATATCCTTTACATTTTAGGAACATACTGAATGCCGAGCTTAGCGGCACGCTGTACATTCTGATTCTTAACTTTCTTCTCCTTATCAGGCTTCTGCTTGGTGATGGCTCCCGGTTTCTGCAGCGAGAGTTCACGGACCAGCGGATCCCAGCTTTCTGTGAGATCCCATTTCGCCTTACATTCTATCGCCTCCGGATAGTAATATACTTCCTCAGCCTGCTGGTCGCTATCATAATTACCCGTATCCCACTTACCGTTATTGTTGCGATCTACGATCAGACGCATATAATACTTCTGTGGTTTGAGATAATAGAATTCTGCCACACCATTCACTGTCTTGGTCTCCTTTACCATTTTATCCTGTGCATCAAGCAGTTGCACGATGAGCGGCAGGTCGTGGAGCGAGGTGATGTTCACAAGCAGTGTACCATAGGTATCCAGCGAGTTGACCTTGAAGCCCTGCTTGATAGGTTTGGAAGCCAATCCGTAGATATCCTCAAAGGCAGCTGAATCTACCTCCAAACTATATTCTATATCCGGTCGCCATTCTCCCCGGAGTTCATATTTCCGGTTCTCCAGCGGCAGGAATTCCATCGGAGCCCGATACCAGAGCGTATCATGCTTGGCATAGAGATGGATGGCGGCAATATCTACCTTAGCCAATGGAGTAGGGAAGGAGAAGATGACATTCTGGTCGGGATCAAACTGCGATGATACACTCAGCTGTACATCGAGCGGTTTCACCTCCATCACCGAATCGTAGGGTTCGCCTTTCTTCTTCTTTTTCTCCTGCTTCTTGGTCCAGGCAGCCAGTTCCTTTTCCATGTTCTTCATTCGCTTGGCGTATGGTTCCTTTGACAGGATTTCCTGGGCAGAATCGGTCTTGTTGACCAGTACTCCGGTACTATCCGTCATGCGGTAAGTGATATCCATCAGCAGCGTATCCTGATTCACCAGTGCCGTATCCTTCAGCCAGTAGGTAATGGTATCCTTCTTCTCAGAAGCCTCAACCAGGAAAGCATTCTCGGCATCAAAGTTGAGCCCCTTGATCTGTGGAAGAATGGAATCGCCATAGCTGAAGAAGAGGGTGAAGCTATTTGCCTTCTGGCGCTCTGCCTTCAGGAAGAATCTGTCGGTCAGAGGCTCCGTAAAGGCTCTGAGCACGATATTATCAGGAAGGAAATGGATGTAATCCACCTGGTCTATCGACTTGATGTGCAGGGAATCCACCCAGGTGGTATCCTGTCTTACATCCGGTTTGCAGGAAGGCACGATGATGTCGTGGGAGAAAGCAATCTTTTCGCTCTTCTGACTGAACTTATAGTCGCCATCCTGATCCTGCAGGGCATAGATGCGGTAAGAACCCGGTGCCACACCCTTGATGACAAAGCGGCCGCGACTGTCGGTACGGCTCACTCGCAACATCGGTTTGGTGCGGAAGGCAGAATCGGCATGGTCGGCATACAATCCCACCAGGATACCCTTGACAGGTTCCAGATTCTCCGATTCCAGCACATGCCCCGATACCTCCATGGTATCAATGGCAGCTCCCGTAGAGAAACTGTAGGTATAGTTTCCCATCGGATTGCCCTCGTTGTTATCGCTGATGGCATCCGAGAAGTCGATGGTGTAGGTGGTATTCGCCTTGAGTGAATCCACAAGCGATATCTGTATTCGCCTGCCGGCACCCTTGATTTCAGGCTGTTCCAGCTGTGGTGGCGAAACCACCACCTTCTCCGAAGGGTTATCGAGCTTGATAAACTCATCGAAGTAGATATTGATTTTCTTCTGGTTTACATTCACGGCGCCATCGGCTGGCGAAGCTCCTATCACCTTGGGAGGAGTCTCGTCAAACCATCCGCCATCCGGCTGTCCCATCTTGGCACAGGAAACCAGCAATAGGAAGACAAGCAGATAGAAAGGCAAAAACAGGGTATTTGCCTTTATCCGATTCTTCAACAATTGTATGATGTCGTTCTTGTTTGTCATTCTTTTCTATCTTACATGTCCACTATTCCTGCAGATTATGCAGTAAAAGCCTTATTCATAAAGGCTTACTATATAAAAAGCCTTATTTGTTCATCATGAGCATCTCATCGATGTTCTTGCGGCTGTTGCTCAGACGAGGAATCTTATGCTGTCCGCCCAACTTGCCCTTGCTCTTCAGCCATTCATTGAAGAGTCCCGGCTTAGCCTTCACTATCTCCAGGTGCTGGAGGGTAACATCGTGGAAGCGCTTTGCCTCGTAATCGCTGTTGATCTCCTGCAACTTGGTATCGAGCAGGCTGGCAAACTCATTCAGGTCCTTTGGTTCCTCAGAAAACTCGATGAGCCACTGGTGGCGGCACTTGGCATTGCTGTCCATATAGACAGGAGCAGCGGTATATTCCGCAATCTGCGCACCCGTCTTCTCGCAGGCATAGGCAAGTCCCTTCTCGGCATTGTCCATAATCAGCTCCTCACCAAAGGCATTGATAAAGTACTTGGTACGGCCGGTGATGACAAACTTGTATGGATTGGTGCTGGTAAACTGTATGGTATCGCCAATCATATAGCGCCACAAACCGCAGGAGGTGGTAATCACCATCGCATAGTTCTTGCCTACTTCCACGCCCCAGAGAGGCACCACGGTAGGATGATCGCTTCCAAACTCATCCATCGGGATGAATTCGTAGAACACATCGTAATCTACCATCAGCGACATGGCTGGATCTGACGGATCATCCTGCAGACCGAAGAATCCCTCGCTGGCATTATAGGTCTCCATATAATGCATGTTAGGAGATGTGATGAGCTGCTCATACTGCTTGCGGTAAGGAGTAAAGGCGATGCCGCCATGGAAGAAAACCTCCAGATTAGGCCATACCTCCTCCAGATGCTGCTTGCCGGAGAGTTCCATCACACGTACCAGTACACTGAGCATCCAGCTAGGTACACCCGAGATATTGGTTACGTTCTTGTTCAGCGTTTCATGGGCGATGCGGTCGCGCTTCACCTCAAAGTCGCTCAGCAGTGCAGTTTCCTTCTTAGGTACGCGCACCATGTTGGCAAGCGGATTGATGTTCTCGATGAGGATGGCACTCAGGTCACCCACCAGACTGCCCGAAACATTATAGTTAGGCGAATGGCTTCCTCCGAGAATCAGGCTCTTGCCGTCGAATATCTTACTCTTTGGGTTGTTGCGCAGATAGTAAGCCACAGCATCGAATCCACCTTTGTAGTGGATGTTCTGCAAACCATCCTGCGAAACCGGGATGAACTTACTCTTGTCGTTGGTAGTACCCGAAGATTTGGCGTACCACTTCACCTGTCCTGGCCAGAGGATATCTCTTTCGCCATGACGCATTCTGTCGATGTCGCCCTTCAATTCCTCATAGGTATTGACCGGCACATTCTGTGCAAACTTTTCGTAGCTATTTGTCGTATTGAGTAGATGTTTCACACCATATTCGGTGTTTTTGCCAGATGCCAAAAGGCGCATCAGTACCTCATGCTGCAATTCCTCTGCATCATGTACATACTTTTCCAAGCTCTTCTGGCGAGGCTTGAATACATTACTTACTATCGTTGTTAAACTCATATCTAGATATATATACCTTATAAAGTACTTGCAAAAGTACTTCAATCTTTTGATATAGAGAAAGTTTTTACTGTTTTTTAATACAAAACATAACCTATCGGGCAAGATAGGGGATAAGAATGTAAAATATCAAACAAAAAAACTCCCTTGAGACTATCATATCCGTCAGTCTCAAGAGAGTCTTTCCCTTATCTTAATCCAGTTCTATCATCATAGATTATTCCTTATCTTCTGCAAAGGCAGCTGCCTCGGCGGCTGCGATGATGTCCTCGCGGCTCATTTCCTTGGGCTCAGCAGAGATATCACTCAAGTCAAACTCGTCATCGCTTTCCTGAGTGGCTGTAGTGGTTATTTCTTCAGTAACAGTAGAAGCAACGACATCTTCAGCCGAAGAATCCTCTGTATAGACTTCTTCCTTGAAAACATTGACGTGTTTTTCTTCAGACTCCTGTTTTTCTGTGTCTTGCGAGATGATGAAATCATTCTTCACCTCGGTGGTAGGCACAGCCAGCACAGGTTCTTCTTCCATCTTCGTACGGTTTGCCTTGGCAGTAAATACAGAATCGATATACTGCGGTTCCTTGCGCAATCGTTCCAGGGTAAGCTTGGAAGCCAGCTGCTGGCTCTCCTTCTTGGAGTAACCCTTGCCTTCTCCGCCCTTTACACCTTCCATCACAACCTGATAGGTGAAAACAGGGCTTCCGTTCTTATCTTTCTCCTGTCCCAGCATCACGAACTCCAGCTTCACGCGGTTCTTCTGGCTCCATTCGATGAGTTTGCTCTTGAAGTTCACCTCCTTGTAAGCCACCTTATCGATGTTTATCATTTTTGCCAGGATGCGCTTCTGCATGAATTTCATGCAGGCATCATAACCACGGTCCAGATAAATGGCACCAACCAACGCTTCGAAAGCATTTCCTCCCATATAGCTGTTATGAGAAGAACTGTGTCCATTAGATAAAACGAGTTGATTGATTCCCATCTCCTGGGCGAGTTTGTTGAGCGTATCACGCTGCACCAGCTTGCTTCGGGTATTGGTGAGGAATCCCTCCCGCTTGCCAGGAAAGTGCTGATACACGATATCACCCACTACAGCATCCAGTACGGCATCACCCAGAAACTCCAGGCGCTCGTTGTTCACAGGCTTGCCCTTGGAATTGCGGTGCATGATGCTCTTGTGCATCAGCGCCATCTTGTAATAACTGATGTTGAGTGGATAAAAACCTAGGATTTCGTACAAAGAAAAATAAAGCTCTTTATCCTTGCGGAAAGAGAGCTTTATTCTATCTATAAAATTATTCAGCATACTTCTTGAATACTACACAGCAGTTATGACCGCCGAATCCGAAGGTATTGCTCAATGCAGCACGAACCTCACGCTTCTCAGCTTTGTTGAATGTGAAGTTCAGGTTGTAATCGAGCTCTGGATCGTTGTCACCCTCTTCGTGGTTGATAGTAGGAGGAACGATATCGTTCTTCACACTAAGAACACAAGCCATAGCCTCTACTGCACCAGCAGCACCGAGGAGGTGACCAGTCATAGACTTAGTAGAACTGATGTTGAGCTTGTAAGCAGCATCACCGAAGACTGCCTTGATAGCCTTAGCCTCAGAGATATCACCTACGTGGGTAGATGTTCCGTGAACATTGATGTAGTCAATGTCCTCTGGCTTGAGGTTAGCATCAGCAAGTGCGCGCTCCATCACGAGCTTAGCACCGAGACCTTCTGGATGAGAAGCTGTGATATGATAAGCGTCAGCGCTCTCGCCCTCACCTACCATCTCAGCATAAATCTTCGCACCACGAGCCTTAGCGTGCTCAAGCTCCTCGAGAATCAAGCAGCCAGCACCCTCGCCCATGATAAATCCATCACGGCTAGCGCTGAATGGACGTGAAGCATGCTCAGGGTCATCGTTACGAGTTGACAACGCGTGCATGGCATTGAAACCACCTACGCCACAAGCGCAGATAGCAGCCTCAGCACCACCACTGACAATGATGTTTGCCTTGCCCAGACGAATCAGGTTGAAGGCATCTGCCAATGCGTTGCTTGAAGAAGCACATGCAGATGTTGTGGTATAGTTTGGTCCGTGGAATCCGAAGTGGATTGAAATCTGACCAGATGCGATATCTGCAATCATCTTAGGGATGAAGAATGGGTTGAACTTAGGACCGTTCTCCTCGTGAGTAGCGAAATACGATACTTCATCCTCGAAAGTCTTGATACCACCGATACCTACACCGAATACAACACCAATGTTGTTCAAATCTTCTGTTTCAAGATCAATGTTTGCATCCTTTACACCCTGCATAGCGGCAATCATAGCCAACTGGGTATAACGGTCGAGCTTGCGAGCCTCCTTACGGTCAATCCATTCATTGATGTTCAGGTCCTTTACTTCGCAAGCGAACTTTGTCTTGAAATTAGTTGTATCGAAATGAGTAATAGGGGCAGCACCGCTCTTTCCAGCAAGGAGGTTCTCCCAAGTTTCCTCAGGAGAATTACCAACTGGAGTCACAGCACCAAGACCTGTTACTACAACTCTCTTTAATTCCATTTATAAAATTTTAGTTGCTAATTTACTTAGCGTTCTCCTCAATGTAAGCGATAGCGTCACCTACAGTAGCAATCTTCTCAGCCTTATCGTCTGGGATAGAGATAGAGAACTCCTTCTCGAACTCCATGATCAACTCTACAGTATCCAAAGAATCTGCACCGAGATCATTTGTGAAGCTTGCCTCTGGCTTAACTTCTGCCTCATCAACACCGAGCTTATCTACGATAATTGCCTTTACTTTGCTTTCAATTTCTGACATAATTGTAACCTTTAAAATGTTTATAATTCAATTTCTAATTAAAAATCTGGGTGCAAAGGAACACTTTTTTTTTGATATAAACAAATATTTTAGCAAAAAAAGTGCTTTTCGGTGCACAAATACCCCCTAATTGTGCATCTTTTTCGCCTTTTTTCGCTTTTTTGTTGGCTCTTTGAGATTATTTTGTTACTTTTGTACGGTATTAAATCAAATAGTTCAAACCGTATGACATTTACAGAAAACGCTAACAAGATTTTTAATCAGGCGATAGCCGATTATCACATCAAAGACAACATTGATACTCCTATCAATAATCCATTCGAGAAAGGTACCATTGAGAACCGTCTCTACCTCAAGTGCTGGATCGACACCGTTCAGTGGCATTTCGAGGATATCATCCGCGACCCTCAGATCGACCCTGCAGAGGCGCTCGTCTTGAAGCGCAGAATCGATAAGAGCAATCAGGACCGTACTGATCTCGTAGAGCAGATTGATTCTTACTTCCGCGAGGTTTACAAGGATGTAAAGGTGCTGGATGATGCACGCATCAATACCGAAAGTCCTGCATGGGCAGTTGACCGTCTCAGCATCCTTGCCCTCAAGATCTATCACATGAAGGAGCAGGTGGAGCGCCCGGAGGCTTCTGAAGAGCACAAGGCTAAGTGCCAGGCTAAGCTCAACGTACTCCTCGAACAGCAGGTGGATCTTTCTACTGCCATCGACCAGCTCCTGGAGGACATCGAAGCTGGAAGAAAGTACATGAAGGTTTATCGACAGATGAAGATGTACAACGATCCTTCTACCAACCCTGTACTCTACAAGAAGTAAACCCGCATCAATCAGAATAGAAGCAGAGTAGGCTTTGTTTTTCACCATAAAAAGCGAAGCCCGCTCTGCTTTACACCTTATCATATATATAAAGAGACTAAAAAAAAGATGAAGACAGAGCATATTCTCGTTATTAGATTTTCGGCCATGGGTGACGTTGCCATGACTGTACCTGTGATTTATTCATTGGCAAAGCAGTATCCTCACGTAAGAATCACCGTGTTAAGCCGTTCCTTTGCTCGCCCGTTCTTCGAGAATCTTGCCCCTAATGTCGGTTTTATGGAGGCTGACCTCAAGGGGGAATATAAGGGTGTAAAAGGTCTCAATGCACTCTATCGCCGGCTCATCGCCAAACAGTTTACCGCGATAGCCGACCTTCACAACGTTTTGCGCTCCAGCTATCTGCGCATGCGCTTCAACCTCTCCAACTTCAAGGTGGCACATATCGACAAGCATCGCAAGGGAAAGCGCAAGCTGGTGGCTTCCTCCGGCAAGGTGATGGAGAAACAGCCATCTTCCTTCCAGAATTACGCCGATGTCTTTGCCAAGTTGGGTTATCCTGTACAGATGGATTTCACTTCTCTCTTCCCGGAAGAAGGAGGAGACCTGAGCCTGCTCCCTGAACAAGTTTTCCAAATTACTGTTGATAACAACAAGGATAAATCCACAGTTATCAACAAGGATGCTCATAACCCAGCGGAACCTTGGATAGGTCTGGCTCCATTCGCTGCCCACGAGGGCAAGATTTATCCGGTGCAGCAGATGGAGAAGGTAGTAGAACGCCTGATTCACCATCATCCTCACTGCCGCATCTTCCTTTTCGGAGGCGGAAAGACCGAAACTCCGGTGATGGATGCCTGGGAAGAGAAATATCCACAGGTGGTGAATGCTTCAGGCAAGCTCCACGGCATTTCCGATGAACTCATCCTGATGAGTCATCTCCGCCTGATGATCAGTATGGACAGCGGCAACATGCATCTGGCATCTCTGGTCAATACCCCAGTGGTAAGTGTCTGGGGAGCCACCCATCCTTACGCCGGTTTCATGGGCTGGCATCAGAGTCCCGACAATGCCGTACAGCTCGATATGCCTTGCCGCCCATGCAGCATCTATGGCAACAAGCCGTGCATGCGTGGCGACTTTGCCTGCATGAAGAATATCTCGCCGGAACTGATTGTGGAAAAGGTAGAGAACGTTCTAAACAGAAAATAAAGAGAATCTTTTCCTTCATAAAAGAAGAAGAGATGGATAAAGAGATAGAAGAAGCAGATTTTCCAATGACGCAAAAGTCAGGGGAAAACCTGCTTTTTTCATTATCCACAAACCCGTGGAAAAGTATAAGGAAAACCACAGGAATAACTATTTAATAACTTTGTGGATATCCACCGCTCCCATCCCGAACCCCGAGGAATAGGGATATCCACAGGGTTATTAATAAGTTTTTAGAAACTTTTTCGCAGTTTTTGACGGAAAAAAGATATAAACTTATTAACTTTGCACCGAATTGGGGAAATGTTGATAAAAGAGCTAATCCTTTAAAGACCAAGAAAAAGATTTCCAAGCCGAATACGGATAACTCTGCATAAGATATGGATAATGAAAAAAGCAAATTTAGAAGGTGTTTTTTATCCACTTATCCACGACATATCATCATCCTTATAATCTCTTTTTAAAAATAAGAAATAAAAAATATAATATTAATGTTATGGTGAAAAAAGAATGGATTGAGAAAGGTTACGTGGATGAACCGATCGACGAAACCTTAGACTTGAAAGCTGAAATCAGAAAGCTTTGCAAGGAGAAAGATGCGATTATCCTGGCGCACTACTATACAGTAGGCGAGATTCAGGATATTGCCGACTTTGTGGGTGATTCTCTGGCTTTGGCTCGTAAGGCTGCTGAAACAGAAGCTAAGGTGATGGTGATGTGCGGCGTGCACTTCATGGCTGAAACCTGCAAGCTCTTGAGTCCAGACAAGATTGTGCTCTGCCCTGACCTGAATGCCGGCTGCTCGCTTGCCGACAGCTGCAAGGCTGAGGATCTGAAGAAGTATAAGGAAGAGCACCCAGGCTACCAGGTGGTAAGCTATGTGAATACCACCGCTGCCGTGAAGGCTTTGACCGATTGCGTGGTGACCAGTGGCAATGCCAAGAAGGTAATCGACAGTTTCCCACAGGATGCGAAGATTATCTTTGGTCCTGATTACAACCTCGGCAACTATATCAACAGCGTAACAGGCAGAAACATGCTGCTCTGGAACGGTGGCTGCCATGTACACGAGAAATTCTCGGTAGAGGCTATCATCCAGTTGAAGCAGGAGCATCCTGAGGCTGTTGTAATGGCTCACCTGGAGTGCAAGGCACCAGTGCTTGCCGTAGCCGATGTGAAGGGTTCTACCGCCACGATGCTGCATTATGCCCAGGAGCATCCTGAAATCAAGGAGTATATCATCGCCACAGAGGCAGGTATCCTGCATGAATTAGAGCGCAACTGCCCTGACGTCATCTTCTATCCTGTACCACCAGAGGTAAGTGAGGGTGGAGTAGGTTGCAGCTGCAATGAGTGCGAGTATATGAAGATGAACTCATTGAAGAAGATCTACAATAGCCTGAAGTTCGGCTGGCCTACTGTAGAAGTGGCTCCAGAAATAGCCAAGGATGCTGTGAAGCCTATAGAAAAGATGCTTTCGCTTTCATAGGAAAAAGGTTATAGGCCCTAACGATTTTTTATATTCAATGATTTTGAATCTCCGTTCAATAGTTTTGAATGTGCGTTCAATGATTTTGAATGTACGTTCAAAACTATTGAACGGAGATTTTCTTTAATAGTATCAACATTTACCATAAAGGATATTCCTATTTTCCTTTAACGGTATTCTTATTTTCCCTTAAGGATAATTCTATTTTCCCTTAATAGTATTCCTATTTTCCCTTAAGGATAAAAGACTATATCACACTACCACCTCATACAATTTCTTGTCTCCTATTACCACCTCATGCAAACCAGGCTGTTTGTTCCTGTTGAAGCAGAAACTAAGCATATAGCCTGTCTGCAAATGGTAATAGTCGAGATATTCGCTGAGTTGTAGCTCGCCTCGCTCATTGTAGGCTTCGCCTCGCCAAATCTTCAGCTCTACCACATATTGCTGACCTAGATAGTCGATGATGACATCAGTACGAGTCAAGTCGCGAGTCTGTGCCTCACAATAATAGTTGCCGATGCCATTGATAACGGAACGAAGATAAGTCAAGAATATCTGACGACCATTGTTCTCAACAAACTCATCATCATGTCCCGGACGATAAATCTCATTGAAATGCACGCAGAAACGCTCCAAGAGAAGGCGCATGTCAAGATAACCATCATGCACAAAACGAGGCTTGTCATACTCACCTTGCTGATAGATGGAAGTATCCTTGGCATTGGAAATAAAGAGATTATAAAGCCAAGTCTCGAAGATACGGCAATAAATAAGGGTAGCACCTTGGTACTCCTTGACAAAATTAAACATAATAGCGATATTGAGGTCCCTGTCATAATAATTGAACGAAACCCGTTTGCCACCAAAGATAATCGCCTTCAACGTTTCCGCAAGAGTAGGGAACTGGCTCACCTTCTTCTCCATATCGTCAAACAGGGTATTATGCTCCTTCAGGAGATGGTTCACCGCCGCCAATACACCTTCCCTGTCCCAAGTAAGACCACTCTCATCCATGATTTGACAGATGCGGCTCACCAAGAATGGATAACCCGAAGTATAGTCATAAATCATCTGACCTACGAAATGTTCATCGAAACTAATATGATGGTCTGCCTTATATTCTGCCAGCATCCCTGCGATGCCATCGGCAGGTAGGCTCATGTTAGCATAAAAAGTCACAGCAATGTTCCAAGGCGAATTGTACTGATGCTGCTCTTCCGGACGGAGTTTCAATTTCAAGTTCTTGACATCATAGACGCCTGCGAGGATAACCGACTGGAAAGTAGGGCGTTCATCACGCTTAAGATACATGTTACGAAGAAGTCCCAAGAAATGAATGAACTCTATATGATTGCCCGCAGCATCCACTTCATCTATCAAAAGAACTATCTTATCTGTTTTTGACATTTTAGATACCGTTCTGTTAAAAGACAGACTATCCATCGTCTTGTCTTCACTCGAAACAGATAGCCTGAGGACTTCTTTAGAAGAATCGGACAAATTCTGAACCTCATCCCATTCCACACTATCATTCATCAGCAACAAGGATGCAAACATTAGGGTCTCATCACTCTTGAATGCACTATCCCCAAGCCCCTCGAAGCTCAAAGAGAACACAGCATAACCTTCTCCCTCAAGCTTTTTCTTGAGGAGAGCCAAAGTCGTGGTCTTGCCATACTGACGACCTCTGTTGATGCAAAAGAAATTGCCACGGCGCACCAATTTGGCAGCAGCCTCCACCTGACGGCTGATATCAACCATATAGTGCATGGATGGGATGCACTTACCTGTCGTATTGAATACCTTCATATCGCTTGATGTTATTATTAAGCATATCTATATTACTTCTTCTAACCATAATATATAGGTTTTACGGAACTTTTCCGACCTATTATAGACTAAAAAATGGAGCTTTTCCAACCCTTTTTAGGATGTTTTTTGCCACTTTTCCAACTTCTAGCCGCTGCAAAGATACTGTTTTTTCCCGAAACTACTCTATTTAACAAGAATATTTTCTCAAAATATCACCAATCAAAACAATTTCCTAATTATCTGGCTCCACGTATCAGCAGAGGCAGAGCATAATACCACTATTGCCACACAATAAGATAACAGCTTGTAATATAGTTGTTTATGTGTGGCAATCATCCATCCACATCTTGAATCCTTCGCCGCGCAATGTCTCCAGGTGGATGGAGGCATCCTTGGCGAAATATCGGCGCAAGTTGTACATCACATTATTGAGGCTTTCTTCGCTACACTTTACACCTCTCCAAACTGTATCCTTGAGGTCTTGGCGTGGCACGACTTCGCCCTTATTGATCCATAATAGCTTGAGTGTAGCAAACTCGGTATTGCCCAGCGTCTTCTCGTTGCAGCCACGGAAACTGAGCACATGAGTCTCTGTATCTACGGTGTAGGCTCCCATGTTTATCATACGGGAATTGCTGAAGTCTTTGCGCTTGGCATAGCGGTTTACCCATCCCAGGAACTCACGGCTGTCGAAAGGCTTCTCGATGTAAATCATTGCACCATTATTGGCAGCCTCGGTTTTGAGTTCTGGATCATGTAACGAAGATACACACATGATAGGGATGTCTTCTGCGGCAAGACGGATGTCGTTGATTCTTTCCAGACTGTTTTCTTCTCCTATCATCACATCGAGGATGATGAGGTTGGGAGACAGCTTCATGATAAGGCTTTCTACTCCAAACAGCGTGTTTTGAAAATAGACCTCATAGCCTGCTTTTTTAAGTAGCAAGACTGCTGTGTTGCCGAAATCCAGATCATCATCGACCAATAGTACTTTTATCTTTTCCATATTTCTTATTTTATAATGTTCCTTTAATAACGGTTGTTGCTTTTAGTTGAGCGGCAAAGTGAATGTAAAGGTGCTGCCCTTGCCTAGTTCGCTCTCCACCTTGATGGTTCCGCCATGTGCCTTGACGGCATATTTTACCATAGCAAGGCCTATGCCATATCCGCTCTTATGGTGTGTGGCTGGTATGCGATAGAACTGCTCGAATATCTTCTTCTGATATTTCTTGTCGATGCCTACGCCATGGTCAGACACGCTGATGATGGTGAAATGTTCATCCTGTTTGATGTTGACTTCAACATTTGCCTCCTTGTCTGAGTATTTAACGGCATTCTCCATCAGATTGTGCATCACATTTTCTATCAGATACTTATCTGCATACACCAGTGCTTTCTCTTCACGATGGTCGTGGATTCCGATGGCATGTGGCTTGCTGGCATAGTTGATATCTATTTGTTCTTGCGCTTGTTTCGTCAGCTCGATGATGTCAATTTGTTCTTTGTTGATAACCAACTTGCTTTCACTAGCCTTAGAGGTAATCAGTATCGTCTTGATGGTATTGGCAAGATTCTTGATTTGTCTTTCAGAAGAAGCAATCATCTCCTGCAAGTCAGCATCCTTGATGCTGTCTTTGATGAATCCCAACTTTAGCAAGATGCTCGCCAATGGTGCTTTCAAGTCGTGTACAGTTCCATGAAGGCTTACCTCACGATTCCTCAGGAGGTCTTCCTTGTTTCTGATGGCAGTCATCTGGTATCCTACGCAAAAGACGATGATAAGAGCCAACAATATAGTAGATGCTAATGTCCAAATTGAGTTTATGATGAAGGAAGATGGAGTTATATCCACCCTTGCCTGTACGAAACGGATAGGTTTGAGCCCGATGGCGATAGGCTTGCTAGCCTGCCAAGTCTCAATGTCCTTTGCTTGCCCATAACTCTTAATGACTTTTTTATTCTCATCTAATATTAATAAAGTATAGGTAAAGCCCTCATTTAAATTCTTCTTGAATATTTGGGAGAGTTTGGCAAGGTTGATAGGATTACCTTTAGTGGTAAGAATATCTTTGCTCAATAACCCCATAGCTTCAGCTTCTGTTTCGGCAATATCATTGTCTCTAAGATTTTGAATATTGATTTCGTCAAAATCAATAATATCTTCTTTCTTTGGCTTTGCTTTAAGAAAGTCTTCTTCTGTCATAGACTTATAGTAAACTCGCTGTTTCCCATCATTATGTGAGTGCTTGTTCTTATGTGCTCGTATTGCATATTCTTCATCGATGGCAATTCTTAGTACAGAATTTATCTTGTCAGTTTCATTGAGGATATAGTTTTTGTACTGCAAAGACATGTTATATCCTTGTAGCAAAGTAACAACGATAAGTGCTAAAACTGTTATACAATATTATTTTTTCATGCTTAGTTTTTTAACTATTAAACTTTAAAAGTGCAAAAATACAAATAATTTTTCAAAGTAGCGTGCTTTCTAACATCATTTTTACATCATAATCTGGGGGGTAAATATTATGTAAAAAATGATGTAAAAAGTTTGGTGGTTTGGGCAAATCGAACTAATTTTGCAGCCAGAAAGTTTAATCAAACTAATTGGTAAGTAGTATGAATGTATCACGCTGCTGTTATGCTCCTAGAGCAGAAAAAGCAATTAATAGTTATTTCTAAATAATAGGTGTATGGTTATGCATAAAATTTTATTAGTATTTTCTTTTCTGGTATTTGCCGTGAATGGTTTCGCACAGACAAGTATGGCTGGCCAGATCGTTGATGGTAAAAACAGTCCTGTCAGTTATGCAAATGTACAATTGCTGTCTTTGCCGGATAGTTCTTTCGTAGAGGGATGTGTTGCCAAAAAGGATGGTACGTTTGATATCCTATTGCCGGATTCTTTAAATGGTCTTTTGAAATTATCTAGTGTCGGTTATCAGGATTTATATGTGAGGCTTTCTGTTAAACCGACTGTTACCACGTTTGTGATGAAGGAGGAGGCCTATAACTTATCCGGTGTGACTGTTACTGCAAGAAAAAGAATTGTCAAATCTTTGGTTGACCGTTATCAAATAGACGTGGATGGTCTGAAGGATTATTCTTTTGATATGATGGATCTGCTGTCTAAGGCTCCCGGTGTTATTGTAGATAATGGTGTTCCCTCTATCTGGGGAAAGTCTGGCTTTCGGGTTATGGTGAATAATCATATCCAGAAAATGAACGCTTCGCAGGCTGTGGCTTATCTCAAGTCTTTGGATCTGAATCATGTTGACAAGGTGGAGATTATCCAGAATCCACCGGCAAAATATGAGGCAGAGGGGGATTATGGTATTATACATATTATAACCAAGAGAGACCAGGGAAGTCTTGGCCTGAGGTTGGCTGATGAACTTTCTCATGCTACTACGTATCTGACCAACAGCTCCAATTTCAGCATGAGCATGGAGAAGGGCAAGCTGGGTGTGTATGCCATGGGTAGCTATCAGAAAGGCAAGGACCGATGGTATGAGCATAATTCACAAGGTTATAAGTCCTTTTCCCGTATAAGTGACCTGGAGCAGGTTAATCATCCTCAGGATTACAATCTTTATGCAAGTGCAGATTATAGTTTGAGCAAGCAGATTAGCTTTGGCGGTAACCTGTCCTGGTATAAGAGCCGGATGAAGAGAAACAGCAGTAGTGAAATCTTGACGAAAGAACTGGATAATGGTCAGGATTCTGTGGTAACCAGCACTCTTGATCGTGAAATGCCTTTGACGAAGAGAGATGCTACTTTTTATTTTTCTTACCAGGCGAAGAACGTAGGAGCTGAATTCTCGGGCAGCTATTTCGACTATGATAATCAGCAGAACAGTCTTTATCATTCGTGGCTCAACGTAGAAAGCAAGAATCATTCCTATATTGACTTTCAAAATGACAACTCCAATCATTTGAAAGGATTCAGCGGTATGGCAGACTTTAATCTTACGTTGCTGAAAATGGATTTTACCTTTGGTGGAAAGTGGACGACCAGCAAGACCCCAACGGAAGCTTATTATACTCCTGTCATAACAGATTATGCGAACAGCAGTACTTATAAGGAGAATATTTATGCTTTCTATGTGCAGGCAATGCGTAAACTAGGAGAGAAAGTTTCTGTAAAAATAGGAGGCAGGTATGAGAAAACCAGCATGAAGACCATTATGGATGCAGAAGCCGGGGGGATAGATAGGAAATATGGGAATTGGTTTCCTAATATGTTCCTGTCATATAACATCAATGCCAATAATACGTTACGCCTGACCTATACAGGTAGCATCGAACGCCCGAACTTGCAGTATATCAGTCCTTTTGTAATCTATTCAGACACGAAGGACTATACATCGGGCAATCCGTACTTAAAGCCTATGACGACCAACCGCGTAGGCTTGGATTATACATTTATGGGTAATTTGATAGTAGGAATGTATTATTCTGTCAGCAATAATATGATTTCGCAGGTGATCAGTATGGACGAAGGCTCCAGACTGACAGAAACCAAATGGGAGAATGCAAGAAAGAACAGGAATCTGGGCTTGAACTTCATGTATTTCTACAATCGCCTGAAATGGCTCAATGCTACTTTTATGGCTTTTGGTGCTTATGTGGATTCTAAAGCCACAACAATATACACGAAGGCGCATTCAGAATATGCCAAGGCAACATTAATGATGAACCTGAATTTTGTGTTGGATTCCAAGAGAACCTGGACCAGCGGCTTGAATGCCAGATATGTTTCGGCAGAGAAGAATTGTGATACGAAAATAGAGGCTTATGGTAATTTCGGTTGTTATGTACAGGGAGCTTTCCTGAACAGAAATCTGACCGCCAACCTATCTGTCAGCAACCTCTTTGAACCAAAATTAAAAGGAGAGTCCTATTCTAACGGAATGGTAATGAAATTCTGTAACAAGTACTCTCCATTGACTATCAAGCTTTCTCTGGCTTATACCTTGGGAGTCACCAAGAGGGATAAAACCCAGAACTATGGTGATAAGGAAATCCAGAACAGATTATGAACAGAAAAATAAAAGTAGAACATCAGCATGACAGCATGCAATGCGGTATCACCTGCTTGCAGATGATATGTAGATATTTCGGCAGGGAGTACTCCTTGGACTCTCTGTCGAAGATTTGCTTTGCAACAACGGAAGGTGTCTCCATGCTGGGCATCAACGAGGCTGCAAGAATATTGGGATTTCACTGGATAAGCACTCGCTCTAATTGATATCCAATCAAAGTCCAATTTGGAGCGAGTTTGTTTTGTTAACACATAGATAAATCTCTCTTGCAAAATCGCCAGCGAAGCCTTTCTACAGCTTCGCTGGCGATTTCTCAGTATATAATCTTACTCTATCATATTCTTGAGTATCCATTTCCTGAAGAATGGGTCTTCTATTTCATATCTGTCACTTCGGATGATGTAGCCTTTCTTGCTTAAACGCAATAGGGCACTGGTCATCGTGCTGGTAGGTTGGTTCCTGTCTTGTGCAGGATTGTTGCCCTCGCAGATGCTGACCATTACATACTTGTCTGTCTTATTGAAATTCAACCATAAACGTTCGTAGTCTAAATCATGAGTTGTTATGATGTCTTCTATGGCGAGTTGGAGTACATCCTCGTTTTTGCCAGCTACCAGGTTGTTCCAAACTGCGAATGAAAGCTGTTGCGTGTAGTATGGATGGCAACTTGTAAAGGCCAGTATCTCGTCTGCAATTTGAGTAGGCTGCTCTGATACATCTTTCAATCTGTCTGCAATATATGATTTGAAATCTTCGTATGGAATCTTGTTGAGTCTCATCAGCATTCCAAAATGATAGAACGGAGACTTCACCCGTTCAAAGATATCTGTCATCATCGATTCCTGGCTGCCCAGAAAGATGTAATTGATGCCTGTCTGTTCCTGCATGATGGAACGGAGCTGCTTATCCATGTTTTTATCGATTTCCAGGATGCTTTGAAACTCGTCAAAGACAACAATCAGTTTGTTTTGAGGTGTAGAAACCTTCTGAATTGTATTTAAAACATCTTCTATTGCAGTTGTTCCATTGTCGGTTGATGGTTGAAATGAAACCGATAGCTCGTCTGTCATCGGGTTCATGTTGATAGAAGGAACGATGCGGAAGTTACGAAGATAGTGCTTCATCTTTTCCAGTTTGAATTGATTGAGCAGTTCCTTCAGAAGCTTTGCCGCAAAATCCTCTTTGCTGAGCACGGCTTGCATATTGAGCCATAGGTATGGTCGCTGGGTTTGGACAACAGCCTTTTTTACGAGACTTGATTTGCCAAAACGTCGTGGTGACATAAGAACGAGATGGTTCTCGCTCTTGAGAAACTGTACGATGTAGTTCAGTTCTTTCACTCTGTCTGTAAAGTATGGGGCATCAACCAATGAGCCAAATTTAAACGGATTTTCCATAATCGATTTTTTTCGTAACGAAACTTTTCGCAAAGATACGAAAAAATAAAGATGCTTAGAAGATAAACTCCTTTAAATTATTATTGTTTAACATCTTTTAGATTGAGCCGTCAGCGTAAGACTTGTTCGACAGCATGACAGCATGCAATGCGGTATCACCTGCCTGCAGATGATATGTAGATTTTTCGGCAGGGAGTACTCCTTGAACTCTCTGTCGAAGATTTGCTTTGCAACAACGGAAGGTGTCTCCATGTTGGGCATCAACGAGGCTGCAAGAATATTGGGATTTCAAACGGTTTCGGCAAGGTTTCTCCGAAACTTCTCTATTAAAACAAGAATATTTTCTCAAAATATCACCAATCTATTTATTGCCAGTAAATAAAAATCCGTAGATTTATTTATTGGCAATAAATAAATTTAGCATAAATTATTTGGTAGCAAAAAAATATTGTGCAGCAACTCTTTTCGGAATACTTCAAATGGGGAAGTTTTCCGGCACATTAATAATTCATACCAAAGTACCAGAGAGGGATGATGATTCCATGTCCCGTCTCAATATCGTCTTTTACGATACGTCCGTTTTTTACATCCTCTATCTGCTTTTTACCTTTCTTCTTTCCACCAATCTCAAAGGTATAATCACCAATGGTAAAGTCGGAAACCCTAGAGGAAGTAACATCCTGTTTTTCTCTCATCTGATTGTAGAAGAAAGTTTCCCTTATGTTTCCAATATTGGGATTAGGGGTGAGTACAGACATCAGGCTTGGGTTATCGACATAGACTTTTTCTACCTTTCCAAGATTGCGCATCCCCGAAATATCATCTCTGAGCAGACCTATCATTCCAGCACGTTCCAGATAGACGAGATAATCAGGCACGTTGTTCTTGCTTACCCCGATTTCTGTGGCAAGGTTCTCTACGCTTGGTTTGTAGGGAGCCAATCCGGAAAGGATGACGAGCATACGCTTTAGCTTGCGTGCCGTTGAGGCTTTCATATCCGCATATTGCGGAATGTCAACTTCTACCGTCTGGTCTATCACCTGCAGCATTCTTTGCATAAAATCTCCCTCTATGGCAAATGGATAATAGCCATGGTCGAGGTACGCTCTGAAAACTGGCAATGGATGTTCTAACCCCGGAATCTCTACCTGGTGATTGAGTATTTCGTCAAGACTGAATACTCTGGTCTTGATTCCTTCAAAAAGTTGCAGGTATTCCCTGAACGACAAACCTTGCATCATATACATCAGTGCCCGACGGCTCAGGTCAGCTTCGCCCTTCTTGATGTCCAGGACCGATGAACCGGTAAAGATAAGGTTCAGGGATGGGTGCATATCGTAAATCTGCTTCAGTTCTCTGCTCCAACCGGCATACTTGTGAATCTCATCTATATAAAGATGTGTACCACCCTCCTTGATAAACTCGTCGGCGAAGTCAATCAAGGAATGATTGGAAAAATAGATGTTGTCGGCAGATACATACAGATGATGGCCTTCCTTAGATAGCTTGATGCGCTGAAGTATCATGGTGGATTTTCCAACGCCTCTCGGTCCCACGATACCTATTAATCGGCCATTCCAGTTGATTTCATCATATTCCTATTTTCCGCAACACTATAATTTAATGTTTTTTATAAGCACCTGAGCAACAAAAAGTTGCTCAGGATTTTGCCATGTCAGAAATTTCACTTATCTTAGTGTTGCAAAATAAAAACAAACAAAATTCTGAATGACATGGCAAAAGTACAAATAAA
>OLIL01000062.1_pt1 | contig 118771 bp, 110 predicted proteins | sample 1609701 | NCBI WGS metagenome assembly OLIL01 (sample SAMEA4350146, study PRJEB24818) | metagenome | biome: human; feature: gut; material: faeces | place: Denmark | collected 2013-09
AAACAATATTCTACAAAAAAGATAGAAGACTGGGAGAGTTGAACGAAAAAATCAAGAGAAAAGCTTTGCTTTACGTGAGCTTTTCTCTTGATTTTTTAGAAAGAGGAACATTTACTGAATATCCCTAGGGTGAATACCATGTGTCAAAACAGTAATCTGGGCTTTTACCTATTTTGGTAAGTCATAAATGACACACAGCGCAAAGTAACCGAGGCATATATTTTATCTATTCGTCATATTGACGAAGTTCATCAAGTCTTGCTCCTTTATCAATACTCTACCGGCTGGCTTGGTGTACGGTATTCTTCCTTCAGCCAAGTATCGTTGAGCTGTTCTGTAAGATATACGAAGAAAATCAGCTGCTTCTCTTACAGTGACAAGTTTCATCTTCATACAATATTATTAAGTCGTTCAAACTCTTTGTCTACTTCAGCCTGGTATATATGCGCATATAGCTGCGTGGTCTGGATATTCGTATGTCCAAGCATTTTGCTAATAACCTCAATCCTCACCCCATTGGCTAATGCAACAGTAGTGGCAAAGGTATGCCGGGCAACGTGACTCGTCAGCTTCTTCTTTATTTCACAGAACGCCCCCAGAATTTTTAAATATGAATTGTACTTCTGGTTAGATATAACAGGCAACTTAAACTCATACTTCTTTAATATATTCATGACTTTATCCATGAGTGATATATTATAAGGAGTTCCGGTTTTTATTCTCTCATCTCGTATTCTATACATTCCGTCTGTCATTATAGCATCTTTGAAGTTGAAAATTGCTAAATCCGCATACGCCAAACCAGTATAGCAACAAAACAGAAAAAGATCTCTCACACGATTCAGGCACATATCATCAATCTGTTTAGTTTCGAGTTTAGCTAGCTCCTCTTTAGTCAAGAACTTTCTTGCTACACGTTTGCCGCGATCTAATTTGAAATTCTGATATGGATTCTCTGAAATCAAATGAGCCGCGTATGCTTCTCTTACAAACACTTTCAGTATCTTGTGATAATTATACACCGAAGACTGGCATTTGCATCGTTTTTTGGCGAATTCATCGTATGCTCTGATATTTTCGTCACAAATATCAGTAAAATCTTTAATCCTGCCAAATTCTTTCAGTGCTTTTAGTACGCACTTCTGCCTTTGCTTCGTTGAATCAGTAACCTGTCGTTCGTATATCCGTTTCTCCATAAAGGACAGAAATGAATTTGTGGTTCCGGATTCCGAATTGTTCAAATACCGTTCCAATCTTTCAAAGGTGAAAGGAATGTTTTGAGAAGAGAGCTGATAGACAAAATCATATATCCCAGACACCATATCATTCAACTTTTGGTTGAACACTAATGACTGGGGGTGATTTTTAACTTTCAGGTCTTTGCCCCACTGGTCGGAATAGAGTTTTATGCCAGTTCCGACATACTTGCGTTTCCGCTGATAAGTAACCTCCATTTGTACGGAGGATTGACGTTTTTTGGTGGCTACGTGCTTTCTATCAAAGACGAGCCGTACAGATACATTGTTCATACTTTTACTTTAAGTATGATTGATAAATGTAGATAAGGAGAAATTGGGAAGATTTACGTCTGGTATCACACCGGGTATCACATTGGTATCACACCGGTATCACCCCCTAGTATCGCATTGGTATCACAAATATGTCACTATTTACTATACCTTGTCATAGTTTGACGTAATTAGTACTATCTTTTGATACTCCTTTAGATGTCAATTCATATAACATCTATTCAATTAATCTGCTGTAAACCAACAAAATAAGGAGGCAAAAACCTCCTTTTTCCTTGTACACCCTCAGGGATTCGAACCCTGGACCCACTGATTAAGAGTCAGTTGCTCTACCAACTGAGCTAAGAGTGCAATTTTTTTTCATTGCAACTCGGAATTTGTACACCCTCAGGGATTCGAACCCTGGACCCACTGATTAAGAGTCAGTTGCTCTACCAACTGAGCTAAGAGTGCTTATTTCCTCGTTTGCGGTTGCAAAAGTAGGTCTTTTATTTTATTTGACCAAACAATAATGCAGCTTTTTTACTATCTTTTTTCCGCTTTTATTCGAACACATAGAGCTCGGAAGGTGTATTTCGCTTTAAAGCAAGCAGTTGCACATCTTTGCCGACGATTACTCCTTTGTTCTTTAATTTCCATTCTACTGTTTTGAAAGCCAATTCCGGATGATTATTGTCTTTGCTTAAATGACACAACCAAATATATCGCAAATGTTCAGTGATATTTTCCGCCAAAAACTCCGCCGTATCAGAGTTACTCATGTGTCCGGTCCTACTCGCAATCCGTTCCTTCAGATATTGAGGATAAGGACCCATCTTAAGCATTTCCTCATCGTAGTTGGCTTCAAGTATCAGATAATGGGCTTTACTGATATAACGGGCAGCCGTAGGAGTAATTTCCCCAAGATCCGTCAAGAAAGAAAAGACTTTGCCGTCAATCTCAATGCAATATCCTACATTGTCCGTTCCATCATGTGGCACCTCAAAAGACTCGATACGAAAATCCTCCAACATCATGGGTTCCTGCTTTTCCAAATAACGGACTGACGAACTGAGTTTCTCTGTCATACAATAACTACGATTAATTCCGGCATGAATACGTGCGGTTGTATAAACAGGAATATTCATTTTTTCTCCCAGATTACCCACTGCTTTAATGTGGTCAGCATGATCGTGGGTTATAAATACCGCACGGATACTATCCATCAGGATATTATAATCTTTCAGTACTTTCTTGATTGTACGTATACCAATTCCTGCATCTATCAGTATCCCATAAGTTTCGGTACCCAGATAATAACAGTTTCCACTACTGCCACTCGCCAGGCTTATAAATTTTACTTTCATGTTTTATCTTCTTTATTAAAATGCAAAATGCCGTCAACTTTTACAGCAAAGTGACGGCAAATATACGTAAAAAAGAAGAGAATTACCGAGAAGCTTTCTTCTTTTTGTCGATGGATTCGGTGATTTTTGCAAATAACAGTAATGCCACAGCTGCAATCAGCCCTATAGCAGCAAAATAATACCATATATAATGAGCATTTACGCTAGCTCCCTCCCACGCTGCCCGTGTCTCGAACAAAGCAGGATCCGGACAATACTTAGTGAGCAGAATTCCCGCCAGACCAAAACCGAAAATAGAAGAAAGAAACGAATGCAAATGGCTGAACCCTAAATACATTCCTTCTTCTCCTTTAGGAGCCTGCAAAGAGAAATATTCCAAATAACGCGGTGAAATAAAACATTCGGCAAGTGCCTGCACCACTATACCAGCAATCATCATCAGAGTAATATTGCTCATACCGGCAATAAGATCATTGCCCAGCAAATTCCCGCACGCCATCAGCAACGCAGAAACAGGAATCAGAAACATCCCCACATTCATCGAAGTAATCGCACTGCGTTTTGCCATCAGACGTGTGATAAAACTAACGCAACAAACCACCACAAACGGATTCACATTAGCAATCCAACCCGGTCTTGCCGTCTCTCCAGCCATACGAATCACATACTTGGGCATAGTGGCATAAAGTTGCTGCTGTACCATCCAGAAACCGGTAACAATTAGAATAAGAATCAACAAACGCCAGTTTGTAATGATTCGTATAAATCCTTGCCCAATCTCACGGAGTGTTTTTCCTTCGCCCGCCGTGTGCGTTGATTTATAAAGGAAAATAACAGCAAACAAAGCAATAACTGTCATCGTACCGGAAAAATAATTAATATAGATATATGCTTGCTCACCAATGACATTACGCAAAGGGTCGATTATTGTTTTACCGGTGAAAGCACCCACATTTACCATCATATAAAAGATGGAATAACCACGGGCACGGGTTGCTTCTGTTGTTTCTTTAGCCACAGAAGCAGAGATGATAGACTTAATGAAGGAGCCTCCCACCATAAGCACAAATAAAACCGGAACAATGATCCACCGGGTATAACTATCAGGCAAACCATTAAATTGAGTAGCAGTGCCATAACTAACCAGCCCTGCAGCTTCCAGCAAAGTGGGCAACACACCTAGCCCCAAATATCCGGCAGATAATAAGGAGAATGCTATAATCATTGATTTCCGGAAACCGATTTTGTCGGCATAGGCCCCGGAAAAAATAGGAAGCAAATATAAACCTCCGGAAAAAAGCCCGGAAATCATACTTGCTTCGAAATCGTTAAAACCTAAAATGGAAGATAGATAAATAGTGAGAACGATAAAAACGGCATAATATGCCATACGCTCAAACAGTTCGACTGTGTTGCTGACCCAGAAAGCTCTCGTAAAGCCTTTAGCAGCACGCTGAGGGGAATTGTCCATGTATTTATATTTTTGTTAAAATGTTAATTCGGGGCAAAGATACGTTTTTTTAGCTTACTGTCTGTATCTTTGTCAGAAATTAGGTACTAGAAAACTATGATTATAGCTGTTGATTTTGACGGAACGATTGTAGAGCATCGTTATCCACGCATTGGTGAAGAAATTCCGTTCGCCATCGATACATTGAAGTTATTGCAACAAGAAAAGCACCGCTTAATATTATGGAGTGTGCGTGAAGGAACACTCTTGGAAGAAGCTGTCGAATGGTGTAAAGCCAGAGGTCTGGAATTCTATGCGGTCAACAAGGATTATCCTGAAGAACAAAAAAGCCATCAAGGCTTTTCCCGCAAATTAAAAGCCGACTTATTCATTGACGATCGCAATCTAGGCGGTTTACCGGATTGGGGGCTTATTTATGAGATGATAAAGAAGAAAAAAACATTCGCGGATATATATAGCCAAAATGATAATGAGCAGCAGCCTTTGAAGAAAAAGAAAAGATGGCTGCCCTTTTAACACTTAAAATGATAAATAAATGACTATATACATAAAAAATGTGATTAAATAATCAATTATTGAGATTATTCGGTGTATATTTGCATATCCTTATTTCTCGTAATCTCCGAAGATACGAGTATAATATGTTAATTTTGTTTGTTTTGTTTGTTGTGCACTCTTGTCAGGCGTGATCAGAGTGCACTTCTATTTATGCGCTTCTCTATTCTCCCACTTTTCTCTAAACTCCCACAATTGCTCTATAGTAGGATGAAAAGTCGAGTTTTCCCAATTTCTGGAAATCATTGCAATTAATGTTTCCAGATAATGTTTCCCATCAATAATTGTTGTACACTTATTGATCTTAAATCTCTCTGTCGGATAATTATTAGTTTCAACCATTTTTTTTGCCCAATCCAGCAATTCCTGAACGGACTCATTATCATAAGTATGCTGTTCCATATCACACATTTTTCTACAAAGATACAAAGTTTATTATAAAATTATGAGAACAAAATCAAGATTTCTTATGTTTATCATAAATAAGAACAAACTTAAAATAGAATATCTTATGATTTATAACTTTTTATTTCCAACAAAACCCAACACAACAAAAACCTCTTTGTTGCTACTAGCAGTCCGGATAATCTTCGGAGTATTATTGATGAATCACGGAATACAAAAATGGAGTAACTTTCAAGAATTATCTGCCGTTTTTCCGGACCCACTGGGATTAGGCAGCCCCATTTCTCTCGGGTTAGCCATTTTCGGCGAATTGGTATGCTCAATGGCATTTATCGTCGGCTTTTTATATCGTTTGGCAATGATTCCGATGGCTTTCACAATGATAGTGGCATTTTTTATCGTTCATGCCAATGATGCATTTACAGTCAAAGAGTTGGCTTTTATTTACTTAATTGTGTTTATAATCATGTATATCGCCGGACCTGGCAAATTCTCCATCGATCATATCATCGGAAATGAAATGGCACGCCGAAAATTAAAATCATAAAAAACAGGGATTATAACCTAAATAAACAAAAAAGTATTATATTTGCAGGTACACAAAAGAAAAAATATAAATATTTTTTATTAACTAAAAACTTTCTGACATGAAAAGAAACAAAATGTTTTTGGTTGCGGCAGTACTCAGCGGCAGCCTATTATTTAGTTCCTGTGTAGGTTCATTCGGCTTATTTAACCGCCTGACAACTTGGAATCAGTCTCTTGGTAACAAATTTGTAAATGAACTTGTGTTTTTAGCCTTCAACATTGTACCGGTCTATGGTGTAGCTTACCTTGCCGATGCTTTAGTAATCAACTCTATTGAATTCTGGAGTGGTTCCAATCCTATGGCTAATGTAGGTGACGTAAAGAAAGTTAAAGGAGAAAACGGTAACTATATGGTAAAAACGCTGGAGAACGGCTACTCTATCACTAAAGAAGGAGAAACTGCTTCTATGGATCTGATTTACGACAAAGAAGCCAATACATGGAACGTTGTTGCAAACGGTGAAAGTGCTGAACTTGTAAAAATGAATAATGACGGTACTGCTGACTTGTTCTTGCCGAACGGTGAGAAAATGAATGTAACTCTGGATGCTCAAGGTATGATGGCAGCTCGCCAAGCTACTACAAGCAATCTCATGTTTGCAGCCCGTTAACATAACAACCCAAGAATATATAATAAAGGAGATGGAACTGAACTCGACTTTGTTTCATCTCCTTTTTTCATCCTCATTACCACTATAATATTATCTCCAATCATATAAATTTAATGTTATGAATAAACTGCACATACACATCCTATCCATATTCTCATTCATCTGCTTATCTTGTCAGCAACAAACACCCCAAAACCAAATAGAGCAAGCAGCCGTAGACTTTTGCGAAGCCTTTTATAACTTCAATTATCCAGTTGCCGAAGAGTGGAGCACTCCTTCTTCCCTATCCTATCTTAGCTTTTTAGCCTCCAATATACAGCAGAAGCATATAGAACAATTAAAAGCACAGGGAGCAGCCAAAATATCTGTCGTTTCCAGCGAAATAGATGCTAATTCCGAAAGGGCAACGGTCGTTTGCGAAATAAAAAATGCGCATATCATAAGTCCCATCAGTGGGGAAATGCAACAAATAAGTGTTCTGCGAGACACACTTGAACTAATGAGGGAACGCAATAAATGGCTAATCAGAATGGATATCCCACGGCAAAATGGAAAGCGAAATCACGACTAAACTTAGGATGAATAATAGGGAAACGCTCTTTCTTTGTTTCAAAAGCCGGATTAACCGCTTTCATACCTCCGTCAAAACGAAGAATAAAGAAATCCAGGTCAAGCCGTAAACCTAAGCCATAAGCAACCGCTATTTGCTTATAGAATTTGTCGAACTTAAAAACACCCCCGGGCTGATTTGCATAGTTACGGATCGTCCAGATATTACCTGCATCCACAAATACGGCTCCTTGAAATTTCCAAAACAGTTTACTCCGATATTCAATACTCGCATCCAGTTTAATATCTCCCGATTGGTCCAACAGATTTCCATTTCCAGAGAAAGAACCCGGTCCTAAATCACGCACGGCCCATCCACGTACGCTATTAGCCCCTCCGGAAAAATATTGTTTCTCAAACGGAATCGTTTTTGCATTCCCATAGGGTACTGCAATTCCCAAACCGACGTGAAACGCGAATGAGTTACGGTGGTCAATCCGTATATTCTTTGCGAAATCAAATTCACCTTTCAGATATTGGGCATAGGGAATTCCTAGAATGGCATACTCACCATTATCATTCTTCCGGATATTGGCAACTTTGGACAAGGCATACAATATATTTCCCGCAGACTCAAAATTAAAGCGGATAGAATATGAATTAGAAGCAATAGTATTATTGACGATAGACCCACCTACACTATTATAATTGTAACTATATCCCATATTTACAATCAAGCGGTCTTGATAATTATATTGGAATATATGATTTTGCCCTTTATTGATATAATCTTCTCTGAATCTGTCTGAAATACGCGGCAAATAGAGAAAACCAATATTAATCAAATCGATACGATGTTGAATTTTCTGGCGTTGTGTCCATTTGTAACTCCAGTTGGCAGATGCCATCGTCCGCAGAAACTCCGGCCGTAACTGATAATTATACTGCAACCCGAACTCAGTGGTAGCCCTGATTCTACGTTTAAAGTCAGAAGAAAGAAAGGGAAACAAGAAATTAGGAAAATTAATGCTCGTCTCTACCCCGTATTCGGTATAGTTGTTATTCGAATAGCCTGCCTGAAGTCCGGAGATCACCTCGTATGCCCCACGAAACTTTATCATAAAAGTCTCCGAACCACGAAATAGATTCCTATTCTGAAAAGCGACTGAAGCAGCCGCCCCCAAGTCTCCGGCGGAATTCGTTCCTTCCACCTCAAAAGACACAGACTTATGCTTGCTTTTTGTCAGCATTACATAGCAATCGAGCATTGTCGAATCTCCTAACTGAGTCTCAAAGAAACGGATATTAGTATATTTCAACGCCGACAAACGCCCAAAGCTGGAGTATGTTTGCTGCACATCGCGTTCATTATACAAATCTCCGGGACTAAAACGAAGGTTATCCGTCAATACTTTGGGACGCAAATAAAGTTTATCTTTATAGAAAATAGGATATCCTTTATAATGAATAGAGTCGTTGATTTCCACACTGCTCAATGCCGAAGATTGCAGGACATCATAATCAGTGATAAAATTAATCTTATTGATCCAATATTGTTGATGTGCTCGTGCCGAATCATTCGTATGTGCCTTGTAAGACCGCAAAAACTGAGTCAAATCGACCTTATAGGTATTACGGACAGTATCGGCAGTATAGCCTATATAGTCCTTATTAAATTTATAATAACCGTTTTGCAACAATTTATCCGTGATACGTTGCCTGTCCGCATCCAATACATTTACATCAAAATACATTCCTTGTTTCAACAGACTCCTGGCAGAATCCTGCTTGAGAAGCGCTTCTATTTTAGGATCGGATATATTATATTTAATGGACTGAACAACATACGGCTTTCCCGCAGTCACATCATAGTATAATTTTATCTTCTTCTTTTTTATCTTTGTCGAACGTTTCACAGTAGCTGCCATATATCCCATATTATGCACAGCCTTCGTGATTTCCTCTTCAGAACGCAATGCTTCATCCTCATTATATATCACGGGAGCATCACCTATTCTCCGTAAAAACTTATTTCCCCACTTAGTAGAATCACGTCCGGAAAGATTGTAAACGTAAAGTTGGGTCTTTATCAGACTAAACCACTTGGCATTAGGATTCTGACGAACATACATTTTCAATGAAGAAGGGCGGATACTTTTCTCATCCGTACGAATTTTGACTTCATCCAACAGATATGAACCATCCGGCACAAACTTGGTGGCAGTGCACGAAGCAAGTGACAAGACAGCGACAGAAGCAAACAAACAAAGAAAATCTCTCCTCATACGGTTCTTACATCGATAGCATAAAAAAAGTGATTACAAAGATAAATTATATTTTCCGATAGGGAAAATAATTTAAGAAAAAGAGAGGAAAGTAAAGGCAGATTGGAAATATCTTTATAGCTTTGCAAAAGAATATCAAATCTATGGCACCACTTAGTAAGAATAAAATAAAGTATATACACTCGCTGGAACAAAAGAAAATACGTAAAGAAGAACGAGTATTTCTAGCTGAGGGCCCAAAGCTGGTAGGCGATTTACTCGAATATTTTCCTTGCCGTTTTCTGGCCGCAACCTCATTATGGCTTCAGAGTCATCCGAATATATATGCGGGCGAGATAGCAGAAGTCTCTCAAGAGGAACTCTCACGGGCAAGTCTTTTAAAAACACCCCAACAGGTACTTGCAATCTTGGAGCAACCGCAATATACGCTAACTCCGGATATTGCCCGTCACTCCCTTTGTCTAGCATTAGACGATGTTCAGGATCCCGGAAATCTGGGAACGATTATTCGTTTGGCCGATTGGTTCGGGATTGAAGACATTATTTGCTCACAGAACACAGTAGACGTTTATAACCCCAAGACAGTACAAGCCACTATGGGTGGAATTGCCCGAGTAAGGGTACATTACACTTCTCTTCCGGATTTTATCCGTTCACAAGGCAAAGAGATACCCGTGTTCGGTACTTTTTTGGATGGACAAAATATGTATGAACAACCATTAGCCGCTAATGGATTGATTGTGATGGGAAATGAAGGAAACGGCATAGGGAAAGAAGTGGAAGCGTTAATCAATAGAAAACTGTATATTCCCAATTATCCACAAGGCCAGGAAACATCCGAGTCGCTCAATGTAGCCATTGCTACCGCAGTAATCTGTGCCGAGTTCCGTCGACAGGCCGCATGGAAGTAAAATCAAAGGGATAAAACAAATAAGGAAACAATACTTCTCCACTCTTCCGGGATGTATCAAGAAAGTCGTTCAAAGTACAAGAAGACGCAACTATAAGAACAGGAAGATTCTGTTGAAATACCGGGATGTTTTTAACAACCATCCCGGTATTTTTTATTTCTTCCATCTGATGTACAGACAACAAAACAATTAGCCCCGGCAGCCATTCAACGGACTCCACTTCTTCATTCAGTGGAAATATATTTTGAGCAACTCCTTCATCGCTTATCTCCACTACCTGTTGCTTTACGAATCCGACACCGGGTATCAGTAAATAATGAGAAGCAAAACGTTTCATCATAACTAACGTGTTTGACGTCTTTGCTGCTGACGCCTACGTTGATTCATCTGGCGTTCCTTGCGCTGTTCCATTCTTTCCTGCTGGATATGTTGTTCCACTTCGATCTGCTCCGGCTTCTTCTCACGATGTGTTCCCGTACGGCGGCGGTTCATTTCTTCCGGTGTCAATCGTTGAACATCTTCTTTACCCTTCTCCTTCTCCACTACTTTCTTCAAAGAATCAGCCTTATGATCGGAGAGTTTCTTCAAAGAATCAGCTTCCAAAGCTTTTATCTTATTCAGTGAATCACGGACAGCAAAAGCAAGTGTATCCGTACAATGATAACGGGTCATGCTAAAGCAATCGACCAACAATGCCCCTGCTTTTTCCTGTCTTTCCAACGGATAATAAATGAAGCCTTTTATCTCTTTCATCTGTCCCAATGTATCTGCAAAAAGACGGATTTTCTGAACACCGGGTTCGGTCACTATTGTCCAATGACTAACTGTATCTTTCTCGTAAATCACCTGCATTGCCATAGTGACAGTTCTTAAAGAATCGGCCAACATCGGTTCCAGAAAACGATACCGCACTTCCCACACCAACGTATCCCGATCTTTATAGTTAGAGTCAGTCGGCAAGGTAAACACATATTGATTGTTCATCATCTCACCTGTGAGGCGCACCATACGCTGCCACGGCCATACATCAATACTGTCTCCTTGTTTGGTTGTTTTCGGTTTCTTATCACGCTTGGCTATCAGATCGCCAACAAGTTCCTGCTCATTTTTCAAACGTACCTTTACCTTCTCATAAACTTTCGACAACACTTCTGTGTTACGTGTGTACCACACCATAGAGGAATCAAACACAGCCTGCGTAGTTCCGTGTTTCCGAAAGACGGCATCAAGATACAACGCTTTCTTATAGTTCTCGCTATAAGGAAGGTTATCCCCCATAGACTTTGCCAGATGGTAATCGTATAACAAATTCTCCATCTCTGATTCAGGGATTACCCCACCGGGTCTTTTCACTTTACACCCGGCTACCGCAAAAACCACTATGCAGACAAGACACAGATGAAACCGAAACTTATTATTCATGATTCACACTTTTCTTTTCTTCCTTATCCAACGAATGATATGACTCATTCAGATATTTACTATAAAAAAGCAATAAAGCAATGATACCACAGCTAATAGCAGCATCAGCAAAATTAAAGATCGGACTAAAGAATATAAAATGCTCGCCACCCACAAACGGCATCCAAGCAGGCCAGTTCGTATCTATAATCGGGAAGTAGAACATATCCACAACTTTACCGTAGAACCAAGTAGAATATCCTCCTCCTTCGGGCATAAAGCTCGCAATCTGCGAATGTGTGCTTTCATTGAAGATCACTCCATAAAAGACACTATCTATAATATTACCCAAAGCACCGGTCAAAATCAAAGCCACACAAACAATATAGCCTGTTTTGAATCCTTTTTTTATTATCTTGTAGAGATACCACCCTATCAACGCTACCGCAACAATACGGAAAGTGGTCAGGAACAACTTCCCAAAAATCTCCATACCGAAAGCCATTCCATTGTTTTCGGTGAAATAGATATAAAACCAATCCGTCACACGTATGCTTTCATGCCAATACATATGAGTTTTAATCCAGATTTTAATGATCTGGTCAATAATCAATACGGAAAAGATAACGAGCAGAGCGATTCTCCCTTTCGTGAATAGTTTCTTCATGTGTTCATTATAAATTAAACATAACGAGCTACAAGTGCCGTGCGTAAACTTTGCGCAGCTACTTGTAGCTCGTCACTCGTAGCTTGTGTAGCTATCTATTATTTTTTACCGCTGTTTTTTGCTTCAATGCTTAATGTAGCATGAGGAACAGCACGCAGACGTTCTGCCGGAATCAACTTTCCTGTTTCACGACAGATACCATACGTCTTATTCTCAATACGTACCAAAGCTGCCTGCAATCCTTGTATGAACTTCAACTGACGCTGTGCCAGACGGGTTGTTTCTTCTTTGGATAGCGTATTCGCACCTTCTTCCAACACTTTATAGGTAGGAGACGTATCATCGGTATCATTACCGTCCAATCCCATCAAACTCTTCTTCAACTGTTCATAGTCACGTTGGGCCAATTCCAGTTTCTCCATAATAATGGCACGGAATTCTTCGAGTTCCGCATCTGAGTATCTAGTCTTTTCTGCCATAATCTTACAATTTTAAAAGGTTAATCAATATAGTATTAGTCTTTTATCACATTCACGAACAGTGAAAAATCGTCAAAGTTAAGCTCTATACCGTCTTTCACTTCATCTACAAGTCCTAAAGATGTGCCTAAAACTTGGTTACAAATATAAGTATTATATTCTTTTACCGCATCATCTGTTTGCGTATTTTTCGAGATTGTTATTTTTATTTTGTCTGTAATTTCGAAACCGCTTGATTTTCGTATATTTTGAATACGATTTACCAATTCACGGGCAATACCCTCCCGGCGCAACTCTTCGGTAACGGTTACTTCAAGCGCAACGGTCAGCTTACCTTCATTGGCAACCAGCCATCCCGGAATATCCTCACTGAAGATTTCCACATCCGCTGCTTCAATAACAGCTTCCGCTCCATCCAGGTTCAGCACATATTTTCCATTCTTTTCCAGCTCGGCGATAGCTTCCTGCGACATTCCGGCAACAGCAGCAGCCACTGCTTTCATTTGTTTTCCAAACTTCGGACCCAATTTCTTAAAGTCGCATTTCACCTTCTTTACCAATACACCAGCAGCACCATCTACAAATTTAACTTCCTTGACATTAACTTCATTCATTATCAAGTTCTTCACCGCTTCGATATGGGCTTTCTGTTCTTCATCTACCACCGGAACCATGATACATTGCAGAGGTTGGCGCACTTTGATATTCACTTTACGACGTAATGCCAATACCATAGACGTTACATCCTGCGCCATTTTCATACGGGCTTCCAGTTCTTTATCTATGCTATTTTCCTGGTATTCCGGGAATTTAGCCAAATGGACAGACACAACATTATCACGTCCTGTCGCTGTAATCAAGTCTGTGTACAACCTGTCGGCATAGAACGGAGCTATCGGCGACATCAATTTAGCCACTGTCTCAAGACATATATACAATGTCTGGTATGCAGACAGTTTATCTTGTGTAAATTCACCACCCCAGAAACGTTTACGATTCAGACGAACGTACCAATTGGACAAATTATCATTCACAAAGTCGGAAATCAAACGTCCAGCCTTTGTCGGCTCATATTCATTATAACAGGTATCTACCTCTTTTATCAACGTGTTCAATACAGACAGAATCCAACGGTCGATTTCCGGACGTTCCGCCATCGGCACATCCGCTTCCTTATATTCAAATCCGTCAACATTAGCATAAAGCGCAAAGAACGAATAGGTATTATATAAAGTACCGAAGAATTTACGGCGGACTTCTTCTATTCCATCTACATCGAATTTCAAGTTATCCCACGGAGACGAGTTGGTAATCATATACCAGCGCAACGGGTCAGAACCATATTTCTCAATTGTACTAAACGGATCGACAGCATTACCCAAACGTTTGGACATCTTGTTACCGTTCTTATCCAACACTAATCCGTTAGAAATTACCGCTTTATAAGATACACTGTCGAATACCATAGTGGCAATCGCATGCAATGTGAAGAACCATCCGCGTGTCTGATCCACTCCTTCTGCAATGAAATCGGCAGGATATACCTGACGGCTATCCAACAGTTCCTTGTTTTCAAACGGATAATGGATCTGTGCGTATGGCATTGAACCAGAATCGAACCAAACATCTATCAAGTCCATTTCACGCTTCATCGGCTTACCGTCTTTAGAAACCAGAATAATGTCATCCACGTACGGGCGGTGAAGGTCAATCTTGTCATAGTTCTGCTCTGTATATTCACCCGGAACAAATCCCTTATCCTTATACGGGTTCGACTGCATGAATCCGGCAGCCACCGATTTCTCTATTTCATTATAAAGTTCCTCTACGGATTCAATACACTTTTCGTCCGTATTATCTTCCGTGCGCCAGATAGGAAGCGGAGTTCCCCAATAACGCGAACGGCTTAAGTTCCAGTCATTCAAGTTCTCCAGCCATTTACCGAAGCGTCCTGTTCCGGTAGACTCCGGTTTCCAGTTGATAGTCTTGTTCAACTCCATCATACGCTCCTTGCAAGCTGTAGAACGGATAAACCAGCTATCCAACGGATAATAAAGTACTGGTTTGTCTGTACGCCAACAGTGCGGATAGTTATGGACGTGCTTTTCTATTTTGAAAGCTTGCTTACCAGCCTTCATCATCATGCAAAGAGCAATATCCAAAGATTCGGCAGCCTGAGCAGCCTTCTCATCATATTTTCCGTCCACCGTAAACTGCGGGTCATAAGCATTCTTCACCCATGCGCCTTGATATTCCTTATATTTATCTACATCCACGCATTCCTTGACGAATCTTTCATCCAGTTCATCCAACAAATAGAACTTACCGGTAAGATCTACCATCGGGCGGGTTTCACCTTTCTTATTTATCATGAACAATGACGGAATACCTGCCGCACGTGCCACATTCGCATCATCCGCACCAAAAGTCGGTGCAATGTGCACGATACCCGTACCGTCTTCTGTCGTCACATAATCCCCTTGAATAACCCGGAAGCCTTTATCGCTGACTTTCCACATTCCATCTTCGGAAACCTCTATCGGTTTCACCCAAGGAATGAGTTGTTCATATTCCATGCCCACCAGTTCCGTACCTTTATATTCGGCCACTACCTTGAACGGAACCAGCTTATCTCCCGGTTTGTAATCTTCCAGATTCAGGTCCGCAGCTTTCGGATTAAAGTGAGTATTTAACAACGCCTTAGCCAAAACAACCGTAATCGGTTCTCCATTATATGCATTGTATGACTGTACAACCACATAATCAAATTTCGGGCCGACACAGAGTGCCGTGTTTGAAGGCAATGTCCATGGAGTGGTGGTCCAAGCAAGGAAATAAGGAGTTCCCCATCCGGTCATTTCCGGTTTCGGGTTCTTTATCTTGAATTGGGCAACCATCGTCGTATCCTTCACATCCCGGTAACATCCCGGCTGGTTCAGCTCATGAGAGCTCAATCCCGTTCCTGCCGCCGGAGAATACGGCTGGATGGTATATCCTTTATACAACAATCCTTTTTTATATAATTGCTTTAACAGCCACCAAAGGGTTTCAATATAACGGTTGTCATACGTGATATAGGGATGTTTCATATCCACCCAATATCCCATCTTGTGAGTCAAGTCCTCCCATTCTTTAGTAAACTTCATCACATCCTTGCGACAAGCAGCATTATATTCGGCTACGGAGATTTTCTTGCCGATATCCTCCTTTGTGATACCCAACGCCTTTTCTACACCCAATTCTACAGGCAGTCCATGCGTATCCCATCCGGCTTTACGCTTTACCTGATACCCTTTCATCGTTTTGTAACGGCAGAAAATATCCTTAATCGTACGGGCCATTACATGGTGAATACCCGGCATACCATTAGCCGAGGGAGGTCCTTCAAAAAAAACGAACGAAGGACAGCCATCACGTTCTGTCATACTCTTGGCGAAAACCTGGTTTTCGTCCCATTTCTTCAGCACATCTTTGTTCACCTGTGAAAGGTCAAACTGCGAATACTCAGTAAATCTCTTACCCATAGCTATATCTACGATTTTACTATTTACAATTTACACTTTGAGGGGTATCCCCGTTTTTAAGGGTGCAAATTTACAAAAACATTTGTTTAGTTGAGCAAAAAGCAAAGACTTTTAATCGGAATCCTATAAAGTTAACGATTTAAACTGCCTGTGACCTAAACAAAACAGGCCTATCCTTGTTCTACTGAAAAACCTAAAAGCACTTATCTTATGAATTACGGTATTAGTATTTTATTCAGAGCAATCCCTTTGGTGATGGCACTCTTTTGCTTCGGATACGGAGCATTCATTTACGGTTACGGAGATGCAGGAGGTCGCGTTGTGGCAGGCCCCGTCGTTTTTTCACTAGGCATGATATGTATTGCGCTGTTCTGTACGGCGGCTACCATTATCCGGCAAATCATACATACTTATAACCGAGCCGCAAAATATGGATTGCCGATCCTTGGTTATCTGGCAGCTATTGCGACAATCATCACAGGAATATGCATCTTCAGTGGAGCTGATTCTCCTTCAGCATTCGTTGCCGGTCATGTAATAACCGGTGTCGGATTTATTACAGGCTGCGTAGCCACTGCCGCCACCTCTTCCACCCGCTTTTCTTTTATTCCCGGAAACTCTAAAAGCACAGGGCATGAAGTTCCGAAAGGAGCTTTTTCCTTGGGTGAAGAACGTACGATGGAAGCCGTTGTAATCACCATATCTTTGGTTGCATGGATATGGGCATTTGTTTTATTAGCCAACAGCCACGTTCATCCGGCTTACTTTGTGGCAGGCCATGTAATGGTAGGCCTTGCATGTATTTGTACCAGCCTGATTGCGTTAGTAGCTACTATAGCCCGACAGATACGTAATGTATATTCGGAAAAAGAACGTTCACAATGGCCGAAGTTAGTGTTACTGATGGGATCTCTTTCCTTCATTTGGGGGCTTTTTGTAATTTTCGCGGACTCAGGAAGTACAAACGGTACTACAGGCTATATCATGCTTGGGCTTGGTTTAGTATGTTACAGTATCTCCAGTAAAGTAATCCTCCTGGCAAAAATATGGAGACATGAATTCAAATTAGCCAACCGCATTCCTTTGATTCCGGTACTGACTGCATTGGCTTGCTTATTCTTGGCTGCATTTGTATTTGAACTTGCCACAGTACATTCGGATTATTTCATTCCCGCCCGCGTCTTATCAGGACTGGGAGCTATCTGTTTTACCTTATTCTCCATCGTCAGTATCCTCGAAAGCGGTACTTCCGGGAAGGAGTAAAACGGGAATAAATCAAAACTCTTTTGCCACAGATTACACGAACCTTCACAGATTGAAGATTAAAGGATTCATTCTTAATAGAAATAATCCAATAGGAATAATCTGTGCCAATCCGTGTAATCTGTGGTGAATTTTGAGCCACTGTCTTATTTTTTTAGTCTTACTTCATAAACATCACTTCTGCGATCTTTCAGATTACGTACGCTACCATAAGTATGCAGTTCATTCAATAAATCCAGATCCACATCCGAAACAAGAATCATCTCGGTATTAGGAGTCGCTTCCGCTCTCTTTCCGTCAGTCGGGAAAGCAAAGTCGCAGGGAGTGAAGACACCGGACTGGGCATATTGAATATCCATATTATGTACACGAGGAAGATTCCCCACACTTCCCGCAATAACTACAAAACATTCATTTTCAATAGCGCGTGCCTGCGCACATACCCGGACACGGGAATAAGCATTCTGCGTATCGGTCAGGAAAGGCACAAATAATATCTGCATCCCTTGATCCGCCATCAAACGGGATAGCTCGGGAAACTCTACATCATAACAAATTAAAACTCCGATTTTAGCGCAATCGGTATCAAATGTCTGCAACAACTTACCGCCACTCAACCCCCAACTCTTGATTTCATCCGGAGTGACATGCATTTTTTCATACATTTCGTATGTACCGTCCCGACGACAAAGGAATCCTACATTGTATAAAAGTCCGTCTTCTTTGACATACGGCATACTTCCGGTAATAATATTGATATTATAACTGATTGCCAGATTGATAAATCTGTCGCGAATTTCCTCTGTGTACTTCGCAAGCCCACGAATGGCCTGAGATTCTCCTTTATCATTATACTTCGACATCAAAGGAGCATTGAAATACTCCGGGAAAAGGACAAAATCACTTTTATAATCCGATACTGCGTCCACGAAAAACTCTACTTGCTCAAACAAATCATCCAATGTCTTATAACTACGCATCTGCCACTGCACCAAGCCTACACGGACTGTTGTTTTCGGATTAATATATTCCTGCGTAGGTGGCTGATAATAAATATTATCCCATTGCAACAAACAAGCATAATGTTTCGATTCTTCGTCATTAGGAAGATAATTGGTCATAACTTTACGGACATGAAAATCATTTGACAACTGAAAAGTTAGAACCGGATCATAGATTTCGTGCTGACGCACACGTTCGATGTATTCTTTCGGACGCATCTTATCAGCATATTTATGATAATTGGGGATACGTCCACCAAACATAATAGCTTTCAGATTCAATGTTTCGCAAAGTTCTTTACGGTATTCATACATACGACGTGCCAGACGCAAACCACGATAACCCGGATGAATAAACACTTCAATACCGTAGAGGATATTTCCTTTAGGATTATGCGTGTTGAATGTTTCCTTGCCTGTCACTTGCGCATACGTATGGTCATTCTTCACTTTATCATAATCGACAATAATAGACAGGGCACAACCCACAATTTTATCATCGACAACCGTAACAATCTGTCCTTCCGGGAAAATATTGATTAATTTCTGAATTTGGGCGTGAGTCCAAAATACATCGCTACCATCTGAATAAACGCGGGTAAACGATTGAGATAACTGTGCGTAATCTTCTATCTGAAGATTGCGTATCTGCACTTTATTAATTTTTATCGGATGTTGTTCCATAACAATACGTGTTTTTATAAAAGATAGTGCAAAGGTATAGCTATTTATAGAAAAGATACTGTTCAAAGCTAGAAAAAAGAAAAAGCACCGCTTTAAGAGAGGGAAAGCACCGCTTTAACTAAGCTAAAGCAGTGCTTTAGCTATGGAAAATGAATGCTTTTATTTAAGTCTACATAACACATTGCAGATCTGTTTATTGCATATACAAACAATTATGACACCATACCATTGATTGGTACGATGTCATAATCTCAATAGAGTCATGTCAAGAGAGCAAAGTCATAATGACACGATGAAATTACACTAACCTATTTATTTTTCTTCCAAAGTTTGCTCATATCTTCCAGTGTCTTCCCTTTTGTTTCGGGTACCCAACGCCAAACGAAGATAGCAGCAGCCACACAAATAATGCCGTATAAACTATATGCAAACATTGGGCTGAAATCGTACAATGCCGGGAAAGTAGAAGATACAATATAGTTAAATATCCATTGGAAAGCCACAGCGATTGCCACCGCTTTACCTCGGATGGTGTTCGGGAAGATCTCCGCGATCAATACCCAGCAAATCGGTCCCCAGGACATCATGAAGAATGCTGCATACACAATCACTGAAAGCACCGGAAGGATCCCCTTTATTGCCATACTGTCACACATCGCCACTGCAAATGCACCAACAGCCATACCGATAGAACCGATTATCAACAATGGTTTACGTCCGAAGCGGTCTACAGTGAAGATAGCAACCAGTGTAAAGACAATGTTTACAATACCCATAATAACCGTTTGCATCATACCGCCGCCTTCCGCACCTGCATTTTCAAAAATACGAGGAGCATAATATAGCACGGCATTAATACCGATAGCTTGCTGGAATACAGATAGCAGAATACCGATCACAATTACCGCCACTCCATAAGTAAATATCTTCTCTGTCTTTTCGTGAGCGGTAGCTTTAATATCATTAAGGATTTCCTGTGCTTTTGTCTTACCATTGATCTTTTCCAGAATTGAGTAGGCCTTTCCATCCTGCTGTATCAAAACAAGATAGCGAGGTGTTTTCGGAACAAAGAACAATAACAGTCCAAAGAAAGCGGCAGGGAAAGCCTCCGAACCGAACATATAACGCCATCCTTCATAAACAGTCCACATATCAGATTCAGAACTGACAGACAGCACACCGGCTGCATCTTTCAAAATAACAGGATTCTGATGGTCACCCATAATCAGGTAATTCACAAAGTACACTACCAGCATACCGAAGATGATGGCAAACTGGTTACACGATACAAGCGTTCCACGAATATTGGAAGGGGCTATTTCAGCAATATACATCGGGCAGACTGCAGAAGCCAGTCCTACTCCGATACCACCTAAAACACGATACAAATTAAAAGCAATCAGCAAATCCATGTTCGGCTTTCCATATTCGAAGAATAAGAATTCCGGATAATAGGAACCTAATGCTGAAAGGAAAAAGAGTATGGCAGCAAGCCTTAAGGAATTACGACGTCCCAAACGGGAAGCAAATATACCGGAAATCGCTCCCCCCAGTACACAGCCAATTAATGCACTGGAAGAAGTGATTCCATGCATTACTTTATTGTATTGAAAATCAGAGGCTGAAAGAAAAAAAGCTTCCAAGCCTTTCTCTGCACCGGAAATAACTGCCGTGTCATAGCCGAAAAGCAGTCCGCCCAAGATAGCGACAGAGGTTATCGAATACAGGTAGAGTTTACTACCCTCGTTCATTGTATTAATCATAGTGATAAGTAGTGTTGTAGTAGTTAGATATATCACCACAGATTACGCAGATGAACACAGATAAATTCAAAAGAGAGAAGAAAAAATCTGTGAAATACACGTAATCTGTGGTGGGTTAATTAGCAATACATATTCAAGATTGCTTCATAAAGTTCTTGTTTGCCACTAGTCTGTTTCGGTTCACCATTTGCTTTAGCATAAGCAACCACGTCTTCCAACGTTAATTTGCCATCTTCAAATTCCTTACCTTTACCAGCATCGAATGAAGCGTAACGGTCAGCCAACATTTTCTTATACGGAGATTCGTTCAACAGAGCTGCTGCGCTTTCCAATGCACGAGCCATAGCATCCATACCTGCGATGTGAGCAATGAAGATATCTTCCAGGTCAGTAGAGTTACGACGAGTTTTAGCGTCGAAGTTTGTTCCACCGTTACCCAAGCCACCATTACGGATAATTTGCATCATGGCCTGTGTCAGTTCGTAGTTGTCAATCGGGAATTGGTCTGTATCCCAACCATTCTGATAATCACCACGATTAGCGTCGATAGAACCCAACATACCGTTGTCTACTGCCACTGCCAATTCGTGTTCAAAAGTATGACCGGCCAAAGTTGCATGGTTTACTTCAATATTCACTTTGAAATCTTTGTCGAGGCCATGAGCTTTCAAGAAGCCGATTACAGTTTCCGTATCTACATCATATTGGTGTTTAGTGGGCTCCATCGGTTTCGGTTCGATCAGGAAAGTACCTTTGAAACCACGGGCACGAGCATAGTCACGAGCGATAGTCAACATCTGTGCCAAGTGTTCTTTTTCACGTTTCTGATCTGTGTTCAGAAGAGACATATAGCCTTCACGACCACCCCAGAATACATAGTTCTGACCACCCAATTCGATAGTTGCGTCGATTGCATTCTTGATCTGAACAGCAGCACGAGCTACTACGTCAAAATCAGGATTAGTAGCAGCACCGTTCATATAACGTGCATGACCAAATACATTGGCAGTACCCCACAACAGTTTGATGCCTGTTTCAGCTTGTTTTTGTTTTGCATAAGCTACAATTTCTTTCAGATTGGCCTCATATTCTTCAATGCTTGCACCTTCAGAAACCAAATCCACATCGTGGAAACAGTAGTATTCGATACCGATTTTCTGCATGAATTCGAAACCTGCATCCATTTTATCTTTTGCAGCTTGAACAGCGTCTGCGTTACCATTCCAAGGGAATTGTTTTGTTCCGCCACCGAACTGGTCACCGCCTTCAGCACACAATGTATGCCACCATGCCATAGAGAATTTCAACCAATCTTTCATCTTCTTTCCATTGATTACTTTCTCTGCATCATAATAGCGGAATGCCATCGGATTTTTGCTATCCTTACCTTCAAACTTAATCTTTTCAATTCCAGGGAAAAACTCTTTTGTTGCCATAATTAATAATGTTTTTAGTGTGAGAATGCACCAATATGAACAGCACATTACTCACGATGTTATACTTAGATTATTTACTCATTGATTTTTCTAAACGATACTTCCATTTAGCATACGCGTCCGCATATTCCTGGCGTTTAGCCATATTAGGCTCAATCACATCCAATTTGTCAAGCGTAGCAAATGCCTCATTATTATCTTTATAGATACCTGCACCAATACCTGCACCTTTCGCAGCACCTACCGAACCATCCGTATCGTAAAGCTCAATGGTGGCTCCGGTCACTCCAGCCAACGTATCACGGAAGATAGAACTCAAGAACATATTGGCGTGTCCGGCATGAATCATCTTCACAGGAATCCCCATCTGCTCCATTATATCAATGCCATACTTGAAGGAGAACACAATCCCCTCTTGAGCTGCACGAATAATGTGATGTTTGCCATGTGCGTTGAAATCCAGTCCGCGAATACTACATCCGATTTCTTTATTGTTCAGCATACGCTCGGCGCCGTTGCCAAAAGGCAGAATACTGATTCCCGCGCTGCCGATAGGAGCTTTAGAAGCCAACACATTCATTTCATTATAAGATATTCCTTCGGGAGCTATATTTCGTTTTACCCATGAATTAAGAATACCTGTTCCGTTGATGCATAGCAATACTCCCAAACGTGTTTGGTCTATTGCATGATTGACATGAGCAAAGGTATTGACGCGCGATTGCGGATCATAATTTACTTCACCGTTCACTCCGTAAACCACTCCCGACGTTCCCGCTGTAGAAGCTATCTCTCCCGGATTGAATACATTTAAAGAAAGAGCGTTATTAGGTTGGTCACCGGCGCGGTAAGTAATCGGTGTTCCTTCTTTCAAACCCAACTCCTTAGCTGCTATCACATTGACGCGTCCCTGCTCTGCAAAGGTCAGTTTAATATCTGCAATCAAAGAAGAGTCGAATCCGTAATAATCCATTAGGAAGTCAGCCACCCGGTTGTTCTTGAAATCCCAAAACATACCTTCCGAAAGTCCGGAAACGGTTGTGCAAATCTCTCCACTCAACTTCATGGCAATATAATCACCCGGCAGCATTATCTTGTAAATCTGCTCATAGATGGCAGGCTCGTTTTCTTTAATCCATGCCAACTTGGAAGCTGTAAAGTTTCCCGGCGAGTTCAACAAATGAGAAAGACATCTCTCCTCTCCGATCGTTTCAAACGCTTTCTGTCCGTATGGCACAGCACGGGAATCACACCAAATAATAGCGGGACGCAACACATGCTGATCCTTATCAACGCATACCAATCCATGCATCTGATACGAGATGCCGATAGCTTTAATTTCAGCAGCACTCACTCCGGATTCGGTCATAATAGCTTGTGTAGCCAACTTTAAATTCCCCCACCAACTCTCCGGGTCTTGTTCCGCCCACCCGGGATTTACTGCGATAATGTCCGCCTCTGTTTTCGGAAAGAATGCCGATGATACACATTTGCCTGTTTCAGCATTTACCAAACTCGCTTTTACGGACGAGCTACCTATGTCATAACCTAATAGAAACATAATTTTATTTACGATTAAACGATTTACGATTTAACGCTCAATGCCCGACAATTAATACTATAACATTCAACGCCTAATACTTAATATTATACCTAATACTTGAATAAAGTCTTACCGTCTTACTTTATTATATATCTTCTTGTCAAATTTATAATAACGTGCAGCCCGGTGAGCCACGCCTTGTTGCTTTTCTTCCAAAGGAACTACATATTCCATCATGGCTATTTTTTTATGGAAGTTACGTACATCCACAGTTTTGTCATATACCAACTCAAAAAGAATTCTCAATTGTGCAGCTGTAAATTTACGCGGAAGCAGTTCGAACAACATGGAAGGATTAAATTCTACGAACTGACGAATATAAGTCATTGCTTCCTTAATAATCAGATTATGATCAAAAGCTAATGTTTTCACATCTTTCAAAGCAATCCAACAAGCCTGGTGATCATCCAGGTTCTTGTCCAATGTACGGTCTATCTTGACCATAGACAGATAAGCTATAGTCACAATACGCTCTACCCTCGATTGCATAGCCCGTTCCAACCAGCGCACATCTTTGGGGTTACTGGTTCTGTTTTTAGAGCCGAATGCCTTAAACTGCATCAGATTTACATTTTTAAGTCCTGTCAATTCGTACAAGACACGTTGTGCAGCTTCGTCCAGATCTTCATCCATATATATAAGACTTCCGGGAAGTTTCATATCGTGATATACTTCACCATTATCTTCACCCGCACGTTTCACAAGCAACACTTTCAGTTGTTCTCCGTCAAAACCAATCACAACACAATCCACTGATATATGATTGTTGGCCAAAGGGGTATTTTTATGTATATTATGCATATATATTTCTTTAAGACGATGCAAATATAGAAGAGAAATGCAGTCCCAACAAAAATAACAGATATGCTATAAAACATTGTTTTTCATATATATACATATCATATACCATACAATATGTACAGTTGGCGTTATCTTACAATTTACAATATGTATTTTAGCTATTCGTAGGAAGAGTAATTGTATAAAGTACGAAAACTATATTCGCACTTTATTATCAGCACTTTTCGCATTTGTACCGATAGATTAAAATACCGGTACTTATTGTATTTTAAACGATATGTCCTTTTGTACCTTATCGTTTTTTATCCTATCTTTGCAACCTAAATATTAAAAAAACTAAAATGAAACATCATCCTGTCATTTTATCCATTGCCGGTTCCGATTGTTCGGGAGGTGCAGGTATTCAAGCGGATATAAAAGCAATCTCAGCATTAGGAGGATATGCGGCTTCGGCCATTACCGCAATTACCGTACAGAATACATTAGGAGTGCACACTGTACAGGCTATGTCCCCCGAAATCGTTCGCGGACAAATAGAAGCTGTTATGGAGGATCTCCAACCTGTTGCGCTAAAAATAGGTATGATAAATGACATTCAGATCGTCCGTGTCATTTCTGACTGTATCCGAAAATATACTCCGCAATATATCGTTTACGATCCTGTGATGGTATCCACCAGTCGACAAAAACTAATGACGGACGAGGCCATAGAAGAAATAAAGAAAGAACTGTTACCGCTCGTCACTTTAGCTACTCCAAATCTTGACGAAACAGCCGTACTTATCGGTAACCCCATCCATAACATTCAGGAAATGCAGGAAGCCGCCAAACTACTGACGGAACATTATCATATCAGTATATTAGTAAAAGGCGGACATCTGGAAGGTGATCTAATGTCCGACTTCCTATATACCTCCGAATCTGCTTCCTATATATATAAGGAGAAAAAAATAGAAAGTAATAATCTGCACGGAACAGGGTGTACCCTCTCTTCCGCAATTGCCACTTATCTGGCAAAAGGATATCCCTTACACGAATCTATCCGCCACGCCAAAGCCTATGTTACCCAAGCCATTCTTGCCGGAAAAGAGTTACACATCGGTCATGGCAACGGTCCGTTATGGCATTTTCCGGACTCCGTTGCACAAATGTGTACAATTTGTGCGGTTGTATCATAAAATTCCGTAACTTTGCACCCGCAATTAAAAACCAATTAAATAATAAAAATATGAAAGCATTTGTATTTCCCGGTCAAGGCGCTCAATTCGTAGGAATGGGTAAGGACCTGTATGAAAACTCAGCTTTAGCAAAAGAATTGTTTGAAAAAGCAAATGATATCCTCGGATATCGCATTACAGATATCATGTTCAACGGCACAGACGAAGACCTCCGCCAGACAAAAGTTACTCAACCTGCCGTATTCCTCCACTCTGTCATATCCGCTCTTTGCATGGGCGATGACTTCAAACCGGAAATGACAGCTGGTCACTCACTTGGTGAATTCTCAGCTTTGGTAGCTGCCGGTGCTCTGACTTTTGAAGATGGACTTAAATTGGTTTATGCACGTGCAATGGCTATGCAAAAAGCCTGTGAGGCTACTCCGTCCACTATGGCCGCTATCATCGCACTGTCGGATGAAAAAGTAGAAGAAATCTGCGCATCTGTAAATGCAGAAGGCGAAGTTTGTGTACCTGCCAACTATAATTGTCCGGGACAAATCGTTATCTCCGGGTCTATTTCGGGCATCGAAAAGGCTTGTGAACTGATGAAAACTGCCGGAGCCAAACGCGCTCTTCCATTGAAAGTAGGTGGTGCCTTTCATTCTCCGTTAATGGATCCTGCTAAAATAGAATTGGAAGCTGCCATTAAAGCTACGGAAGTTCACACTCCTAAATGTCCGGTATACCAAAATGTAGATGCACTTCCCCACACTGATCCTGCAGAAATCAAAAAGAATCTGGTTGCACAGCTGACTGCTTCTGTACGCTGGACTCAATCAGTTAAAAATATGATAGCTGACGGTGCTACGGATTTCACTGAATGTGGACCGGGTGCAGTACTTCAAGGATTGATTAAGAAAATCGATAGTTCAGTGAGTGCTCACGGTATCGCATAAACAGAAACAACATAATAAGAAAGGCGTGTCGGTTATCACCAACACGCCTTTCTTTATTTTTCGGCTGTATATCCAGTCTTAGTTTCTTGGTAAAGCTTCTTTCACTACCATTGAACGACCTACATATTCTGCACCGTTCAATTGCTTGATAGCGTTGTTAGCTTCTGTATCATCCGGCATTTCGATAAACGCAAAGCCTTTTGATCTTCTAGTTTCACGGTCTGTGATTAACTTTACTGAAGCAACTGTTCCATACTCTTCCATTACATTTCTCAGGTCTGATTCCTTAACATTATAGCTAAGATTTCCAATGTACAAATTCATAAAAATACAAATATAAAAAATTAATAATTCAATAAGAAAGTTTTGGGAAGAGCTAAATTAGAGATGGATATGCTCAAATAAATGAGAAGATTCATGTAAAATAATCAAATCGCAATAAACCTCTTTATTGTTGTTGATGCAAAGAAAAGCATTATTTAGGGATATCGCACTATGTTAGCCCCTTTTTCTTCTCATAAAACATCTTTTTTATGAAAATAGGCCAATACTTAACGTTCAATATCCCTAAAAAAGCCTTATACCTTTATAATCTCACTATCCGCAATGAAAATACTTATGTACCAAATCTAACATTTCCTGTGGTTTTCCTTCCAAATCCGCACGTAATGTCTTGTCGCCATAACTGCGAAGCTTACGGATGATACCATCAATCATTGCCGGACTGAATACATTATATTGTTCAAAAATGACTCTTTGTTGTTGCAGGCAATCGGCAGAAGCCTCACAGCTATCCGGCAGTTGCGCTAATGATTTCAGCTTATCTTCATTCTCTTTCTGATGGATATTCACATTTACATACGTTTTTTGGGCAATCTCCAATGCGTTTCCGATTTCAAACCCATGACGGCAGGCAACGGCCAAGCCTGCCAACAGTTGATATAGATCCGCCGATCCGTCCGGAGAACGCATTTCTACCGTCTGCTTCTGGCTAGTGTCGAAATGACTTTCAGCTTCTAACGGGTTTGCCAATGTACACATATCTGTTTTTGCAGCCCACCCTAGAGGTACACGCACTAATACAGAACGGTTGCGATCTCCCCAACAAACATTGGTAGGTGCTTCCTGATGAGGAACAAGACGGAAATACGAAGTTGGATTGGTGTTTCCGAAAGCAGTGATTGAAGGAGCAAGCACCATCATTCCTGCAATTGCCTTGCGTGCCGTTTCCGACAAAACGCCATCTACCAGCATTTGGTTCTTTCCGTCCTTCATTATACGCATATGGATATGTAACCCCGAACCGGCTTTTCCTGCCGTAATTTTAGGAGCGAATGTTACATTATATCCATACTTATATCCTAAATTGCGGATCACCCATTTAGCTATCATCAATTGGTCTGCCGCCTGTGATACGGGAACAGGCAAGAATTCTATTTCATTTTGTTCATAAATATAGCCATCCAAAGTAAAGTTACCCACTTCGGAATGTCCGTACTTTATTTGCCCGCCTGTCTGTGCGATATAAGACATACATTGGGTACGGAACTCATTAAATTTCGCATAAGGGCCTGATTCATGATAACCGCGCTGATCGGTCGCTTGAAACATACCCGTATCCGGTGCTATTACATAATATTCAAGTTCGCCCATAGCTTGAAATTCCATTCCGGTGACTTCCGTAAAGATCTTACTTGCTTTGTACAGGGTATGTTCCGGCGCACTTTCAAGCGGTTCTCCATCTTTATTAAAGAAAGAACAAAGCATGGACAAAGTCGGTATTTCTGCAAACGGATCAACAAATGCTGTGCAAAAACGAGGAATCACGTAAAGGTCACTACTGCCCGCCTCTATAAAAGAGAAAAGACTGGAACCGTCTACCCGTTCTCCACAAGTGAGAATAGCTTCCAGATAAGCTTGATTATTAATAACAAAGTTCAGTGTTTTCAAACGACCGTCTCCCGCCGGATACATAAAATTGACCATGCGGATATCTTTTTCTCGAATAAATGAAACAATATCGGCTTTAGTAAATTCAGAAGTCGGCTTCTGGAAGAATGCCACCAATTGGTTTGCATTCATTGATAATTCTTGATTCATAATCGGTTGTTTTTCGTTGTTATATGATTAAAACGGTTTGCTGAATGCCAAAGATAAGGAAAAATTCACTAAATTCGTGCCGAACTAACGAAAAAGTAACTCATGGAGGTATTTACAAACAGCTGGAATAGTCGGAAATATCAGATTGGCTATGCTCTAAGCGGAGGATTTATTAAAGGATTTGCCCATTTGGGAGTAATGCAGGCTCTTTTGGAGCATGATGTCAAACCGGATATTATCTCCGGAGTAAGTGCCGGAGCACTCGCAGGAGTATTCTACGCGGATGGTAATGAACCTCATAAAGTTCTCGATTATTTCTCCGGACATAAATTTCAGGACTTAACAAAATTGGTTATTCCCAAGAAAGGGCTATTCGACCTTTGTGAGTTTATTGATTTTCTCCGAACAAACTTAAAGGCTAAGAATCTGGAGGATTTACAAATCCCTTTGATTATCACCGCAACCGATCTCGACCACGGACGTATGGTTCATTTCCATCGTGGCACCATAGCGGAGCGGGTAGCCGCTTCCTGCTGCATGCCTGTCATGTTCGCTCCTGTCAACATAGAAGGTACTAATTATGTAGATGGCGGGCTGATGATGAATCTTCCGGTTTCTACTCTTCGCAGGATTTGTGATAAAGTAGTGGCTATCAATGTAAGTCCTATCATGGCACAAGATTATAAAATGAATATTGTAAGTATCGCTATGCGTTCATTCCATTTTATGTTCCGTGCAAATACTTTTCCCGAAAGAGAAAAATGCGATTTATTGATCGAGCCTTATAATTTATACGGATACAGCAATACGGAACTAGAAAAAGCAGAAGAAATCTTTGAACAAGGATATAGTACTGCCAACGAGGTACTCAACCAATTATTGGAAGAAAAAGGGAATATATGGAGATAATCCATATTTTTCCTCCAAATAACAATAAATATAAAAATCTACTCGATATGAATGACGAAAAGAAAATAATTATCTATCAAGTGTTCACACGCCTGTTTGGAAATAATAACAATCACTGTGTTTACAATGGGGATATCAGTACCAACGGTTGTGGAAAAATGGCGGATTTCACACTGAAAGCACTAGGAGAAATAAAAAAACTAGGTAGCACACATATATGGTATACAGGCATTATCGAACATGCCACACAAACAGATTATCGCCGTTACAACATCGCGCCTGACCACCCTGCCGTTGTGAAAGGCAAGGCCGGATCACCCTATGCTATCAAAGATTATTACGATGTTGACCCCGACTTGGCAAATGATGTGCCGGGACGCATGAAAGAATTTGAGAATCTGGTGAACCGTACTCATCGTGCAGGGCTAAAAGTGATTATAGACTTTGTGCCCAACCACGTAGCCCGTCAATACCATTCGGATACACAGCCCGACGGAACGACAGAGCTGGGAGCCAACGATGATTCAAGTTTGGCTTTCAGTCCGTACAACAATTTTTATTATATTCCTCAGGCTGAACTTCGCGCTCAGTTTGACATGAAAAACGGCGCTGCAGAGCCTTACCATGAATTTCCGGCCAAAGCAACCGGAAATAATCGTTTTGACGCTACTCCTAATATCAATGACTGGTATGAGACAATTAAACTGAATTACGGAGTGGATTATCAAAACGGTGGTACCTGTCATTTCTCCCCGACTCCGGATACATGGATAAAGATGCTGGATATACTTCTTTTTTGGGCATCAAAAAACATTGATGGCTTCCGTTGCGATATGGCGGAAATGGTCCCCGTAGAGTTTTGGGAATGGGCTATTCCACAAGTGAAAGAAGCTTATCCCGAAATTATTTTTATCGCAGAAGTCTACAATCCGAATGAATACCGCAACTATCTGTTTCGTGGAAAATTTGATTATTTGTATGATAAAGTAGGATTATATGATACTTTAAGAAATGTAGCCTGCGGATATGAATCTGCTACCGCCATTACACATTGCTGGCAAAGTCTGAACGGGATTGAGAAAAGAATGCTTAATTTCCTTGAGAATCATGACGAACAACGCATCGCTTCTGATTTCTTTGCCGGTAATCCGCGTAAAGGCATCCCGGCACTCATTGTTTCCGCCTGTATGAATACAAATCCCATGATGATTTACTTTGGGCAGGAGTTTGGAGAAATGGGTATGGATAATGAAGGATTCAGCGGAAGAGACGGGCGAACCACCATCTTTGACTACTGGAGTGTAGAGACTATCCGTCGTTGGCGCAACGGAGGTAAGTTTGATGGAAAAATGCTCACCGAAGATCATAAATACCTATATGATATCTATCAGAAGGTACTTACACTTTGTAATGAAGAACCGGCAATCACGCAAGGAGTATTCTTTGATTTGATGTATGCTAACATTAACGGATGGCGTTTCAATGAGCATAAGCAATATACTTTCATGAGAAAATATAAAAATGAACTGTTGTTTTTCGTTATCAATTTCGATAGTCAATTAGTAGACGTCGCAATCAATATTCCTTCACATGCTTTCGATTTCTTGCAAATTCCTCAAATGGAAAGTTATCAAGCGGTTGACCTGATGACGGGAGCTAAAGAAGAGATCTGTTTGTTACCATATAAACCAACAGAGATTGCAGTGGGAGCTTACAACGGAAAAATTCTAAAAATCACGTATTAGGCTATACACTCTCATTTTATGCACATCATTCAAACAAATATTCAAAAAGGCTGTTTTAAGTAGACAATTAATAATCCTCTAAACTCAAAGCTTATGAAAAAATTTAATATTTGGACAGTCGCGTTACTTTTGATAATATCCGTATCCACTTTTGCCAATACTCCTCCCGGTAATATTCAGTCAACTTTCAAAAAGATGTATCCAAAGGCTAATGATATAGCTTGGTCACAAGATGATGGATATTATTGTGCCAATTTTGTAATGAACGAATTCACTAAAAACGTATGGTTTAATGCTCAAGGGCAATGGGCTATGACGCAGACTGACCTCGTCAGCCTCGACCGTTTATCGCCTGCCGTTTATAATGCTTTCGTATCCGGATCTTACGCAAGCTGGGTGGTAGATAATGTAACGATGGTCGAATTCCCAAAATGGCAAGCCATTATAGTGATTAAAGTAGGCCAGGATAATGTCGACATTAAATATCAGTTATTCTATACTCCACAGGGCGTTTTGTTGAAAACACGCAACGTAAGTTATTTACATGATATTTTCGGTCCAAGTACATTTTTTCTTAACTAAAAAAGAGTGCATATAGAAAAAAGCCCCTGCAGATGTAATGATTTGCAGGGGCTTCTATTTTGTGTGAAAAGAGTTATTTCTTCTTTCTAAGCACTACAGCAGTACGTGCAGGTATATAGAGTTTTAACCACTCTTTCTTTTCTTTTTTGTACAACGGATCAGCATTCGTAAAATGAACGATAGAATCATCGGTCAAGCCATTTCCTCCAAACGAGACATTATCCGTATTCAGTATAACCTCGTATGCGCCCGGAGTCACCAGAAAACCATAATCGGTGAACGACTGTTTCGGATTAAAATTGAAGACGAATATCAAATCCTTACGACCATATGCCAATACCTGATCACCATCATTATGCCAGATTTCCTGAACAGGTGTTGCCTGGAAGTTTTTTACACTCTTGATTACTTTCAGCATTTCCGCATCAAAGTCTCCCATATAATGATAAGTAAGATCCTTATTATCTACCAAATTCCATTGGCGACGGGCATATTTGCAAGACCATCCATTACCTTCGCGCGGGAAGTCAATCCATTCCGGATGACCGAACTCATTACCCATAAAGTTTAAATATCCTCCATTGATTGTAGAGGCTGTCAGTAGACGGATCATTTTGTGTAAGGCAATACCCCTATTGACTACATAATTTTCATCCCCTTTCTGCATATGCCAATACATATCAGCATCAATCAAACGGAAAATAATTGTCTTATCTCCCACCAATGCCTGGTCATGACTCTCCGCATACGATATAGTTTTCTCATCCTGGCGACGATTGGTGACTTCCCAGAACATACTGGAAGGTTTCCAGTCCTCATCAATCTTTTCTTTAATCGTCTTAATCCAGTAATCCGGAATATTCATAGCCATGCGATAATCAAATCCGTAACCACCGTCCTCTACTTTCGCAGCCAATCCCGGCATACCGGAAACTTCTTCTGCAATTGTGATAGCTTTCGGATTAACTTGATGAATCACCTTGTTAGCCAACGTCAGATAACAAATCGCATTATCATCTTGATGTCCGTTGAAATAATCTCCATAATTACAGAACGCCTCTCCCAAACCATGACTATAATATAACATAGACGTTACTCCATCAAAACGGAATCCGTCAAATTTATACTCTTCCAGCCAGAACTTACAGTTAGACAATAGGAAATGAATCACTTCATTCTTACCATAATCAAAACAAAGAGAATCCCAAGCCGGATGTTCGCGACGCCCACCCGGATAGAAATACTGGTTCGGATCACCAGCAAAATTACCTAAACCTTCCACCTCATTCTTTACAGCATGAGAATGAACGATATCCATAATTACAGCAATTCCCATCTCATGTGCCGCATCAATCAAGGCTTTCAATTCGTCAGGAGTACCAAAACGGGAAGAAGCAGCAAAGAAGCTAGATACATGATAACCGAAACTCCCATAGTATGGATGTTCTTGAATAGCCATAATCTGAATGCAATTGTATCCTTCCTTTGCGACACGCGGAAGTATCTTTTCACGAAATTCATTATAGCTTCCAACTTTCTCTTCCTGTTGTGCCATGCCGATATGGCATTCGTAAATCAACAAAGGATTAGTGGTAGGCTTAAATGCCTTCTTCCTAAATTTATAGGGGTTCTCCGGAGCCCACACTTGCGCACTGAATATCTTTGTCTGTTCATCCTGAACCACCCGTGTAGCCCAAGCTGGAATACGTTCACCTTGACCACCATCCCAATATATATTCAGTTTGTACAAGTCTCCATGATGAATAGCATCTGCCGGAAGATTGATTTCCCAAATTCCATTCTTCAGCTTCTTCAACTTGTAAGCAGCTTTTTCTTCCCAATTATTGAATGTACCTACCATATAAATATGTGTAGCATTCGGCGCCCATTCACGAAAAGTCCATCCTTTGGCAGTACGGTGCAATCCGAAGTAAAGATATCCCGATGCAAAGTCCGAAAGAGTTTGCTTTCCTTTATTGGTTAATTCGGCCTCCTTGTTCAGCACATATTGATGACGACCTGTGATTGCATCAGCAAAAGGCTCCAGCCATGGGTCATTTTTGATAAGATTAAGTGTCTTTTCCATATCAGAATTGAATTTAGATTATGCTTTTACTTTTACTATTACTTTCTTCACACCCTCCGGAGTAATGCCGGGGGCATGTCCGTCTTGAGGAAAGAAAATAGCAAACATTCCCGGCTTCACAGTGATATAAGTTTCAGCTAATCCTTCAAAAAAAGTAATATCTTTTTCTGCATTATAAGGCGCATCTGCCGGAATACAGTCTTTTGCAGCAGTATATCCCATGATTTCCGTTCCTGACAATGGAATCTGAATATCAATAAAATCACGATGTGTCTCCAGCTTGGCTTCTTCCTTCGTTTTAGGCTTGGTTTGTGCTATATTTACCAACAAATCTTTTCCTTTCAACTCCGTCTTACCTATTTCCATAGTCTGAAAATCATGAGATTTTAAAAACTCAATAGCTTGTGCAAACAACGGATTCAAAGACGCATATTTCTCCAGATTTTCTAAAGTATCTACTACCATATCAAGTTCAATTTTAAAGTTTATATTTTAGGGATTATTCAAAATCATCAATAGTGTAATTAATAAAATCGGCAAACCGTTTAAATTGCCGGAATGCCTTGTCTATTTGCTCCAACACATCAGATTGAGTAAAAAAACTATCAGAGACATTATAAGAACAGATGTATTCTTTGCACTTCAAATAGTCAATATGTTTGAAATCTTTCGGAAAGCCTTTAGGAGCGGTTTTCAAGAAATCCTCCCCTATCACCGGAAAATATTTCTTAAATTCCGGATCTTCTGCAATAGCAACAAATTCTTCAATATTATCATAAATAGATTGCCGAACAGCTTTTAAGACATTTGAAGGTAGACAGAGACTTCCTCCGGCAAGCATAGAACCATTCGGTTGCAAATGCACATAATATCCGCAATGATTTGATTTCTTGCCTTTCGCATTAATATATCCTCCAAAATGTATTTTATAGGGTGTTTTATCTGCAGAAAAGCGGGTATCCCGGTAAATACGATAAGTACAGTCTTTGGGCTGAATTCCCCGAATCGTTTCGTCAAACAGAGATATACGGGCAATCACTATTGCCAGAAAGTTATCAAACTCAGCACGAGCCAATTCATATTCCGCCTTATGCTCATTAAACCACTCGCGATTATTATTCGCGGAAAGATCTTTTAAAAACTGAAAGATAACAGGTATGTTCATCTTTATCATTTTCTATTATTATCCTACAAACGTACAAATTTTATTTCATATAAACTACAAAAGGACACAAAAGGAGATAAAAAAAGCATCGGCTTAATAAACCGATGCTCTAACACATTTATCAAAAAAACAGACTCTTCTGTCTCTGATGTACTTTAGCTTTCACAAGTGGAGTACAATCTCTTTAATTAATCTTATATCTAATACTATGAAAAACACATAAATATAACAGTACAAATGAGATTTTTGTTCAGTACAGTCCTGCATATTTCAGTTAATTATAGTTATAAAACCGGTAGAGAAAGATAACTATAAAAAAGGGCTACCCAGACAATGTCTATCGGTAACCCTTCCTAGTTCTTTATATGATAGTCTAATTTACTTCATAGCAGCTTTCACTTGAGGAAGCATTTTCTTAACGTTTGCATTCTCCGGAGATATTTTAGCAGCTTCTTCCAGATAATCTACCGCTTCTTTGAATCTGGCATCAGCTTTCTCTTTTTCCGCAGCATATTTATCCGCATCAGAGTTTGCCAAAGGAGCAGCTTTCTTTAAAATATTAGCTCCATCATTGTAACACAAAACACCCAAACTATACAACGCATTCGTTTTGTATGTCTTATGATTCAAAGGAATTACTTTTTTAAAGTTTTCTTCTGCTTCTTCTGTCTTACCTGCTTTCTGAGCGGCAAGCCCTGCTTTCAAAAAGTGAAGACCATAATTTTTCACCATTACCTTATTGTTAGGAGCCACCTTCAAGCCTTCTTCTAATGTAGCCACATATTCGTCAGTTTTCTTCAACGCATCCAAAGCCGCAGCCTTACGAGCATATGCATTCCCTATATTGAACTTCTTTTGAATTGCTATATCAAAATAAGTAACAGCTTCGGCATATTTCTTTATCTCATCGGCAGCCATACCACAATAATAAGCTGTTGCAGAATCTTGATTATTAGTTTGCTTCAAGTATTCACTAAACTTAGCATACGCTACGGGATAATTTTTAGCATTGAATGCGTCATTTCCTTCTTTTTTAATTTGGTTAGGGTCGGTCTGTGCAAAAATGTTAGTAACAGTAATACAAAATGCAAATAAAAAAATAAATTTCTTCATAACTTTATGTGTTTTTTAGTTGTTTATCGTTCAAAAGTAAACCTTATAATAGAAAAACACAACCCTATTTAAGTTTTTTGAGTTTTTTGAAACCTATATAACGTTCGTTATTCTTCGTAAAAAGGGCATTCCTCTATTTAATTATCCTACCATATATAGAAGACACCCAATATTTGTATTCTATAAATAGCTGATTCATAATCAAAAAGAAAAACACAAATAAAAAAACAGCCAAAAATTTTTGATATTCCACAAAAAGCACTACCTTTGCATCCGCAAATAAGGATGGTTCCGTAGCTCAGCTGGATAGAGCAACGCCCTTCTAAGGCGTGGGTCCTGCGTTCGAATCGCAGCGGAATCACAGTTAACATCCGGTAACAGTTAAATGTTATCGGATTTTTCTTTTAAATAGCTGATATTAAACATCTTACAGTCCGACCGGTATCTCCAACAAATACCAGACAACAAACAATAATGTCCAGGCAAACAAGATAGCCAGTGAATATCTCCAAGTATATTTAAGCAAAGCTCCATACGTAATTCGCTTGTCATATTGCCGCATATAAGTCAATACCAAAGGCATATAAAACAAGAAAGGAGTGATTGCATTGGTCGAGCTATCCCCTATGCGAAAAGCACATTGTACAATGTCCGGAGTAATCCCCATTTGCGCAAACATCGGAATAAATATGAAAGACATAAAAGTCCATTTAGAAGTAGCAGATACCATAATAAGATTGACAGTTGCTGTAAACAGGATAAACAATACCAAAGCAGCCAATGGAGCAGGTTCAAAAGAAGAAAGCAATTCCGCTCCCATGATGGCAAGGCACTTATCCAGATGTGAATACTCGAAACATGCAAACATCTGTGCTGCAAAAAAAGCAATTACAAAATAGACACCAAGAAGTTTCATGGGTTGCGTTAACCCTTCTATGACGTCATTATCCGTACGATAACGACCGGAGCTGAAGCCGTACGCCATTCCTGTGATACCGGCCCCCAATGAGAGAAGAAACAAAATACCTGCAATAAAAGGTGAATGCATTAAACCACCGTTTACCCCACGTAGAATCCCGTAAGAAGAAAAAGTAAGCCACAAAATAAGAGCCACATAAATAGCTGCCACAACAATGGAGATCATAATAGCACGCCGTTCTTTGCGGGACAGAGGCCGGTAAGCTTCTACCTTTATCCCTCCTTCATAATTCCCTAACTTAGGAATAAGCCATTTCTCAGTCACCCAATAAACAATAGCAGTAATAACCACCGTAGAAGCACTCATAAAGAAATAATTGCAAAGAGGTTCGGTGTTCCCTTGATATCCAGTCTGCGCCAAAGCAGCCTCTTGTGTAGTATGAGCTAATAACGGGTCCATCGTACTTAATACAATATTGGCACTATATCCACACGCAACGGAAACATAAGCCGTTACAATTCCGGCAATCGGATGGAGACCTACCCATTGGAACAACATAGCCGCAATAGGCAACAAAATTATATACCCACCGTCACCAATGGCATTCGATAATAACCCCAGAACAATTACCCAAAGAATAATTCTCTTTTTCTCTTTCCTGTTCCCCACCCCCAAACGGATACACGCATTAATAAACCCGGAATGTTGGGCAACCCCAAGTCCGAACATCGCGATGATTACCATCCCCAAAGGAGCAAATCCTGTAAAATTCTTAATTGCGTTGCGCAACCACCAGCGAATACCTTCCGGACTCAACAAACTTTGCACACGAATGTCTTCACCGGTTTGCGGCAATATCACCTTTAACCCATAGATATCGCATATCCATGAAAGAAAAACCACTGCCATCGTCAACAGCATAAACATCGTAGCAGGATGGGGCATACGCCATTTTGTCTTCATCGCTTTTCAGGATTTATTCTTCGTCAGCTTTCCTTAGTTATTCATCATCAGGCTCCAGATTATCCAGATCAATAATGCGCAATTCCAATGCACGCACAGCCAATCGGGTAGCATTCACCCCCACCCGCTCTCCATTCGGGAAAAGACGTCCGATAAGGTCATTCTGCCGTTTTTCCAATGATTTCACGCCGAAGGGCATACCTTTCAGATTTGCAATCATCTCCTTCGTATATCCTAATGCCAAATGACGGAGAAAACGCTCGTCATATTCATCAATATCATAACTGATAACCGCCTCCTGACGTTTTGCATCATTAGCGACAGACTTCTTAAAACGGTCTACAATCTTTTCTAGAATCGGATAATTGAACACTAGCTTCTTTCCATCCATTACAGCCTGTACATCCGTTTTAGTAAGCAGCTCTCCTGTCTTGAGAATAATTCCATCGGCACCGGCATTCAACACATCCACCCATAATTTCTCATTCAAGATCTCACCGGTGAAGATCAGCACACGAACCCCCTTATAACGTTTGAATATATTCCGACAAATATCTACTCCGATAGTGGTAGAGCCCCCCAGCCCCAGATCCAGCAAAACCAAATCAGGAAGTTGGGCTTCCATCAAGGGCCAGAATTCATTCTCTGTCATGGCGGTACCGATCACTTCCGCATTCGGTATTTCGTGACGGAATATCTCCTCCGTGCCTTTCAACTCCAATTTTACATCCTCTACAATAATTACTCTAAATTTCTGTTCTTCCATTTCCTTATATCTAAACTTTTATGTGTTTTCCTTATTTTATCTACGCGGTACAGTAAAATAAACCGTAAATCCTCCATCTGCAGCAGGTTCGGCATTAATACGACATCCCCTGCGTCCTGCAAATTCATCATGATCGCGGATAATCTGTTTACATACCAAATATTCCGTACCACGCAACTCCCCTTTTTCACCGGCAGTCATACGTGCCAGATTCGGATAAAACAACAGGTTCAGTTCCTCCAGACTCTTCTCGCGTCTTGTATCCGTAAAAAGAAAGCGAATATATTCATCATCCTGCCGTGCCTGCAAACGCAACAGACCGTCTTCGTGAACCGCCAACGCTTCGTCAATCAGGTTTTCCAATAGGAAGCGCAACTGATTCAGATCTCCTATCACTTTTGCGTCCACCGTTCCTATCTCCAGTTCTATCCTCTCCGTCCGGTTCTTCATTGACTTTCTGAAGTATTTTCCAGCAGTATCCAAAAGTTCCTGTACAGGAATCACCACCCGCCGGAAAGTAGCCTCTTCCAACTGACGGGAAGCGCACGAACTTAGAATCGTAAAGATTCCTTTATAATATTCAATCAATTCGGTCATTGTCTCCACAGCCTCACGTTCTTCCTTCTCTGAAATATTCTGCATATTGAGCCTACCGACAATTTGTTTGATCTTATTCGGATAATAAATTGTTTCATGTTTAATCGTAGACAGGCAATTATCCAATACCATATTTTGTACATGCAACATACTGTCTTCCCAAAGAGCACGTCGTGCCTCTTCATGCGCCGACTCAATATCCCGATATTTCGTAGCCAATTTCACCACCGCATTAAATATCACAATCGCCACATAGCGTGCCACCAATTCAAACAACAAACGATCTGTTTCCTGCTCCGACCCTTCCCTGCGTTCCAGATAAAGCACACCCACACACTGGTGTTCTCCTCCCGCTTCCACCTTCAATGGAATAGCCAGATAATGCCGTCGTTCAAGATATTCACCGGAATCAAAACATTGCTGTACCATCTCCGGCATCTCCTGACCGGGACATGAAGCGTATTCCAGCCTATGCGTCGTTTCATTATACGCTGCAATACCCATCCGGTCAATCGTAAGCAATTCATTTACAGACCCGAATGCTTCATCCACTATGCGTTGCGGGATTTCCTTTAGCGTACTCTCCTCTCGTTGGAGTGCTTCTGCATCCTCTTGCTCCTGTGGTCTGACCAAAGAGGCTGCAAACACTTTTTGATTTATCTCGAGCACCTGTTCAAGATTCAGTCGGTTCTGCAGCCGCTTGCGCATATACAGAAAATAGTACCCGACCAACAAAACCACCAACAGGACAAAACATAAAATGATCCCCACCGTCTTGTTCGTATTCGAACGTTCCAACTGCTTGCAATATGCCTCCAACGTCTGATCTTCTCCTTGCAACTTATACAAATCCGTAAATGCCGAATTATTATAACTGTACGCATCCAGTTGTTTCATAGCCAGAAAAGCGACTGCCGCTTCGTTCCTTATGTCCAGAATCACATGATAATCCGAGTCAAACAACTCATTCCACCAACTAATCTCGGCAGGTATCCCCTCACCAACCAATTTCATATAACGATGCGGATGTTCCGCCCGTGCATATTTCTCATAATGCTCGTTCAATAACATCATAGCCGAATCGATATACTGCAAAGCTAGTTCATATTCTTCATCCACATTAGCAAAATATGCAGCATTTGCATAGTCCGACGCAGCATCCAGCAAATCCTCATATACCGAATCCGTAACCACAACTATCGAATCTCCTTCCTGCAACATGGGGGAAATAGAATCATGCACACACGACACCATCCCTACCGGAAGCAACAGGCAAAGCAATACACCGACTATCTTACGTATCCCTAAAGGCAAACGAAAATAGAAACGACTCCCCTTACCCAATTCACTTTCCACATTGAAAGCACACACACGGAACAAATCATTCGTCTTCTTATATTTCTCAATGATTCCCTTACAGTTCATTAATCCGAAGCCACTCCCCTTGTTTTCTTTCAGTTCCTCCGGATCCTCCGCATTCTTCATCCCGATTACGCGCGAATCATACACCTTCTCACCAATGATACGCTCCACATCCTCCGTTGAAATACCTCGTCCGTTATCTTCTACGGAAATCTCCACATAAGTATCCGTCATACGTGCGTATACCTTGATGTTCCCACCTTCCGGAGTATATTTACGCGCATTCTCCGCCAGCGTATTAATCATAAACAGAGTCAATGCACGGTCGGCCTTCACCGTGACAACGGTCGGTTCAATCTCCAAAGTCTGTTTTTTCATCTCAAAGGCACGCCGTCCTTTCCCTACCAGTTCAAATAACTCATTGAGGCTGAATATCTCAATATTCAAGCTGAGCGTTCCTTGCTTCATTTTAATCCAGAGAGCCAGAATATCATTATATTCATTGATCGTAGTAACCAATTCGTCGATATACTGATATTTCTCTTTCTTGATCTTTTCATCATCGATATATCCCCGTTCCGTCAACTTATGTACCTCATTCAGAATACGGTCAATATACGGATTGATACCATTTACGATAGCCATACAGGCTTTTTTTATCAAGTTCTGGCGTTTATTTCCGGCAATATGCTGCTCATAGATATACCGCTGTTTTTCCAATTGCATCCGCTCGTCACTCAATGCTTCCACCATCTGCTCATTGTCAGCCGCCCAAATAATATAAGGCTCCAATACGTGGACCAAAGCCTTCTCGTCGCGGCTCAGCCGATATCCAGAGCACAACGTCGCCTTACCTTCCTCCGATATTTCCAATTTCATACGTCCCTTTCCAAACAACTGATCTATCCCCTGCTGAATCAAAGGGACATTCATTGGGATGGATGAAGTAATATCCCGGCAGAGTCCTAAAATCTGCTGCAAACGTTCCACATCCAACCGGTTTCTTATTTTAGAACGCTTATTAAAGAACCACCAGAAAATCACCACCAATACCAATCCGGCAATCACCAGAGAAAGGACAAGCGTCATCTGGCGCGAACCGGCTTCCAATGACACATAACGACTTTCCAGTTCCTTGTCCTGGCGGGTAAAATTCAAAATATCCAGATAAATATTCCGATTATAATCAGAAGCATATTTCATTCCGAGCCCTGCATACGATACACTCAATTGTTCCCGAATCCTTGAAATCCATTCAGGAACGGTCTTCACATTTTCCTGCGCAATCCAAGGCACTCCCGTATAGGTAGTATCGCCTTCTGCAAACGTATGCAGCTTATCCAGTGTATCCGCTTCATGATGATAATAAAGTATATGATGGCGATTCACACAATCCAATGCTTTCGTAAGTGTATCCAGCGCTTCCGAATATCGTCCGTGCGCATTCAGATATTTTCCGATAGAAACATACGCTCCGGCAATCTGATACAAGTCGTTATATTGGCGGAATCTCTCAAGCGCGAGTTGTGCCATGCGCAAAGGTAAAAGAGAATCTACCGGCAAAGCAAACTGCTCCAGCATATGTCCTCTCCTTGTCTGGAAAAACTCGAAACTATCGGAAGAAGCCATCAAGTTGGCAAGACCTTGCAAACCATTTCCTTCGAAATAAGGATGATTGCTCTGAACAGCCGCCCGCCAAGTATAATACAAATGATCAAACTCACGTAGTTTTCTCTCCTCCGGTGTCTTTGCTTCAACCAAAGAAGCGGCCCCCTTAAGATAATGATAGTAAAGCAATTGATTAGTATCCGCCAATGCTTCCTCTTCCGGAATATGACTGAGCGACGCAATCGCTTCCTGTCGTTGCTGAAGGTAATAGTAATAAATGGCGGAAACAATAAAGAACTCCGTAAAAGCATAGTCCAGCCGAAGCTTTTCGTGCCTGTCGGCAAACAAATCACTTTCCTCACGAATACGTTTCATACGTCTCAACGCACTGTTCCTGTAATCATAAAATTCTTTATTCATTGCCGTCCTCTGACAGATTTTCATCAGTCCGATATCGGCAATCAAAAGCTCAAGTTCGTTTTTAGTCAGTTTATAGACCTCTTTATGAGACGCTTCGGCACGGTCAAAATCCATATTCATAAAAGCCCAGAATCCCAGATTATTTAAAGCTTCCGCTTTCCCCGACTTATAAAAGTTCACCTTACTATAAGCCTGTTCGGCATATTTATAAGAAGAATCCAGATTTCGGTAACGATAAGCATACGCTGTTCCATTAAGCGAATCAATCAAACGCACCTCTTTAGTCGGCACCATATCAGTGCACGAGAAGAACAAAGAAAGAATTATCAGAATAGATAACGGATAATAAATAATCGATAATGAGCTATGCTGTGCCTCATTACCTATTCTTCGGACATTATTATTTAAAGAAATCCTTTTCATAATCCATCGTCAACTATCCATTAATTACGCAAATCTACAAATATTTCCGATAAGTTGGAGAGAAAATGATTTTTTATACAATAAGTCCTTCTAAATAATAAGAGAAATTCCTACCTTTGCAGGCAAATTAACAAATAGGTAAAACATCTATTACAAAATGAGCGAAAAAGCACCCTTTATGGTATTCTCGGGAACAAACTCGAGATATCTTGCAGAAAAAATCTGCGCAAGCCTGAATTGTCCTCTGGGAAATATGAACATTACCCATTTTGCCGATGGCGAATTTGCTGTTTCATATGAGGAATCAATTCGTGGCGCCCATGTATTCTTGGTTCAATCCACATTCCCAAACTCAGACAACTTAATGGAACTTCTCCTGATGGTTGACGCGGCAAAACGTGCATCAGCAAAGAGCATTGTAGCCGTAATTCCCTATTTCGGATGGGCTCGTCAGGATAGAAAAGACAAACCTCGTGTATCTATCGGAGCTAAACTAGTAGCCGACCTGCTTTCCGTTGCAGGTATCGACCGACTGATTACTATGGACCTGCACGCAGACCAGATTCAGGGATTCTTCGATATTCCGGTAGACCACTTGTATGCGTCAGCCGTATTCCTCCCCTACATCCAGTCATTGAAATTGGAGGATCTGGTGATTGCTACACCGGACGTAGGAGGTTCAAAACGTGCCAGCACTTTCTCCAAATATCTCGGTGTACCGTTGGTACTCTGCAACAAGTCGCGTGAGAAAGCCAATGAAGTTGCTTCCATGCAGATTATCGGTGATGTGAAAGATAAAAATGTAGTATTGATCGACGATATCGTAGACACAGCCGGAACAATCACCAAAGCTGCCAACATTATGCTGGAAGCCGGCGCAAAGTCTGTACGTGCTATTGCCAGCCACTGCGTAATGTCCGATCCCGCTTCATTCCGTGTACAGGAATCCGGTCTGACAGAAATGGTATTTACCGACAGCATTCCTTACGCTAAGAAGTGTGCGAAAGTAAAACAGTTAAGTATCGCCGATATGTTTGCTGAGACAATCAAACGAGTTATGAACAACGAGTCAATCAGCTCACAGTATATCATCTAGTCGAAACTTCATTTTCAACTAAATAAAAAATAATCGCAGGTAAAGTAAAGAACTAAACCTGCGATTATTTTTATTTGATAACGCTGCCTTCATTGCGCAGCCAACTTTCAACTTCCAACTCTCAATTCTCAACTTTATTGAAGTCTTCCGAATTTGTATGTTCCCTTTCTGATTATCTTCCCGTCTTTATCCGTTTCCACAAAAGGACCATTCTTCTTTCCTTGTTTGAAGAAACCATCGAAACGGTTACCGTCTTTATCAATCTGAACCCCTTGGCCTTCTTCCAATCCATCAACGAAGCCACCTTTATATTGCATACCCGCAACAGTCTTTAAAGTCCCCTCACCATTCGGACGGTTATCTTTCCAATCCCCCTCGTACACATCACCATTACTCCATTTATAGATACCCTTACCCTCACGTCTGTTATTTTTCCAGTCACCTTCGTACACAGCACCATTCGACCAGGTAAAAGTTCCTTTCCCATCTTGCATACCATCCTTGAAGTTACCTACATACTTATCACCGTTAGCATGATAGTAAATTCCCTCACCCGTACGTTCACCCAAGAGATAAGAACCCTCGTAACGATCTCCCGTATGGAAAAAATAAGTACCCTTTCCATGCTGGATATCATCTGCCCAGTCACCCTCATATTTATCTCCGTTAGTATATTCAAATACTCCTTTTCCATGACGGACATCATCTTTCCAGTCTCCTTCATATTTACATCCGTCATCCCAGTTCATAGTACCCTTACCGTTTTTCTTGTCATTCTTCCAATGACCGGTATATTTAGCGCCATTCGCCCAAGTATACGTACCTTCACCCTCACGCTTATCATTCACCCAACCACCTACGTACAAGTCACCGTTGTGATAATACATTGTCCCTTTGCCATGCTGGTAGTCCTGATACCACATACCGTCATAACGGTTGTTATTCATAAAATAATAAATACCTTTTCCGTGCTGTTGGTCCTGATACCATTGTCCTTCGTACTTTTCTCCGTCAGGAAACATATAGATGCCATACCCTTCACGTTTCCCCTTCACATATTCACCCTCGTAGACATCCCCATTTTTAAAGACCGTCTTTCCTTTCCCGTTTGGTTTGCGTCCTTTCATTTCTCCTGTATAGACACTGCCATCCTTAAAAGTATAGTTGCCAATCTTTATTTCTGTAGAGAATGTATCCTTTATCTTTCCGAAGAATCCGCCCTTTTTCCCTTCATTTTCTTGTGCCATTACCCCCTCTTGTGCCAGGAGAGCCAATAAAAGTGTAGTATATAGATATTTCTTCATTTATTTTAGTTGTTACTCATTTTTAGAATTACGATTTGGACAAAGATACGACTTCTCTCCCAAAAAGCCCCTTACCGGAAAGCAAATTATGACAACTTTTTACCTGCAATGACCTCTTTTAATGTCTCTTTGCATAAATAACGCTGCGCTAAATCCTGTATTTCCGCAGGAGTAATCTCGTTTACGGCTTGCAAAGAACGTGCGAAGTAATCATCCTTCAAACCGGAAGTAGCTATAAATATCCACGCATCCGAGAGAGAGAAAGGCGATTCATAACTGCGGCACATTTCTCCCAACATATAGTTGCGCACTATCCTCAACTCTTCTGCAGATACAGGATCCAGGTGCAACCGGTCTATTTCGTGATATACTTCCTGTATTAACGGCTCCACATATTCATTATCCGTCTCCGTCGAAACAATCAGCAAGCCGCTATCCGGATAAAATACTACTCCTGCCGATATGCCATAAGTATACCCTTTATCTTCGCGAATGTTGGACATCAGACGGCTACCGAAATAACCTCCGAACAATGTCATCAGCACACGCAGCTTCGGATAGTCGGGATGTTCGCGAGTAATAGTGGTACATCCCATTTTCACTGCGCTCTGCATAGCGTCTTCACGTTCCGTAAAAATCCTCTTCTCAGGTATAGCCGCAAACGGGAAACTCGACTTCGGCATCTGTAATTGATATTGCCCGAACGGAATCCCGAAAATATCCGTTACACGGCTAATGATATCATCCGTCACCTTGCCGGATAAGAAAATGGAGCAATTGCCGGAATGGTAATGCCGCTCATAAAACTCACGAAGCACTTCTGGAGTTATGGTATGATAATCCTCCTCCATCACTATTTTCCCGCACGGATGTTGTTCACCGTAAAGAGACTTCAGCAAACTACGATGTGCAAGAAAATCAACCTTAGAGGTATTGACCAAATATTGCTGGATATTGGTATCCAGAATAGTTTGAAGCTCCTTTTGTGGAAACAGTGGTTCCTTAATCATCGACTCTACCACTTCCAACGTTTTCGCTAAATACTTATTCAATGAATAAACAGTGATATAAGCATACTCCGAAGAACTGGAGAGTTCTAGCCACGAACCATAATAATCCAATTTCTCCGCAATGGTGGCAGCCGTATATTTCGTCGTACCTTCGCGCAACATACGGTTCGTAAACAAAGCTTGCAACTTCTGCGACTGCTGCCAGCGACCTCCGGAGAAAAGCACATCCATACGCACCACTTCCTGTTCACCGGCATTAATAACAGTCAGAGGAATACCATTCGGCAACGTTGTCCTGACGGGAGTCTGTATATGGAAATTTTTCAGAGGTTGTATCTCAGGCTGTATCGTGCGATCCATAAACATTATAATCTATTTTTCAAAAATTCTTCTGCACGCGCCAAGTCCTGTGGAGTATCAATTCCAATCGTTTCCACTTCACTGATCCCCACTTTTATTTTATACCCGTTTTCCAGCCAGCGCAGTTGCTCCAACGATTCCGCTATCTCAAGTGATGATTGCGGTAGTGCGGTTATCTCCCTCAGCACTTCCGTACGGTAAGCATACAAACCGATATGTTTATAGTAGGTATGTCCTTTCAGCCAATCCTTCTTCTCGGCATTACGCTGATAAGGGATGATAGAACGACTGAAATACAGGGCATTCCAATTTGCATTGACTACCACTTTGGGAGAGTTCACATTCTCAAGTACGGCAAACGGCTCATCAGCAGTAAAAGGCTTTACCAATGTAGCAATCTGTGTAGTAGGATCTTCAAAACAAGCTTTCACGGCATTCAACTGCGAAGGCTGTATAAAAGGCTCGTCCCCTTGTATATTGACTACCACATCAAAGTCCCCTCCAATCTTGACGCAAGCCTCATAACAACGGTCCGTACCGCTTTTATGATGAACAGAAGTCATCACCACCTTACCGCCGAAAGCTTTCACCGCCTTCTCAATTCGTTCGTCATCAGTAGCCACATACGCATCATCCAAAATGCCGGCTACTTGTTCATACACACGCTGTATCACTGTTTTTCCGCCCAAAATAGCCAACGGTTTCGCAGGGAAACGGGTAGAGGCATAACGGGCAGGTATAATTCCCAGAAATTTCATTTATTTAATAGATAATGAAGAATAAAGAGCGGATAATGACTGCTGCACATATTCCCTCTCCCAATCTTCCGGTTTTATTATTTTATCATCATACAAAAGTATATCAATATCCAAACAGACTTTCTCTTCCTTCTTATCCTCCGGCAGACGACCGGAAGCCAGTTCTATGTCTTTCAGTATCCTCTTCACGAGTTCCTCATCCTTATCCGAAAAGAACATAATCACTTGATTGGAAAACAAAGCCGGATTTTTGAAGAACAAAGGTTCCGTCTCCAACTCAGGTGCCCGGTAGATAGGAGAAAACTGTTCCGCCAGTTTCTGCCTGGCAAAAGTCAGATTCTCCGTTCTATTGTAGTTGCTCCCTATGCAAACAATGTATTTGTGCATCTTTTTAGTTGAAAAGATCATCCAGTCCCATTTCCTCCACCTCGCCATCCGGAGTCTCCGAACCGGCACAAGGATCGAATCCTTCCGGAAGTTTAAAAGTTTCCTGCTGATCGTATCCCAAAGTCGGGTCATCAAATACTTTCTTCATATATTTTGCCCAAATAGGTAAAGCAGCGGCAGCTCCCTGTCCGTATGTCATCGATCCGAAGTGGATATCACGTTCGTCACCTCCAACCCAACAGCCGGACACCAACGAAGGGGTAAAGCCCATAAACCAACTATCCGAGTTCTCATTTGTCGTCCCCGTCTTTCCGCCCATATCCGCAGTAATTCCATAACGTCGGACACGTCCGCCCGTTCCTTCATTTATAACGGCACGCAACATGACCAGCATTTTATATACACTTGAAGTGCTGATCACCTCATCCATTTGTGGCGCAAACGTAGAAATCACATTACCTTCACTGTCCTCGATCCGAGTCACAAACAAAGGAGCCACCCGAATCCCCCTATTAGCAAAAGCAGTATATGCACTCACCATCTCTCCGACAGAAATCTCACAAGGTCCCAGACAAAGTGAAACAACCGGGTCGATGGCCTTGTTGCGCACTCCGAAACTATGGATCAGCCGCACCAATTCATACGGATTCAGTTTGCTCATCAGATAAGCCGAAATCCAGTTATCCGAATTAGCCAGTCCCCATTTTAGAGTAACCATCTCACCATAACGCTTCTTATTGGAATTACGTGGCGACCATGGTTCCCCAGTTTCTGTAATCAACGTTTGCTCTACGTGGCGCACCTGGTCGCAAGGAGAAAAATTATTCTCCATAGCCAGTGTATACAAGTACGGTTTGATAGTAGACCCTACCTGACGGCGTCCTACCATCGCCATGTCATATTGGAAATATGTATAATTAGGTCCGCCAACATAAGCTTTCACATGCCCGTTCATAGGATCCATCGACATAAAGCCGGTACGAAGGAATGACTTATAATAGCGGATTGAATCCATCGGAGTCATAATCGTGTCCTTGCTTCCCATCCACGAAAAGACTGTCATTTCCTGCGGTGTATCGAATGCTTTCCGAATCTCCTGTTCAGAATTCCCCGCCTCTTTCATCAGCCGGTAACGCTCAGTCTGTTTCATAGCCTTCGTCAACAGTTCTTCCACCCGTTTCGCAGGCAGCACTCTTGCGTATGGCGCATTCTTACTTCCTACTTTTTCTTTGAAAAACAAAGGTTGCAAATAACTCAAATGTTCTTCTACCGCCTCCTCCGCATATTGTTGCATCCGCGAGTTGAGAGTCGTATAAATCTTCAGTCCGTCCGTGTAGACATTATAATTCGAACCATCCTTCTTTTTATTCTTCGCACACCAGCCATACAGAGGATTCGTTTCCCAAGAAAGGGAGTCTTCATAGAATTTCTGCATTTGCCAACCACGATAATTACTCTTCACCGGCTTGGTTGCTGTCATCACACCACGCAGGTATTCACGGAAATAAGTAGCCAAACCTTCCTTGTGGTCAACACGGTTATACGACAATTTCAAAGGAAGCGCTTGCAGAGAATCACATTCGGATTCAGTAATATATCCCGCTTTACGCATCTGTCCAAGCACCACATTACGACGGCCGCGAGAACGCTCATTAAAACGAACAGGATTATAGAGTGACGGATTTTTACACATACCAACCAAGGTAGCCGCTTCCTCTATTTTCAAGTCCTTCGGTTCACGGTTAAAATAAGTATGCGCAGCCGTCTTAATACCGACAGCATTATTCAGGAAATCAAACTTATTGAGGTACATACTCAGAATTTCCTCTTTGGTGTAATAACGCTCGAGTTTTACGGCAATCACCCACTCAATCGGTTTCTGGAAAAGACGCTGGAGAGTATTTCTCGCCACATTCTCCGTAAACAACTGCTTGGCAAGCTGCTGTGATAAAGTACTTCCCCCACCCGCATTTTTCTGGAATAACAAACCACGTTTCACAAATGCACGGAACAACGCCTTAGCGTCAATCCCCGAGTGTTCGGCAAAACGAACATCTTCTGTCGCAATCAACGCATTAATAATGTTGGGTGACAAGTCCTTGTAGGCTGTATACACACGATTTTCCTTACTATAAGACCAAGTACCGAGCACTTTCTCATCCTCAGAAAAGATCTCCGTCGCAAATTTATAACTTGGATTCTCCAGTTCCTCCACTGGAGGCATATAGCCGATCCAACCTTTCGAAATAGAAACAAAAATAATGACGGCAGCCACTACTGCGATTGCCAATAAAATCCAAAGAGCTTTTATTATTTTTCGAATCATGTTTTTTCTTGCTTATAAAAAATGCACTTAATTAAGTTACAAAGGTAGATAAAATCCAGTAGCCGACCAAACAAAAACAGGCGGGATTTTTATTCCCGCCTGTCATTCACCCTAACTCTATCTATTCAGAGTTACCAATTATGAATGAGTCGTATAGTAACTCACCATTTATCAATAGTCTGTAATTTCCATTCTCCTATCGTACAGCGTTCACTATCAAAGTTGATCGCCACTTTCACTACCGGAAGCCCACACAAAGCGAAGCGTTCAGGATAATTCTTCAGATTGATCTGTTCCATAGCTTCACCGGCAGTCTTGTCAAGCTTCAATTCCATCACATAGAGCGTTGTTTTCGTACGAAGCACCACATCCACTCGACCACGGGGGGTACGGACTTCAACATCCACAAAAGAACCCAATAAGCTGAAAATAATGTAGAACATCTGCTGATAGTGACCTTCATACCTCGTATTGTCACAATAAGGAATGGTAAACAAGAAAGTCTGCAGCCGACGCAACGCAGAATCCATATCATCATTACGGATATCACGGGAAAGATAAGCTACCATGGTATTCGTTTTTTCAGTAGGTGTAGACACATAATAAGGCAACAGACTCCTCATCAAGCCGACCCTAACTTCTTTATTAGGAATATCCAATGTGTACAGTCCCAACTCGCTATCGTAACCCTTGATGGTGATATAACCGCTCTGATATAACAGCGGAGTAATACTGGACATTGTCTCCGTCGGTGCATCAAAATCCTCCACAGCTGCTGTTTTTCCTCCGACTTCAGAAGGTTCAACACCGAACTTTTCCAACATCTTTATCAAGTATGTAGGAGTACCGCTACCGAACCAGTAAGAACCAAATTTACCATCCGCAAAAGCATTCAACAGACTGAACGGATTATAGATGTCGGGAGACGGATAAGTGAAATGATAACCGTCATAATTCCCCTTCAACTTCAGCAAGACCTCTTCAGGGGAAATATTCAATTTCGCAGCCAATCTCTCCATATCCTCTTTCATTTGCGTTAGCATCTCATCCTCCGTTATTCCGCAAATTGCAGCGTATGGCTCATCCATGCTGATATTCTTGATATTATTCAATTCACTAAAGATACTCAACTGAGAGAACTTGGTGATACCAGTCAGAAACACATACTTCAGATAAGGATCACAAGCTTTCAAAGGACTATAGAAGTTACGCATGATATTACGTAATACGCCTAGATTTTCCTTTTCGTGTACCACATCAAGCAAAGGAGCATCATATTCATCTATAAGAACTACAACCTTTTTCCCTGTCTTTTCATAAGCACACTTGATAAGACGGGTTAATCGTAGATTAGCATCACCGGCAGTTGTATCGAGACCGAAGGTCCGCTCATAGTCTGAAAGCATAAAGTCAAGCAAACGCTCCAAACGCTCCTTATCCACATGCTTCGCCATACTCATATCAAAATGAAGGACCGGATATTCTATCCACTCTTTCTCCAACCTCTCCATAGCCAACCCTTGAAACAGATCCTTACGACCAGAGAAATAACTATGCAAAGTAGAAGTAAGAAAGATTTACCAAAACGGCGAGGACGACTCAGAAACACATATTTCGCAAAATGAGTCATGCGATAAACGTATTCCGTCTTATCGATATAAAGGTAATTCTTCTCACGAATTTCAGAAAAAGTCTGTATCCCTATGGGGTATAATCTTTGCAAAGCTTCCATATCAATCATATTTTTCACAAAGCTACAAAAAATATCCGTTCAAAAAGAAAGCAGGCAGAAAACTTTTTCCCGCCTGCTCCTTTTACTTTATATGAACAGCTCCACAGGTACAAAAGGTACAGTAAATACACCACACATTTTTCCACACACGTACACACGTACCTAACTAATGAGCGCAAGTGTGCGTGTGTATAGAGAGCCCCGAAAAAAGTGTACCTGCTGTACCCGCCATAACCACCGCACCTGATAAACTCATCATACCCGCCACACCCATCGTCAAACAAACACAGTGCCATATAAGTCCTACAAATCATATTAGCTTCATGCTAATATGAGGGTATAAGTCAGGAACATACCACTGTACTCTTCCCGACCTTTTGTCAACGTCAAACCTTGACGTATAGTTCTGTTATCCGTACTCTTTCCCCATACCTGATATTAAATTCGATTTATATAGGGAGCTTTGCGACTTATTCATATTGCCAAATGTCATCCATAGTAATTGGCACATAGGCTCCATCTTTCATTTCTATAATGACAGAGGGCTCATGCACAATAAGAGTATGCCACATTCCGGCAGGTACTTGTACGCCATAAATACCACTTGCAGGATTCAATTCATGCCGAGCACATTCAACACCTTTTTCATCATAAAAAAGTTCCGTTATATGACCTCTAAGCAGAATGACAGTCTCAATTGTTTTAGTATGACGATGAATAGGAACATGCGTTCCCGGTAACAAGGCATTGAGCATACGCTGCGAAGTGTCACCTTCACCATTACGCAAATCAAGATTAATACGCCTCCGCTCATTTGTTCCCGCCTGAGCTAACAGTTCATCAAGCAGTTTATCATTTATTTCCATAATTATTTATCATTAACTTTTGCACGTAGATATTCTTCGTGTAGGTGATAATATTTTCTCTTGAACAAGACATAGACGATACAAAGTAATACCAACACTACAACTAAATACAAATACTTATTCATTGGCAAATAAATAGCCCCCAAAGAGATTATTAATTGCATAACCATATAGACGGTCGACACTACCACATGCTTAATATGCAATTCATTGGCCATCAATTGATAAACATGTTTACGATGAGGTTTGCCTATATTTTCATGCAATAATATCCGATGGAGAATAGTGAGTACACTATCAACGCCATATACCATTAGCAGCAGAATAGCCCAATAGTTTCCGCTTTTTAATATATAAGAACCTAAAAAGTAAAGCAAAATAAACGCAATGGATACACTGCCCACATCACCTGCAAAACATTTTGCCTTAGTGCGGAAGTTAAAGAAGCAGAATATCAACACGCTAAGCAAAGCCACAATAATGAAATTCCGGTCGACAAACTCCTCCCGCGAATTGAGAATAAGCAACGGAACAAGCACAGCCAACGAGTAACCGCCGGTAATACCATTTATTCCATCCATAAAGTTATACGCATTGATAATGCCGGTGCATACTATGAGCGCAATGATAACCACCCACCAATACTCGGGCAGCAAAATACCCCACTGGTAGAACATGAGTGTCATGGCGACAAAGTGCACAATCAAGCGAAATTTATTGGATACCGAATGAATATCATCCGCAAAACTGATACCACCCAACATAGTGAGTCCTAACAGGAACCAAGGACATGTAAAACCATAGAAGGCAGCATAAAGCCAGGCTCCAAACAAGAAAATAATACCTCCGCCACGCAACACAATAGTACTGTGCGATGAACGCAAGTTGGGTTTGTCTATAATGTTAAACTTGTCGGCAATCTTAAAATAGACCCATTCAAGAACAAGCAATAATACTGCTATTAACAGATATACAACCATACTTATTTTGTATTTGTAAATGATTTAATGGTTTGTGTAAGTCCTTCTTCGGCACGTATGGGCATTTTATCTATACCCAGTGCCTTTTTTATTTTAGCATTGCTAACCACATAGTCTTCAGTTAGCTTTGTCAAACGCTCCGAGTTTAGTGGCAGGTGCAACCCATCTCCCACCTTCGCCATACCATTCATCAGCCCTTTGGGCAGATACCAAATACGTGCTTTCTTACCCAAAGCCTTGCAGATAACTGTAATAAGTCCGTTGGTCGATAACGCTTCATCGTCACACATATTATAAATGCCAGATTCCACTTCCTTAACAAGCAGCCCTTTTATGACAAAACAAAGGTTGTCAATAGAGGTAAAGCAGCGGTGATTTTCAAAAGCCCCCAAAGGCCAGGGTACTCCTTTTTTCACCACTCCATAGAGCAGATTGAGATTCCCCTTGTTTCCGGGACCATGTATCATACAGGGACGCAGGATATACACTTGCTTATCTGCGGCCGGATGAGATAGGATATATTCTTCAGCTTTGATCTTCGATTCACCATAAGGTCCTACTGGATTGGGAACAACATCTTCAGTCAGAATATCACCAGGGACAAAGTCAGCAGCCGCTTTCACCGATGAAAAGAAAATGAACTTCCCGGCCGATGATTTAAGAAACCAGTCATACATCTTTTGAGTGAGCCCCGTATTTACCTTAAAATACACTTCCGGCCCAAAAGTTTTCTTCAAATCATGTGCCTTGCCGGCAAGATGGATAACGGCATCTACTTGTGGAATCTTATTTTCGTCAAGATCATCCCAGGAAAAGGTCTTGACCACACCCTCCTTTTCAGGCGCTACGATATCAAGGCCGTAAATTTCATTACTTTGCCCCAAAGCTTTTACCAAATTCCCCCCTACAAAGCCGTGAATTCCGGTTATAAGTATCTTCATAATATTTTATTTACCAAATCAACGTATTGTTTTGTTACCTTTTCTTTTGTGTAATAGCGCTGTATCACATCATATCCGTTACGCCCCATTTTCTGAAGCTCTTCACGCGACACCGATGCCAGCCATTGTGCCATTTCATCTACCTTCTTATCAAAGTCCTTCTCAGTAATAAGCTTTGCACAATTATAATCCTTAGTGAAGTTTACGATAGGTGTTTTGTCTCCAGAACATATAAGCAACGGTCTTTCACAAGCCATAATGGTATACACTTTAGACGGAAATCCCATCATTTCCATTTCGGGTGCCATAAAGATGAACTGCACGTCACTGTATGCCAATATACTCGGCATCAGATGGCGAGGTTGATAATCGAGTACATGCAACTTGTCCAGTCCCTTCTCTGCTTTCTGTTGTTCCAAGTATGATCGTTGTACCCCCATACCTATCACAAAGTACTCAACATTCAAATCCTTTGTTTTGTCGACCAATGCCACCAGCGGACGCCAGTCTTGCGCATGTCCTATATTCCCGGCATAAAGCAATTTCAAAGAATCGGTTTTAGGAAAGATATTCTCGTCAAGAGGTTCTACATTAGTCGGGTTATAGAGGTCAGTATCTACGAAGTTGGGAATGATGTGTAGCTTATTCGGATCTTCAAAACGACTCACAATCGTATTATAGAAAACATCGTCAATGGTAGTGATTGCAGCAGACTTGTTGTAAATGCAACGTTCGACTTTCTTTAAACAAGCGATTATCGGTCCTGTTTTCTTCTTTAGGATATCGGGATAAATTTCCTGTACATTATATATAACTTTGCAGCCTTTTAATTTACCGAGGATGAGATTAAGCATTCCTATGCTGAGAGGTGGCGAGGGCGACACTATTACACTAACATTGCGTATGCACAAACCAAGGAGAAACGAAATGATGTGCCAATAAACAAAACCAAGAATACGCAATGCAGTGCTCTTGAACTTCTTTTGTGGCACATGCATTACCTTTATACCATGAAAATCACTTTCCTTATAAATTCCGGGGATTTTCCACTTTAGCGGTTGCTTTGCCAGTTGTTCCTCTACTACATTAAAGTGCGGTGTTGTAGAAAGCACTACTACCTCATAACCTTCTTTTTGAAATCTAAGTGCGATATCGTTATAAAGATATGCAGTGGAAACACCATCTGGGCTGAAGATAAGACTGTGAATTAAGACTTTCTTGCTCATTTATCAACGTTTATATTAAATCGTTCCTTAAAATATGTCCGCATCTCTTGCGGTGTAGGGTTCTTTCCTATATAATATTCCATCTCCTCAATCTTGGCATCTATAAGATACCTGTACCAATATGCCTGCAATGTAGCCCAAATAAAACCGGGCTTGCCATCAAGAAAACCACCAAAGCAGATGTAGCGAACGAAGAAATACATGAATGCACGCAAGAATTTGGGCAGTTTATAATACTTCCCTTTCTCCCTGTTACGGCTCTCCAATCCATTCCCTCCCAATACAATGTCGTTCCAATAACCTTCATAAGCAGCCACAATCTCACGGTTGGCATAGTTGTTGTGCTTTTGAGTCCATTCAGTGAGTCCATTCAAATTTTCATCAATAAATCGATGCTTCATATCTACTGTATCACCTTCGGTAACATAAATTTGTTCATCCATCCAACGCTGTTCCATCATTGCCTTTCCTGTACGCCATAAACGCATCAAACGGATTGTACGTAGTTTCCCATGCTTTAATTCACGCCCAAATAGCACTACATTGCGCGGTAACATGCAACCTGCAACATTAGCAGGCAGCAAAGGTAACTTCTTCTCTACCTCTTCTATAAGTTCATCAGTAAGGTATTCGTCAGCGTCCAAACGCATGGTCCATTCCGTTTTAACAGGACAATTTTCCATTGCCCAAATAAATTGCTGTGCCTGATTCACATACTTGTTTTGTAACACTACCGCACCATGCTCACGCGCAATGTCACAAGTTTTATCAGTTGAGTAACTATCTACTACATATACCTGTTTTGCTATACGTTTAACATTATCAATACTTCGTGCAATGTGTCTTTCCTCATTATATGTGAGGATTATTACAGAAAGGTCTAACATTTTTATTTGAAGTTATTTTAACTTAATGTCTACTTTATCAAATCAAAAAAAACACCCCAGTCACTTTCTCGTTCTTGTGGCAAAGGTTTATATCGTTTATGATTTATACTAAACGCTACTATATTCTTTGCCCAAGCTTCATAATCATACACATCAGTATAAACTACTCCATCATAACCATTCAACACTTCATAAGCATAATCTACATCAGCCGCCAAAACCGGAAGTCCAAAGGCTGCCGCTTCAAGTAATGGCAAACCGACTGTCTCAATCGAACTCGGAAAAACTAAAGCTGCAGCAGATTTATAGTAACTCAATAAATTATCATGCTTTATAATACCTTCAAATACGAAATTTTTGTCTACACCATTCTTAACTACTTCATTGTACATTATAGGAGCTTTTTCTGCAGAACTTGTTACATGAATTTTTATATCCTCCGCCAATGCCGGATTTTGTTTACTTAATATTCCCATGGCTTTTGCCAAAGTGCAACCATTACGATATTTAGAATCATCACCAACAAATATGAAATGTTTCTTATTATCTTCCCAATTATAGGTTTTACACTGTGTAACATCCACCTTCTCAACATCCGGAAAACATACACGAACATTTTCCGTAGGAACATTAAAGTATGATACAAAGCGTTTCTTCACAATAGGTGTTTGTACAACAAACTGTGTATTTTTAACCCATGTACGCTTTACTATGCGAGGAAAAATATGCTTATAATTAAACAGCATTCTTTCTGTACATTTGAGAGGATTGTAAGCTCCCGGATATAACGGCAACGACTGATGAAAATAAACAATCTGCTTACCTCCCCCGATCTTCTTATATCCATTATTCTGAAGTGAAACCACAACATCGGGCTTTACTCCCAATTTTACAATTTCATTTTGTAGCAATTTACCTTCAAACAAAATCCGTTTTAACTTGGATTGTAGAGGAAAAGATATATATGTTACTCCCTCTATCGCCACTTTCGGCAGCACAGGATTAATAAATATCCAATACTTATTTTGTCCTATATACTTTGGCAGATGCGATAAGAACTGCTTATATATTGTTATACCTCCCCCAGCTTGTAAGGTTGTGGCAATTACGAAAATATTCATAAATATTATCCTCTCCAGTGCATTTTAACATATCTATTATGTATCATATCATTACCACCATGCAGTATAAGTTTTGCGTCATTGGCATCAGCAAACTGCAACAGGTTACGAGTCCGCAAACCATCCGCATACAGTTGGTCAAAATAATTACCTGGTATACTAGAATACATAGTGTTGTAACCATAACGTTTACACTCATCAAGTACTAATTGTGAAAAATAACCTATTGGGAAACATATCTCATCCACTGTTTTACCCAGCAATTCCGTGAGCTCCTTTTTCGATTCACAAAGTTCGCGTACCAACTCCTCTTTAGTGAATTTAGTTAAATCACTGTGGCTCCAAGCATGACACTGAAATATAAAACCTGCTTTTTGAAGTTCAAGAATTTCGTCTTTATTAAGATACCCCGGTTTTCCTATTAAGCTTATTGCAAGAAATACTGTTGGACACAAACCATTATCTATAAAAAACTGTCTGGTATCATAAATGCCACGGAATCCATCGTCAAAGCATATCATCACCTCTTTATCAGGATTCTGTATTTTCGCTTTTATGATAAATCCCTCATCATGTATCACCTTAATATGTTGTGCAAACGTACTAAGCGAAGTACCCATATCTGTATATTTTTTATCGCCGTACACATCGTGATAATACACTATTTTACTCTTCTTATTATGGTGCAATATGCTCGAAAAGCATAACAGAGTTTTTTTTATTATTTTTCTCATCGTGTAGTTTTGTTTATAAAATCTTCCAAACATTTACGGTAGAGCGAATAATTCCAGTGATTGTGCATAAAGTTATACGCATTATCAGAATACTTCTTGTATGTATCTATATTTGATATTTGCCTCATGGCATCCACAAGTGACTGCTCACTATATGCATCAAAAACAAAGCCTGTATCGTTACCATCTACAAGATCGTAATGTGCTCCCACCTCGTTACTCACTAACACTGGCATACCCGCTGCCATAGCCTCGTTAACAACCAATCCCCAAGGTTCGTAAGTAGAAGGTAATATCAACACATGATTTTGACGATAAACATTCAATAGATCGTCACCATACTTTGGTCCATCGAAAAAAACAGATCCATATGACTCATATTTCTTTTTAAGTACCTCACCAAAAGCCCCTTTTCCCACGATATGCAGTTCACTATTTTCATATTTTTGGTGATAAGCCAGAAATGAACGAATCATAAAGTCTATATTCTTACACTCTATCAATCGCCCCACATATACAAAACACATTATATCTGTTGGCTTCTGTTTGTACTTCTTATTATCAAAATGTACATTATCCACCACCATCGGCATTAACAGAATTCTCTCCTGGGCCATACCAAACTTACGAAACAGGTCTTTATGTGTATAATTACCACCAGCAAGACCATAGGTATGTTTGTTTCCAAACACTATGCTTAAATATATGCGCTTTCCCCATCGTTTAAACAGTCCTACCGGTTCCCGATACTGAGTATCAGAGTCTATTCCAATGGATTTACTATACCACAAATTCAAAACAAACAACATCAAAAACGACAAGCCAGTGTATCCGTTAAATATAATAGTATCATACTTCTTAAGTATACGCCTCATATAACACCATTGTTGCCATTTCGATAGGTCTGCAAACACATCCTTTTTACCCTCACCCCCCGTGTTTTTTGCCTCGCTATCGCCCAATAAATAACAGTAATCTATTCCCATTGGCACATAGACTTTAAGATTTCGGTCTACTGTATAACTGGCTGGTTCAGCAAGAAAAGCAAAAACCTTCATCAGCCTTTATATTTTTTTAAAGTTTTACGCATATGTGAAGCAGCAATCTTAAACAGCACATACCAATTCCCCCACTTGGTTTTAGATGCCATAAAGCGATAGAGATTTTCTACTTGGGGACGGAAATTTTGCATCTTATAATCATAGCCACCGCGACCAAAATCAACAACAGAGCTACCTATTTGAGATTTTTCAACAATATACCTCACATTATTCCACAAATTGAATTGTCCTGATTTATACAATATCACCCATCTCATACTATAAGTTCTCTGCTCATTCACAAATACAAAACCTAAAGATATCGGCTCACCATTGTCATATAGGACAGGTAATTCTACCAACCCATTCTCATAAAGTTTACGCATAAATAACCTCATTGTATCGTTTAAATACGATGACGAACGTAAACCAGAATCAATCATCAATTGTATAATTCGATTTATCACATGTTCCGGATAAGGTTCATTGGCAATATTAAAGATTTTCATATTACATTGAACCGATTTCTTGTCAAGCGTAACCAAACGTTTTCGTTCTTTGGCATTTAAGTGTCGAAACTCACTAAAAATGCTCTCAGACTTAGGACAGTTTAACCATGAGTGTTCTGTTTGCGAAAAAACGAAAGCATTACCTTGAAACACTTTCCAATACGCCAAAATAGGAGAATTGGAAACTACATTATCAAGTAACAGAAACCTTATCAACTTATCTTCCTCTACAAATTTCCAGACATCGTTCATTAAATTATATATAGCTACAACTTCTTTTGATATAATAATATTACAAAAGTCGGTATGTCTATCATTAATAAACTTTAGGAATCCCTTTCCATTTATGTAAAAAGGGAATATAGCCTGTAATTCTTTATCATTAGTACGGTATATTATAATATAAAGTTTATCATTTGGGGTTGCAAACGTCTCCCAAGCAATCCAATTATACTTAAATGTTTGGAAAAATGTTACATCATTAGCATTATGAAATAATGAATTCCATTCAATCTCTAAAGTCTTGAACTTATCAATAGTATCTATTATTTCTATCATATTTACTCTTGTGTTATTTTATATTTATTATCCACGATTACATTAGCCAAAGCTATTAATATCCACACATGCAAAAAAGAAAAATCACCTGCAGCCATAATATATCCCTCCGCAAAAAGATGGATACTTCGCCATACCAATAAAGTTATCACTAACAGCAATTGTAATGGATACCTTTTTGCATTGAACATATACTTTATTATTGGTTTTAGTGCTAATATGGCAAAGAATAATGTTCCTAATAGTCCAACAGATGACAACATAAACAACCAACTGGTACCAGGTTCAATACCACCATTGGCACGCACACTATCAGACGACTTCTTAAGGTCGACACTAGAAAATCCTATTCCCAAAACTGGGTTCGATTCAAACTCTGCTTTTCTAGCATTCCACATATCATCCCTACTCGAAAACTGCCCTCCCATTGCATTACGCGCCTCTGTTTTTTCACGCACTTTTTCAGTATAAGGATACCACACGGGAGATGAGATAACCACAAGAAATAAAGCCACAATTAAATATTTCATGAATTTACCCACATTGCCCAAATAAAACCATAAATAAAAGAATAGTGCTACAAACGTAGCTCCCAATGCAGCACGAGATGCACCTAAAAAACAAACAAGAACAGATGCAACAGATGCACCCAAGAAGCCCCATTTTTTCCGGAAAGTTGTATCAGGGTTATTTGTCTCATCAAGAAATAACTTAAAGCAAAGTAAAGATGATATACCACCAATACTACTCATTGTCATACTATGATTAGTAAATCCATTAAATCCGGACCATCCATGAAATAATGGAATATGCACCAAGTATCCACCAAACGAAATTAATGTACCGACTATAATGACCTTGTTTATTAAACCATACAAATTCCATTTAAATTTATTCAATGAATTTCCTTCATTTAATGGTCCAATTGCCAAAATCATCAAACAAAAAGAAATCAACCTATATTCAGCCTGAAATATGGATGGAATATCATTGGCAAGAATAGACAAAACACATGCTATTATAAATAATACCATTGTAACATTAATCCTTACACCATTGATAATACCTATTAAACCAATAAAAGCAAACCATCCGTAATAAGCAGCCTGAGGTATAGGAAGCCCAATACATAGTGAATTTGAGAATGCAATGATTACAGATAAAATTAAAATAATATTGCTATTCATTTTTGTGTTAAGTAATTCATAAATGGCTGTATAAGCTTATTTATATCTATAGGATATTTAAGTATTTGCCTTTCTCTGGTTTTAATGTAGCGACCTATATTTCGAGCAAGTGCCTTATAGTCGTGTGGTTCAATTACCCAATTATCAAAATCTTCTTCTCGTATATATTCAGTGATACCAGAACCTTTGGCCGTCATAAAAGGTACTCCACAAGCATAAGCCTCAGTATATACACATCCAAATGCGTCCCAATAAGATGGAAGAACAAACAAATCTAAAGTATTATAGAAAGCATTTAGCTGGCGATGATCAACTTCATTTTTAAATTCAAAATAATTATTCAATTCTTGTCTTTGCACATACTCCTCACACTCTGTTCTAGTTACCCCCGTACCAATAAATGTAACTTTTATGTCTTCAAATCCTTCCTTAAGCAATATTTCTACAGCCTTTATTAATGTTATCTGGTCTTTAATTGGCCAGAAATTTGCCACACATCCAATATGAAAACCGGAATGTGATCCATTTGTTGAATAAAATTTAGTTTTATCTACCCCATTGTATAAGACATAAGTATCTTTAAGTTTTATACCATCATACTCAGCAAGATAGCGTAATATCTCCTTACTTACTCCCACATGTAAATCAATTCTGTTACACAACTTCACGCCATAACTTATACAACGCCTCTTATGCCATTGCCTATCAGCAAAACGTCCATCGGTAATGCTAAGTACGTCATATCCATGATGTTGCAGAATCGTTTTTGTCCGGGGATTCTTAGATTTTACATAATCAGCATACTTTGCTAAACTTGTTACATGAGAATGCACTACAGCTATGTCTTCATATTTAATATTGATACGTTTCAAAGCTTTGCTAAAAGAATGTAGACTGAAATAATCCCCCGCCCCCGGCCACGCATTTGTCGGCAAGTCATACTGCACAAAACGATGTACATTAATACCATCGTATTCATACTCCCCCACTTTGTGCATCCAGGAGTCAGGCATCATCACAATTACCCGATAACGACCGTCACACATTATTGCCTTTACTTGATCATACACGTAAGGACCACGAAATGACTGCGCTGAAGGGAAAAACGGCGTAATAACTAAATATATAGGTTTATAATCAATTCGCATTATCATTTCTTTTATCCGCCACTAATAAATTCGTACAATAGTTGCACATTTTATTAAAGCTATAAGCCAATAAAGCACTTACAATTATCAATGCCAAACCTTGAAAGACACTATCCTTTACAATATATTTTACCAACCAAATATGAATCAGATAGAGTTCCAAACTTATAGTCCCAAACATCACTATAACCTGTGAATTTACCATATTCCTCATTAAATAGAGTAATGTCATGAAAGATATTCCTAAAGGCAATTTTATTCCCAATTCACATAACAGAAACCAATGAGTATTCGATAAATCCCTCATAAAAGAGAGTTGTTTAAGCGCAAGACAACCTATACCTAGTAAGAGCAAAAAACTATTATAAAAGCACACTTTTCTAAAAGGCACGCAATCTATCACTCTCTTCCTCTCCGATACTATAACTCCCACCAAGAAACTAAAAGCTTGTTCAGCACATAGTGATGAAAGACACGAAAATGAATAGATCGCAAAAAGTAAAAGCAATAATAACTTGTACTTACCGTTAAGTAACTTATTACTAATATAAAAAGCTATATAACACCTTACCAAATAATCAATATACCAAAAAGAAGAATGTGAACAATTGACGATAGAAAAATATGCACTTCCATCTAATATAGAACCATCTATCATCAACCATATCATCCTAAATAGCACATATGGAAAAATAACACGCAGCACTTTTTTCTTCCAAAACGATTTTAGCCCATTTTTCTTCCATGATTCATTAAGTCCATAACCGGATAAAAAAAGAAACATTGCTACTCCTATGCCACCGAAGGGAGTGAACCCTACAAAATTCCAACACCCTGCAATGTGGCAAAGCATTATTATCAGTATAGCGTAACCCCTATATACTGAAGTATTAGACAATGACAATACGTCTTTACATAATATCAAGTTATCACAAATAAAATATGACGGTAATGAAGTTTTCTTATTATCAACATAAGAACATAGTCTCAACACTACAAACAATACAAAAAACAGTAAAAATGAATTCAGCACTTTTATATACTTTTTACAAAAGTAATTTTATTAACAATGTGTATTATCTAACCAAATTTTCTATTACCTTCTCCCAATCTTTAATAAGCACCCGCCAATCAAATGATTCAGCCAATTTTATAGCTTCGTCCGCAAGAGTATTGAGTTTCCAAGGACTTTGCTGAAGATCTTTGAGTATCACCTCTATATCATCTATTTTATCAACCACATAACCATTTTTCCCTGTGGTAATCCATTCCGAGGCCCCATAATCTGAATAAACAATGGACGGTACCCCCATAGCTGCCGTTTCAAGTGTTACTTTTGGAAAGCCTTCAGAACGAGAAGGAAAAATGTGCAAATCAATACCTTTGAGAAACTCCGATATTTGAGTATGGTCCATTAAACCATGATAGACACAGTTCCTCAGTCCTTTGGATCCAATTTCCTCAACTACATCATAACCAATACCACCACCAACTATATGAAAAGTGAGCTCCGGAAACTTCTCTGCTATTGCATAGAAATCATCAATACCCTTATAGCGAATATTATTACCTATAAACGCTATATTATGTAACTTATCTCTAGGTCTACTTTGAGGTTGAAATAGCTCTGTGTCAATACCTAAATACAGCACTCCGTCAGAATTAATCCCCAGCAATTCCTTATTCTTCTCAGACATGTATTTAGTAATAGCATAGGTCTTCGTTGTAAAGCTATAGACGTTTACAATAGCTTCCTTAGAGCCATAAGATACAATAGATTTATCTAGATTTGTACCTGATATGACCCCCTCAACAGTGGTGAACGACTTCTTACCAAACCACTTCAGACACCTACTACAGAACTCCCATATTTCACCTTTTGGCAAATATGCCACGTCACACCACATAATACCTCTCAAATATGTAAGATAACGAAAATAACATTGAGGACGCAAACACTTAAACAACTTTATGCCAACCAAATCACTATCCACACTCAAATTACCATTTGGAAAAAGCATTGCCGCACACTCAATCTTCCCCTTATTAAGATATTTCGCCAAAGCACGACAATTCAAATTTTGCGCATTAGTGTAATTAACGTATCCTCCAAGGAACACTTTTATCTTTTTAGTCTTCATTTCCTGTGAGTATTTTTAATACCTGCTGTCTGTTAAACGAAGCGTATGCACTATCATACCACTCCTTTACAACCTTACAATCTTCTTCATAGACCTGCTTGTCCGCTATCCGTGTTCCCACCTCTAATAAACTCATACTTTCATAAAGAGGATAGCGATATTGTTCATAAAAGATTGTTGTACCATGAGACAACATCTCATCAACCAAGAAAAAAGTAGGAACACCAAAATTTGCATATTCGAAACTAGTAGTAGAACTCCATGTAATGTGGAATAAAGCTAAAGGAACCAACTCTATTAATGTTTTTGTGGTAAACTCTACAAACGGATATTTTGTAGTGACATCACTCAAATCTACCTCATTATTAAAACGAGGATGGTGCTTCAACAACACCTTATAACCCCATTTATCCAATTGCTCCAAGCACTCATACAACATCTTAGGCGAATGCTTATACCACATTTCACCATCTGATGTTATTTGTAAAGATATTATAACACACTCTCGTTTTTGATATACAATATCAATCACAGAATTTCGTATTGGATAACCAACCACTTTTATCCTCTTATATAATTCATCTTTGAACAAAGCCCCATCAAAAGCGCGTCGATAAAGCGTTCCCCATAACATGACACGTCTATTGGACTTTATATATGAAGGTACCAAATAGTCTTTTTCTACGAAATATCCCGGATGTCCATTAAATATGATTCCATGTTGGTAATCGTACACTATTCCGTTTGGATTTAACTCAGCTAAAACATCAATCATAGAGTTTGAGATTGTAATATACCTCTTTGCTCTAAACTTATGAAAGGTAATTGCATCCCAAAAATGAGCTATATTCGCATCTATCTCTACAGGTGCTTTTCCTTTATGACCAACACGCATCAGCTTACGCATTATCGTCACAATCCAAAAGAAAGCATCTGCTTTCATACACTGAGGATCGCGAGGATTAGAAGTACCACTATCAGGTTCTTCCATTATAAGATATTTTACTCCATTCTCTTTGCAAATCTCAACTATCGAATCAAAATAAGGATTCGTACCTTTAGTTGAACGATTAAAATGTTGCGGATAATATAGAATTACATCTATATTTTTGCCAAACAAAATGTGCTTAATCAATTGAACAAAAGAATATAAGATATCGAAAAACATCATACATTATTTATTTTTCCAATAATCTCTAACGTGAATCATTAAAAATCTAAAGTTTTTGTCGAAACACATAAAGAATATGGTAAGGAGAAATAAAATTAAACATCCAATAATAAAACTATACATAAAAGCACCAATCATTGAAGTTGAATTAACCAAAGAACTAATTCCTCCTTCCACATACAAAACACCACATATTGTTATACAAAGGATAACAACATATTTTAAAAACACAGGTAGATATTCTTTAATTATGGACATTTGGAAACCATTTTTAAATAAATAATATGGTTGCCAACAAATTTTTATAAGCAGATCTGCTATTGTAAAAGCAAATAAGATACCAGGCAATCCAAAATACTTACCTAATATTAATGATAGAGACATGCTAATAAACACCTCTGCTATTGGAGCCCACACATCTTGAAACAATCCATAAGCATCTTTAAAATTTGTCACAGTAAGACGCGCTTGAAGTATGAAAATATGAATAGACATCAGTATGAGAACTAATTGAGGCATAATATATTCTTCACCTAACCATACAAGAATTAACTTTGGGACAGCAAAATAAAGCGTTATACTGCACAGTCCTGCAACAAAATATCTTAAACTCATAAGTTCAAAAAATACTTTAAGTAATTTTTCTTTATTACCCTCTGCTATTAAATTTCCTATACTAGCTCCCATACCAATAAATAGACCATCAAAAAAGGCTGTTATTTTAGACATCAACATATTATAATTGCCATATATTGCAACCATAGACAATGAAGAAAAAATACTTATAAAAATGTTTATTGACCCGTTAAATATTAAATGAGATAACTTAAATGCAAAAACTTGCTTTGTCCTTACCCACAAGTCTTTGTAGTCTTTAAATTTTGCTCTTCCCGATTTAATTGAAGTATTTAGCCATGGATAACGTTTCTTCACTGAAAAATGAAGAATGATCGAGTTTACTGTTCCCGCAACAATCTCCAAACATATCCACCAAATATAACAAAATGGCAGTAATGATGACATCATCTGTAACACCGTCTTAACAGCAGTAATAATGTTATAGCGATACATTATTACATAGTTGTTCTGCGATGCAGAAAGAATAATCTGCTTATAATTAACAAAATAACTAAGCAGAGCACCATATACCATTGAGAAGAACATGAAATACACCAACCATAATGGAATATTTATATCCTTAAACATTAACGGGAAAAAGCATGAAAATATAAAACTGACACTACCTATTAATATACCTATACGGGAATAAAGGAATCCATACACCGATATAATATCACTTATTTTCTCTCTCTCATCATTAAACAAAGGCTTATAAAGAGTAACACCAACAGCAGTGCCAATCCCTAGTTCTGTGATATTCATCAAATTGAGTATATCGCCTAACGTTGATGACAATCCCAAGAACTCTGTGCCAAGATTATCTAAAAAAACTTTACGAGAGAAGAAAGCCAAAACTGCCGTGATAACATAAAATATCACGTTCACTTTGGCATTTTTTATAGACTTCTGTATTCTGCTTGTCATTGATTAATATAACTAATTTTTAATTACTCACTATAGTTTGTTTAATTAATTATACCACTGTAAACCTATAACGCATCAAGTAATCTATACTTCTTATCTCTATACCAACAAATATTGTTTTTAATCAACTTCGTTAGAGTTCCTACATATATAGCATTTTCTTCTTCGAGCACTTTGGTAACCAATGATGCATTGCCAATAATAGATCCCAAAAGCATCACTATACCTTTCATTATTTTTGCATTAGCACCAATCCAAACATGATTACTAATAGAAATAGAACCTCCCTTATTTAATCGCTTACCATTCTGAAATATGGCATGAGTATCCCCTGTAATCAATTTAATATTCTTTACAAACATATAACCTTCACCTACTGTGATATCTTTTCCTTCTGTAACCCAAAATTCAGCCCCATTGATTGTAGTTTTGTTTCCTATCGTCACACTACTCCCATCATCCATTATCATGATATTCAAATTGCTAACACAACACAGAATATAAATTTCTGATTTACTGTAATTTACATTAATAATCGTATCCTCAATCGTTTGGATTGATTCTATATATATTTTATTGCTACTTCCTTTGATTCTTATCTTTACTCTCCGAAGATTCGCTCCATTTAGCCTAACATCATTATCTCCATTAATTCTGTAAATACAAGGATAAAGAGTACAAGCGATTCTTTAGAGGTTTAAGAATATTTTTCATTAATGCTATAAAACTCATTTGCATTCTTATTTATAAACTATAATATCCTCATTTCGAAAACTTCATAATAATTAAATAAGTCTTCCTATTTTAGTACTTGCTTATTTTCCAACAATATTTTAGCTAATTGGTAGTCAATATTATCATCAATATCTATCGAATCTATTTTATTCATACAATATGCAATAGTACGAGAACCAAAAAAATGCTTTCTCTCTAAATATTCCTTTGGTTTAGCAATAAAGATAGCTCCATTGGGAGAATAATCTTTGAAGTTTTGGCGTCGATAATTAGCGAAATCCGTATCAAAATATTTTAGACTTTCATCCTCATCAATAGGGTTCACAAGCACTCTTGCATATTCAGAGTCCTTCATAGATACAAGAAAATCAAACTCTTGATACCTTGATTCGAACTTTTTTATAGCCTCTTCAATATGCGCAGATGTACGAAGAGGAGATGTTGGCTGGAGAAGTACAAAATAATCAATAGTTTCAGTTAATCTATTTTTAAGTATGTCTTTCAAAACCATATATGTTGTGGCTTTATCATCAGAGAGCCTTTCACCTCTCATCATTGTCTCTGCGCCATATTGGCGAGAGATGTCTGCGTAGTGTTCTGAATCAGTAGAAACAATGACATGCTCAAATAATCCAGTACCTAATGCAGCTTCTATCGAATACGCCATAAGAGGCTTCCCACATAGCTCTATGATATTCTTATCTTTAAGTCCCTTAGAACCAGAACGTGCAGGAATTATTGCTATCCGTTTCATATATTTTTAAAACTTAATATCATAAAATTCTTTATACTGTTGTTTACTACTACGGAGGATATTCATAGTAGTTTGATAATACAACTCTGCTGAATTTTTCTTATAGTAAGGGGTATCTATTATTGGGGTATCTTTATGTTCAATAACATATTGAATAGCCCCATTTATAGCAGTTGCATTACAGCGAACATCCAAAATACTACTACTCTTAACACGTCCCGTTTGACGATCACCTATATTTATAGTATAACTGCCAAGAGAAGGAACTTCAATGATACCACTACTTGAATTTCCTATAAGAGCTATTGACTGTTGAACCGCATAGTGATAACTATCCGGATGGAGATTAGTATAAAAAAAGCAATTAATATGAGCATTACAAAACTCCTTAACCCGACAAGTTATCAGATCTGCATATGTGTCTGCATTTGAACCTATAAAAATGAATTTGTAAATCTTTATGTATGACTCTATAGCTTCAAGAATTTCTTCAACTTGCTCTAATGGTGATACGCTATTAAGAGTCTCTGGATGGAAAAGAACAACAAACGAATTATATAAACCATGTAGTTCTGCTAATACATTTTTCATATTGATATGCATGCAGTTTTCTGCTCCCAAAGCTCCTAAATAATAAACGTTCTCTGGCTTCTCACCCAATTGAATTACACGATTACGATATTCTTCTGTACTAGTAATATGCCATGTAGCCATCTTAGTTATAGAGTGACGAATAAACTCATCATAATTGGCAACTGTTAATTCTCCTCCATGAAGATGTAAAATAGGAATCCTATGCATTGCTGCAGCAATAGATACACTATATATCTCATAGCGATCACCTAAAATAATAAGAAGATCATATTTATGTTCAGAAAAAAATAGACTGAAATCATCAAGAGTTCGAGCCATGATATGACATGTATCATGAAGAGAACCCATCTTTTGTGGAATTACATTTCTATAATCAATACGAAAGCCATCTTGTTCTATAACATTAACTGCACTACCAAATTGAGATATCAAAAGAGCTCCTGTAGTAAGAACACAAAAATCCACTTCTGTATCAGCATTCAATTTTGCAATATAGTTACGTACAATTCCATAATCAGCCCGTGATCCAGTAGCAAAGGCAACTCTATATTTATTCATATATTATTTCAATTAATTTTACAAAATCAAAAGAATATTTACTATAACTCTATCAATTCATCCTCTTCAAAATCACGAACAGCAACAGTACCAAGAACATTATACCATTCCATGGGACTAACACCATTTCCAGGACGTTTACAAGTAAGATTTTGTTCTGTAAGAAGTTCGCCTTTTTTTATTGCAGTACGAGCAACGATCGACTTACGAGCTATATTTATATTACGTCTCTCCGATTCAGTAACTTTTTTTCCCCCTTCACCAGCAATAATTTCAATACGTCGAACATTTTGACATAGCTCCTTGAGTTCATTTGGTGTTGCAGACGCTTTATGATCAGGACCTGGAAGGTTCTTGTCAAGTGTAAAATGCTTTTCAATTAGCACAATATCTTTCATACAAGCTCCAATTGCCGCTACGTAACCAACAGAATGATCAGAGAAACCAATTGCTATACCTGGGAATTCTTTATGGAGTGTATCAATAGCACTAAGATTTACATCTTTATCCGGTGTAGGGTACTCTGTATTACAATGAAGGATGATTAGATTTTCAGGTTTCTCATATTTGCAAATGATATCTACTGCCTGATGAATTTCTTCTACTGTACACATACCAGTTGAAAGGATTATCTTCTTACCCGTAATCTTAAACTTAGCAATGCGCTCTAAAAAAGGAAGATTAGTCACTTCTCCAGAAGGAATTTTCCAAATAACTTGTCCCTTTTTCTCCAGAAAGTCAATAGAATCCATATCAAATGGAGTAGAGAAAGTATCAAGACCGAGACTAATAGCATAATCACGAAGCTTAATAAATTCATCATATGGAAGTTCAAGTTTACGTGTCATCTCAAGTTGGTTCTCTTCATTACCGGTTGTTACCTTTTGATAGTCGGCCTTAGGGGCATAACGGGAGATAAGTTCCGCTGCCTTAAATGTCTGGAATTTAACAGCATCCACACCACAAGCCTTAGCTTCATCAACCATTCTTTTTGCAAGTTCAAAATCACCACAATGATTACAACCGATTTCTGCAATTATATATATATGTTTCATCTTCCTATTCTCAATTGTATTTATGATTTGTTGATCGTATTTCTTTGGCTGGTACGCCTACAACTGTTGTATGAGGTTTCACATCTTTGACAACCACTGCCCCTGAACCTACTAGTGCCCAACTTCCAATAGTCAGTTGACCATTAATAACAGTCCCACTCCCTACAAAACTTCCCTCTTCGCAAATAACATCTCCATTAAGAGTTGCGTTCGTTGAAACATTTACATGATCCATTACATGGCAACCATGTTCAATAAGGGCACGAGTATTAATAACACAGTTATCACCTACCGAACTACCATGATTGAGAATAGCAAGTTTGCCAATAAAGCAACCTTCCCCAATAGATGCTGCATGAGATACAAGTGCAGACTTGTCAATTACATTAATAAGTGAAAGATTACGTTTTTTGAGTTTATCGAACCAAACTTTACGCTTAGCATTATTTCCAATAGCGACAAAGTAAACATACTCATTAATATTCTCAATACAATCTATACTATTCCCAAGAACCGGAAATCCCTGATGATCAATTCCTCTTGGTTTCACATCATCAATGTATCCCATCATTCTGAAATTCATATGATCAAGAGAATCAAGAACAGACTTTGCATATCCGCCCGCTCCCACTATTATAAGATTTTTCATACATTTTTTTTAGTATTCAAATTAGTCCCCCTTTTTAGGAACTTTATAAGTGACTATAAACTGAAATATATTAAGAATAAAAAACGTTATCAACTATTGGATGTTAGCAATCAGATTTGAATATGTTTCAGTTTTGTCATTCCCCCTCTGTCTTCCCTTTACTCATGCTATGCTCCTGACTCCAAAATGATTCTTGTTGGCTAACTAGAGTTTTAAACTAACAATCCACTAACAAAATCAATTATTCATCCAAACTTTTCTTCAAACGGTTGACCATAGGTTTAAAAGTCCAATAAGTTAATCCTGTAGATATAGGAACTCCAATTAATGGTATTACTTTAGAAACTCCTCTCGCAAATGTATCTTTTGTTAATTTTATTCCAATCCATTTTGCTACTTGTTTAGAGGTATTATAAATAGCATATCTAGTTAATGTTTGTCTAGGGAGCCTAATCGCCACTTGCTCAGCAAAAGCCTTAGAAATTTTCATAGTTTCCAATGCCACTTAAGACCCCATCATTCCTCCAGTAAACAGTGTTAAAATATACGCTGCCTCATCATTCAACTTCCCTTCTTCACCCTGCAAATCAGGCCAACCATAAAGATAAAGCAGTTTTTACATCAACGCAAAGATATGTCCATAGAACTGAGCAATATCCGCAGGAATAGTCCCATTCAAAACCCATCCACCGGGTAATCCTGCTGAAGCAGATGTACCACAAACCAACATCAAATGATACTTTATACATCCGCTAGCAATTCTTGATATTTGTTTTTAATGCAATACTTTCAATGGAGATTCCTTAATGCCAATATCCAACATATCATGATTGCAATAAAGAGCTAATTCTTTACGTAAAAAAGACTCCCTATCTACTTTCACAAAAGGAAGAGCTATTGCCCTCGATAGTATTTTATTCCACAATTCACTTTCGTTTCCCATATCATTTCATTTTTAAATATTATGTTGAGAAATCACAGTTTCTGATTTTCCTACTTTTTTCTCCACACCATTTTGTTTACCACCCCCGTATAACTCTGAATAATCTTCACCACCTTGTTGGCAACATCCTCAACATACACAGGTACAGGTATCCCGTTATCCCCTTCAGCATTCATAGCAATGGCAGTATCAACAGCCTGAAGAAGGGATTTTTCATCAATACCGGCAAGGATAAATCCTGCCTTGTCCAACGATTCGGGACGCTCGGTACTGGTACGGATACAGACTGCCGGGAAAGGATGTCCCACACTGGTAAAGAAGCTGCTTTCCTCAGGCAGAGTGCCTGAATCACTGATTACAGCGGCTGCATTCATTTGCAGACAATTGTAATCATGGAAACCGAGAGGTTCGTGACGAATTACACGCTTATCCAATTGGAAACCACTCTTCTCTATTCGGTTACGTGAGCGAGGATGACAACTGTAAAGAATAGGCATATCGTACCTCTCAGCTATGGCATTGATAGCATTAAACAGGGAAAGGAAATTCTCTTCTGTGTCAATATTCTCCTCGCGATGAGCACTAAGTAGGATATACTTTCCCTTCTCCAAACCAAGACGACGGTGAATGTCGCTAGCCTCTATATCAGCAAGATTGGCATGCAATACCTCAGCCATGGGACTACCGGTCACATAAGTACGTTCTTTAGGGAGACCGCATTCGTGAAGGTATCTCCTTGCGTGCTCGCTATATGCCAGATTTACGTCACTGATAATATCAACAATGCGCCGGTTGGTCTCCTCAGGCAGGCACTCATCTTTACAACGGTTTCCTGCCTCCATATGGAAAATAGGGATGTGCAAACGCTTTGCCGCAATGGCACTCAAGCAAGAGTTGGTATCACCTAATATGAGCAATGCATCAGGCTTGATTGCATTCATTAATTTGTAGGAGCAGTTGATGATATTGCCGACCGTTGAGCCGAGGTCATCACCCACAGCATCCATATAAACCTCCGGAGCGGCTAATTTCAAATCCTTGAAAAATACCCCGTTGAGATTGTAATCATAGTTCTGACCGGTATGCGCCAATACTGTATCAAAATACTTGCGACACTTGGTAATAACTGCCGCAAGACGAATAATCTCAGGCCTTGTACCTACTATGATAAGAAGTTTCAGTTTGCCGTTATCTGCAAACTTTACGTCGCTATAATCTGTCTTAATATCTGCCATAATTGTATTTATTCTACGGGTAAGAAATAAGTGTCCGGACAATTGGGATCAAATGCCTCATTCGCCCACATGAGGGTTACCAAATCGCAAGTATCAGAGAGGTTTATGATATTGTGAGTATAGCCGGGCAACATGTGTACAGCCTCTATCTTATCACCGCTAACCTCAAAATTCAGTACTTCATCCGTATCTATCCTACGTTGCTGAATGAGAGCCTTACCCGACACAACAATAAAGAACTCCCATTTCGTATGATGCCAATGCTGCCCCTTGGTAACCCCTGGCTTACTTATATTCACACTAAACTGACCGCAATTTACCGTCTTCAGCAGTTCTGTGAAACTGCCGCGCTCATCTACGTTCATCTTCAACGGAAAGACAGCCTTCTCCTTGGGCAAATAGCTAAGAAAAGTACTGTAAAGCTTCTTGGCGAATGAATTTTCCGGTATCTCGGGCATTAGCAATGTTTGGGGCTGTGCTTTAAAAGATTCAAGCAACGAAACTATTTCACCCAAAGTTGCTTTATGGGTAACAGGTACGGCGCAATAACGGCCATTGGCGGTAAGAACAGTCTTCACACCGTCAAATTCACAGTGATGTTCATTACCCTGCAAGGCACTTATCATTTCTTTTACAAGATCATCGATATAAAGAAGTTCAAGTTCCACACAGGAATCATTCACCTGTATGTCAAGGTTGTTGGCAATGTTGTTACAGAATGTGGCAACCGCGCTGTTATAATTTGGACGACACCATTTGCCGAAAAGATTCGGAAAACGATATACCAATACTTTAGCACCTGTTTCTCTACCGTACTCAAAGAACAGCTCCTCACCCGCTAACTTGCTCTTGCCGTAATCGCTCGTACCATAACGGCCGATCAGGGTTGCCTGAATACTACTTGACAGCATCACGGGGCAAGTGTTCTTATGAGCTTTCAAACAGTCGAGCAATATTGATGCAAAGCCGAAGTTGCCGCTCATAAACTCGCTATTCTCTTTGGGACGGTTTACACCTGCCAAGTTGAAGACGAAGTCACAGTCAGAACAGTAAACATCCAATTCCTCCGGATTACTGTCTATATCATATTCATAAACAGCATCAATAACAAGGCCGCCATAACAGCGGGCCTTTCCTTCCTTTATATTGTTGAGCTCGGCACAAAGATTTTTTCCTACGAAACCTTTGGCGCCTGTTACAAGTATCTTCATTATTCGGAACGGATTTCTTTTGATTTGGCACGCTCTATCAAACCGAGATCCTCCTGAATAAAGCGCAAACGCATAAGCTGTTCCTTCATCCCCTCAACATCTAGACGTGCGGTGTTGTGAGAGTGATAATCCTCAATTGCTGAAACCTTCTCATTACCTTCCACAAAGAACTTGTCATAGTTGAGGTCACGACTGTCGCAAGGAATACGGTAGTAGTTGCCGCAATCAATAGCTTTTGCCATTTCTTCACGAGTGACAAGAGTCTCATAAAGTTTTTCACCGTGACGGGTACCGATAACCTTGACTTCGGTTTCACCGTATTTGGGATCAATCTTAGAATAAATCTGCTTCAAGGCTTCAGCAAGCACATCCAAGGTCGCGGCAGGAGCTTTCTGTACGAAGAGATCACCATTGTGACCATGGGTAAAGGCATAGATAACAAGATCCACCGCATCATCCAATGTCATCATGAAACGGGTCATATTAGGATCTGTAATAGTAATGGATTTGCCTAACATGATCTGCTCCACCCACAAAGGAATAACCGAACCACGTGATGCCATTACATTACCATAACGGGTACAACAGATAGTTGTCTGCGCACCTTCACCAAGTTCACGCCCTTTCGCAATAGCCACCTTTTCCATCAGAGCCTTAGAAATACCCATGGCATTGATGGGATAGGCAGCCTTGTCAGTAGAAAGAACAACCACATTCTTCACACGATGATCAATAGCTGAAAGCAATACATTGCTTGTGCCCATCACATTAGTCATGGCCGCTTCCATAGGGAAAAACTCACAGGAAGGTACCTGCTTCAAAGCAGCAGCCGCAAACACATAATCCACTCCACGCATCGCAACATCCACAGATTCACGGTTACGAACATTACCGATATAAAACTTCACCTTTGACGCTTGTTCAGGATACTGTGCCTGAAGATGATGACGCATATCATCCTGCTTCTTTTCATCCCGTGAAAATATACGGATTTCCTTGATATCACTTGTGAGAAAACGACGGAGTACGGCATTACCGAATGAACCTGTACCGCCTGTGATCAACAGGACTTTGTCTTTAAACACTGACATATCTTTGATATTATTATTGATTAATTAGCCTTGTATTTTATCTTATACTCCCCATAACCATAATGTTTACCATAGCCATAATACTTGCCATATTTGCCATAACCATAGTAATAACCATATTTCTTCTTCTGAAGATCCAAGCCATTGATAACAATACAGAGATTAGGCAGTTTATTATTCTCGGCAAGTTCATTGATCAGGGTAAACTCCGTTTTACGGGTGTAATCAGCACGGCATACATAAACAGATAAGTCCGCTACACGTCCTATAAGCAAAGTATCAGTTACCATACCCACAGGTGCCGTATCCAATATCACGTAATCAAAATTCTTCCTCAAGATTTCAACAGCTTTCTCCAAACCGTCACGAGCCAACAACTCTGTTGGATTAGGGGGAACTGTTCCACCTGGAAGAATATATAAATTCTTGTTTATATCAGAATGATGCACCAAATCCATCAGATTTACAGTGGAATTGGTAAGGAATTGAGTGATACCATACTCTTTCTTAGGTAGGTTGAAAACTTTGTTCAATCCGGGCTTACGAATGTCAAGGCCTACTATCACGACTTTTTTCCCTAACAAAGAAAGGCTGATAGCCAGATTGGCGGATATAAAAGATTTTCCTTCACCACTAACTGTAGAAGTTACCAAAATTACATTCTTACCATTTTCAAGCATAAACTGAAGATTGGTACGGACATTACGGAAGGTTTCGCTCATCAAATTGTTCTGATTCTCAAATACGGCAATAGCTCCCATCTTTTCATCTGCCAATGGAATATCACCAACAACAGGGAGCGAAGTCAATTTTTCAACATCAGCACGACCTTCTATCTTAAATTTGGTCAGACCGATCAAATAAATAACACCTACCGGAATACCTATTCCAAATACCAAAGCCGCCAAATAAATCGTCATCCGTTTCGGGGAAATCGGAGTACTGTCCGCCTGTGCCTCGTCAATAATCTTGGCATTATTGGCTATGGCAGCCAAGACAATGGCATTCTCCTCACGCTTCTGAAGTAGCATCAGATACAAACCGGACTTGATTTCTTGCTGACGGGCAATACTCACAAACTGACGTTCCTGAGTCGGAGCATCACTGATACGACGGGAATAACGACTCGCTTCACGAATCAAATCAGCTTTCGTTATTTCAAGTCCTTTCAACGTGGCATCCAGAGTGGTCTGTATATTACTGCGCATCGCACGGATACTGGTAGTAAGATTCACAATTGCCGGATTGCTTTCCGTTGATGTACGTAACAGGCGTTTACGTTCGGCCACCATCTCATTATACCGGTCAATCGCCCCCGCTACCCCGGCATCCTGCAAACCGACATTCGCAGGCAGCACTTCGTATTCACTACCCTGCAAATATTTTTTCAAATCCATTACAAGATTAATCTGTGTCTGATTTTCCACCCGCTTCTTTTCATATTCGGCATTACCAGTTAAGGCAATCTGAGCCTCACTTGTTAAATCAGTGATACCCGCACTACGCTTGAAATTCTCCAGATCGCGTTCCGTGCTACCCAATTCTTTTGAGATGATATCAATACGCTCATCAATGAACTCGCCCGTTCTCTGGGCTACCTCATTCTTGTCATTGTTAGCATTGATATTATACATCTCAAGCAGTTTGTCTATATAGTCCTTGCCACGCTGGGTATTAGAATTCTTAAGTGAAACGGTCACGACGGAAGTCGCCTTCGAGGTAGGGGTTATCAACAGGGAACCGGCATAACCTTTCGCTACAGCAAAAGGCCTGTTAATATAAGCCGTAATATGACGTTCTGTTGTTACACTTTCCGGACGAAGTGATGACAAAGTATCATTGTTCGCAAAAAAAGCAACCGTACCTTCATCGGTAGGAAATACGGCAGGCAATTTCTCAAGATGTTTCCGGTACTCCTTTTTTCCCACCTTGACCTGCACATCCATTGCACCGGCAGGTTGCAGAAGCATATCTATCTCCATTGTCTGCGGAAGCCTGTCCGCTTCCTGAGGGGTCAGACTGACCAAAACCGGAGAAGTACGATACAATTCCTTGTTTGGAAACTTATCTTCGTCCATATAGGTCACAAACAAGCCTAAAGAACTGACTACCTCCCTTGCCAATGTTCTGGATTTTAGCACTTCAATTTCATTCTCTATATTACTTGATGAAGAGACAAAACCGTTTAGCCCCATCTTTTCCAGTTCGGAAGACATATTCGCACCGCCACCCTTCTTTTCATCCTTAATCAGAACAGTGGCAGAAATATTATATACAGGTGTTGTCAGACGTAGATATCCCCATGCTAAAGCAACACAAACTATTACCGAAACTACGAACCATGGCCAATGAATCAGATAGCGGAAAAGGATTTCCTGAATATTGATCTGTTCTTCGGATTGTACCCCCGTTTTTTCTTTTCTTTCCTCAACCATACGATGTTATTATCTGAAGATTGTTACTAATAAACTTGCCAATGAAATTAAAATAGAAGTAGCCGAAAACCATATACTTGTACTATTACTGATATCCGAATTGCGAGCCTTTGCCTTATTCGGAGTCACATAAACAATATCATTCTGCTGCAACCAATAGTAAGGAGAAAGAAGAGTTTCAGCCTTATTAAGATCCAGTGTTATGATTTGTTGTTTACCATTGGCATCTTCACGAATCAACTTTACATTGTCACGGATTCCATAAATGGTCATATCACCTGCCATGGCCAAAGCTTCCAATAAATTCACTTTCTCATTGCTGATAGTAAATGTACCGGGACTAGCGACTTCTCCTAATACGGAGATTTTGTAATTGACCATGCGTGCAGTAACAATCGGAGTTTCTTTTATGTAGGGTTTCAACTTTTCCACTATCATTTGCTCTACCTCCTTTTTGGTCAGTCCCCCGACTTTCAATGTCCCCAATACAGGAAAATTGATATTCCCCTCGTTATCCACCAGATAAGTCTGTTGGGAGGATTGGGAAGCGCCCTGTGAATTTCCGGCAGTCAAACCAGCAGAACCAGTCATTCCGAGGTTGAAAGGAGCCGCCAATTCAGGGTTCGTACATGATACCATGATAGTAAGTTGATCCTTAGGCATTATTCTGGCATCATACAGGGTTTCCTGTTGGGTAACCTGTCCCACAATTTCAGAATCCTGCAGGTAGGGAACTTTCTTGTATGACTGGCAGGAAGCAAGCAAAAAGAGTGCAAACAAGCAGGGAAGTATCCCACCGACTTTTTTCTGTATACTTGTAGCAATGCAAAATGAATTGTTCATAATATATTCTAGTTTATTATTCTTTATCCAACACCTCAAACCTCGGAGAATTCTTCGATTTGAACTCGGGCACCACCTTCTTCATCAACCGGACGGTATCCATGATCTTGACGGCACGGGACAACCTCTCGAACTCAGAATAAGTGTCAAGGATATCGGAATATTCATACCGGCGAACCTTAGCGATCATGATCTTTTTATTTTCAGTCGGAATCGTATTCTCCTTATCGCTCAGGACCTCTTCGTAAAGCTTCTCACCGGGACGTAAACCCGTGAACTCGATCTTTATGTCTTCACCGGGACGATAGCCAGCCAATTCAATCATACGGGTGGCCAGATCGACGATCTTGACTGCCTTGCCCATCTCAAAGACAAAGATCTCATTGCCCTCCCCCATAGTGGCGGCCTCCATCACCAGACGGCAGGCCTCGGGAATCGTCATAAAGAAACGGATGATATCAGGATGGGTGACGGTGACCGGACCGCCATTCTCTATCTGTTCCTTGAAACGGGGAATGACGGAACCGTTACTGCCCAATACATTTCCGAAACGCGTTGTGATGAATTTGGTACGCCCTTGCACTTTCCCCTCACGGATGGCACAACCCAGACTCTGCACGTAGATCTCGGCAAGGCGCTTGGAGCAGCCCATCACATTCGTTGGGTTAACAGCCTTGTCAGTAGAAACCATTATCATCTTCTCCGCACCGTATTCAACGGCCATGTCCGCAACCTGGCGGGAGCCGGTGACATTCACCAAAACCGCCTCACAGGGGTTTTCCTCCATCAAAGGAACATGCTTGTAGGCGGCGGCGTGGAAGACCACCTGGGGATGGTAATTTTCGAATACCATACGCACGCGCTCTTTAACACGGACGTCACCGATGACAGGAATGAAATCTATATCGGGATAATTCTTCTCGAATTCAAGACGCACATTATGCAAAGGGGTCTCAGCGGAATCAAACATGACAAGTTTACGGATGCCCAGACCGACAAGCTGGCGGCAAAGTTCGCTGCCTATGCTGCCTGCTGCACCGGTCACCAAAACGACTTTACCACGGAATTCCGCAGCCACCTGGCGAAGGTTGATATTGATTTCCGCACGGCCCAAAAGGTCCTCGATCTTGATGGGACGGACCCACTGGTGGAAGTTACCGTCAGAATCGGCCTCACTGATCGTCGGGGCTATCAGGGTCTTGAGATCATTGCTCTTGCAGTATTCCAAAAGACGGTTTTCCTCAAGACGGGTATCCTCATAACGGGAAAACAAAATACCTTTAATGCCACGCTTACGGATGATGTAATCCACATCGGAATCGTTTTCAAAATAATAAATGGGAAGATCGGCCAAACGGCGGCGGCTGTTGTTCCTGCCATAAACATAAAAGCCTGCCACCTTGTAATGGGAACTGTCCCTGAGACGAAGCTTCAGCGCCACACTCTCCTCGTCGGTGCCATAGATAAGGATACGGGTGTTCTTCTTGTTCACCCAGTCCAGCAATAGATCGTACGTGATGATGAGTGAAACACGAAAGACTGTCAGCGCAACCAGGGTCAGAAGACCGTCGAGAAGAAGGCAGGAAAAACGGTATTTATCGAACGCGGACGTTTCGGGGATAACCCAGAAAGAAACGGCAAGCAGGCAGACAGACTTGAACAATACGGCACACATGACACGCCAGAGCTCACGGGCCTGGGAAAAACGGATCGTGTTACGATACGTGTGGAACAACAAAGAGCCGACAACACTACCCAGCAAAGAAACGAGAACAAACTGACAAAAAACCCAGTCACTCACAGGTATATGTGCCATATAATGAATGACAGCATAAGCGATCAATGAACATACTACTGATATTGTCGTGTCAATACCCAAAATAATCCAATAGCTCAAATAGTTCTTACGAGCGTATTGAGCTATCCCCCTTAATGTCTTTTCCATTATAGTATAAACGATAAATTGTGTATCAGAGATACAAAGAAATATAATCAGATACTAAAATCAAGATTTCACCGATTCTACATAACCGATAGGCATATCCACACATGCACAGCCTAACAGATTCAGTCGCACGGCAATCTTAGTCTTACCATCTACATTGACCAGTTCACCCACCAGTCCGGTCAGAGGTCCCTTGATGACACGTACTTTTTCACCACGCGCCAAAGGGGAGCTGTTCATGCAAACAGCTTCTTCGGAATAATCAAGCATAAAACGGAAACGAGCCATCTGCTCATCGGGAATCACTGCCGGTGTGCTCTCACCCCGCATCACCATGTAGCGACTAACTGTAGAAAAACTAAGGACTTCCATACGCTCTTTCGGATCAACATGGACAAATACCATCATAGGAAGAAGAACGGCCTCTACTTTTTTACGCCGGTCGCTCCATTGATGAATCTCCTGTTGGACAGGAACAAAATTTTCAATCCCCATTTTGTCCAAACGCTCGGCAACTTTCTTCTCATGATGCATACGCACCATAGCTACATACCAGCGTTTAGAGTGTGCTACGCCTTCCCCTGTCCCATTACTAGGCCCAGCATTTACTGATTTTTGGCTTGTTAAAATCATGTTTTTTTACCCCATATACATCCGTTACTTTTTAGGTAACGGATAAAATGCATCAGAACATACTCTATAACGAAAACGGAAAGAATACAAGTATAAGGAGGGGCCAACCGGAAATTTGCTTGATGTTCAGCAAAATGAATTTAAAATCGGACAATAAAAAGTATAGGGCATGAAAATGAGTTCTTTTCATGCTCCGGGATTTTCTTATACTAAAATTTAAATAAAACGAAAAAAAATGTAGAATTGCTTGTTTGCTATTTATGTTTTTGGCTATCTTTGCAACAAATTTTACATCCGTTACCTAAAAAGTAATGGATATAGTTTATCACTGATTAACAGTTGATTATCTTTAATTATCCTTTCACATTACAATTTCTGATGTAAGATAAATTTCCTTTATTCACTTCTGTCCTTTCTTCCAGTCCGAAGCCTTTCAAATAAGTCTGTGTGGTTTTTATGGATTTATGTCCCAACGCCTCGCTAATCATTTCGATGGACACTCCCCGATACTTGGCAATAGTAGCCCACGAATGGCGTAATGTATAAGAGGTGACCGGAGATTTCAGATGCAACGCCCTCGCCAGCTCCTTCAGGCTGTTGTTAAACCAGCGAAGGGCAGACTGATATTCCCGGTAAGCCTTTTCATCCTTCCGTGACTTATCACCACAAAGAATATCAAGCAAATAATCCGGACAACCGGGTTGGGACTTCCGAACGCTCCGAAGTCGGTCGATCTTCACCATAGCACTATCCAACACTTCTACACTCATCGGCGTTTTCGTCTTGATACGATTATAGCGAAGTATATTATTTTCAAGAGCCGATTTTTCCAAATGTGCCAGATCGGCAAACGACATTCCACAAAGTTGGAACAGCAGGGAAGCAATGTCCTGAATGCGACGCAAACGTTCCGATCGGGGATCGTCAAACAAAAGCCTATGCAGTTCAGCAGCAGTCAAAGCCCTCTTCTGACAAACATCGATTCCCGTATAAGCCTCATGAAACAACCGCGGCACAAAAGGGGCATTACCCGCTTCCACCCCACGATTGTAAATGCTACGAAGCATACGCATATACGTAGAAATCGTATTAAGCTTCAATCCATTCTCGTAAAGATACTGCCCGTAAAGCCGCAGGCTCTCACGGGTGATTTGCCTGAACGACACATTACACGTACCACAAAACACACTGAAAGAAAAAAGAGCATTCTTATAGACATGCGCTGTAGAATATCTGCCTTCTTCACGTAAACGATCGATGTAGAGCTCGCCACACCGACTAAAACCTTTTTTGTTCGTCATTTGCACCATTAGTTATTTGATTATTATACCATTATTGGCAAGCAACAAAAGAACGAATCTTTTCGAAGATAGATCGCACTCTACAGAGAAAAAAGATATAATGTATTTTAATACATTCTTTATTTATTATATATATTAGTTGCCGGATGGGGTGCCGGAACGCATTTCGGGTATCTTCCGTATCCCCCATCAATAGGGCATTTCAGGAGGTATGAAGGGGTGCCGCGTGGGGTGCCGCTCAAAAGTGCGGTCGATTCAATATAAACGACCGTATATTTTGTACCAAACGACCGCCCGTTTACACTCGTCAGACCGTTCGATCGGTTCAAAACGAGCGGTCGTATTAATCAAAAGATACGCTCGTTTCATCCAACAGGAACGGCTGAAACAAAAATCATCCGGCTGAACCTAAAAAAAACGAAATAATTCTGTGCTTCTCACAAATTCTTCGTACCTTTACACTCCGGTAAAACAAGTTCTATCCACATAAAAGATAACAAAATGGAAAACAGAAGTTTAGTAACCATTGCCGAACATTCTAAAGAAAAAATCCTCTATATGCTCGAAATGGCGAAGCAGTTTGAAATGAATCCCAACCGCCGGTTATTGCAAGGAAAGGTAGTAGCAACCTTGTTCTTCGAACCTTCCACACGTACCCGCCTGAGTTTTGAAACAGCCGCCAACCGTCTCGGTGCACGTGTTATCGGATTTTCCGACCCGAAAGCGACCAGTTCTTCCAAAGGGGAGACACTAAAAGACACGATTATGATGGTGAGCAATTATGCGGACATTATCGTCATGCGCCACTATCTCGAAGGGGCCGCACGGTATGCCAGCGAGGTAGCTCCGGTGCCTATCGTCAATGCAGGAGACGGTGCCAACCAACATCCGTCACAAACCATGCTCGACCTCTATTCCATCTACAAAACACAGGGAACACTGGAAAACTTGAATATTTATCTGGTAGGAGATTTGAAGTACGGACGTACCGTGCACTCGCTGCTGATGGCCATGCGCCACTTCAACCCTACTTTCCATTTTATCGCTCCCGAAGAGTTGAAAATGCCGGAAGAGTACAAGCTCTATTGCAAGACTCACCAGATAAAGTATGTTGAGCACACAGATTTCACCGAAGAGATTATCGCTGATGCGGACATTCTGTACATGACCCGCGTGCAACGGGAGCGTTTCACCGATCTGATGGAATACGAACGTGTAAAGAACGTATATATCCTGCGCAACAAAATGCTGGAGAACACCCGTCCCAATCTGCGTATCCTGCATCCGCTGCCCCGTGTCAACGAGATTGCGTATGATGTGGATGACAACCCGAAAGCATACTATTTCCAACAGGCGCAAAATGGTCTGTATGCCCGCGAAGCAATTCTTTGCGATGTGTTAGGTATCACATTAGATGATGTTAAAAACGATATTTTATTATGAGCGAAAATAAACAAGCATTGCAAGTAGCTGCCCTGAAAAACGGGACAGTGATTGACCATATCCCTTCCGAAAAGCTCTTTACCGTAGTACAACTGCTCGGAGTGGAGCAAATGACCAGCAATATCACGATCGGATTCAACCTCGACAGTAAGAAGCTGGGTAAAAAAGGTATCATTAAGATTGCAGACAAGTTTTTCTGCGACGAGGAAATAAACCGTATATCGGTGGTGGCTCCGCACGTCAAGCTGAATATTATCCGCGATTATGAGGTGGTGGAAAAGAGGGAAGTGAAAATGCCGGATGAGCTTCATGGAATCGTAAAATGCGCCAATCCGAAATGTATCACGAACAATGAACCGATGGCTACGTTATTCCATGTGATAGACAAAGATAACTGTATCGTAAAATGTCATTATTGCGAAAAAGAACAAAAGCGTGAAGAGATCAGTATCCTATGAAACAAGATTGGAAACCTGGAACGATGATTTATCCGCTACCGGCTGTATTGGTCAGTTGCGGAAAAGAAGAAAGTGAATATAATATTATCACAGTGGCATGGACGGGCACGATTTGCACCAACCCGCCCATGTGCTATATATCCGTACGTCCGGAACGATACTCCCATGAGATTATTAAAAAGAACATGGAGTTCGTTATCAATCTGACAACAAAAGACATGGCTTTCGCCACAGACTGGTGCGGAGTACGTTCGGGGCGCAATTATCACAAATTCGAAGAAATGAAGCTGACTCCGGGACATTGCACTGTGGTCAGCGCTCCCTTGATTGAAGAGTCGCCTCTCTGCATTGAATGCCGTGTGAAAGAAATCGTCTCTCTAGGCTCGCATGATATGTTTATTGCAGACGTGGTGAATGTTCGGGCAGACGAGCGGAATCTGAATCCGGAAACCGGAAAACTTGAGTTGGCGGAAACCAACCCATTGGTATATGTACACGGCGGATATTATGAGCTTGGTGAGAAAATCGGAAAATTTGGTTGGAGTGTAGAGAAAAAGAAAAACTGACCCCAGATAATACGACCATGAATATGCTGCGTACAATTTTCCTTTTAGGTTTGCTGACCGTAGGCTGTATGGCTTTCGGTCAGAACTACAACGCAGAGAAGGTGGACCGTCCCAATACCAAGAAAATAAACTTTGGTATTAAGGCCGGATTCAACTCTTCCATGTTCCTGGTGTCCAAACTAAAAATCAAGGATGTGACTATCGATGAGGTGCAGAATAATTATAAAATCGGTTATTTCGGCGCCCTCTTCATGCGCATCAACATGAAGAAACATTTCATCCAGCCGGAAGTATCCTATAATGTGACCAAATGTGAGATCAGCTTCGATAAGCTGGGCTCACAGCACCCTGCTATCGAACCGGATTATGCGTCCGTACAATCTGTATTGCACAGTATCGACTTCCCTATTCTATACGGTTATAATGTTGTGAAAAAAGGACCTTACGGGATGTCTATTTTCGTAGGGCCCAAACTCCGTTATTTATGGGGGAAACATAATGAAATCACTTTCCGCAACTTCGACCAGAAAGGGATTCACGAAGAACTTTATCCGTTCAATGCCAGTGTGGTGATCGGTGTAGGGGTCAATATTTCGCGCATCTTCTTTGATTTCCGTTATGAGCAAGGAGTGGGAAACATATCCAAGTCGATTGTTTATGACAATATCAATTCCGATGGCAGCACGGGCGTGAGCAACATTACTTTCCATCGTCGCGACAGCGCGTTAAGTTTTTCGCTTGGCTTCATCCTTTAAGAATAAAATATCATTAAATCCCACTTTTTACTAACATTTTTCTTGTACTTCCTTCATTCTTTATTTATTTTCATTAACTTTGTGCGCTTAAAAATAGGTATCTCGAATTAAAAATTTAATCTTACTTTATAAAAGAATGAAAAGAGACGACTTAATTTTCGATATTATCGAAAAAGAGCATCAACGTCAGCTAAAAGGTATTGAGCTGATTGCATCAGAAAACTTCGTGAGCGACCAGGTAATGCAGGCAATGGGTTCTTGCCTGACCAACAAGTACGCAGAAGGTTATCCGGGCAAACGCTATTACGGAGGCTGTGAAGTAGTAGACCAGAGCGAGCAAATCGCTATCGACCGCTTGAAAGAGATTTTCGGTGCTGAATGGGCAAACGTACAGCCGCACTCCGGAGCACAGGCCAATGCAGCAGTTTTCCTGGCTGTACTGAATCCGGGCGACAAATTCATGGGACTGAACTTAGCTCACGGCGGACATCTCTCTCATGGTTCATTGGTGAATACTTCCGGTATCATTTATACTCCTTGCGAATACAATCTGAATAAAGAAACAGGACGGGTGGACTACGACCAGATGGAAGAAGTCGCTTTACGTGAGAAACCGAAAATGATTATCGGTGGCGGTTCCGCTTACTCTCGCGAATGGGACTACAAGCGTATGCGCGAAATCGCTGACAAAGTAGGCGCTATCCTGATGATCGATATGGCACACCCTGCCGGTCTGATTGCTGCCGGAATACTTGAAAATCCGGTTAAATATGCACACATTGTCACTTCGACTACACATAAGACACTTCGCGGACCTCGCGGCGGTGTTATCATGATGGGTAAAGATTTCCCTAACCCATGGGGTAAGAAAACTCCGAAGGGAGAAATCAAGATGATGTCTCAATTGCTGGATTCTGCCGTTTTCCCGGGTATTCAGGGCGGACCATTGGAACACGTTATTGCTGCCAAAGCGGTAGCTTTCGGTGAAATCCTACAACCTGAGTTCAAGGAATATGCAAAACAGGTACAGAAGAACGCTGCCGTACTTGCACAGGCTTTGATCGATCGTGGCTTTACAATTGTTTCCGGCGGTACGGACAATCACTCCATGCTGGTAGACCTGCGCAGCAAATATCCTGATTTGACAGGTAAAGTAGCGGAAAAGGCATTGGTTTCTGCCGACATTACCGTTAACAAGAACATGGTTCCGTTCGACAGCCGTTCCGCATTCCAGACTTCCGGTATCCGTTTGGGTACTCCTGCTATCACGACTCGTGGTGCTAAAGAAGACTTAATGCTTGAAATTGCTGAAATGATCGAGACTGTTTTGTCTAACGTAGAAAATGAAGAGGTGATCGCACAAGTCCGCGCACGTGTGAACGAAACGATGAAGAAATATCCTCTTTTCGCATACTAAATCAGAACTTTTCATAATATAATATTCAGAGTTTGTCCTTTATGAAAGGGCAAACTCTTTTTTTATTTATTGACGTTCTTCTCCGAACCATCCACACCCAAATTTGTTTTTCTTTTCTCCCCCTCTATATACAATCATCCCCGTCTTTCCGTACTTTCACACTAACTAAGTCCTTCTATTTCTCCATCGACAATATCAATATGCAATGCCTGCGGTTCTTTGGGCAGTCCCGGCATACGAAGGATTTCTCCGGCAATGGCTACAATCATTTCAGCTCCGTTATTGATAACTATATCTTTGATGTGGAACTCGAAGTTATTCACCGCACCGTATATTTTCGGATCGGCGGAGAACGAATACTGAGTCTTTGCAATACAAACCGGATAATGAGTGATTCCCATCTTCTCAATCAGTTTGATACGGTTGCGTGCGATACTGCTGTACGTGATCACACTGGCCCCATAAATATGGGTAGCCACTTTTTCGATCTTCTGCTGTATACTGTCTTCCTCCTTATACGTAAAAGTCAATGGCTCGGAAGGATTGTTTTCAATCATATCCACCACCAGACGCGCCATATCCACTGCTCCCTCTCCTCCTTCACTGAACGCATTGTTGATGGCAAAGCCCACTCCTAACTGTTCACAGTGCTCACGCAGCAGTTCCATCTCTTCTTCCGTGTCGGATGCGAACTTATTGAAAGCTACGACAACCGTCTGACCGAACGAGCGAAGATTGCGTACATGTTTATCCAAATTGCGCAAGCCTTCTTTCAGCCCATCCATATTCGGTTCCTTGATACGGTCAAGACTGACACCTCCGTGCATCTTCAATCCTTGCGCCGTAGCGACAATAACAGTGAGACGCGGCTGGAGTCCGCTCTTTCGACACTTGATATTGTAGAACTTCTCCGCACCAAGATCGGCACCGAATCCTGCTTCTGTAATCACATAGTCACCGAAAGTCATCGCCAATTTGGTGGCCAGAATGGAGTTGCAACCATGAGCGATATTCGCAAACGGACCGCCATGCACAAAAGCGGCAGTTCCTTCGGTTGTCTGCACCAGGTTAGGATGGATGGCATCTTTCAGTAATACGGTAATAGCACCCGCCACTCCCAAGTCTTTGACTGTAAAAGGCTGGTCATCATAAGTGAACCCGAGCAGGATATTTTCGATACGGCGACGCAAATCATTCACATCTTGAGCAAGACACAGAATAGCCATAATCTCCGAAGCCGGTGTAATATCAAACCCGGACTCTTGGGTGATACCGTTTGACTTCGGACCGAGCCCCACGACAATGCTGCGCAACGAACGGTCGTTCACGTCCAACACCCGACGCCAGAGTATTTCTTTGAGCCCGAAACCTTTTGCCTGATTCTGATAGAGGTAGTTATCCAACAAAGCAGAAATCATGTTATGAGCCGAAGTGATGGCATGAAAGTCTCCGGTAAAATGAAGATTGATCTTATCCATCGGGAGCACTTGGGCATATCCTCCTCCGGCAGCTCCCCCTTTCATTCCGAAGCACGGACCGAGAGACGGCTCACGCAGGGCGACAATCGCCTTCTTCCCTATTTTATTAAGTCCCAATGCAAGACCGATAGACACGGTAGTTTTGCCGATACCCGCTTTTGTAGCTGTAATGGCAGTGACCAGTATAAGATTGCTTTTCTTTACCTTCTCTTCATCAATCAACTGTTCGGGTATCTTTGCAATGTAGCGACCGTAATTTTCCACTTCATCACGAGGGATTCCGATACTTTCGGCAACCTGCTTCACTTTCTTCAGCTCAATGCTGCGAGCTATTTCTATGTCTGATTTCATACAGAATATGATTAGTTTTAGTTGAAAATGCAAAAGTAACAAATCTATGTAAAGCTGCAAAACTCTTTCCGCATAATAACTGTTGTATGTAACATAACCTAAACAACAACTTAATTATGGAATGGATTATTAATCAACTAAGGGTACACCCTGAGCTTGCTATCTTTCTCACGCTTTTCGCGGGATTCTGGTTGGGCAGACTCAAAATAGGGAAGTTCTCTCTAGGTACAGTGACCAGTGTTCTGCTAGTCGGAGTATTGGTAGGACAACTGAACATCACCGTAGACGGTCCGATGAAGGCCGTATTTTTTCTGTTATTTTTATTCGCCGTTGGCTATAAGGTAGGGCCGCAGTTCTTTCGGGGATTGAAAAAAGACGGTTTGCCACAGGTAGGATTCGCCGTATTGATGTGTATCGTCAGCCTGGTAGCCCCGTGGATACTTGCCAAAATCATGGGATATCACGTAGGAGAAGCCGCCGGATTACTGGCAGGATCACAAACTATCTCAGCCGTTATCGGTGTGGCAAGTGATACCATTAATCAGTTGGGTATCAGCGAGGCACAGAAAGCTACGTATATCAATGCCATTCCGGTAGCATACGCCGTGACTTATATCTTCGGTACGGCGGGATCGGCCTGGCTTCTGGCTTCTCTCGGGCCGAAAATATTAGGAGGGCTGGATAAGGTGAAAGCAGACTGCAAGGCATTGGAAGTGCAAATGGGAACATCGGAAGTAGACGAACCGGGATTCTCACCCGCACTCCGCCCGGTTGTATTCCGCGCTTATAAAATTACCAACGAATGGTTTGGAAAAGGAAAAAAGGTAAGCGAGCTGGAAACGTATCTGGCGGAAAAAGATAAACGGCTGTTTGTAGAGCGGGTCCGCCAACGGGGAATTGTAAAAGAGGTCAGTCCGGATCTGATTCTCCAACCGGAGGATGAAGTCGTTCTAAGCGGGCGACGTGAATTTGTGATTGGTGAAGAAGATTGGATCGGTCCGGAAGTGATTGACGCCCAATTGCTCGATTTCCCGGCGGAGACTCTCCCGGTAATGGTTACTCACCGCACTTTCGCAGGAGAGAAAGTCGCAACGATCAGATCACAGAAGTTCATGCACGGTGTCAGCATCCGTAGTATCAAGCGTGCAGGTATCAACGTGCCAGTGCTCGCTCAGACCGTAGTCGATTCGGGAGATATCCTCGAACTTACGGGCATGAAGCACGAAGTGGAAGCCGCCGCCAAACAAATGGGTTATGTAGACCGGCCGACCAATCAGACTGACATGATTTTCGTAGGACTGGGAATCTTGGTCGGTGGCCTTATCGGGGCTCTTTCCATTCATCTGGGAGGTATCCCCATCAGTCTATCCACCAGTGGAGGCGCATTAATCGCAGGGCTTGTATTCGGCTGGCTGCGCAGTAAACACCCTACTTTCGGCGGTATCCCCGAACCCTCACTATGGGTATTGAATAACGTAGGACTGAATATGTTTATCGCAGTGGTGGGCATTGCCGCCGGTCCCAGCTTTGTAGCCGGATTCAAGGATGTAGGTTTCAGCCTGTTTATTGTCGGTGCACTGGCTACGGCTATTCCATTGGTCAGCGGATTACTGATGGCAAAATATCTGTTCAAGTTCCACCCTGCCCTATCCTTGGGTTGCACGGCGGGAGCACGAACGACAACCGCTGCACTGGGAGCCATTCAGGATGCAGTGGAAAGCGATACTCCGGCTTTGGGATATACTGTGACGTATGCCGTAGGCAATACGCTGCTGATTATCTGGGGAGTGGTCATCGTACTGCTGATGTAAACCGGAAGCACTTACTGTTTCAGACAAATTATTTACTATTCTAACAAATATAAATTTCATTATGGAGAAAAAAGACAATAGCCCGGCTATCACTAAAAGCTATGCTAAAAAGATGGAAACCATCAGCCCTTTCGAACTTAAAAACAAGCTTATCGAAATGGCGGATGAAAGTATCAAGAAAATGGCGCACACCATGCTAAATGCCGGTAGAGGAAATCCGAACTGGATTGCTACCGAACCCCGTGAGGCGTTTTTCCTGTTAGGACAATTCGGCCTTTGCGAATGCCGCCGTGTATTCTCGTCGGAAGAAGGGATAGCGGGTATCCCGCAGAAAACAGGAATAGCCGCACGTTTCGAGGCTTTCTTGAAAGATAACGAAAAGACACCGGGAGCCGACTTGCTGAAAAAGGGATATAACTATATGTTGATGGAGCACGCAGCCGACCCGGACACGCTCGTTCATGAATGGGCGGAAGCTGTAATCGGTGACCAATATCCCGTGCCCGACCGTATTCTGCATTTTACGGAACTAATCGTACAGGATTATCTGGCGCAGGAGATGTGCGACCGCCGTCCGCCGAAAGGAACTTTCGACCTGTTCGCCACTGAAGGGGGAACGGCAGCCATGTGTTATCTGTTCGATTCACTGCAAGAGAATTTCCTATTGAACCAGGGGGACGCCATTGCATTGATGATTCCGGTGTTTACTCCTTATATTGAGATTCCGCAATTACGACGTTACCAATTTGAGGTCACTGAAATTTCCGCTGACCAGATGACGGCTGACGGGCTGCACACCTGGCAATACAAGGATGAGGATATCGACAAGTTAAGGAACCCGAAAATCAAGGCTTTATTCATCACCAATCCGAGTAACCCGCCCAGCTACGCACTGAGCGCTGAGACTGCGGCACGCATTGTCAACATTGTAAAGAATGACAATCCGAATCTGATGATTATTACGGATGACGTGTACGGGACATTTATCCCTCACTTCCGTTCATTGATGGCTGAATTGCCACATAATACGCTTTGCGTCTATTCTTTCTCCAAATATTTCGGAGCTACGGGATGGAGAAATGCAGTGATCGCCTTACACGAAGACAATATCTACGACAAAATGATTGCCCGCCTGTCGGAGAAGCAGAAAGAAATATTGAACAAACGTTATTCGAGCCTTGACCTGCATCCGGAGAAGATGAAGTTTATCGACCGTATGGTAGCTGACAGCCGCCAGATCGCTTTGAATCATACGGCAGGGCTCTCTCTCCCTCAGCAAATGCAGATGAGCTTGTTTTCTCTTTTCGCTCTTCTGGATAAAGAGGACCGCTATAAGATCAAGATGCAGGATATCATCCATCGCCGTTTGCACGCATTATGGGACAATACCGGATTTACACTGGTGGAGGATCCGCTGCGCGCCGGTTATTATTCGGAAATCGATATGCTGGTGTGGGCGAAGAAATTTTATGGGGATGATTTCGTCGCTTATCTCCAAAAGACATATAATCCGCTGGATGTGGTGTTCCGTCTCGCCAATGAGACTTCACTCGTACTGCTGAACGGCGGTGGCTTTGCCGGCCCCAAATGGAGTGTCCGTGTATCGCTTGCCAATCTGAATGAGGCCGATTATGTGAAAATCGGGAAAAGTATCAAACGGGTGCTGGACGAGTATGCCAAAGTATGGCAGTCATAAACAGATAATTCCTAAAGCGCAGATGAACACAGATGAACGTAAATTATCGCAGATAATATTTAATCTTTGCGTAAATCTGCGTTAATCTGCGCTTGTTTCATAGATAGTCAGACTGAAATTTTCTATCTTTGTGATGAATTAACCTGTACAAAGATGAAAAAACTGATTCTATTTCTTTCGCTGATATTATCTGCCGGAATCGTATCCGCACAATCGGAAATACCTTCCGACAGTATCCGCCGTGCCCCGTCAGCTAATGTAAAAGAGTTCGGCGGTTTCTTGCTGGATATGGGGATAATGAATATCACTACCCCCCAACTTCCCAAAACAGATCTGAGTATACCGAATGTAACCAAGGACTATAATCAGCTATTCCGCATGAATACGGATGCTATCTATTCTCAAGGATTCACAGACACCTTCTCTCCTTCATATTCCGGCTTCGGACACGGATACAATTGGGGATTTTACTCTTCACCGCAGTTTATGCAGATGGGATCTTTCAAACTGAAAAACGGAATGCAAATCAATACATACGGAGATTATGATAAAGACGGATGGAGGGTTCCCAATCGAAGCGCTATGCCTTGGGAAAAGAATAATTTTCGGGGAGCATTCGAACTAAAATCAGCCAATGGTAATTTCGGAATACGAATTGAAGTGCAACAGGGGCGCAATGTCCCCTACTAATTACCGGATATTTGCCCGGTGATATTAGAATTTCTAACTAAAAAAGTGTTTAATAAAAGGGACATTGGAATATCAAAATCTTAATATATGTTATGAAACATACTTTTTCCCTTGGATTATTTGCAGATATCACAAAAGTCCGTACCTTTGCAATGTGTTTTTCATAGTATTAGATTTAAGGTTAACAAAGGTTGGAGCAAGGCGTTGCTCCTTTTTTTATGTCTGTACGTTACGTTTTACATATTTATTTGGAAAATATACAATAAAGCTGTATCTTTGCAGCAAAATAGAAAAACCAACGATGAACCCAATATTACAATTACATAACATTTCTCCAACTCCTGCAGGGATATCCTCTTTCTGCAATTCAAGTTGCGTACATGTACATTGGTTCAGCGGATTCATCTAAATTCACCCATTCTTTTTTACAGAAACTGCTTATCAAATTCTTTTTATTTATAAGTAGTATTTCTAATTGATTTTCAATAAGATATATTATCTTTTTGAAAACAGGTATTCAGTGTGTAATTGAATTATTCGTATAACCGAATCACCCCAATATATCATAATATGTTCTCTATTATATCCACTATGTTCTTAGGAATCGGCATTGGTTATGCATTGCGTAATTGGAGCATTCTGCAAAAGACAGAAAAGACAATTTCTCTTACAATATTCTTGTTACTCTTTATCTTGGGAGTATCTATTGGTTCTAACAGTCTGATTGTAAACAATCTCGGAAAATTCGGATGGCAAGCTATCATCCTTTCCACATCCGGTGTATTGGGAAGTCTGATTGCCGCCCGCTTAGTATTACAACTGTTTTTCAAGAAAGGAGGTAAACAATGAAAGGAAGTCTGATTGTTATATTATTCTTTTGCATAGGTTGTATCATGGGATTTTTTAATAAGTTCGAGTTCGACACACATGCTGTCTCCATGTATATACTTTACGGATTAATGTTGCAAGTAGGAATCAGTATCGGCTCTAATAAGAATTTGAAAACTATTGTTTCACATCTGCATCCCAAAATGCTATTGATTCCGTTAGGAACAATTATCGGCACACTATTGTTCTCGGCTCTGGCAAGTCTGTTGCTACACCAATGGAGTGTATTCGACTGCATGGCAGTAGGAAGCGGCTTTGCATATTACTCACTGTCCTCCATTCTTATCACTCAGTTTAAAGAACCATCTATCGGACTTCAACTGGCAACGGAACTAGGCACTATTGCCCTGCTAACCAATATCTTCCGTGAAATGACAGCATTGATTGGTACCCCGATCATCAAGAAATATTTCGGAGAGTTAGCGCCTATTTCTGTAGCCGGAGTCAATTCGATGGATGTGCTGTTACCGTCTATCAGTAGATATTCAGGAAAAGAAATGATTCCTATCGCCATTCTACACGGTATCCTGATTGACATCAGTGTTCCGGTCTTCGTTTCTTTTTTCTGTAATCTCTGAATCCTTAACTCTTAGCATTTTTCAGATATTCGCGAATAATCCCCAAAATTTCAAGCCCGTATTTCTGTACTCCCTTCGCACCGAAATAGGGTATGGCCTCCAAAGCTTCTGGAGTATCGGGCAACAAGTTTACGATCCCCATCAGGGCTTTCTGTTGCATTATGATATAAGCCGGGAGACTTACTTCGCGTGCTTTTGCCGCTCTCCATTCGGACAAGGTACGATAAAGCTCCGGGTACAGAATATCTGTAGGAACCTCAACCTTTGCTTTCGAAGAACTACGTGTACGTTCTTTACGTCCTTTCCGTTCTCTCTTCTCTTTCGGAGCTTTGGGTGAAGAACCGGAAGAAGAATCGTCTTCAAGGCTTAACGTCACTTTAGCTTTTAACTTCAAATATCCCGTAACAGTAAAGGGTTGCCCCATCATCGCTTCCAATAAAGATTCCTTAATCCACAACGCATCATCCAACGCTTGCAGGCGTTCATTCAACTGCTTCCTAAGTTCTTTATTATCAAGGGGCATATTCGTTTTTTCAAACAACGCGCGTACAGGTTCGAGTTCCTTACGAAAGTATCCTGCACCGGAACGAACCCGCTCCTGCAATCCCTGGTCCGCCGCATAATCATCGCTCCCATTTATCAATCGGGTATATTGATTGCGGAAACGTTGAGACACTTCCACTATCTTTTCTTTGATATGAGGAGCCAATTCTTTATACTCGGCAAGTTGTTTCGGATAAAGCTTATAGAGGTCTTCATCTATCAGGCGAAGCAGCCGCTTATAAGCTTGGTCGAGCGAATAAAAGTTGAATAAATCACTCAGTAAATCAAAGAAATAGGCCTTCTGCATATCGTGTAACTGCCGGTTGCCCGGTTTGTTTCTTTCTACTTCTTTGGTGAAGTCATCTACAGTACTATCACTGATGATAGCTTCTCTGCGCAGAGGGGATTCCAGCACCATGCCTTCCAAAGTTTTGCAACGGCTTAAGGCTACGTAGGTCTGCCCATGCGCAAAGGAATTGCGCGCATCAATAATGGCACGCTCAAACGTCAGTCCCTGACTCTTATGTATCGTAATAGCCCAAGCTAACCGGATAGGATACTGACGGAAGGTTCCTTCTATCTCTTCGGTGATTTCCTTCGTTTCTTCATTCAGCACATATTTATAATTGCCCCACTCTTCCGGCAATAACTGAAATTCATCTCCATTATCTTTTCCCCGCACAATCATCCCCGCATCATTAACGGCTGCCACTTCTCCAATCATGCCATTATAATACCGCTTTTCCGACGAGGGGTCATTTTTAAGGAACATAATCTGTGCCCCCGCTTTTATGGTGAGAACTTCGTCTGCCGGATATAAATATTCCGGAAAAGTTCCGTCTATCTCTGCACGAAAACTATAAGTCTGCCCGGGCAGAGAGGCCAATTCATTATCGTTCACCTTCTGCGCCTGATAATTATGCGTTGTCAGACGGATGTAGCCTTCTTCCTTGCGAGGACGAAAACCCGGCTGATACCGACGGTTCAACTCATTCAATACTTCATCGTCCGCCTGATTCTCACGTATCCTATTCAACAAGGAAAGAAAAAAGGTATCACTCTGACGATAGACTGTTTTCAGTTCAATTGTCATATATACCGTCTCACGCAAAGCACGGCTGGCAAAGAAGTAAGGGGTTTCATAATAGTTCTTCAACATTTCCCATTCATTCTCTTTCACCACAGGGGCTAACTGCTGCAAATCTCCAATCATCAGCAATTGGACTCCACCGAAAGGCTTTTCCCTATCCCGGTATCTCCGCAGAGCCGAATCTATCGCATCCAACAAATCGGCACGCACCATACTGATCTCATCTATGACCAGCAAGTCCATGCTACGAATAATATTCCGCTTTTCTTTACTGAAACGATAGTGTGTCTGGGAAGAGTTGAACGTGGTCTCCGGAACAAAAGGTGCAAAAGATAACTGGAAAAAAGAATGAATGGTAACTCCTCCCGCATTGATAGCGGCAATACCTGTCGGCGCCAAGATAACCATACGTTTAGGAGTCTGTTCCTTCAATCTTCTCAGAAATGTAGTTTTTCCGGTTCCGGCCTTTCCGGTAAGAAATAAATGTGTGCCTGTATTTTCAATGAACTGCCACGCTAGTTGCAGTTCGGGATTATTCTCCATGGGATTCAAATTTTCAACAAAGGTAACTATTATTCTTTTTCTTTCGTCTTGATACGAAAGAAAAAGAACCAAAAAGAAAGAATAAGAATATTATTTCATAGAGCCCCCCACAATATCCAACAGCTCATTTGTAATAGCCTGCTGACGACTCTTGTTATATTGCTTCGTCAAATCCTGAATCAGCTCGTTCGCATTATCCGTAGCTACCTGCATAGCTAACGTACGGGCAGCGTGTTCCGATGTGTTCGAGTCAACGGCTGCTGTAAATAGTTTCTGGCTTAATACAGTTGGGATTAGGTTGGCAATCAGTTCTTCAGCGTTGGGTTCGATGATGTAGTCGTTGGCGACTTCACGTTTTTCCGCCTTCCCTTTGTCCTTTTGCTCCTCATTCATCTGCTCCTTGTTTTGTTCTTCTTCATCTATGATATGTGTCAGATCGATGGGAAGATACGTTTCACGAAGGAGGATTTGCGTACCCATAGACTTAAAATGATGATAGATAATTTCCACACGGTCTATTTCGCCGGATACAAACATCCCCATCAGACGATGAGCCAAGTCGGCAGCTTCCTGATAAGTCGGTTTGTCAGATAAGGTGGGCGAAGTTTCCTGCGGTTGGAATCCCATGCGTTTTACAGCTTCATCTACTTTCTTGCCTATTGGAAATATCAAGATATTGTCTTGCCCGAGAGTGCGATATTCACCTACCGTTTGCAATAACATTTTTATCACATTGGCATTGAAAGCACCACAAAGAGACGTATTCGAAGAGAAGGCGACAATTGCCACACGCTTCACTTCGCGCTCCTTCACGTAGGGAGATTCGATAGGAAGGTCCGCACTCAGAAAGTTAGTCAGAATCTTGTTCAACTTCTTCTGATAAGGCAACATATTCTCAATGGCTCCTTGTGCCTTATGTAATTTGGCAGAAGCCACCATCTTCATTGCTGAAGTGATTTTTCGGGTACTCTTTACCGAATTTATTCTGGTTTTTACTTCTTTCAGTGAAGCCATAATTTTTTTAATTAAGAATGAAAAATTAAGAATGAAGAATTTACTATGCAGTATAGTCAAATAGTTAATAATAAGAATTCTTCATTCTTTATTCCTATATTTCTATAAGTATTGTTTGGCAACCATAGCGGCGGTTTCCTCGATGGCATTGGTTACACTATCATCGATAACGCCTGTCTTTAAGACATCCAACACATCCTGCTGGTGATTCAGTTGCAGAGATTCGATGAAGCTACGTTCAAAGTCCTGTACCTTATCCAATGGGACATCATGAAGAAGTCCGTGCGTACCGCAATAGAGAATAGCAATCTGCTGTTCTACGGGCATTGGGCTGTATTGAGGTTGAATCAAAAGTTGGGCGTTCTTACGTCCCTTATCGATCGTCAAGGCGGTAATCGGATCCATATCACTGCTGAACTTAGAGAAAGCTTCCAGCTCACGATATTGGGCTTGGTCAATCTTCAATGTTCCGGCTACCTTCTTCATGGCCTTAATCTGTGCGTTACCACCTACACGGGATACGGAGATACCCACATTGATAGCCGGACGGACACCCTGATTAAAGAGATCGGTTTCGAGGAAGATCTGTCCATCAGTAATGGAAATCACATTCGTCGGGATATAGGCCGAAACGTCTCCTGCCTGTGTCTCGATGATAGGCAATGCGGTAAGGGAACCTCCTCCTTTGACTATATCCTTCAAGCTGTCCGGCAAGTCATTCATTTCGCGCGCCACTTCTTCCTGACTGATAATCTTCGCCGCGCGTTCCAACAAACGGGAATGCAGATAGAAGATGTCACCCGGATACGCTTCACGTCCCGATGGACGGCGGAGAATCAGAGATACCTCACGATAAGCTACCGCCTGCTTGGAAAGGTCATCATACACAACCAGCGCATGACGGCCGGTATCACGGAAATACTCACCGATGGCTGCACCCGCAAATGGCGCATAGTATTGTAGCGCGGCCGGGTCACCGGCTGTAGCGGCTACTACAATCGTATAGTCCAACGCTCCATTCTCACGAAGTGTATTTACGATAGAAGCGACTGTAGAACCTTTCTGTCCGATTGCCACATAGATGCAGTATACAGGATCGCCTGCCAGAAAATTGCTACGCTGATTGATGATCGCATCAATCGCAATAGCCGTCTTTCCCGTCTGACGGTCACCGATAATCAACTCACGTTGACCACGCCCGATAGGAATCATGGCATCAACTGCCTTCAATCCGGTCTGTAATGGCTGATTGACAGGCTGACGGTAAATTACTCCCGGAGCTTTCCGTTCCAACGGCATATCATAAAGTTCACCGCCAACCAGCCCTTTGCCGTCGAGCGGTTCACCCAACGGGTCGATGACACGTCCCAACATCCCCTCGCCTACACGAATGGAGGCGATGCGTTTTGTACGTTTCACAATAAACCCTTCTTTGATTCTGTCCGTCGGACCCAGTAATACAGCACCCACGTTGTCCTCTTCGAGGTTCATCACGATTGCTTTGATACCATTGTCGAACTCCAGCAATTCATTCGCTTCGGCGTTCCGCAGTCCATAGATACGGACTACACCGTCGCTCACCTGAAGCACCGTACCGATTTCGTCAAGCTGCACATTGGCATTAATCCCTTCGAGCTGCTTGCGCAATATATCGGATACTTCGCTTACTCTTATATTTTCAGACATTATACAATTCTCCTATTCTTATCAATAAATTGTTGTTTCACTCGCTTTAACTGCGTAGCAACGCTCGCATCCAAACGGTAATCGTTGATATCGAAAATAAATCCACCCTCAATGGACGGGTCTACTACCGTTTCCAACTCCATCTGCGCATGCAGGATATGCGCTGCCGCAGAACGAATCCGATCCGATGTCGCTTTATCAACGTCAACAGCCGTAATCAGTTTACCGACTCCGATATGTTTCAACTTCCGATACAGGTCCAGATACATCAGGCCAATAAATTGCAGATAACCTTCACGCCTGTTTTTTAATACCAAAGTGATAAAACGGATAAACTCTCTGGTTGATGTACCTTCACCATCGGCAGCCGTACAAACCAACGCTAATTTCTCCTTAATCGCAATGACCGGATTATCAAGTGCCTCACGCAGTCCGGGTTGTGCACAAAAACTGTGAGACAGAGTGAGGAATTCCTGATATACCCTGTCTTCCACTCCTTTTTCCTGCGCGTATTCAATCATCGCTTTTGCATAACGCATTGAGAGTATTCCGACTTCCATTTTCCTTAGTTCTTATTCGGGGTTAATACTTCATCCAGCATACGGTCGATCATCCCCATCTGTGCTTCCTTATCTGCAAGATTCTTGCGGAGCACTTTCTCGGCAATGTCCACCGAAAGGACAGCCACCTGACGACGGATGTCGCGGATAGCCTCGTCTTTCTCTATCTGGATTTGTTGCTTCACCGCATCAAGTTCTTTTTGTGCGGCTATCTCGGCTTGCTTACGGGCCTCGTGAACAATTTTGTCACGTTCTTCCATTGCTTCCCTCAAGATGCGTCCTTGTTCCTTGTTGGCAGCAGCCACCAACGCGTCACCCTCTTCTTTCAGTCTGGACAACTGTGCATTGGCTTCCCTCGCCACCTCCAAAGACTGGTCGATATAGGTTTTACGGCCTTCCACCATTTTTATAATGACGGGGAAGCCGTATTTCGCCAATATCACGAACACAATCCCGAATGAGAGGAACATCCAGAACAACAGGCCACTATCAGGTAATAGTAATGACATAAGCTTAGAGGAAGAATACCAATAGACAAACAACTACCGCCAACAGTGCCACACCTTCAATCAAAGCGGCGGCGATAATCATATTCATACGAATGTCACCTGAGGCTTCCGGCTGGCGTGCGATAGCTTCCATTGCCGAACCACCAATTTTACCAATACCCAAACCAGCTCCGATTACTGCAAGACCTGCACCGATAGCTGCACCTAATTTACTTACTCCTACTGCTGCTGCAGTGGCTTGTAACAATACTGATAGTAACATAATTTTCAGTTTTAAAATGGTTTATATTTTCTCTCGTTTAATTATTTATTTCTCTTCCGCTTTTACTTTGGCTCCTTCCTGCGCCAACCCGATAAACACAGCCGACAACATGGTGAATACGTATGCCTGGATGAAAGCGACCAACAATTCAAGCGCATTCATAAAGATGTTGAACAATACGGAGGCTACTGTCAGCGTGCCGTTCAAGGCAGGTCCCATACTTGCCGAGATAAATATCAAGCAAGTAAGCACCAACATTGCCATGTGTCCCGCCAGCATATTGGCAAAAAGACGGATCATCAAAGCAAACGGTTTTGTAAAGATCCCGAAGAACTCGATAAACGGCATCATCGGCACAGGCACTTTCAGCCACCAAGGAACATCAGGCCAAAAAATATCTTTCCAATAATGCTTCGTTCCGAAAATGTTGACCGCCAGAAACGTGCATACGGCAAGTACCATTGTGATAGCAATATTTCCCGTCACATTCGCACCTCCGGGAAAGAACGGGATCAGTCCCATCATATTATTGATAAAGATGAAAAAGAATGCCGTCAGCAGATAGGGGGCAAATTTCCGGTAATTAGGACCGACACAGCTTTTAATAATGTCGTCATTCACCATCATAATGAACATTTCCATGAATCCGATAAATCCTCCCGGAGCTTTGGCTCCCTGCGGACGTTTTCTGTACCAGTGCGCCACACTCAGGACGATTACCAACAACAATACACTATTGAACAGTAAGGCGAATGTAACTTTCGTAATGGATATATCCAAAGGACGGACTTGTTCGCCCGCCGCATTGTATTCCACCAGTTTGCCCTCGTACTTACTTCCTTCCGGAGCTATCGAAAGCCCCTCATACGTGCCTCCGTTCTCTTCGAGACGAGAAGAAAGGAACACATGCCAGCCTGTACTATTACTATAAACAATAATAGGTAATGGTATAGTAATGTGCGTTTTACCCCACGTGGTAATATGCCATTCGTAAGAGTCGCCGATATGTCCGAATACGATTTCCTTCACGTCCACCGTATTCTCCTGTTCCTCTTTCGGAGTAATCACATCCTGCACCTGTGAAGTCGCTTCTCCCTGCTCTTGTGCAAAGCCGGGCAGACCGGACACCATCATCAGACAGAACAATATCAACGGAGCCATTATGTTATGCAACTGTTTCATTTTTCTTCTTATTTTGCTTTTTCCGTTTCTGATTCACCTCAAAAGAGAAAAAGAACCAGGTTTCGAATATCAGATATATCAAATAGAATGAGATAAACGTCAGCAAAAAAGCCTTAGCCTCTTCGCGCACGGTTATACAATAAATCAGGACTAAAATGATAGAAAGAATCATCTTTACCATCTTTATTGCCAGATACAACAGTAACATTTTCTGGGGAGCGTGCAGCCGACACGCATCGAACATATAGATACTAAACAAACCGAATAGATAAAAATAGACCGGAATAAACGGGTATCCTCCGAAATAGTGTCCCGGCAGAGCGATATGCAAAATAACCGCTCCCAATCCTGCACCTATGATTGCAAACAGCGTATGCAACCCGATAAAATTTCGTTTCGTTTTCGTAATGTTCACCATGTCACTGTGTTTTTCTTAATATATTGTCTTCCGTCAGCCGACTGTCACCCGTCTGTCAGGAGATGCAAGCGGAAACCGTACCGTCACTCAGTTCGACAAAACCACCCTGAATATCTATCGTACGCTCCTCGCCTTCCATCGTCGTGTAACTCAACGTACCCGCTTGCAATGACGAGACGATAGGCGCATGTCCGGGAAGAATAGAAAACGAACCAACCGTCCCCGGCAATGTGACAATCTTCACATCTCCGTCGAATATGCTCTTTTCGGGCGATACTATACTCAAATGCAGTTCTTTCATCCTTCTTGTGTTTTTATTTCTTTGCCTGTTCCAGCAGTTTCTTACCTTTCTCTATCGCTTCCTCGATTGTTCCGACATTCAAGAATGCCTGTTCAGGGAGATAATCAACCTCGCCATCCAAAATCATCTTAAAGCCTTTAATCGTATCTTCGATCGTCACCATTACGCCCGGTACACCCGTAAACTGCTCGGCTACGGCAAACGGCTGCGACAGGAAGCGCTGCACACGGCGGGCACGGTTCACGACCGTCTTGTCCTCTTCCGACAGTTCTTCCATACCAAGTATGGAGATAATATCCTGTAGTTCCTTATTACGCTGGAGAATCTGCTTTACCTGTTGCGCTACATCGTAATGTTCCTGACCGACAATATGCGGATCGAGGATACGGGATGTAGAAGCCAATGGGTCTACAGCCGGGTAAATACCAAGCTCTGTAATCTTACGGTCGAGCACGGTCGTCGCGTCCAAATGGCTGAAAGTAGTTGCAGGAGCCGGGTCTGTCAAGTCATCGGCAGGCACATATACAGCCTGTACAGAAGTAATAGAACCTTTACGGGTAGAAGTGATACGTTCTTGCATGGCGCCCATTTCCGTAGCCAATGTCGGTTGGTAACCAACGGCGGAAGGCATACGTCCCAAAAGAGCGGATACTTCCGAACCGGCCTGCGTAAAACGGAAAATATTATCTATAAAGAACAGGATATCACGCTTCTCGCCTTCTTTTCCGGCATCACGGAATGATTCCGCTACCGTCAGTCCGGACAATGCAACGGAAGCACGTGCGCCCGGCGGTTCATTCATCTGACCGAATACCAAAGATACCTGCGATTTCTCCAACTCGTTATAATCGACTTTTGAAAGATCCCAGTGACCTTTCTCCATACCTTCCTTAAACGCTTCACCATAGCGGATAACGCCCGATTCGATCATCTCGCGCAGCAAGTCATTACCTTCACGGGTACGTTCACCTACTCCGGCAAATACAGAAAAGCCGTTGTGCTTTTTGGCTATGTTATTGATAAGTTCCTGAATCAATACAGTTTTTCCTACACCGGCCCCGCCAAACAAACCGATCTTACCACCTTTGGCATACGGTTCGAGCAGGTCGATTACCTTGATACCTGTGAAGAGTACTTCCTGCACAGTTGTCAAATCTTCAAACTTAGGGGGGTCGCGGTGAATGGAATATGCACCTTCACGGTCGAGTCCTTTCATACCATCAATAGAATCACCGACTACATTCATCAATCGTCCTTTAATCTGTTCGCCAATCGGCATTGTGATGGGACCTCCGGTGGGATATACCTTTAAGCCGCGTTGAAGCCCATCGGTACTGTCCATTGCTACGGTACGTACCGTATTTTCACCGATATGCTGCTGAACCTCTACAATCAGTATTTTGCCGTTTGGCCTCTTTATCTCCAATGCATCATGAATGCTTGGTAACACCATTTCTGCATCCGTACCTTCAAAGTACACATCGACCACAGGGCCGATCACCTGCGAGATATGTCCGATAATCTGTGACATAAGCAATCTTTTATTTATATTATTCTTCTCTATTCCTATTGAAAAAATAGTATGACAAGGAACGTTTCGCGTTTTACCTGTTTCACTATTATAATAACAGCTAAGTTCAGCTTTTGTTCAACTATTTTCTATATCAGATAAACTTCTGCCCTTAGAAATAGTTAAATAAACAACTGCGCAAATGTAGAAACAATTCTGTGTCATTGTTCTTCCTTTTTCATTATTTGTTGTTCGATAACACTTATTAGACCTACAATAACTACAAATTGACCAATTTAGACAAAATCCAACTACAAATCAATACCAAAATAAGCTTGAAGATAATAATTCATCAATAAACTAAAAACACTCATTCAGTTTCCTATCTCTTTGTTAAAAATCAACGGATTAGCAATTTTACAAAATAGTGGCAAGAACAACTAGTTTTGTGCTCGAGCACTATAAATTCCATTTTTCGGATATTCCTTAATAAAGTTTAAAGGTGGGGGCTCTATTTTTCAATTATCCATTTCTCCATATTCTGCATTTCCACACTAAAGTTCACATCATATTTATAAAACAAAAATTTAAATACGCCGATAATATGTATATTATCCATTTTTTACTGTAATTTTGCACTACTAATATAAAACACTCAAAATGATGAAGAAAATACTGTTACTCGGTTCCGGCGAACTAGGAAAAGAATTTGTAATTTCAGCTCAACGTAAAGGCCAGCACATCATTGCTTGCGACTCCTATGCAGGAGCACCGGCTATGCAAGTGGCCGATGAATTTGAAATATTCGATATGCTGAACGGTGAAGAATTGGAACGCGTGGTGAAGAAGCATCGTCCGGACATTATCGTTCCGGAGATTGAAGCAATTCGCACAGAACGTTTATACGACTTCGAAAAAGAAGGCATTCAGGTAGTTCCCAGTGCTCGTGCCGTGAACTTCACCATGAACCGTAAAGCCATTCGCGACCTTGCCGCCCAAGAACTCGGACTGAAAACAGCCAAATACTTCTATGCCAAAACCCTGGAAGAACTGAAAGAAGCTGCCGATAAAATCGGCTTCCCTTGTGTCGTTAAACCGTTGATGTCTTCTTCCGGCAAAGGACAATCGCTTGTGAAGAGTGCCGATGAACTCGAACACGCCTGGGAATACGGATGCAGTGGCAGTCGTGGCGATATCCGTGAGCTTATCATTGAAGAATTTATCAAGTTCGACAGCGAAATCACCCTGCTCACCGTTACCCAAAAGAACGGTCCTACCCTCTTCTGCCCTCCCATCGGACACGTGCAGAAAGGTGGCGATTATCGTGAAAGTTTCCAGCCCGCACATATTGATCCCGCCCATTTGAAAGAAGCGGAAGAGATGGCCGAAAAAGTAACCCGTGCATTGACAGGCGCAGGACTTTGGGGAGTTGAGTTCTTCCTAAGCCACGAGAACGGAGTTTATTTCTCCGAACTTTCTCCTCGTCCGCATGATACTGGTATGGTGACATTGGCGGGTACACAAAACCTGAATGAATTCGAGCTACATTTACGTGCCGTACTCGGTCTGCCTATTCCCGGCATCAAACAAGAACGGATAGGCGCAAGCGCTGTGATCCTTTCCCCGATTGCCAGCCAGGAACGCCCGCAATATCGTGGCATGGAAGAAGTGACGAAAGAAGAAGATACCTACCTCCGCATATTCGGCAAACCGTTTACCCGCGTCAACCGCCGCATGGGAGTAGTGCTTTGCTATGCTCCGCTGAATGCCGATTTGGATGCCCTGCGTAATAAGGCCAAGAGAATTGCCGAGAAAGTAGAGGTTTATTAAAACCGGAAGGAAAATAAGGAATCATGGAGAATTAGAAGAATAATAGAGAAAATAAAAAGAGGGTGTCAACGGATACCCTCTTTTTATTTTCTCTATAAAAAACTACCGCCTATCGTTTCTTGCTCAAAAAACGCTTTGCCAAATACTTACGTAAAGGTTCGTCATAGAATTTCAAGCTTAGATAAGCTAGTACAATACACAATGCATAAACACATAAAGCTACCTGCCAAGTCTCACCCAGCGTATAGAGTTGATTCTTAATCAGCCATGCATAGAACAGATACATCAACGGATAGTGTATCACGTAGATCGGATAAGATATATCTCCCAAGAACTTACATATCTGCGTTGACTGCTTATCCGTCGTACTTCCCGACGCACCCAGCCACACAAGGATAGGGAAAGCAACGACAATGCAAAACGCTTCATACACACCGTTCGTACAAACCGGCTCTGCACCCTCCAAATAAGGAACGGAAAACAGGGCAATCAATGCAAGGGTACATATCCAGAAAGCGCCTTTCACTTTCACAGGTTTGAAGTTGCGGGATAAAAGCATACCTAAAGAGAAAGGGAAAAGCATTCTCAATGATCCGCCCAGAAAGTTCACGCCATCCAACGTCCATCCTACCCCAATGTTTCCATAAGTGGAGACATCAAAGATGGCGAACAACGTCAACGCCACCCCCAGCAATACCACCATCACAGCCAACGCCTTATTAGACAGACGGCGAATGAATAACGCATAAAGGATATTGCCTATATACTCGAAAAACAACGACCAGCACGGCCCGTTCAACGGAAACATCTCGCCATTGCCACGAACCTCATAGCCCGCACCCGGCATGGCAGGAATGAAAAATATCGTGCAAAGAAGAGACAACATCACCATGGATATGGCAACGTGCGTTCCATCCCATTGCACAGAACCCTGAATGCAGAACGTGATAGCTCCCAGAACAGCCCCCAGAACAACCATAGGATGAAGACGTATCAACCGGCGTTTAAAGAAATCTTTCATGGTGAGACTCTTACCCCAACGGTCGTCGTAAGCGTAACCGATCACAAAACCCGAAAGGATAAAAAAGAAATCCACGGCTAAATATCCGTGATTCAGAGTTTCAATAGCACTATTACCGGCAAAAGCGAAGCCCTCGAATACGTGATACCATATCACCATAAGAGCTGCCACACCGCGAAGTCCGTCAAGAAGTTCATAATGAGCCTTGGTATCTGAAAAGGCTGAAGCAGAAATGTTCGACATTTGTTTTTCTATTAGTAAGTTAGTATTTTCAGAGGGCAAAGATACGGTTTGCGCTACGAAGTTTCTTTGCTCTAAAGCAAAAAAGCCCGGCTAATCGCTATTTTTTAGCACGTACCCGGCTAAGGGTATAGATGGAAATGCCCAGAAAGGCAGCCACATATTTCAGTTTCACTCGGTTTATCAGTCCGGGATAGCGACGGTTGAACTGTTCGTAACGTTCTTTGGGCGAAAGTTGAAGGCGCTCCACAAACATATGGCTAAGCTCCTTATTCACATTCTGATGCAGGATTCTTCCCCAGTTGGCTATGTCGATATATGTTTCGTAAAGGGCATTCAGCTTGTCGATGTGGATGACGTAGATTTTGCAATCGGAAAGCGTTTCAACGCTTTCTACCGATGGTTGCTGATAGTAGAGCGAATCCATGCCGAACGTAACGTCGCCCTCCTGACTGAACCACGTAGTGGTGTCCTCTCCGTTGTGGTGGAATACGGAACGGGTGATACCCTCTTCAATAAAATAAACCAGATGGTCTGTGACACCTGACTGAACGATACGGGTATCTTTGGGATAATACCTTAATTCCATATTCGCCTGAAGCGCTTGAAGTGCTTCATCGGAAACCGGATAGATTTGCTTGATTTTACGAATGATATTTTCCATTTGGGGGAATGGTGTATTGGGAGTTAATGACGTACTTTAGGATATTTATTATTAAAACGGAAACCAAGACCGAGCATCAGATAATTAGGGGTCTGGAAATTCTGGAGATTGTAGCCAATGTGAAGGAATGAATTCCGGATGACGTTGATCTTCAACGCAAAGACCTGATACAGTCCGCGTAAATCGCCACGCCCCAGCACATTCGTTCCCAAGCCTACACCGATGGTAAAAAACGGCATCACGTATTCGGCCCGTCCGGAAAGTCCCAACGCAAGCTGATGCCGGATGCCCGGCACAAGAAATTTACGACGGGAGGAACCGCTGTCTGCATCGTACTCCACCAGCGCATCTTCGGTGTATACATTGGCACTACCGTCATAGACACCATCCAGCGAAATCCCGAAACGCAGCTTATAGTTGAGGTTATACATCGGAGCAAAGTTGAATCCCGCTACAGGATAACTGCCCGGTGATGCAATCTGTTTCTCACCTACATAGACACCTTTGCGGCGCCACGAGCCGAACAACACAAGGTCATAACTGATGTGTCGCGGAAAACGGGGAACGTAGGGATGAACCAATGATTTAGTGAGGTCGGCTTCTTCCTGGTTGAAGTTGTACACCAGTCCGATTTTCGCTCCGGTGGTGTTGACACCTGCATTAGGAAACTTGGTGTTGCCGTTGGAGAAATGCGTGAAGTCTCCGCCGATGATAAAGTCGAAATAACGGGAAAGCGACCAGTTAAGGTAGATACCTGCGTTGAGGTAGGCATTCACCCGTGAGCCTACGGCTCCGTTGTAGGAATTGTAATCGTTGTCATAAGGCTGCCATCTGGCAGAGATACCGAAGTTCCATTCGTAATTGAGTGAAAGGCGGGGATGGAAACGGGCAATGCGTGCACCTTGAAAGACGTAGAACGTCATCGGATCACCCAACTGCTTTTTATCGCCAAAAGTGGTGAAGGCCAAGCCAAAACCTTGATAGGCTCCGCCATAGATGCGGTCAGCACAGGTGTTGGGACGATACTTGAAAGAATATTTCAGATGAGCGGCAAATGAATTCCGGATGGGTTTCCACCGTTCGTTCTCACCTTGCAGGAAAGGATTGGTGGGGAATACGTATTGTGGCCGCGCCTCTATCCCCAACCGGTGAATGAAAGGTTGGTCTGCCTCCTGCGCACAAAGCGAAGTGAAGGGGAAAAGCAAGGCGGAACAGATTACAACGATTTTCCGTCCGGGTATCTTTACTCTCATAAATAGTCTGGTTAGTCTTTTCTGAACGGAAGTTACAAATGGAGCTTCTCAATAAACTGTGCCACATGATAGCCGTCCATCAATCCATGATGGCAAGTTACGGAAACGGGCATCATCAGTCTTTCTCCGTTGCGGAAATACTTTCCGGTGGAGATTTTGGGGACACTGTCGCCCGAGCGCATATTGGTGGGGTGCTTCATGTCGGTAAATGAGAGCCACGGCACTGCCGAATAATGTATGGCATTGGGATGGAAAGTATCTCCCTTGTTGAGTCCCGTAGTGGCTTGCAAACGTTCCATCTCTGCTTTTGCCCGGCGGATAAAGACGAGTTCGTCCGGATCGTATTCAAAGGCGGCAAAAGAAAAAGTATGGTCGGCACGACCTACAGTGGCTTCGGGCAGAAGGCTGTCATAGCACACCACTTTATCGCCTTCGATGCGGTAACGGAATTCTTCTACCGCAGCAGCGGCAGTCGTTATCCGGTGGAGGACTAACAGGGAAAAGGATATGCCTTTGGCTTTGGCTTCCTGATACGTGCGCGTACAGTCTACCCGAACGGTCACTCCGAAAAACGGATCGTCAAAAGCACTGAAATGTTCGTAATGTTCTCTTCTGTTCCAAGTAGCAATATCGATGATCTTCTCTATTTGATTCATTCTAAACACTCTTTTTTAAGTTTCACCACAGAGGGCACAGAGGACACTGAGATTTTATAGAAATTTTATAGAACTTTTTCACCGGATTAATGCAATTGATTCCATTGCTTCCGGTCTTACCTTACCGAAAAAACTCAGTGTCCTTTGTGTCCTCTATGTGAATAAATTACTGATGTTGCTCACGCAACAGGTCGTTCACTGTTTTTACCGGGTTGAAAGTGGAAAGCGGCACTTCTACAAAAACAGTATTCCAATCACTCATCGCACCATTCCACAAACCGGGAAGTTCAAGAGCTTTCAGCTCCTTGCCGTTTTTCGACTTGTAAGAAATAAAGCCGGTCGCCTTGTCTACGTATTTCACCAAATCGAACTTATGACCTTTATAATCACGCACGGCACATACCAAGTCCACCGGATTGAAGTGCGTACCCTTCTCGAACATTTCCTTTTTCTGCGGATCGTTCATGTCGATCTGCGAGCTCTCAAGAATTTGAAGAGAGATCGTTCCGTCACTGTTGTATGCCAGGAACGGACCGCCACCCGGTTCACCCACATTCTTCACCATTCCGCAAACGCGCATTGGACGGTTCAATTTGTTCTTCAAGTAAATAGCAAGCACTGAATCTTCGAGATCTTTCGTTTCCGGATTCTTGCAGAAAAGTTTCTTTTGCAGGAATTGCAGCATTTCCATCATCTGTTCGTGCGTATATTTTCCGCTGTCGAGCAGTTCGAGATATTCGAATGCCTGTTTCTGTAAGGTAACGAGTACACCGGCAATCAGTTTTTTATAAGTAACGGTGTCCGCTTTCAGTTTATCGGGAACTACATTGTCGATGTTCTTGATGAAGATAACATCCGCATCGAGATCGTTCAGATTCTCGATCAATGCTCCATGACCACCCGGACGGAACAAGAGTTTGCCGTTATCACGGAACGGCTGGTTGTCCATATCAGCGGCAATCGTATCGGTACTCGGCTTCTGTTCGGAGAAGGTGATATTATAATCCACTCCATAACGTTTGGCAAACTCACCGGCTTTCTCTTCCACCAGTTTCTTGAAAAGTTCGCGGTGTTCGGCAGACACGGTAAAATGTACGTTCACTTTGCCACTCTTTCCGGCTGCATACATGGCGCCTTCAGCCAAATGTTCCTCTAATGGAGTGCGTGCGCCTTCGGGATATTTATGGAATTTGAGCAGACCTTTCGGCAGTGCACCATAATTCAAGCCGGCAGTTTCGAGCAATGCGGATACCACAGCTTTATAATTGCCTTCTTCCATCAACCCAGCGATATTCTTCCCGGTAATGCGTCGGCAAGCTGCATCGAGATCGTCATAAAAAGCAAAATCCTTGATACCGGCAAAGAATGCTTGTTCAAACTTGGTTGTCGGTTTGTCATAATCAGCAGAAAGGAACTCGAATAAGTTCTTGAACATACGACTTGCAGCACCCGAAGCCGGTACGAACTTCACAATTGTCTTATCCGTGTTTGTATATGCGTCCCACGCTGCCAGATAAGCTTTCTGTTCTTCTGCATTGGGAGCCAATATACCTCTTTCAATGGAAGCAGCCGCATCCAGTTTCAGATAAGGGAAACCTGTCTGGAAGCAAGCCAGTTGCTCTGCTATTTGCGCTTCCGTAATGCCTTTCTTGGCAAGCAACTCTTTGTCCTGTGTCGTTATCATAATATCTAATTTTATTAATTGATGCCCAAAAATACAAAATGTTATTTACTTCTTGCCGAATAACCAATAAAAAAAGTAATTTTCCTTCCATATTTCATTATCAGTCACTTACGAAGAAGTGTTATTCATTTATGTACTTTTCAGCGTTATTTGAACACAACAAAGATAGATAAATATCCGATGTTATCACAGAATTTGTAGAATAAATAGAGTTAACCGATTACAATAATATTACAGACTTTTTGGATATTTGAAATCTTACCAGCCGTGGAAAGTTGGGGAGCGTGTGGTTTAAAGCACTTTCCTGATAAAATTTCACCCCCCATACCCCTACTGTTGAGATGAACTGTAAACCAGCTAGCAACAAAGCAAACAAAAAAGCCAGCTAACATTACGCTAGCTGGCAAATAACATCAACGGATAAAGATTAACTATTTTATTTTCTCATTTAATATTTCCATAAAGTTATGCTTCTGTGCTTCTTTCATAATACTGTTCGTAGTCTCTTTTTTTATTTTCTTTAACATTCCAAGCGATTTTGTAAAGCTAGTTCCTTGATTGTTCTTCTTAATAACCCAGTCGATGAAGAATCCTTTAGCCAAAAAACGGTAAGTAAATCCTGCATCCACACCAGCTTTAATAATTTTCTCTGCCCTTTCAACCAGCTTGTTTGCTTCATCACCCACATATTTAGCAAGAATATACTCTCCATATTTACACGTCTCTGCCAATACCGATTCTTTTATGTCAGCAGAATAAGTCAGATACTTGCTAAGCGTTGTCAATTTGAATCCACCATTCGGTAACATATCATCTGCTTCACCTTTCTTTGCTTTTTGATGTTGCATATCCATATATTTGGCAATAAACTTCAAAACTTCATTATCAGGATACATAGCAAAAGCCTGTCTTGCAAAATCACCTTTATCCCATTTAACGGATGTATTATTTACTTCTGTAATAAGAGTCTGTATGAGTATCTCATTATTCAATGGATACCTAGCTTTTATGTGTGCAGGGGCTTTAGGAGTGTATTCTTCTGGCTTATCTTTTGGTTTATTACCGTCCTTCTGCCATTTCCTCGCAGCTTCTTCATAATTCTTCTTGCCACGTCTGTCCTCTTCTCGAAGTGCCATTATAGCCATATACCTGTGCTGTCCATCAATAATAGCCAGATAGTCCTTTGCTTTTTCATCTTCTATTGGAAGCCCTGACATAGGGTCTTTCAAACTCAGACCTTCATTTACTACATCTTCTCCATCGACAACTTCCAACTCCGATAGTTGACCACATTCCTTAATGGACTTCATTTTAGCTTTCACATTCGCTTTGTTGATGTCCCGATTAATACCACCAGCAATAAAAGCAACTTTCTTTCCTTCGTTCAATTCTCTTGATTCCAGAGTAAAGATTTCATTCTTACATTCTTTTGTAGTCATAATACCTTTGCAGTTTTTAGACTGGTGCGCTCCAGCTTTAATTAATTTTATACTACAAAGATTGCCCTTTTCTTGAGAAGCTAACGGGAATAAAAAAACACTGCTTTCTTATTCCCCCACTTCACAAGTTGTAGAATGAAGTATTTAGAGAATAAGAAAGCAGAAATAAACAATAAAATAAGTCTCAATCAATAATAAAATGCGTTCAAACTCCTTATGTCCTTGTCTTTATATTGTTTCAACAAAGACTTCAAGTAGTCATTATCAACCAACACACTTTCGTTGCTCACGATACCAGTGAAGTATAGTAGATGAGAAATCAGCGTCTTTTCCTTGTCAGACATATTAGCTCCCTTCTTTCTCTTTTCTTTTACCTGTTCTTGATAATTCAAGGCAGTGATAATCATTTGTGAAAAATAATAAGCGAATACGGAGAATGATTCAGTATGTGGATTACTCAAATCAACGTTACCAGTATTCATTTGGTCTGAATTTACTGTTTCCAATCCGTCTGCACAAAACTTTGCTATACTAGCAATAGCCGTCTTATTATCTATCACGATATTCTTCCTACCTATTTTCAAGGTAATACAAATTGGGCTTTTAAAGACTGCACCAAACGGAGTATCTCTTTTATAGTCCTCACTGATAGCATTAACAAGTTTTTCTATCTGTTCTTTAGGAGATTCTTTTATTTCTATACCCTCCATACATTTACCCCAACTGCAATCATAACAGAAAAGCAATAGATACCAGAACTTTTCAGCGTCTAAATCTAATGTAGTAAGTAAATCCTGCAATTCACGATTCTGCAAATAAGCATCAATGGAGAATCTACCTTTCAATATTCCTCTGTTGTATCTTCCTTTAAAAGTATCTGGTGTTTGTGACGGCAACATATATGTCTGCCCTGTCTCTTCATCATAATCGAAGTCTGGGAAATATTCTTGTGTCACTGGATATATATACTCTAGCAACTCGCTATACTGGATTGAGAACTTATCTACTGGCTTCATAGTGTTTTTGTTTGCAATGATAATAAAAAAACAGCAAATGAATTGCTTCAAATGCTGCTCTTTATCTATACGCTACGACTATTCTTAATACCCGTATTTAACTATCACGTTTTTATTATCATACAAATATTGGCATAATACCACATTTCCCAATTCATCAAAAGAGTATGAGAAATTATATGATTCGTTATTGTATACATTATCATATCTATAGGATTCAGACATCGACTTTACTAACTTTTGAGCTGGCTTTCCCAATAATCCTGCATAGTAAATAAACTCGTGCCCAAAACATCCTAATGATTCAGAAATAAGTTCAGGTAGTACTCCATTTTTATTTTCATCTGTAGAAGCAGTGAAAGTATATATAGTCTGCTCGTTACCATTTGTCTCTACTATTTTATCATAGCAACCATTTGAATATGTAATAATAGCTGTATTTACATAATCTCTCCCTTTATCAGTACCTCTCTCTGTTACTGATTTTAGATAACCATCAGCAGTATATTCATAATTAATTTCAGTATCATCAGTTGTTTTTATGAATGTGATATATCCATTTTTATCTGTTTCAATTTTGCTAATTTCATCTGCATAATCACCAGTAAATTGAATACCTCCTTGATAACTAATTCCATAATTTTCCTTATCATCTGACTGTCCAAAATAAATAAGTTGACCTTGAGCCGATGTTAATTTCCCATCAGAGTAAATAAAATGCCAATCCATTTCTTCTGGGACATTACCTGTTCTAACAATAGAAACAACTGGCGCCCCCTTTGATATTATATTCCCTCCATCATTATCATTATCATCATCGTTACCACAAGAAGTAAAACCTGCACATAAAGTAATAACCAATAAAGTCGCAAAAAATCTAAATGTTTTCATATTCTGTAAATAATCTTTTCGTTAATAATTTAATTTGTAGTATAAGCTGCTCAAAATTGAGTTGGCTACTTAAAAGATAGTAGCAAAAGTTGTTTCTTAATGTCTGATTCGTAGTTATATATCGTTTTATCTACCCTGTTCCCTTTGGATAGTATTACACAATGAGAAAAGCGTGGGAACTATTGAATATTATCATATTGAGGCTCTGGACTGCCCAAGGTTGAATAATAAACAATAGCCCACGCCAAACGATATATAGACTATCTTAACAAGATAGGTATATAACATTGACGTGAGCGTTCTTGCCTACTATCCCGTGCAAGTGAAATTGTCCAGATTTCATGATAGGATAATATTTAAAACGCTCTTCGTTAACTAATATGTCCTTTCAGTCCCAACTCATTAGGTATCTGAAATTGCCACAAAGTTACGAAAAGCGTTTGTAATAGCAAGAACTATTGTTTATTAAAAGTTGAGAGCTATCCCTTCTTTATAAATCCATGGTAGTGGAAAAATTCAAGACCACCCATATAAAAACTAAATCTCTGAATTTTTCCACCCCACCGATATTTCATGTTTATGGCTTTATAAACTGATTTTTTATCCGTTGAACGGTGGAAATACCAATACTTTGTAGCTTAGCTATATTTCTGATTGAATAGCCTTTTCTTAGTAAAGCAATGACTTCTTTATATTCTTCCTTCTTCTTATCATCCGTTTTGGTCGAACCTGTCTTTCTACCAAGTTTACCACCTTTGGCAATATAATTTGCCCTACCACTATTCAAACGGTATTGGATATTGCTTCTTTCGATATTTGCCATTTCTGCAAGTACTGTCACCATGATAGACGCTATTGGATTAACTTCCCCATTTGGTTGCAAAGTATATAAGCCCAAGTTCTGTATGTAAACCGATACTTTCGATTCATGCAATATATCTAAAGAGCGAAGAACCTGTAATGTACTTCTTCCCAATCTTGACAATTCAGACAAAAGTAGGATATTCACAGATTCACGTTTACAGTACTCCAAACATTCTCCTAAAATCTGTCTTTCCTCTATTTTCTTTGCACCTGAAATATGCTCCTGGAATATGTTTACTATTTCTATATCCTGTGAAATAGCATATTTCTTTAAATCCTCTATTTGTCTGCTCGTGTCCTGTCTGTCATTACTTGACGAAACACGAGCATATATTACAGCTGTTTTCATTTTATTCTTTGATTAAATTGATAACATGAAAGAATGTGTTCAAACCACCTTTGCAGATTTATTTGAACACATTCCAGTTTTGAACACTAACGAGGTTTATTCGCTTCCTCAATATCCCATAAGCCAACTAAAAGAATAAGCAAGATTAACGGAACACAACCTGTTATAAAAGACAATACCACCCAAAAGAGCCAAACAAGTATCCTATAATAAAACATGATTCTTTGTTTTACGTAGTTAATAAAATAGGAGAATACCCATTTCTGAATATTCCCCTGTTTAATCAATCAATAAACCACTTATATTTAGTGTCTCCATGCAAAGCGGCATTTATTCCCGTTGCTATTTCGGTTGCATTTA
>OLIL01000066.1_pt1 | contig 114754 bp, 108 predicted proteins | sample 1609701 | NCBI WGS metagenome assembly OLIL01 (sample SAMEA4350146, study PRJEB24818) | metagenome | biome: human; feature: gut; material: faeces | place: Denmark | collected 2013-09
TTATTTTAGATTACCCCCGTTTTGGCCGTCAAACCGTTTTTTGGGGGGAATGCTTAAAGATACAAAAAAGGCAACTAATTCGCAATGAAGTAGTTGCCTTAAATTTTATTATTTTAGGAATATCCCAAATGAAAAGAGAAAGAGAGAGTTTTTTTTAATTAACGTCCCCAAATGAAAGGGGAAGGTTTGAAACCTTCCCCTTTTCCCTTTCATCACAATCGAGGGTGTCAAAATGAACTGCAGTATTTTTGAATCAGCTCATCCACATTCGGATCTCCCAGTTCCTTAGCTTTCTTAAAGTTCCCGCAAGCCTCGTCCTTCTTCTGCAACTGTATCTGACAAAGCCCCAACAAGCGATAGGCTTCGGCATATTTCGGATCTGTTTTCAGCATGTCATTCAGAATACGAACCGCCTCTTCATAACGGCCTACGCGCAAATTCACCACTGCGTGTTCCGCCTGATAAGTCAAGTCGGCAGGATTCAGCTCGATAGCCTTAGCGATATCATCCAACGCACGCTGATACTGGCGGGCTTTCAGTGCCGCCTGCTCACGGTAATAATAGAATACATCATTCACTTGTCCTTTCACTGCGGTATGATAGGCGTCATAATCAAGCATGGCATTCCGTGCCTGACCGGCCGCCATATTCATTTGCGCACGTTCCAGCAGATAAGGAGCCAACTCAGCGGTTATCGGCTGCGGACAACGGGCAATGCAACTATCCATCAAGGTCAAGACCTCTTTCGGGTCGCTTTTCATCAATTCCTTTGTCTTGGCGGCACTGAAGAAGGTAGCGGGAGAAGCAAGATTGCTGGCGTTTACTTTCTCATAAGCAGCCAAAGCGCCTGCATAGTCTTGCTTGGCAAACAGGATATCGCCTTCCATCTGAATGTAAACAGGCAACGGATCAATAGCTATCGCCTGACGGACATTCTCCAAAGCGGTATCATACGTCCAATCCTTATACGTCTTTTCCGGCTTGGACAGTTGGTAAGAATACATCATCTTACCTATATTATAATATGCATCGTCTTTCTTCTGAGCCACCTTCAACGCGCGGTTAAAGTCGTCAACGGCTTTATCATACCAAGACTGGTCATCCTTGCCTTTGGCTATATAGTAATTCGCACGGCGGAGATACCCGTCCGCGTTGTTCGGGAACTGAGCGATAAAATCATCCAAGAGTTCTCCATAGTCGTCTCCCGACATCTGAGAGGAAGCCATAAACAAATAGACCAATGCCTGGTCTTCCGTTTCGGGCAATCCCTTCCGGATACCAATGCTTCTCAACGTTGCATCCCCCAGAGAAAGGGCATTGATCTTCTGCGCCATCGCAAAAGCCGCCCCTGCCGCATAACAAGTGGTTATCGTGTCCAGTCCCGATGACTTCTGCGCAATGCCGAACACCTGTCCTTCCGCGTTCATCACCGGACAGCTCACCATCTTGTCTTTCATCTGCATACTCAATGTATAATAATGGTGCTCTCCCGCCACTTTGGATACCTCCTTCACCTTGCCGGAAACGCAGGCGATACTCTTCTGCGTGGAATAAGGAAGCATCCACGCATCACTTCCCACTGCCGGAGCAGCAGTCGCCACCACCAGCGCAGGCACTTTCTTTTCAGTAATTCCTACACGGAACTTTATGACATCATACATATCATTCGCTCCCAATATCCGGCTGACCGGCATTTGCTTACCGTCCGCCGTCACGACCACCGCACGCTCCGCTCCCTTGAAAAGAGAAAAATCGGATAACGCCAGTCCGTCTTCGGAGACAAAAAATCCGTTACCGGTATTCAGCATTTTATCATTCTTATCGTAGGTCACGACCGAGAAGACCGCACGTTTCGCCTTCTCTACCCATTTAGGGGTCTGCGCCATGCTTCCCTGCACCAGAAAGAAAAGCGCCAAAGGTAGAATTAAAATCTTCTTCATAATATTACTCATTGTTTCTTTGTTTCACCGCCTCGTAAATCAAGATACCCGCAGCTACGGAGACATTCAATGACTCGATAGTGCCCAGCATCGGTATCTTCACCCATTCGTCGCAGAGCGCCAGGTTATCGTATGACACCCCTGTATCCTCCGCTCCCATAATGATACACAACGGTCCCGTATAATCAGCTTTCGTATAATCGTAATCTCCCTTTTCGGTAGCCGCCACAATACGGAAGCCGCTGTCTTTCAGATACTGAAGCGTCGAGCGCAAGCTCTGTTCACGACATACGGGAAGCGTATGCAACGCTCCCGCCGATGTTTTCACCGCATCGGCATTTACCGACGCGCTGCCACGCGCGGGAATAATCACCGCATCTACGGCAGCACATTCGCAAGTACGGGCAATCGCGCCGAAATTGCGGACATCAGTCACTCCGTCCAACATTACAAAAAACGGATTCTTGCCTTGCTCAAACAGGAAAGGAACAAGATCCTCCGTCTTCTGATAAGTCACGGAAGAAATGAAAGCGATCACACCCTGATGATTCTTCCGGGTGATACGGTTGATACGCTCCACCGGAACACGCTGAACGGGTATCAGCGTACCTTTCAAAGCTGCAAAAAGCTCTTTGGAAAGATCACTCTGAATATCTTTCTTCACGAGGATTTTATCTATTTCTTTTCCAGCCTGAATGGCCTCTATCACGGCACGAACGCCGAAAATCATTTCACTTTTGTCAAGCATCTTATTTATTTACTATTGTACTATATTTACGAATTACTATTTATACATTACCGTAACGGCAATGCCCCACCGCTAATAGCTGTTCAACAGCGCCTTAGCGTTGCTGAGCGCGGCTTCGGTCAAAGTGGCGCCACTCAACATATGGGCTATCTCCTCCACCCGCTCCTCATCAGTAAGACGGCGGATATGGCTGTTGGTTTCCGTATCGCTATCTTTTTTGTACACCTTATAATGCGCCCGTCCACGAGCGGCAATCTGCGGCAGGTGGGTAATGCTGATCACCTGACGGTTCTGCTCGCCCATCTCCTGCATCATATCCGCCATGCGGTCGGCTATCTCACCGGAAACTCCGGTATCTATCTCGTCAAACACGATCGTCGGCAACTTCACGGCTCCCGCAATCATGGCTTTGATGGAAAGCATGACACGAGCTATCTCCCCCCCCGAAGCCACAGAAGAAATATTCTGCAATGTACCGTTCTTGTTGGCGGAAAACAAGAAGCTGACCGTATCTTCTCCCTGCAATCCGGGTTCTTTCTTCAATCCCATCTCCACCAGGAAACGGACATTCGGCATTCCCAACGGAATCAGGCGGGTGGCCAACTGCTTTTCCACCTCACGGGCAGCCTTGACGCGGGCTTTGGTCAGCAAGGCAGCCTGCTGCTTCACCTGTTTGAACTGTTCCTCCTTGCGGGCGGTCCATTCGGCAATCCGTTCATCGTATGAAGTGATGTCGGACAGTTTGACACGGTATTCTTCCGTCAAAGCCAGCAACTCATCAAGCGTCTGTACCCGATGTTTCTGCTGCAAGGAATAAATCAAGTTCAGACGCTCGTTCACTTCCTCCAGCCGTGCCGGGTTGAACTCCACCGATTCACCCTGCGAAGAGATTTCATGCGCGATATCTTTCAGTTCGATATAAGCGCTCTCCATACGTTCCGCCAGTTCTTTGGCAGGCTGGTAGACTTTTTGCAGATTGTTCAGCGTGTTCAGATTGTCCTTCAGATAAGAAAGCAGTCCGCCTTCGTCTGAGGCGAACACCTGCTCCACCCGGTAAAGCCCTGCCTTGATTTCCTCCGCATGACTCAGTATTTCAGCTTCCTGTTCCAACTCCTCCTGCTCTCCTTCCACAAGACGGGCTTCTTCGAGTTGCTCCAATTGGAAACGGATGTAATCTTCGTCCGAACGGCTTTTCTCGGCAAGCGAGACTAAGTCCGCCAATTCGCGTTCCGTCTGTTTCCATCCGGCATAACAGGTGTGGTATTTCTCCAACGCAGTGTCGTTATGCGCCAGAATATCAAGCACATTCAACTGAAAGCCTTCCTTGTTGAGCAACAGGTTCTGATGCTGTGAGTGCACGTCAATCAACCGCTCTCCCAACTCCTTCACCTGCGCCAACGAAGCGGGCGTATCATTGATAAACGCCCGACTCTTACCGGACGCCTGCACTTCACGACGCAAAATGCACTCTTCATCATATTCCAGCTCATTGTCTTCAAAAAATGGGCGCATCCCATAAGCCGATATATCAAAACGAGCTTCTATGATACATTTAGAAGCTCCGCGACGAATTGACTTTACATCGGCACGCTGTCCGAGCAGCAGCCCGATGGCTCCCAGAATAATTGATTTCCCGGCTCCCGTCTCACCTGTAATAACGGAAAAGCCGGTGTCGAAACTAATATCCAGTTTCTCTATCAATGCGTAATTCTGAATGTATAGTGAACGTAACATTTGAATAAGTTGAGAGTTGAGAGTTAAGAGTTGAGAGTTAAGTGTTTTAATTCATCAGACAGGCGGTCGATGATATCCCGTGCCACTTCTGTCTTCGACTTGAGCGGATAGTCGGTACGGCCTTTCCGGTCGATGATACTGATTTTGTTGGTATCATGACGGAAACCGGCTCCCGCGTCGTTCAGAGAGTTGAGCACGATAAAATCGAAATTCTTCCGTTCGAGTTTTCCTTCGGCATTCTGCTGCTCGTTGTTCGTTTCGAGGGCAAAGCCTACCAACAACTGGTCTTTTCTTTTGACAGCCCCCAGACTGGCGGCAATATCTTTGGTTGCCCGAAGATGCAGCGTCAGCTCTTCTTCTTTCTCGCGCTTGATCTTCTTGTCGGCCACCATTTCCGGACGGAAATCAGCTACTGCGGCACACAGTATGGCTGCGTCGGAATCGAAGAAACACGCTTGCGAAGCCGCATACATTTCCTCCGCCGATTCCACATCGATCCGGCGAATACGGGAGTGCCGCGTTTCCAGTTGCACGGGACCCGCAATCAACGTCACCTCCGCACCACGACGGGCGCATTCTTCCGCCAAAGCAAATCCCATCTTTCCGGAAGAATAGTTGCCGATGAAACGGACGGGATCAATCTTCTCGTACGTCGGTCCGGCTGTAATCATGACCTTCTTTCCTTTCAACTCACCGTTTGCGGCAAAAAACTCGTCCAATACCCGGATGATATTTTCCGGTTCTTCCATCCTTCCCTTCCCCACCAAGTGGCTGGCAAGCTCTCCCGTGCCCGGCTCGATGATATGATTGCCGAACGAACGGAGAATATCCAGATTCTTCTGGGTAGAAGGATGCGCATACATATCGAGATCCATTGCCGGAGCGACAAACACCGGAGCTTTGGCCGAAAGATAGGTTGTAATCAGCATATTGTCGGCTATCCCGTTTGCCATCTTGCCGATGGTAGAGGCGGTGGCGGGAGCAATCAACATGGCATCCGCCCACAGCCCCAAGTCTACGTGGCTGTTCCACGTTCCGTCGCGCTGTGCAAAGAACTCGCTGATGACCGGCTTGCTGGTCAACGCCGAAAGAGTGATGGGAGTAATAAATTCTTTTCCCGCCGGAGTAATCACGACCTGCACTTCCGCTCCCTGCCTGATAAGCCCACGAATGATGTAGCAAGCCTTGTACGCGGCAATACTGCCGGTAATTCCAAGAATTATCTTTTTTCCTTTTAGCATTATTTCGTTATCAGATTGCTCATTTCACGCAGACGGATTTTTGTCAATACCGCTTTCGTATTCAGCGTGAAATCACTGTTCAAAATCCAACTGTAATATCCGGGATCTTTCTTCAAGACCTCAGCTACAGACATTCCTTTGTACTTTCCGAAGTTGAACACTTCCACTCCATTATCATCATAGACCATGCGACCGGCAAAGTCTACATTCTTGGAATAGCTGGAGTAGTCCGCCAAAAACGCAATATCGTTCTGCAACTCGTCATAGCGGTCGAGCTGCGCTTTCAGCACCTCATAAGTGGCACGTGTGTCCGCCTCCGCCGTATGCGCATCCTCCAGATTCTTTTCGCAGTAGAATTTGTAGGCTGCCGAAAGGGTGCGTTGCTCCATTTTGTGGAAAATCACCTGCACGTCCACAAATTTGCGCTTCGTCATGTCGATATCCACTCCCGCACGCAGAAATTCTTCCGCCAGCACAGGAATGTCGAAACGGTTGGAGTTGAATCCTGCCAAATCGCATCCTTCAATGTCACGGGCAATGTTCTTTGCCACTTCCTTGAAAGTAGGGCAATCCGCTACGTCCGCATCGTAAATGCCATGCACGGCGGAAGAGGCTTCGGGAATATGCATCTCCGGATTGATACGCAAAGTCTTGGATTCCTCATTCCCGTTCGGATAAACTTTCAAATAACAGATTTCAACAATACGGTCTGTGTTGATATTGGTTCCGGTCGTCTCAAGATCGAAAAAGACGATGGGATTTTTCAAATTTAATTTCATTTCTGGTTATTTTTTCGTTTCACCACAGAGGACACAGAGGACACGGAGGGTTGTTTAATAAATATTCAAAATTTTCCTCCGTATCCTCTGTGCCCTCTGTGGTGAATAATTAATCATTCAACATCATCGGCATCAGCAACATCAGCAAGTCTTCGTTCTCTTCCTGCTCTACGGGAATGATTACTCCGGCTCGTGAGGGGTCGGCCAATTCGATAATAACTTCGTCTGCGGAAATGTTGTTCAGGATGTCGATCAGGAACGTAGATTTGAATCCGATACTCATGGCAGCTCCCGCATATTGGCACACCTGTGTTTCTTCGGCAGAGGTGGAGAAGTCGATGTCCTGTGCGGAAATGACAATCTGGTTTTCCTGCATACGGAGTTTAATCAAGCTGCTTGCCTGCGAGGAGAAGATAGACACACGGCGCAAAGCTCCCATCAGCTGCTGGCGGTCTACGGTCAACTTATGAGGGTTATTTTGAGGAATTACCGAGTTGTAGTTCGGATAACGCCCTTCGATCAGACGGCAAACCATGCGATAGCTTTCGAGCATGAACACGGCGTTGCGTTCGTCGAATTCGATTGTCACCATGCCCTGTTCTTTCGGCAGAAGATTCTTGAGCAGCGTAGCCGGTTTCTTCGGCAGGATGAACGCCGCACGCTCGTTGCCTTTAGCCGCCAATGTCTTGCAACGCACCAGCTTATGACCGTCCGATGCGACCATCGTGATGTCTTCTGTCGTAATATCAAAATAAATACCGTTCATCACCGGACGGAGTTCGTCGTCGGCAGTTGCGAATACCGAGCGGTTGATACCTCCCAGAAGCACTTCCGCTTCCATCTCCACGCGAACTGCATTGTCTCCCAATGTAGCCGACTGAGGGAATTCGTCCGCATTCTGTCCCATCAGACTATATTTTCCGTTCTGATACTGCACCGTAATTTCATAATTGTCCGGGTTGACATCAAACGTCAATGGCTGTTCCGGAATCTCTTTCAGTGCATCCAGCAACGTTTTCGCCACTACGGCAAAACGTCCGTTCGTATCGCTTTCATTCACTTCTACGGTAGTAACCATCGTTGTCTCGCTGTCGGATACGGTGACAGACAATGTTCCATCTTCCAGTTCGAAGAGAAAACAATCGAGGATAGGCAATGCGTTTTTCGAATTGATCACGCGGCTTATAGCCTGTAAATGGCTAGAAAGAGCAGTACTTGAAACGATAAATTTCATATATTTTCGTGTATTTAAGTTTTAAATATTCTAACGCACAAAGTTACGAAAAAAGATTCGGGCAGCCCAATAAAACAAAAGAAAAAACAGTCTTTGTGTGAGGGATATTCCTAAAAAGTCGTAACTTCGCCGCAGAATTTAAATTAATCGCAATGGAATTTACAGGAAAAATCATCGCTATTCTCCCTCCGAGAGGTGGAGTATCAAGAACAAGCGGCAACGAGTGGAAATCGCAAGAGTTCGTTATCGAAAATCACGACCAATATCCGCGTAAAATGTGTTTCGACGTATTCGGCGCGGACAAAATCGAGCAGTTCAATATTCAGATGGGCGAAGAACTGACCGTATCATTTGATATTGACGCCCGTCAATGGCAGGATCGTTGGTTCAACAGTATCCGTGCATGGAAAGTCGAACGTGTAGGCGCAGGCGCTCCAATGGCTCCGGGTGCTCCCGTTCCTCCTCCGGCTCCGTCCGCTACTCCGGAATTTACTCTGGGCGACGCGAAAGACGATCTGCCTTTCTAAACAAAAAAAATCAAGGCGTAACGATACGCACTGAAAAACTCCCGGTGAATTTGATTTCTGCCGGGAGTTTTTTTATGCCCGCACTTTGTAAAGATTCCGCCCACAGGTAAACACTTCTCAGCCCACAGATGAACAACACCCGGACACGGGCTCAGGGGAATAAGCCCACAGGTGAAAAAAGGTCAGCAATAACGTCGGCAACCAAAACCCAGAAATACTATCGCTGATAGTATTTCTATTCTCTTCTAATCTCTTCTTTTCTCTTCTCTTGGGTTATGGTTGGGTTATGGTTGGGTTTTTGCGCCCTGCCAGAAGGCGTTTCAGCGCTTTTAGTTTTTGCAAAAACAGTGTTTTTTCGCAGGTAGTTTTTTCACCTGTTTTTCCTCTTTTCAAATCCGGTTTTTCTCCGTTCGGAAATCTTTTTCCAATCAACCCGAAATGATTTTTCCAGCTTGTCTTTAGTCGGCTTTATACTTCAAAACGATGGTGGGATATGCCACTTCATCAGCACAAGTAAACTGAGCAAAAAGTATGAAATTGCGAAAAAATTCCGCATTGCGCACAAAAAAATCGGGCACGAAACAGACCTGTTTTTCCACTTGCCGGAAGAGGTGTTCGAAATCTGCCATCAGCATAAAATGATAAGAATCGGACAGGTTACTCATCCCCGCTTTATAGGTAACAGCACTGTCAAGCACTTCGCCTTTATCCAACCGGAGTATATAGTCCGACAGACTGTCTTCGTCCGGTGCTAATAATAAACGACCGGCATAAAAGGCAGCGTACAGCTCCGAAGTCGGCTCCACGAAACTAGAAAGTTGCGTAAACAACGTTGTCTGAGGCAGTCGGTAGACAGGATAGGCTTTATCCGCAGTATAACAAAAAGTTATACGGGGATTCTTATGCCTTTCTACAGAGGATGCCGTATTTGTCAGGGAGCGCATCATCCTCTCAGCCTCCGTCACATCGGGCACAGAAAGACTCAGCACAGACGCCGCGTCCCGCAATGTATCTTCCCGTTGGAAAAGACAGGTCACCAAATCATGCCCGGTGTTTTCCATCAGATAACGCGAGATTTCACGGTTTCTTTCCTGCATTCCGCTATCATCGTCCACCCCTGCCGGTATATATTCACGACTGTCGCCATAGGCAAGCAGAGAGTTCCAGTCCGTGACACTTTGTTTGCTAAAATAGAAAGTGGTGGAAGGCAAGACTTCGCCCGGAAATCCTTTGACAGATTCTTGTTGCCGAAGCTGGTTGATAAAGGCGATACAGGTATCCGGATCATGACTGACACCTGTAAAATAGACATAATCGTCCTTCATCTTCATGTCAAACTCCGTCCACCCTATCATGCCGTTCACACGGGTATAAATGGTAGCGACCGCTCTGCTTTTTTTCGGTGCGTTTATCTGCATGAAAGCAGGATCATCCGCCAGAGAATCTCCCTTCTTGTAGGTATCAATGACTTCTTCTATCAGTTTTTTCTGGAAGCTCAACACCATGAAATCGGACGTGAGATAGCAAGCGAGGAAATCACCGTCCGCCATCGGGTAGATTATTATCTTTTCTCCTTTGTAATCGAAGGTTTTCGGCGGATAGAGTGATGAAATGTATTTTTGCACGAATCTGTCTATCAGCTCTTTATCACCTTCTCCCAATCTGCAATAGAGCACTTGGTCGCGTTCGCTGTCCGGAGCATGGAAACTTATCAGCATTTGATTCATTTGCCGACTCAATCCGTGGGGACTATCTTCGGAAAGTTCGTACAGGGAATGTTTTAAGTAGGAAAACAGCTTGGATACATACAGGTATTGCCGTTCTTTGCTGCAAGTCAGATTATCGGTTTCAGTCACAAACTCAAGCACATCATCGGTAGCAAACACTGCCGAAGTAGTGGCGGGAACCAGCTCGTAAAGATTGAAATTTCTCTGTCCGTCAGCCGCCGACAGCCTGAAAAAAGAGTACATGACGAAACCTGCGCACAGAAGTACAACAGAAGAAGTGACCGCTATTTTCACTATCGTACGAAGTTTCATAATATTTGCTGTTTATCGGCTCGGTGCAAAAATAATAATTTCTACAAAGAAAACAAAACTTTTGCTAAAAAATCCGCCGGTAATTAAAGAAGGATTTCCAATCCGTCAAATGCCAGATGAATATTCTCCGGAAGTCTCCGTTCAGCTTCGGCATGCAAGCCCATATCATGACTCATGTGTATAAAGTATGTCTTCTTTGCCTGAATGCGCCGCGCAACCGCCAAAGCCGCCTCCAGATTCTGATGTGTAGGATGCGGGGCTATGCGGAGTGCATTCACAATCAGAACATCCACGCCTGCCAATTGTTCATAGGATTCTTCGGGCATGGTCAGCATATCGGTGATATAACCGAGTTTTCCGATCCGGTATCCGAGAATCGGCAACCGCCCGTGCATCACACGCAGGGGAAGCACTTCGGTATGGTTTATGTAAAAGGGTTGTCCCGCCACAATCTCTTGCAAAGGAATATTAGGGACACCGGGATACGAATGTTCCACAAAACAATAGGGCATGCGCGAACGCAATCCGCGTGCTACGTATTCTTCCGCATAAATAGGAACTGAACCAAACTGGCAGAACGGACGAAGATCGTCCAGACCGCCCACATGATCGTAATGCTCATGCGTAATGAGCACTCCGTCTATCTTCTCGAAAGGGAGATGCAGTACTTGCTCCCGAAAGTCGGGACCGCAATCTATCAATATGCGCGCATCTTCCGTCTCTACAATGGCAGAGGCACGCAACCTGTTATCTTTCGGATCGGCAGAAGTACAAACTGCACATGTGCAACCAATCTGGGGCACTCCTGTCGATGTTCCACTTCCAATGATTCTTACCTTCATACTCCATTAAATTACGTTTACTTCCGGGTGGATATCGATACCGAATTTATCGCGTACTGAAGCCCGCACCGCATCTGAGAGTGCGACAATGTCACTGCCTTTCGCTCCACCCCGATTCACCAGCACCAATGCTTGTTTATCGTGGACGGCGGCAGGTCCTAAGGATTTTCCTTTCCATCCGCATTGGTCGATCATCCATCCGGCAGGGATTTTCACACGCCCGTCAGGAAGCTCATAGTAAGGTATGCGGGGATAGTCCCGCTGCAAGGCTTCCAGCTTTTCTTTCGCCACAATGGGGTTCATAAAGAAACTGCCTGCATTTCCCATCACTTTCGGGTCGGGCAGTTTACTTTCGCGAATCTCAATAATCACTTTACGGACAATGGGCAACGTCGGTGCAGGATACTTTGCAAGTTCCTGGCGAATCGTTCCATAGTCCAGCGTGTACCGTTCTTCTTTACTAAGACGGAAGCGGACATAGGTGACAAAAACGGATTTGTTCTCAGGACGCTTGAAAATGCTGCTGCGATAGGCATACTCGCATTCTTCGACAGAGTAAACACGCCCGTATCCTTGAACGTTCACTGTCTCTACCGCCGTTATCAGGTCTTTCACCTCCACTCCGTAGGCTCCGATATTTTGCACGGCACTCGCTCCCACCTCACCGGGAATCAACGAAAGATTCTCCGCTCCATACCATCCATGCTCCACGCAACAGGCTACAAAATCATCCCACACAACTCCCGCGCCGACACGCAGGGATACGGTCTGAGAGTCTTCGGCCGTCACTTCGATACCTCCGATGCGGGAATGCAGTATCAGCCCGTCGTAGTCTTTGGTAAACAGCAGATTGCTGCCGCCGCCAATATGCAAAAAAGGTGTCGTAACGGCACCTTGCGCAATATACTCCTTCAGTTCCGCTACTGAGGCGTATTCCAGAAAACGGGAGGCACTGACATCAATGCCGAAGGTATTGTAGGGCAAAAGAGAATACATAATCTATCTGTTTAAAAAAGTTATATACTGGTGTCTTCAAACTTATACAGCTCCCATCCTCCGGCTTTCCGACGGAAGTACAGGATGTTGGAGAAACCGTTGCCGATACCTTTCAACGCAAGAATCTTCGTTGTCGAGTTATCATCGTTTCTCTGTCCGTAGTTGATATTGGAGAGACGTTCGGAAGGAAGTTCCGGTTTGAAGGCAAACCATTGATCCCGGTCGAGCGTTGTCTCCAAAATGGAGAAGTCGTCATCCGGATCGCAGGTAACAAAAATCAACGGTTCGCGTATGCGCCGACTCTGGAAAAGGCTGTCGACGGCAAAACGGCCGAAGAACTCCACAAAGTCCTCATTGTCGTCCTGCTCGATAGGACGCAAATTGATGGCTTCCAGCATCCACGCTCCTTTGATGCGTTCAAAGTAATACTTTTTCATCATCCGTGTCTTCACGAATATCCACTCCACTTGCACAGAGGTAAGCGCAGTATCTCCTACTAAATCCATATCTTCTTCTTTATCAAACAGGAGCGTATAGTAATGCTGCTTGGTAAATAAGTCGTCATGCTTCCAACGGTGTTCGTCGATGTTCAGCTTCTTGTCTCCATTGTAGTAGGGCAACGGAAACTTCACACGCTGACGCTGCAACACGTCGTCGGAGGCAAAATTATAGATGAAATCGTCGAAAGACTCGTCGGCCTGTATAGGCTGCGGCTCTTCCGGCAATTCTTCCTGGTGGACTGAATCGGTTTTGTACCGGATGGAATCCACCTCTTTTGTAATAGATGCGAAGGGGTCAATCTTAGCTTTCTTGTTTCCACAGGAACTCAGCATACCGAGCAGTATGACCCCTGCAATTAGTTTTTTCATTATTTTAATTTCTCTCGTAACTTTTCAAGCATATCCACCGTCATGCTTTCCAAATCGTAGGCGGGCTTCCATCCCCACTCTTCGCGAGCACAGGTGTCGTCCAGACTGTCGGGCCAGCTATCGGCTATGCGCTGCTTCAAGGGGTCTATTTCATAAACCATCTCAAACTGCGGCACGTGCTTCTTGATTGCCTGGTATATCGTTTCCGGGTCGAAACTCATGGAAGCGATATTGAAAGCATTGCGGTGTATCAGTCTTTCCGACTCAGCTTCCATCAGTGTGATCGCCGCGTTCAGCGCATCCGGCATATACATCATATCCATCAAAGTGCCTTGCTTAATGGGGCACACAAACTTCTCTCCTTTCACTGCCGAATAGTAAATATCGACAGCATAGTCGGTCGTGCCTCCTCCCGGAGGGGTCACATTCGAAATAATGCCCGGAAAACGGACAGCACGGGTATCGACACCGTATTTATTAAAATAGTAGTCGCTCAGCAACTCTGTCGTTACTTTCGTGACTCCATACATGGTACGCGGACGCTGGATCGTGTCTTGCGGCGTCTTGGTGTGAGGCGTACTTGCACCAAACGAGCCGATAGAACTGGGAGTGAACACCGCGCATCCTTGTTCACGTGCCACTTCCAGCACATTCCATAATCCATCAATACCTATCTTCCAAGCCAATTTAGGTTTCGACTCGGCAACTACGGACAACAGGGCAGCCAAATTATAAATCGTATCAATGTGATACTCTTTTACCACAGATGCCACCGCCTGCGCATCCGTCACATCAGCAATTGCCGAAGGACCGGACTCTTTCAATTCTCCTTTAGGCTCTGCACCCGGTATATAACCTGCTACAACATTTGTATTTCCATAGCGTTTACGTAACTCCATTGTAAGTTCGGACCCGATCTGTCCGGTAGCTCCAATAATCAAAATGTGTTCCATTTTTTTTCTGACTTAGAATAATAAGCTTAAATAGTGCGCAAAGTAAGCACTTTTTTTTCAGATTTTAATCAAAAAGACATTGTTATTCCAAGAAAAATTGTGTCCTTTGCAATATAACTTAATCACATAAACACCATGTACGGTAAAATGCAAGAATTCCTCAGCCAGACATTGGCTGAAATCAAGGAGGCCGGACTTTACAAAGAAGAACGCCTGATTGAGAGTGCGCAGCAAGCTGCCATTACAGTAAAAGGTAAAGAGGTACTGAACTTCTGTGCCAACAATTACTTGGGACTGTCCAATCACCCCCGATTGATCAAGGCTTCCCAAGAGATGATGAACCGCCGCGGATACGGTATGTCGTCCGTCCGTTTTATCTGTGGGACACAGGATATTCATAAAGAACTGGAAGCGGCTATTTCCGACTATTTCCAGACAGAAGACACGATTCTATATGCTGCCTGCTTCGATGCGAACGGCGGGGTATTCGAACCGCTCTTCACCGAAGAGGATGCGATTATCTCGGACTCGCTGAACCACGCTTCCATCATCGACGGCGTGCGTCTGTGTAAAGCGAAACGCTATCGTTATGCCAATGCCGATATGAAGGATCTGGAAAGATGTCTGCAAGAAGCGCAGGCGCAACGTTTCCGTATTGTCGTGACGGACGGTGTGTTCTCTATGGATGGCAATGTAGCTCCGATGGATCAGATTTGCGATCTGGCCGAGAAATATGATGCGCTGGTGATGGTAGACGAGTCTCACTCGGCAGGAGTGGTAGGCGCCACCGGTCACGGGGTCAGCGAATTGTATAAGACACACGGCCGCGTGGATATCTACACCGGAACGCTGGGCAAAGCTTTCGGTGGTGCGCTGGGAGGATTTACGACAGGCCGCAAAGAGATTATCGACCTGTTGCGTCAACGCAGCCGTCCGTATCTGTTCTCTAATTCATTGGCTCCGGGCATTATCGGCGCCAGCCTTGAAGTGTTCAAAATGCTGAAAGAAAGCAATGCGCTGCACGACAAGCTCGTAGAGAACGTGAATTACTTCCGCGACAAGATGACCGCTGCCGGATTTGATATCAAACCGACGCAGAGTGCGATATGCGCTGTGATGCTGTATGATGCGAAGTTGTCTCAGATTTATGCTGCACGTATGCAGGAAGAGGGTATTTACGTGACCGGTTTCTATTATCCGGTGGTTCCGAAGGAACAGGCGCGTATCCGTGTGCAAATCTCTGCAGGACACGAGAAGGCTCATCTCGACAAATGTATCGCTGCCTTTATCAAAGTGGGTAAAGAACTCGGCGTATTGAAATAAAACTTTTTCATGTCTTCCATTGTTATTATCGGGGTGCATTAGAAGTGCCGACAAGATAACAATGGAAGATTTTTTTATTTATATATGGAAGAATTGACTCTCACGACTCCTGCCCTTCTTTTCTCGGCAGTCTCACTGATTTTATTGGCTTACACCAATCGTTTCTTATCGTACGCACAGCTTGTGCGGCAGTTACGCGACCGCTATATGGAGAATCCTACGGATATCACGGTAGCACAAATAGAGAACTTACGGAAACGTTTGAATCTGACCCGCACCATGCAAGGACTGGGAATTGCGAGCCTGTTTCTCTGTGTGGTCAGTATGTTTTTCATTTATATCGGACTGCAACTGCTGTCCGCCTATGTATTCGGAGTGGCTCTGCTGTTGCTTATCGCTTCATTGGGCGTGTCTTTCCGCGAAATACAGATTTCCACCCGTTCGCTGGAGATTTATCTGGGAACGATGGAGAAAGGAAAGAATAAAGACAGAAAATGACCTGTAAACAAAAAAGAGGGTGTGTCGAAACCCCCATAAACTAAAAGGGGAGTTTTGACACATCCCCTTTCATAACTTTTATTTGTAGCTTATTAAGTATGTGTAACTTATTAACGCTGTCCCAATTGTGAGTCTACAAAGAAAATTCCGGTATCACCGGCTTTCTTGATTTTGTCAACAATGCCTTGCACTGTAGCTTCTTCTTCTACTTGTTCGCGAACGAATCCCCACAAGAAATCCTGTGTTGCTTTGTCCTTCTCAGCAGCAGCTACGTCTACCAGTTTGTCTACCAATTGAGAAACATGGCATTCATGTTTGTAAACGTGCTCGAATACTTCCAGCGGACTACCCCAACCGTTAGGAACAATATCTATTTTATCAACTTTAGCGGTTCCTCCACGTTTGATAATATAATCTGCCATAGCATAAGCATGCGCCATCTCTTCCTGAGACTGCTTCTTCATCCAATGGGCAAAACCACTGAAACCTTCTTTCTCGAAATAGAAAGACATTGCCAAATACAGGTTAGCAGACCACATCTCAGCAGTAATCTGTTCGTTAATTGCATTTTGTAATTTTTCTGAAATCATAATCGTATCTTTTATTAAGTTGTTAATGTAGTTTCTTTTTGAACTCATTACAAAAATAACAAGATTTCAGTTCAGATTGTTCCATGTACCCCGTATTTTTAAACTACATTCACACTTTGATTGTAGCGGTTTATTTTTTATTTACACCAGCTCGTCGGAAGTATATCCTTTCGGAAGCTCACGACAGTTATAGCCGGAAGCCATTATTTCACCGTATGCACCGGCAGAACGAAGGGCTATCAGGTCTCCACGCTTGACTTTGTTCAGATCAATCGCCTTTCCGAAAACATCGGACGACTCACATATCGGACCTACTACATCGTACGCTTCCATCGGTTCTTCGGAAGTCAGGTTTTCCATCTTATGGTATGCCTGATACAAAGCCGGACGGATCAAATCGGTCATACCTGCATCGAGGATGGCAAATTTCTTCTTGGCTCCTTGCTTCACATACAGCACTTTAGATATCAACGTACCGCACTGCCCCACGACGGCACGCCCCAATTCAAAATGAAGTGTTTGATAAGGACGCAGTTTCAGTTGTCCGGCATAGGTGGCAAAATAATCTTTGAAGTTCGGGATAGCCTGACGGTTGGGATGGCCGTAATCTATCCCCAGACCACCACCGACATTTATATGTTCTACCAGAATCCGACGCGCTTCCAACTTGTCCTGCAATTCATTGACACGATTGCACAAAGCGACGAAATCGCCCATATCGAGAATCTGCGAACCGATGTGGAAGTGAAGGCCGATAAACTTGATATTCTTCATTTCCAAAGCCACGTCTATCACTTTATCCATATCCTGCATACTGATACCGAATTTATTTTCGGCAAGACCGGTAGTGATATTGGCGTGAGTATGCGCGCCTACATCCGGATTGATGCGGAAAGCGACATTGGCTATTTTGTTTTGAGCGGCTGCCAGCTCGTTGATTACTTCAAGCTCGGGAATAGATTCTACATTAAAACAGAAGATTCCATATTCTAATCCGAGATTGATTTCCCAGTCTGCTTTACCCACTCCCGCAAAAACGACTTTATTGGCCGGGAATCCTGCACGGATAGCGGCACGGATCTCTCCACCGCTCACACAGTCGGCTCCCATTCCGCTTTCACGGATGATGGCAAGTACCTTCGGATTGGCATTCGCTTTGACAGCATAGTGTACTGAATAATTAGGATATTTGGCAACCTCATGGTTAATAGCCGACAATGTATCACGCAGCACTTTGGTATCGTAATAATAGAAAGGTGTCTGCAAAGTGCGGAATTTATCGATTGGAAATATTCCCTTCATAATTCAAAAACTTGTTTAGTTGGTTAAAAAAAAGCGCTTTTATCAGTTCGGTAAAAGCGCTCATATTATTGATGGAATTATTTGCCGTTGAAAAGCATATCGCTCAACGACTGTAAAGCCGCCTTCTTGTCACACTCCCGAATGAGGAAGGAGATGTTGTAGTTGCTTCCTCCGAATGAAATCATTCGCACCGGTATGTCGCGCATCGCATCAAGCGCTTTGGCTTCAAAACCGACATTTTCCCATTCCAAGTCACCTACAACGCAGACGATACACATTTCTTTATCAACGGTTACCGTTCCATATTTCTTCAGGTCATCCAGAATTTCATTAAGATGTTTCGTGTTATCTATCGTTACAGAAACACCGACTTCTGACGTACAGATCATATCGATGGATGTCTGATAACTTTCGAAGATTTCGAACACCTTACGCAAGAAACCGTGAGCCAATAACATACGGCTGGATTTGATCTTGATAGCAGTAATGTTATCTTTGGCGGCTACTGCTTTGATTTTTCCTTTCTCTGTATCATTGGAAATCAATGTGCCGGGAGCGGTCGGATCCATCGTATTCAGCAAACGTACAGGAATATTGGCATATTTAGCCGGCTGGATGCAGGTAGGATGCAGAATCTTCGCACCGAAATAAGCCAATTCGGCTGCTTCTTCGAAATGTAGCTGACGCACCGGAGCTGTCTTGTCAACGATACGCGGATCGTTATTGTGCATACCGTCAATGTCTGTCCAAATCTGAATTTCGGAAGCATTCACCGCTGCTCCGATCAGAGAAGCCGTATAATCGCTACCGCCACGTTGCAGATTGTCTATCTCACCATAAGCATTGCGGCAGATGAAACCTTGCGTGATGTAGATATCCATATCCGGATAAAGTTCGAGCTGTGCCTGCAACTTCTCCTTAATATATACGGGGTCCGGCTCCGCGTTCTTATCAGTACGCATGAATTCCAAAGCCGGAAGCAGTACGGACTTCGCACCGCATTCCTGCAGGTAGAAGTTCACCATTGCCGTAGAGATCAGCTCTCCTTGCGCCAAAACCACTTTCTCTTCAAACAAAGTGAAAAGGTCTTTCGTATAGGAGCGGATGTAGTCGAAGTGAGACTTGATGACTTCGAGACCTTTCTGTTTATATTCCTGAGTTGCGAATAGCTCATCAACGTGCTGTTTATATTTAGCTTCCAGCTTATTGATAATCTCGTTGGCACCCTCCGGATTCTTCTTATACAGATAGTCCGAAATTTCCACCAATGTGTTTGTTGTTCCTGACATAGCAGAAAGAACAACAATCTTCTGTTCACCATCGGTAATCAATTTGGCTACTTCCTTCATGCGCTGAGCAGAACCTACGGAAGTTCCTCCAAACTTTAAAACTTTCATTTTCGTTACTGTTTTAGTTATCTATATTTAAATCTATTTCTATTGTTCTCTGCCGGGGCATATATTCATCGGTCACATCTACAATCTGATGGTTGGCACAACGATACACCCGACCCGGATATTCTTTCAATAATTGCAGATTGTGCGTGGTCATCACAACGGATGAACCGGAACTGCAAATATTATGCAACAATTCAACAATCGATTTCCCCGTTTCCGTATCCAGGTTTCCGGTCGGTTCATCCGCCAGGATGATGGACGGAGAATTGAGTACGGCACGTGCAATCACAATGCGCTGCTGTTCGCCACCGGAAAGTTCGTTCGGCAGCTTGTATCCTTTATTGGACATTCCTACCAAATTGAGCACTTCTTCAATACGTTCCTTGATTTCCTGTTTGTTCTTCCAGCCTGTGGCACGAAGTACAAATTCCAGGTTATTGTAAACGGTACGGTCCGTCAGTAACTGAAAATCCTGGAATACAATGCCTAACTTGCGGCGCAATTGCGGGATATGCTTACGTTTGATAGACCGCATATTATAATCCAGTACTTTAGCCTCACCGTCAATTACATCCAGTTCGCCATAAAGGGTCTTGAGCAGACTCGTCTTTCCCGAACCTACTTTTCCGATCAGATAGACAAACTCTCCTTTGTGCAATTCCAGATTTACATCACTCAGCACACAGAGTTCCTGTTGATGGATTTCTACGTTCTTATATCGTATCAACGCCCCGTCATCCATGCCGACTCCCGCTTTAATTTTTAATTATTAATTCTTATTTATTTAATGCTTCTTCCATGTACTGCTATGCCTTTCCTGCAATTCACGAGCAAGATCTTCGATACGATAGCCTTTTGAAGTCAGCAATACAATCATGTGATAAATAAGGTCGGCTCCTTCGTAGATCAGGCGTTCGTCAGTGCCGTTGGTTGCTTCGATCACTGTCTCGACTGCTTCTTCACCTACTTTCTGCGCCATCTTATTGATTCCGGACTCAAACAGGCTGGTTGTATAAGAGCCTGCGGGCATTTCTTCGTGACGTTTGTCGATAAAGTCTTGCAATGCTTTCAGGAACATCACAGGTTCTTCATTCTTCTCGCCCCAACAGGTATCTGTACCTGTATGGCACACAGGCCCTGCCGGATTAACCTGGATGAGCAACGTATCATTGTCGCAATCGGCCTTGATAGAAACAACATGAAGGAAATTACCGCTTTCTTCGCCTTTTGTCCACAGACGATTCTTTGTACGGCTAAAGAATGTCACTTTTCCGGTTTCTACCGTTTTATCATAGGCTTCCTTATTCATGAAGCCCAACATCAAGACTTTGCGCGTCTCATTGTCTTGTATGATAGCCGGAACAAGTCCATTCATTTTCTCGAAATCCAATTCCATTTTATTCAATATCTTAATTTACTATTTACGCATTATAATACCTTCGCCGCAAAGATACGATTTTAAATCGGGAATTTTAATTTCTCCGAAATGAAAAACGCTGGCTGCCAATGCCGCATCTGCTTTTCCTTGCAAAAAGACGTCACGGAAGTGTTCTTTACTGCCTGCTCCCCCCGATGCAATGATAGGAACAGAAAGCTGTCCAGCCAAAACGGCAAGTGCTTCGTTCGCATAGCCGGTCTTCACACCATCATGATTCATACTCGTGAAGAGTATCTCTCCCGCTCCGCGTTCCTGCGCTTCCTTAGTCCACTCGAACAGGTCTTTATCCGTTTCGATGCGTCCTCCGTTCAAGTAACATTTCCAACCGTTCTCGGTCTGTTTCGCATCTACCGCCAACACACAGACCTGTGAGCCGAAATTCTTTGCAATCTCATCAACCAATCGGGGATTACGGATAGCGGAAGAATTGATGGAAATCTTATCCGCTCCCGCATTCAGCAGACGGTCCACATCACTCAATTCATTGATTCCTCCCCCTACGGTAAACGGGATATTGATATTAGCAGCAATCCGTTTTACCAATTCCGTAAAAGTCTTACGTCCCTCATGGCTTGCAGTAATGTCCAGGAAAACAAGTTCATCTGCTCCCTGTTCACTGTAAGCACGACCCAGCTCCACCGGATCACCGGCTTGGCGCAAGTTGACAAAATTCGTTCCTTTCACGGTTTGTCCGTCTTTTATATCCAGACAAGGTACTATTCTTTTTGCTAACACAATCTTATTTTATTTACTATTCAACAATTTACAATCTATATGCCTAAGCTTGCTTCTTAAATTTTTCTTATTACATCAAATCCTCTTATATAACTTCTCCTTATTATATAAGGTATATTCTGATATGCGAATTATAAAAAGATTCTCAAATCTTGTAAGGTAATATGGCCTTCATACAATGCCTTACCGAAAATAACTCCGGGAACACCGGCCTCATCCAAAGCAACAATATCATCCACCTTGCTTACCCCGCCACTGGCCATCAGATAGAGATCGGGGAATTTAGCCAACATCTCTTTATACAAATCGATAGAAGGACCACTCAGCATTCCATCACAGCTAATATCCGTACAGATTACTTTTCGTATACCTTTATCCATATAATTTTCCAGAAACGGAAAAAGCTCACAGGCGCTTTCGTCTTTCCAACCATTGACGGCTATCTTATGATCTTTTACATCTGCTCCCAAAATGATCTTCTCACTGCCGTATATTTCCAGCCAATGACAGAATAATTCCGGGTCTTTCACCGCAATGCTTCCTCCGGTTACCATCTGCGCACCGCTCTCAAAAGCAATTTTCAAATCTTCATCGCTCTTTACTCCACCGCCAAAATCTATAACGAGAGAAGTACGTGTCGCAATCTGTTCCAACACCCGATAGTTAACGACATGATGAGAAGCAGCACCGTCCAAGTCTACCACATGAAGCCTGCGAACACCGTTCGCTTCAAACTCTTTAGCTACTTCCACCGGGTTCTCATTATATACCTTTTTACTATCATAATCTCCCTGGGAAAGACGTACGCACTTTCCATCAATAATATCAATGGCTGGAATAATTTCTATCATCTATTTATTTACTATTTGACGATTCACTAAATATTTATTTCAAACATCGAAATGTTTTTCATGACACATCATCCATACTGTTACCGGCAGAGGTTCAAGAAATTTGTCAGAATCTTCTCTCCTGTCTTGCCGCTTTTCTCCGGATGGAACTGGGTAGCATAAAAGTTATCTTTATGCAACGCAGCACTGAACGGATGAATATAGTCAGTTGTAGCAGCAGTAAAGTCGCAGGTCGGCACATAGAAGCTATGCACAAAATAGACAAACTCCTCTTCGGTGAAGCTTTCAAACAATTTGCTATTCGTTTGCCCAATGGTGTTCCATCCCATGTGAGGCACTTTATCTTCATGTTTCTGCGGGACAAAACGTTTCACATCCACATCAAAGATATTCAAACAATCGACTTCTCCTTCTTCGGAATACCGGCACATCAACTGCATACCGAGACAAATTCCCAATACAGGCTGACGGAGATTCTTTATCAGTTCGTCCAGTCCCGTAGCTTTCAAGTGGTTCATGGTAGTTTCCGCCTCTCCCACTCCGGGAAAAATAACTTTATCAGCCGATTGGAGTTCTTCTTTATCAGCAGTAATCACCGCTTCTACACCTAACCGCTTTAAGGCATAATCTACAGAACGAATATTGCCGGCATTGTATTTTACAACTGCTACTTTCATCAGCTAAATATTACAGTTTTATTTTTGTAAGTCAAGACTTTGCGCTCGATGTGCTTCTGCACTGCACGCGAAAGAACGATTTTCTCCAAATCCTTTCCTTTATTTACGAGGTCTTCAATGGCGTCTTTATGAGTGATGCGCACTACATCCTGTTCAATAATCGGTCCGGCATCCAGCTCGGTCGTTACATAATGACTGGTTGCACCAATAATTTTTACTCCTCTCTGGAAAGCTGCATGGTAAGGCTTCGCCCCTACAAACGCGGGAAGGAAAGAGTGATGAATATTGATAATCTTATTCGGATAAGCGTTAATCATCTGTTCGGAGATCACCTGCATATAGCGTGCCAATACAATAAATGTAATCTTATGTTTGGCAAGCAGTTCCATCTCTTTGCGCTCCTGTTCTTCTTTCGTCTCCTTGGTGATAGGGAACAGATAGAAAGGAATTCCGAAACGTTCTGCCACGTGCTGCAAATCCGGATGGTTACTTATAATAAGAGGTATCTCTACATTCCACTCTCCTGCCGTATACCGGGCCAGCATATCGAAAAGACAGTGCGACAGCTTGGATACGAAAATAGCCATACGTGGTTTTACATCAGAGAAATAAAGACGAAAATCCATTTCATATTTTTGCCCGTAGAGTGTTCTGAAATAATCTTCAATTTTTTCCTGTGGAACCAGAAAATCTTTCAGTTCCCATTCAATACGCATGAAGAAGATGTTCTCTACATGATCTACATACTGATCCAGATAGATAATATTTCCTTTGTTTACCGTAATAAAGTCTGTCACTTCCGCAAGGATTCCCGGTTTGTCGGGACAGTGCAATAACAGTTTGGCTGTTGTCATCATTCTTTTTACTAATTAACGATTCCAGGCAGAATCTTTTCTACCTTTTTAATTTTAGTCCGCAAAAATAACGATTTATTGCAAAATTACGAATTAATCAAGCAGAAAGTTGATATAAAAACGGTGATTTCTTACAGATAGAAAGATATCGAGAGTTATTTTCAATGAAAAGAATGATAAACTTTAGGATAGTGATGCCATTGCTTTCGGATAGTGACGGTATTCCATCGTGATAGCGTCACTATAACGATCAGATACCGTCACTATCCGAAGAGAAGAAAAACGAATATTTTTTTTCATTACAAAAGTACTCAAAATGAGACACTAAGCATTTTTCTTGTTTTTTCTTGAAAAAAACTTTTCTCAAAACGCTTGCAGGTTTACAAAAAACAACTACCTTTGCACCCGCAATCGAGAGAGATGCAGATTAATAAATTGAAATTCTGGTGCGTTAGTTCAGTTGGTTAGAATACATGCCTGTCACGCATGGGGTCACGGGTTCGAGTCCCGTACGCACCGCTTCTTTCATTAAGAAGCAAAGAGAATAGAAATGAGTTAATCCAATTAAAATTTTGGTGCGTTAGTTCAGTTGGTTAGAATACATGCCTGTCACGCATGGGGTCACGGGTTCGAGTCCCGTACGCACCGCAATAGATACTGATTATCAGCAAATTACAAAAGACACACCCGATTTTACCCCCATAAGTAAAATCGGGTGTTTTGTTTTATTTATCTCGCCATTTGTTTGAAACAAGATAAAGAGATCCCCAGCAACTTACCTGCCATTTGCCGTACAGCATTACATCAATCTCATAGAATAGATTTGAAACAGACAGTAATTCTACGCTCTTCCATGCAGTTACCTGATTACTTGTCTTGCCCACTCTCCCGCTTCCTTGCCACTTCCGTTCAGCAACTGGCTTTCTCCCCATACGATTTTGGGATAAAGTTTCTTGAGCTGTTTTACACTGTTAGCTATCGAGCTTCCTCCGGAAGTAGCGAACGGAATAACGGTTTTACCGGAAAAATCATATTTCTCAAGGAATGTATTGACCGGACGCGGGCATAAATTCCACCATATCGGGTAACCGAGAAATACCACATCATAATCTTTCAAATCAAGCACATCTCCACCCAATTCCGGACGTGAATTTTCAGTCGTCATTTCAATTGAACTACGACTACTTTTGTTGTTCCAGTCGAGATCTGCCGAGGTATAGGCTGTAGCGGGAGTTATCTTATAAAGTTTGCCGCCAACCGTTTTTGCAATGACATCAGCTACTTTTTCTGTAGTTCCAGTACAGGAAAAGTAGGCGACTAGGATTTTCTTATCAGATCGTACATTGGCATCTGCTGTCTGGTTTTGCGCTTTTGATGAACAGCTAAAGCAAAGGAGACTCATAAATATGAATATAATCTGTTTCATTTTATTTAAATTTTAAATATTTCTTATCACTAATTAGTTTAAACATTGCCACGATGGAGTAACCCCACAGACATTTTCATTCTTCTATTACTTTGATAAAATGTGCAGGAACACCACCTACAACCGTATTCGCTGCCACATCTTTCGTTACCACAGCTCCGGCACCTACAACGGCATTATCACCGATAGTCACTCCCTGAAGAATCGTCGCGTTAGAACCTATCCATACATTCCTACCGAGTACAATAGGTGCAGGATAAGTCGTTTTACGGTCTTTCGGAACCAACCCGTGATTAAGTGTAGCAAAAACGACGTTATGCCCGATTTGGCAACCGTCGCCAATAGTCACGCCACCATGATCCTGAAAATGACAACAAGCATTAATAAACACACCCTCACCAACGACAATATTCTTACCGAAATCCGTATAAAACGGTGGAAAGACACGGAGCGACGACGGAACCCGATAACCGAACAACCCGGAGAGTAATCGGCGCACTTCGTCCGGTGTATGATATGCTGTATTCAGCTGAAAGGTGATACGTCTTGCCTCATTGCTCATATCATCCATCAAACGATGTATTTCTTCTGTATTGAGCGCCTTGCGCGTCTTTACATATTCCTTAAATTCCTCGGTAGTCATATTATTACTTTTTAAAAGATAAAACAGAATTAGCAAAAATCATTACTTAGTCCGTTCGAGTTTATCGTACTCTTCATCCGTAACCGATTCAAGCCACTCATTGGAAGTGTTTTCGCCGGAAACCTCGAAAGCCAAATGAGCAAACCAACTGTCAGCAGCAGCTCCGTGCCAGTGTTTCACGTTAGCAGGAATATGAATAACCGTGCCAGGCAGAATCTCCACCGCCGGTTTGCCTTCTTCCTGATACCAGCCGCGACCAGCTACACCGATAAGCATCTGCCCGCCACCTTTCGTCGCACGGTGGATATGCCAGTTATTGCGGCAACGCGGCTCAAAAGTAACGTTAGAGATGTTCACCTGCTCGCGCGAAACCGGAGCAAGATAGCTGTTACCAATAAAATACTGCGCATAGGCTGTATTAGGTTCCCCGATGGGGAAAATCATCTCACGCTGGAAAGCTGCTTTGGCATCTTCACCAGCAGTATCTTCAGACCATACTCCTTTTGCCAAATTGAACGCTGCCCACGCCTTCGGCCAACCTGCATAGAAACCTATGTGAGTGATAATCTCTGCGATCTCCGTACGGGTGATGCTGTTCTTCTTTGCTGACTGAAGATGATATACGAGCGAATTGTCCGTGATTCCCTGACTGATAAGAGAGGTAATGGTTACTAAACTGCGGTCACGCAGACTGAGTTTATCGGTGCGGCTCCAAACTTCTCCAAAGAGGACATCGTCATTGAGTTCCGCAAACTTGGGGGCAAACGTTCCTAACTGGTCGCGTCCTGCCGTCTGTACTATCTTTTCCTGTGCCATAACATTGAGTGTTAAAATACTGAATACTGAAAATAATAGGAGTTTATTCATAATCATTTCGTTTTTTCATTGTTAAACTTCTGATTGCAAATTTACTGCGATAAAACGAGTGAGCTTGTATATGATTTACTGATATTTGTACCCAAATCCTCGATTCTGTAATAAAGTCATACATAATTCAAATGAAATAAGTTATATTTGCGATAAAGAAAATTAAAGAAAGGATTATGGAAGAGGTTATTAAACTTGATGAGATAGATAAATACAACAAACTTTTCGGACTTGAAACACGACACCCGTTGGTTAGTGTTGTTGATCTGTCAAAAGCAACGCAATGGCCGGAACATTGCAAAATCAACTACGGTGTATATGCTCTTTACCTGAAAGATACCTACTGCGGGAATATCATGTATGGGCGTCAGAGTTACGACTATCAGGATGGTACGATTGTCAGCTTTGCTCCAGGCCAAATAGTAGAGACAAAGATGATTAAAGATGTCCAACCAAACGCTCATGGCATCCTGTTTCACCCCGATCTGATTCGTGGCACGGCACTCGGTCAGGAGATCAAGAACTATTCTTTCTTTTCCTACGAAACCCGTGAGGCACTACACCTTTCAGAGGAGGAACGGGAGACCGTGATGGATTGCCTGCATAAGATTGAAATAGAACTGAAACACAATATAGACAAGCACAGCCGTCGGTTAATTTGTGCCAATATCGGACTACTGCTCGATTATTGTATGCGTTTCTACGAACGACAGTTCGCAACACGCGAAGAAGTGAACAAAGACATCATCGTCCGTTTCGAGCGGTTGCTGGATGAATATTTCGACAACGAGACTCCACTACGAGAGGGATTACCTACCGTTAAATACTTTGCCGACAAAGTATTTCTATCAGCCAACTATTTCGGAGATATGATTAGAAAACAGACGGGACAAACCGCCTCGGAATATATCCAAAATAAACTGATCGAACGCGCCAAAGAGGATTTGCTGGCAACAGACAAGACTACAAGTGAAATTGCTTACAGATTGGGATTCCAATATCCGCAGCATCTAAGCCGGATGTTCAAACGGGTTACGGGTTGTACTCCCAATGAATTCCGCTCACAGAATTAGTCTTTATACGAAAATAACATCTATGAGTAACTCGCTCCATATTTATTTATAGAATTTATATAGAGGGCATCAGGCAGAAGAAAAATATAAGAAATAGAATTATACCAACTAATTATTATATCTTTGCGCAAAGCACTTTTATCGATTAGAGCATGGAAAGAACTCAGCCCCATAAAAGTCATAAACAATAGATAAAGTAAACTCTGATAAGTAACAAACTTATACTAAACAATTATACAATAAATATGGAAAATGAAAAGAAACTGACCCGATCTTCCAATCGAATGATTGCAGGTGTATGTGCCGGAATAGCCGAATATTTTGGATGGGACCCAACTTTATTAAGAATCGTATACGTATTAGCCACATTCTTCACAGCTTTCGCTGGTGTAATCATCTATATTATCTTGTGGATTGTCATGCCTTACAAAATGCCTTCAGACGGATATGAAAACCGCATGAACAACAGATTACATTAAGACCAAGAGCCCATCCGATTTCTTATCAAACAATAATCAATCGAATGTGGCTCATTTTTATACCCCTCCATTAAGGACTAGTACAATTCCAATCCGAACTCGTCTTTCAACTGCATTAATGCCTGATTCTTTTGAGCCATCATCTGAAACTTTTCTACACGGCCGACGGGACGTACCGTTTCTGTTGGTTCACTAACCCGCACTGTCATCACCACTTTACTATTCTTTAACTGGACACGAAGATAATTCTGCAATTCAGGAATCAGATTTCTGAAATCCTTTGCAGCAATCTCATTGTCCACTACTACCTCAAAAGTCGTCGAGTTATTGAGCAGTACCGGATGAAGCATCTGCATACGTTTCGTAAGAGAATCTTCCTCTTTCGGTAACTGACCGGCATACTGCTGCCAATAGAAATTCAAATCACGGTCATTAAAGATAAAATCCTCTTCTACAGTCTGTTGTACTTTACCAGGCTGTGGCATCATTTCTTTCTGAGTAACCTGATCACGCTGCGGATTCTTGATAGATACCCCCAGGCTGGACATCTTCATGACAGGAATCTTCCGTTCTCCCTGCCCTCTCTGAGCAATTCCCGCACTTTGAGACGGAACGGAAGTAGTGGAATTCGAAGAAGAAGAAGAAGATGATGATGATGTAGACGATGATACCACCTGCGCTGCCACAGGTGTCTGCGGCTGACGAACAGGCGTTTGTTGATGAACAGCAGTCTGAGACGCTGAAGCAGCAGAAGTCACCTGCGGTTGCTGTGCTGCGGCAGGTTGGGTGAATACGGGTTTTATAGTCTTTTTAGGGCTACGCCCACCACTCACATCATCCCCCTCAATGGTAAGCTGCGCAACCTGTATTAAGGTCAGTTCTACCAGCAAACGCTTATTTTTGCTGACACGATAATTCAAATCACACTCATTACAGAGCTTCATCGCCCGATACAAAAAAGGCAACGGACATTTCTGTGCCTGCTCCTGATAGCGTTGGCGTATGCTCGCTCCTACTTCCAACAAAGGCAATGTCACTGCATCTTTAGCTACCAGCAAATCACGGAAATGAGAAGACAAACCGGTTATAAAATGACTCCCGTCAAAACCTTTGTTCAACACATCATTGAAAAGTAACAATGCATCACTTACCTTATTTTCAAGAAAAGAATCGGTCAGACGGAAATAATATTCGTAATCAAGTACATTCAGATTATCAATTACACTCTTGTATGTGATATTACCTCCGGTAAAACTTACCACCTGGTCGAAAATAGACAAAGCATCGCGCATACCACCGTCCGCCTTCATGGCAATCACATTCAATGCTTCCGGCTCTGCCGTAATTCCTTCTTTTGAAGCGACATAAGAAAGGTGATTCACAGTATCTTCCACGCTAATCCGGTTGAAATCATAAATCTGGCAACGGGAAAGAATGGTCGGAAGAATCTTATGTTTCTCCGTTGTAGCCAAAATAAAGATGGCATGACGGGGAGGCTCTTCCAGCGTTTTCAGAAAAGCATTGAAAGCAGACGCGGAGAGCATATGTACCTCATCGATAATGTATACCTTATATTTACCGATCTGTGGCGGGATACGCACCTGCTCCACCAATTGGCGGATATCGTCCACCGAATTATTGGAAGCAGCATCCAGTTCATGGATATTGTACGACCGTTGTTCATTAAAAGCCACACAAGACTCACACTGATTGCAAGCTTCGCCATCAGCAGTAGGTGTCATGCAGTTAATGGTTTTGGCAAAGATACGTGCGCACGTAGTCTTTCCGACTCCGCGTGGCCCGCAGAACAAATAAGCATGAGCAAGTTTCTGAGTAGCAATCGCATTTTTCAGCGTAGTGGTCAGCGCCCGTTGTCCCACCACCGATTCGAAAGTAGACGGACGATATTTACGGGCTGATACAATATAGTTTTCCATATCCGGGATTCCTCTATTTTTCTTTATTTTTTGCTTTCAGTGCAAAAGTACATAAAAAAGTGATAAGTAATAAGGGATAGAGAAAGAAGTTTTAAAGCGGAAGAGATAAGTTTTTAAGTTATTAGTTTTATCTTTGCGGATATTTATAAAGGTAGGTTATGAGTAAGCTAATCAGTATTTGGAATTTCATATGCAGACGGAAGTATCTTATTACCATTGTCGCATTCGCTGTCATCATAGGTTTTCTGGATGAGAACAGTTTGGTGCGCCGTCTCGGATATGAACGCGAAATCAGTCAGCTAAAAGAAGAAATAGAAAAGTATCGCACAGATTATGAAGAAAATACGAAACGCCTCAACGAAATAAGTACCAATCCGGATGCAATCGAACAGATAGCCCGCGAAAAGTACTTGATGAAGAAACCCAACGAAGATATTTACGTTTTTGAAGAAGAATAGAGAATGAAACAATTAATACCCGCACTGTTCGTTGTCGGCGCCATAATGGCTCTTGCCGGAGCTGCCGTATTTATCACCGGATGGGCGTATGCTCCCTACATATACACTGTCGGTGCCGGTTTTATCGCACTGGCACAAGTGAACACACCCATCAAAGGTAAAAGCAAAACTTTGAAACGTTTACGCATTCAACAAATATTCGGAGCATTAGCCCTGATTCTCACCGGAGCATTCATGTTCACAACACGTGGTAACGAATGGATTGCTTGTCTTACAATTGCCGCCATACTCGAACTTTATACAGCTTTCCGCATCCCGCAGGAAGAAGAGAAAGAAAAAGCCAACTAAAAAAAGTTTTGCGCATTTTACCCTCATACTCTCATAAATCACCTGCATTCCTTTATTCATCGGCTTTTCAGTTATGATAGCAAGCCTGAGGGTTACACTTATGCTCTCAGGTGTCTCATCATTTAACATATAGTCATTCCACAGATACTTTCTTAACATTCTCAGTAAAAGCTCTTGATATTTACAAGAGCTCACTAATGTGAACAAATAAGCTAACATCAATGGACATATATATCCACTAGCGTTAGCCTTTCAGCTCACAATAGTGAGCTCATAGAAATAACTAATATCCAACCAAAGAACAATGCTGTATTATCACAAGAATGTAGGAAGAATAAGGCAACAAATACCCTTATTGCAAGTGAAATGACCGCTCATTCAACTATAAAGTAAAGGTCATAAAGAAAGACTTACACAAGTAAGGAAGGAAAAACGACAACGGACTGTTGTGTAGCTGACCCAGCGTCTGTCATGCAGCAGAACAAACGTATATAAAATATTCGATAAATATTCAGTGGACACCGACACATTAGCTAGAATATCCACTATTTTAGAATTTGACTTCTTCTCGCCCTATTCAAAAGAAATAAAAAAGATGCGAAGCAAGAATAAACACATACATAAACGCTTTTATTGGGCAATATGCACTAAAAGTGTCCCCGATTGATTAACGAATCGGGGACACTTTTTATTATACATCATGGCAGAGTATTACTGATTTTAGGCATCATTTTAGTCGCATTGGATATTTTCACAGCCATCCATGCATGGAAAAATATCCCGGTATCCAAACGGATAAAAGTACTCAGTTGCATAGCCATGCTATTTCTCGGTTGGGTAGCAATGATAGCCTATTGGCTTATATATTTTCTCATTATCAAAAAGAATAACAGTACTGTCCAATATGGCACAACGCTTACATCTCATGTCCCGATAGACACTACAGTCAACCCTTTCAATCCACCGGAAGAAAACAATGACGAAGACGAGAAAGCCATGCGGTCTTTATTCAACGAAACCATGAATGGTCCGGAAGGGAAAAAACTATCTAAAAGTTATGATGGAGAGAGGGGACAAACTACTTGAAATCTCCGGTGCACTCGAATATATGCAGAATCACCGTATAGATGATGTAACGACATTGATAGAAAACGTAACACTTACAAACAAGAAAGGAAAAGCGGTCAAAAGATGCACATATACCCTTTATATGACGGAAGCCCGCAATTTAAACCGCATTTATTGCAACGAGCACATAAAAGGGAAAGCCGTAATGTCGATAGACATAGACCAAACAGGTATCAAATCGACTTTTGAACGTGCCATAAAGGAAGGAATAGACTATGTCGAAATACTATTTCACAGCGAAGAACCGTTCATGACATCCCGCAAATTAAAAAAATTTGCGAATGGTTATGGGCGCAAACATAGCCGACCAAATATATCTGCTACGCAACAACCAACGGTACGCTCATACATGGAGCTATTAAGGACTGGTCTTCTCATGAACAAAGAAAAAGAGAAAGGTATAAAAACGGACAACATCGATCTATCCTCCCCTTGTTATCTGTCGGATACGCGATGCAAAGGTTGGATACTTGAACCGGTATGCCCTACGTATTCTGGTGGAAATTTATTACGAACAGAGATATATACAAACGTAATTCCTATACGTGTATGATTACAAAAATCCGTGCATTGACAACTTCATGGATGATAGGACGATGGTTTACGCAGCCCATCATGCCCTGATGGAAACAAATGCAAAAAACAACGCAAGCAACATGGTAGCTTTCTTCGATGCGGAAGAAGAAACAAATTCTGCATTAGGAGGGGCGGATACTCCATTCTTTAGGAATGTATTGACTAAAGCATGAACGGAGACGAGGATGATATGATAAAAATGCTGCATAATTTTTTTACCGTATCGCTGAACGTATCTTTTGCTACTCATCCCAATTATAGGGAATGTGAAGATCCGACTTGCTCACCTGTAATCAACAAAGGTATAACGATTAAATATGACGCCAATATGCACTATGCTACCACTGCTTTATCCTCAGCAGTATTTCAAGACTTATGTAAACAGGCAGGTATCCCTTTCCAAAAAGAAACATCCCACTCTGATTTCAGAACAGGAAGAACAATTAGCGCCTTTTTACAGACCCAGACAGAAATGAGATGGGTAAAAGTGGGAATTCCTTGTTGGGCTATGCACTCTTCTCGAGAGAGTTGTGGAACAAAAGATTTCTATAATCTAATCCGTTTTTTAGTTGCTTTTTGGAAGCATCCAACAAAAAATACGGTTAATTATCCTTACCATAAACAGGATATATCATCATTAATACTCAAAGAAATGAACTTTAAATTAACAAATCTTGCTGCCATCAATGAGAAATATGGTAGGACAATGGAACAATTGAAAGACACAACTTGGGAAGTATGCACCAACAGTTGCGGCTGCTCCGGTGATTGTGGTTCTAACTGGATGCGCAGTTAATTCTACAAAACCATTAAACGAAAATGGAGATGAAAGAAAACATTCTCTTTTTTCTCCATTTTTCACATTTATTCACTTCGAAGTAAAACAAGAGATCAAGAAATGTACCTTTCTATAAAAAATAGCATTACATCTAAATATTTGGATATTATTGTTATCTTACAAGAATATTAATCTATTTAAATTATGAAAGCATGACAGCAAAGAAAACGATTAAAGAAATTACCATTATGTGGAAAGAAGACAAACGTAAATATGTGAAAAGCTCAACATATTCAGCGTATGCCCTAATCTTAGAAAATCACATACTTCCTACATTTGGAGATAAGTATGAGTTACTCGAAAACGAAGTACAAGAGTTTGTCTTACAGAAACTTCAGCAAAGACTAAGAGCAAAAATGGAGTAATATGTATTCGGAAAACAATTGAACGAATTTATATATTGGACGGAGAAAAAATACATACGGAAATCATTATCGGCACACCTAAAACTCAGAATTCTATTCGTGACATTCCTATGAACAAGGAATTATTAAAGATGCTACGCCCGTTAAAAAAATCGTAAATGGCAAGTTCTATGTACTTACTAATGAAGAGAAACCAACTGAGCCGCGTACCTATCGTAACTATTACAAACGAATGATGGAACAACTCAATATTCCCCCACTAAAATTTCACGGACTGCGCCACAGTTTCGCCACACGTTACATTGAAAGCAATTGCGACTACAAAACTGTAAGTGTAATACTTGGACATTCAGATATCACTACTACATTAAATCTCTATGTTCATCCAAACATGGAACAGAAGAAGCGATGCATTGATAAGGTTTTTAAATCTATCAAGTAATACGAAAATAGGATAAGTCTAGCAAGTATGGCACTTATCCTATAATCTTATATTCTTTAAAAAGGACTCATTTCATAAACACAAAATACACCGCCGCAATCAGACACACAAATGCAGCTAAATGATTCCAATGCAACGCATCTCCTTTAAAGAACACAGTAGTAAACAATGTGAAGATGATTAAAGTGATAACTTCCTGAATCACTTTCAATTGCATCAATGAAAAAGGGCCACCATTACCTATAAACCCAATGCGATTCGCTGGAATCTGACATGAATATTCAAAAAAAGCGATTGCCCAACTGAATGTAATTACTCCTATCAAGGGCAAAGCGGCAAACCAATTATACTCCTGTCTCATTTTCAGATGTCCGTACCAAGCAAAGGTCATAAATATATTGGACACAATCAGTAGTAAAATAGTATAGAATCCTTTCATAACTCAATCAATTTTATTCGGTAATAAATCTTCCTGTATATTCGCCATACTTCCCCAAAGGCTATAACGCGCTTCCGGGTTCATCGCTTCCAATTGCCGTAAAATGCCTTTCATATCACTACGGCTGGATTGCGATTCATAAGGGCAGTTCTTCATCTGCTTCAGATAATGATGCAAAGCTGCCAATTCTATTAAATCCGATTCGTGAACCAGACACATCGGACGGATAATCGTCATATCGAATTTATTCATCACCAATCGGGGCGGCATTGTACTGAATGCCCCTTGATAAGTAATATTCATCAATAAAGTTTCCAAAATGTCGTCCATGTGGTGTCCTAAAGCAATCTTATTGCAGCCATGTTCTTTGGCCACCGTAAACAATGCTTTACGGCGATTCCAAGAACAAAGAAAGCAAGGAGATTTACGGGTGTCTGTAGAAGGATCAAAAGAAGTTTCATATTGCACAAAAGCCACTCCATTCGCTTCGCAATGCGCTTTCAGGTATTCCGTATCACTCTGATAAGGAATATTCGTCATCACCACATGAACTGCAATGACAGAAAAGCGAGGTTTGTAGATACGTGCGCGTTTTCCCAGCAGCTCTACAAGCGCCAACGAATCTTTCCCGCCCGACAGTCCGATGAGTATTCTATCCCCCTCTTCTATCAGCCCATATTGCACCACTCCTTTGTTAAACCGCCGTTCAATGCGGCGAATGGCTTTCTCTTCTTCGGTAAATTGTGTCATATCTTCAAAAATCGGCTGCAAAAGTAAGCGAAAAGAATGATTTAAAGAAGAATTAACATAATAGAATCTCTGAAAAAGGGTTTATTTCTAATAAATTTGTACTTTTGAGCAATTGATTAGTTGGCAGACTTCCAAAAGCAACAATACTTTTAAATAATCTGCCACCCATAAATGCTAAAAACGATGAAAGGAAAATATATTCTATTTCTATTTTGTAGTCTCTTCTTATGCGAAGTTTCTGCGCAAACATTGGAACAGGCACGCGCTTTGTTCACAAAAGGCGAATATGAGAAAGCCAAACCTGTCTTTAAAAGGTACGTAAAATCTCAACCGTCCAACGGAAACTACAACTATTGGTATGGCGTGTGCTGCCTGAAAACCGGAGAAGCCGAAGAAGCGGTGAAACCTCTCGAAATGGCAGTCAAGAAGCGTGTAGCTAGCGGACAGCTTTATTTAGGCCAGGCTTATAACGGAACATATCGTTTCGAAGAGGCAGTAGAATGTTTTGAAGAGTATATCGCTGATTTGAAGAAGCGTAAAAGAGCAACCGAAGAAGCAGAGAAACTACTGGAAAAGAGCAAAGCTGATCTCCGTATGTTGAAAGGTGTTGAAGATGTTTGTATTATCGACAGTTTCGTTGTAGATAAAGCAACGTTTCTGAATGCTTATAAAATTAGTGAGGAATCGGGAAAACTGTTTACTTTCAACGAGTTCTTCCAAACAGGAGGAGATCACGAAGGTACTGTCTACGAAACTGAAATCGGGAATAAAATCTATTACAGCGAGAAGGGTGAAAGAGGTAGTCTGGATATACTTTCCAAAAACAAGTTGCAGAATGAATGGAGCAACGGACGACCACTGCCGGGTAGTATCAATGATGCAGGAAACGCAAACTATCCTTATGTAATGGCAGATGGTGTGACTATTTATTATGCCAGTGACGGTGAAGGATTGGGAGGTTATGATATTTTTGTCACCCGTTACAATACCAATACCGATACTTATTTAGTACCGGAAAACGTGGGTATGCCGTTCAATTCTCCATACAATGATTATATGTACGTCATTGACGAATATAACAATCTAGGCTGGTTCGCTTCCGACCGTTTCCAACCGGAAGGAAAGGTATGTATCTATGTATTCATTCCCAATAATTCAAAACAGACTTACAACTACGAAGCGATGGATCGGAAGCAGATGATTCGGCTGGCACAAATCCATTCTTTGAAAGAAACCTGGAAAGATAAACAAACGGTTGCAGAAGCCCTGCAACGTCTGGAAGCCGCTATCAGCCATAAGCCCAAAGAACGTCGAAAGGTCGATTTTGAATTTGTCATTGACGATAATACAACTTATTACCTGATGACTGACTTTAAGTCCGCCAAAGCCAAACAGCTTTTCCTGCGTTACCGACAAATGGAAAAAGATCATCTGCAACAGGAAGAAAAACTGAACAACTTGCGACAACAGTATTCCACTGACAATAAACAGGAAAAAGAGAGAATGGCTCCTGCTATCCTCGACCTGGAAAAGCGGATATTGCAGATGTCAGAGGAATTGGCAGCTCTCGAAATAAATGTGCGTAATGCAGAAAAACAAAATAATTAATAACCCTGAACTATGGATATACTCATTATCGCCGTTCTCATTATTACCGCAGTTATACTGTTCCTGGTAGAACTGTTCGTTATTCCCGGCATTAGTCTGGCTGGAATCTCAGCACTGGGATGCATTATCTATGCCAACTATTATGCGTTTGCAAATATTGGAATGGCGGGAGGATTTATCACTTTGGGCATATCGGCTATTGCCTGTATCGGTTCACTGATCTGGTTTATGCGCTCAAAGATGCTAGATAAGCTGGCTTTGAAAAAAGACATCGATTCGAAAGTAGACCGCAGCGCAGAACAAAGTGTAAAAGTAGGTGATACAGGTATAAGTACTACCCGCCTCGCACAAATCGGTTATGCGGAAATCAATGGTAACATTGTGGAAGTAAAGTCGATGGACGGTTTTCTGGACGAAAAGACTCCGATTATCGTCAACCGTATCAGTGACGGGACAATTATGGTTGAGAAACACAGAAAATAATTATTCTTTTGCAGAAATAATATTCACTTAATACAAACTATCAATGGAAACATCTTTCTATTTGCCTATCTTTCTGATAGCCGGAGGTATTATCTTCCTGATAATATTTTTCCATTACGTGCCGTTCTTCCTGTGGTTGTCGGCCAAAGTATCGGGAGTACACATCTCGCTGATACAATTATTTTTAATGCGTATCCGTAATGTTCCGCCGTATATCATCGTACCGGGCATGATCGAAGCTCACAAGGCCGGTTTGAAAAACATCACACGTGATGAACTGGAAGCACACTATCTAGCCGGTGGACATGTCGAAAAAGTGGTCCATGCGCTTGTATCCGCATCAAAAGCGAATATTGAGCTGCCTTTTCAGATGGCTACCGCTATTGACTTGGCAGGACGCGACGTATTTGAAGCTGTACAGATGTCCGTTAACCCGAAAGTGATTGATACTCCTCCGGTAACGGCTGTCGCAAAAGACGGTATCCAGTTGATTGCCAAAGCTCGTGTTACGGTACGTGCCAACATTCGTCAATTAGTGGGCGGTGCCGGAGAAGATACAATCCTCGCCCGTGTAGGTGAAGGTATCGTTTCATCGATCGGTTCTTCCGAGAATCATAAATCGGTACTCGAAAATCCGGATTCTATCTCCAAACTTGTACTCCGTAAGGGACTGGATGCTGGAACTGCTTTCGAAATTCTATCTATTGATATCGCGGATATCGATATAGGTAAGAATATTGGTGCCGCTTTACAGATTGACCAGGCTAATGCAGACAAGAATATCGCTCAGGCAAAAGCAGAAGAACGCCGTGCTATGGCTGTAGCTTCCGAACAGGAAATGAAAGCGAAAGCACAAGAGGCACGCGCAAAGGTAATCGAAGCGGAAGCGGAAGTTCCGAAAGCAATGGCAGAAGCTTTCCGTAGCGGTAATTTGGGTATCATGGATTATTACCGGATGAAGAATATCGAAGCTGACACCTCCATGCGTGAAACGATTGCCAAACCGGCAGCAGGCAATGCAGGGAATCAGCCTTTGAGCAAATAAGTTACAACAAACACCGGAATCTGATTTCATTTCAGTCTCAAGATGTACTCCCCTTTCCTAACGGAAAAGAAAGAGTCTTCTTCTGAACTTAAATCCGGTTCCGGTGTTTTTATTTTTATAGCAACAACATATTGTAAAACTAAAGCCTTTTAATAGCATGAAAAAGTACTTTCCATCCTCTGAATTAATTATCAACGAAGACGGTTCGGTATTCCACCTTCACGTAAAACCTGAATGGTTGGCAGATAAAGTAATCTTGGTAGGCGATCCGGGACGTGTAGCACTCGTAGCTTCTCACTTTGAAAATAAAGAATGCGAAGTGGAAAGCCGCGAGTTTAAGACGGTTACAGGTACGTATAAAGGAAAACGAATCACCGTAGTTTCCACCGGAATAGGTTGTGACAACATCGATATTGTCATGAATGAGTTGGATGCACTGGCTAATATTGATTTCAATACACGAGAAGAAAAGGATGAGTTCCGTCAATTGGAATTAGTACGCATCGGTACATGCGGCGGTTTGCAACCCAATACTCCGGTAGGTACATTCGTTTGTTCCCAGAAGTCTATCGGCTTCGACGGTTTATTGAATTTCTACGCCGGACGCAATGAGGTATGTGATCTGCCTTTCGAGCGTGCTTTTCTTAATCACATGGGATGGATGGGAAATATGTGTGCTCCTGCTCCCTATGTAATTGATGCAAGCGAGGAACTGATTGAACGGATTGCCCAAGACGATATGGTACGTGGCGTTACAATTGCCGCCGGAGGGTTCTTCGGTCCACAAGGACGTGAGCTGCGTGTTCCTTTGGCAGATCCGAAACAAAACGACAAAATCGAAGCATTTGAGTATAAAGGATTCAAGATTACCAATTTCGAAATGGAGAGTTCGGCTTTGGCTGGTCTCAGTCGGCTGATGGGACATAAAGCTATGACTGTCTGTATGGTGATTGCCAATCGACTGATTAAGGAAGCCAACACCGGATATAAAAATACCATTGATACGTTGATTAAGACTGTTCTTGACAGAATATAAATATATAAAAAGTCAGCGCCACCATTCTGCTATGATGGTGACACTGACTTTTTATCGTTTATCCGATATAAGATTCAATTGTCTCTTTCAGTTTTTCCAAAGAATAAGGCTTGGAGATCACAGCATTGCATCCGGCTTGAATGGCTTGTTGCTGTTCCGTATAAAAAGCGTATGCCGTAACCGCAATTAATAGGTACGGAAAGGGAAATGGTACGTATCTTTTCAGTAGCTTGAATACCGTCCATCACCGGCATACGGATATCCATCAGAATCAAATCCGGCTTTTCACGAACTCTTTATGGCATTCGACAAAAAATTGAAAAGTACCTGCATCACCCGGTTACGATCGGTAGATGTCCAATATTCTCCTTCCGGGCGGATAACTTTCAATAAGTGCATTTCCGATTTTCCGGATTCTATACGTGACAAGTCCAGAATATCATTAATCAACTGTAACAGCAAATTGCTATTCTTTTGAATGATCTCCAAATATTGCAGCTTTTCTTCTTCGTTCTCTGTCACCGCAATTATCTCCGAAAAACCGACAATAGCATTCAACGGAGTACAAATCTCATGACTCATATTTGCCAAAAAGACAGACTTCATCTTGTCAGCTTTTTCCGCCCGCCGTTTAGCTTCGATCAACTCTTGCGAACGACGAATCCGATCACCGATATCGTGTATCAGAGCAAGTACCTTATTCCCTTCAAAGGGGGCGATACGTGCCTGAAAACAATTCGGCTTCCATCTACTTCAAGTGGGTATTCTATTTCTTTTAATTTTCCATCTTGCAAGCACTCCCGAATATTACACAGAAACAGATCACTGACTTCGGGAGAATAAATATCTCGCCCATCTACACCACGTAACACTTCCACCGGATGAAGCAAAACGGTATCCGGTGTCATCAGCACATCGGTAATAAAAAATTATCATCAAAAATAAAAATGAATTCTAGCAACGCCTCTATTATCTTACGATTGTGCTCTTCCAGATGATTGATATGCTGTTCTTTCTCACATTGCGAAGTGACGTTTACCGTATATGCCAATAATTTATCAGCAAGACGTCCGTCCTGAGTACCCTTATAAGACAGAAAATGATCTTCCAGCCAGATCACTTCACCATGCTTGCCTACACAACGTACTTTAATCTGTGATATTTTTGAATCCGATGCGAGCATCTTGGAAAAAGCAGTTTGATAGGCCTTCACATCCTTCGGATAGGCAAAGCGATAAAAGTCATCGATATCTTTAAAAACAATTCCAGCTTCTTTCAAGCCTAATGTACGAAAATAGTCATCCGTGAAGGAACACTTTCCTGTAGATATATCATATTCCCACAAAGCAATTTGGTGTGCAGCAAGTACAGAGAGTATTTTCTGTGAATTTTCCCGTATGATTTCACTATTCTCACTTTGGGAATATAAATTTGTGTCTGGCTCCATAAGCATTATATTATTTCATTTGGCATATCACCGCACACAGCAAATATAAACAAATAAAGTACAAGTTGTACAGAATCTTATCTTTTTTACTCAGAAACAATTATCTTTGCAGTCTCCAAAAAGAAATATGATGAACCAAGATACTATCTGTGCTATTGCTACCGCTCAAGGCGGTGCTATCGGAAGCATCCGTGTTTCCGGTCCGGAAGCAATTTCCATCACCAGCCTTATATTCAAACCGGCAAAACCGGACAAATTGTTTAGTGACCAAAAGCCATATTCTTTGACTTTTGGACGTATATACGACGGAGACGAAATTATCGACGAAGTACTTGTCAGCCTTTTTCGCACGCCTCATTCCTACACGGGAGAAGATAGCACGGAAATTACTTGTCATGGTTCTTCTTACATTCTTCAACAGGTGCTACAACTGCTGATCAAAAAGGGTTGCCGCATGGCTCAACCGGGAGAATATACGCAGCGGGCATTTCTCAATGGAAAAATGGATTTAAGTCAGGCGGAAGCCGTTGCCGATTTAATCGCATCCTCATCTGCCGCTACCCATCGGCTAGCCATGAGTCAGATGAGGGGTGGCTTCAGCAAAGAATTAACTGATTTACGCAACAAGCTATTGAACTTCACTTCTATGATTGAGCTGGAATTGGATTTCAGCGAGGAGGATGTTGAGTTTGCAGATCGGTCGGCATTAAAAAAGTTAGCAGATGAGATAGAACAAGTCATTTCTCGTCTAGTACAATCCTTTAATGTGGGTAATGCTATCAAAAGTGGTGTTCCCGTAGCAATTATCGGTGAAACGAACGCGGGAAAGTCTACTTTATTGAATGTTTTATTGAATGAAGATAAGGCTATCGTCAGTGATATTCATGGGACAACACGCGATGTTATTGAGGATACTATTAGTATTGGAGGAGTTACTTTCCGGTTTATTGATACTGCCGGAATCCGGGAAACTAATGACAAGATCGAAAGTTTAGGTATTGAACGTACTTTCCAAAAGTTAGAGCAAGCAGAAATTGTACTCTGGATGGTGGATTCTGTAAACGCCGCATCTCAAATTGAACAGTTATCAAAAAAGATTATCCCACGTTGTGAAGGAAAGCACTTGATCGTAGTATTCAATAAAGCTGATTTAATTGAAGATGTACAAAAAAGTAATTTATCAGCTTTATTGGAGAATTTCCCACAAGAATCTACAGAGCATATTTACATCTCAGCTAAACGAAGAGAGAACACTAATGAATTACAAAAAATGCTTATCAATGCTGCGCATTTGCCAACAGTAACACAAAATGATGTCATCGTAACAAATGTAAGACATTACGAAGCCTTAAGCAAAGCTTTAGATGCTATTCATAGAGTACAAAATGGACTTGACTCACATCTTTCAGGGGATTTCCTTTCACAAGACATACGTGAATGTATCTTTTTCATTTCCGATATTGCAGGAGAAGTGACTAACGATATGGTACTGCAAAATATCTTTCAGCACTTTTGTATCGGCAAATGATGGCTTGGAAACAGCCATAACTAACTATAACCATTTAGAATAAAGTCGCTGTATTTCAGCGACTTTTCTATTTTAACACTTTCCAGTCCGTATTTGGAGATAACGGTTTTTATCCATATTTTTCTATCATATTTCTACCGCGACAGAAATTCACGGTTAGCCCGAATGTCACAGTGACGCATTAGTTGACGTGTGTTGACAATGGTTTACATGTGTTGGCAAAATCCGGGAGAAATAAGGAGAAATTATCCCCAATGTAAACAAGGAAAATATGGAAGTAAGAAAGATTTGTCAATGGTGTGGAAAGCCATTTATAGCCCAAAAGACAACGACCTGCTATTGTAGCCATCAGTGTTCCAATCTTGGCTACAAAGAACGCATCCGGGAACGCAAGCGGCAGTTGAAACGCTCGCAAGAGTTGCTACAACCTCGACAAGCCGCCGAGGGACAGGATTTCTTCTCTTTTGCCCAAGCAGCAAAGTTGATGGGCGTAACCAGACAATACATATATAAATTGGTAAAGGAATCCAAACTTCGGGCTTCACGCATCAGTGGCAAAAAGTCGCTCATTCGCCGTGCTGACATCGAACTAATGATGAAAACCAAACCGTATGAACGCATCATGCCTAAAGAGGACTTCGACATCACCGAGTATTATACTGCTGAAGAAATTGCAGAGAAATATAAGGTCAACGCCAAATGGGTGTGGACTTATACACGGCAGCACAAAGTTCCGAAAGTGAGAATCCGCCAGTTCAACTATTACAGCAAGAAACATATTGATACCGCCTTTGCCAAATACGAAGTAGATTCCGACCTGACCGAATGGTACACACCGGAAGAGATTCAGGAAAAATACGGCATGACACGCGTCGCCATCCGTTCGCAGGTGTATCGGAACAATATCCCATCCAAGAAAGAACACGGACAAATCTATTATTCCAAACTCCATTTCGACCTATCCAAAACATCGGAACAGGAAAGCAAAGCGGAATATTACACAGTCAAGGAGGCTATGGAAAAATTCAAACTCTCCCGCGACTCTGTTTACGGAATTCTGCAATTCCATCAGATCAACCGCGAGAAGAACGGACGGTTCGTCCGATTCCTAAAAGTAGAGTTTGACAGGGTTATGGGTGTTCACAAATAATCTAATTTGTCGCTATCCATTAATTCTTCAAAAATTAATCTCTGCTGTATGTAATCTGCATGATTACACTACAGAGTTTTGCAAGCGAATTAATAATAACCATAAAAATATATTAGTATGCATGAATGTAAAACAGTAACGTTGAGAACACGTCCGTTAAAAGGTAGAATGATGTCTTTCTATTTAGATTATTATCCTGGGTATCGGGACAAAGAGACTATGAAAGTTATCCGTCATGAATCGCTTGGCATCTATGTTTATGCCAATCCGAGAAACAAACGAGAGCAGAATTTCAACGAGGTAATGACCGAGAAAGCCGAAGCCATCCGTTGTCGTAGGTTCGAGTCTGTTGTCAATGAACGGTATGACTTCTTTGACAAGTACAGACTCAAGGCAGACTTCTTGGAGCATTATCGCAAGCAACTCCGTAAGCATGACCAGAAATGGGAGTTTGTCTATCTGCATTTCAACAACTTCGTACATGGTAAATGTACTTTTGAAGAGATTGACATAGACCTTTGCAACAAGTTTCGGGAGTATCTGCTCACGGCTAAGAAACTGAGACGTAACGGACGCATAACACGAAACTCCGCATCGGGATACTGGTCTACCTTCAGGGGATTCCTGAAAATACTCTACCGCAATGGAATGATAAAGACCAATGTCAATGATTTTTTGGATAAGATTGAAACGGAGGATGTTGTTAAAGAGTATCTGTCTGTAGATGAACTGTACAAGTTGGCTGAAACACCGTGCAAGAAGCCCATTCTGAAAATAGCATCGCTGTTTTCATGTATGACCAGTTTACGTATCAGTGATATTCTCGCACTATGCTGGGAAGATATTGTAGACTACTCAGCCGGAGGGAAATGCGTACATATCATCACACAAAAAAACAAAGCGGAAGACATCATTCCTATTAGTGAAGAAGCGTTGGGATTGATAGGCTATAGTTCAGAAAAGAAAGGTTTAGTATTCAAGGGACTTATGCGTAGTTGGACGCAAATTCCGATGAAAGAGTGGATTCGTTCTGCCGGAATCACCCAAAATATAACCTTCCATTCCTATCGTAGAACATTTGCAACGCTACAAGCAGCCGCCGGAACGGACATCCGCACCATACAGAGCATTATGGCTCACAAGAGTATTACCACCACTCAAAGGTATATCAAAGTCGTAGATGCCAACAAACGTGAAGCCAGCAAGAAGATTACCTTGACACGGAAGGACTGACAGCCACTTATCCCTATTTTAAGCGGTTAGAGTATGATTTTTAGTCTGAAATCATACTCTAACCGTTATTTTTTACAAATATTGAGCGATTCGTCGTCACTAATTATATATATCTGGAATATAGCACATAACTTTGCCATATAACCATTTCAAATACTTGCAGTAGATGACAAATAATACTCAAATTCGGACCAAGAGGATAAGTTTTATTCTTGCATTATTGGTAATTGCCTATGTGGCAGTAGACACTTACCTATTCACTTATCATAAAATCAATACCACAACAATAACGACTCCAGTTATAATAGGCCTCGTGGTTACAATTCTATTGTGCGGTCTACTGCAACGATTTTTCTACACTTGGCTGACGAAGAATCCAATCAATTTTTCTTTTGACCGGCAATCTCCTATTATTACTGACTCTGGTTTCGAAATAAAAACCGATTGTGCAGATGAAACTAAAACTATTGAACAGCCCAATAATTCAGTTATAGATAATTATGATACAATACGAGAGAACATCAAAAAGAAAGAAGCAGAAAAACAAGTAGAAGTCATGAATGCTATTCGTGAATATGTAACTATTAAAACCGCACCTTATCTGTCCAAAGAAGCTATTGTAATCCTCATTTCTAATATTGAGTATATGGCCTGTGATAGATCCGATTTATACAAGCCCATTCGCTCCAATATAGATAATCCGCTGAGATCACCGGGACTTCGCCATCTGGCATGGAATGTAGGTGAACGCTTGGGAGTATCATTGGCAAAAAGAGCCGTTTTTATCAAGTCTTCATTTCCTCACGAACTCGAAAATGCGACTCTTGAATATCTCAAACTTAATTTGCGGGATCAAGTTCCTAGTCAGATTCCTATTGACGTGCCCGATAAAGGCGATTATCGCTTCCATTTAGAAACAGATAATAGTAACTCAGACTAAAAAAACGCATGCAGACGAAATAATTAATCCGGTCTGTATTGTTCTGCAAGGTTTCATTGAGTTGATTCGCAGCATATTAAACGATTAAAAGAGTATAATATGGAAAAAGACCAACTGACATTCAACGACCTGCCGACTGTGGTGGGCGAACTATGCGACAGAATCGCAAGTATGGAAAATCTGCTAACGGAGAAACTTTCCAAGCAGTACGAAACCAAAGAGAACACGCACGTCCCCATGACCGTACAGGAGGCTTGTGCCTATCTTAAAATGCCGTTGTCAACCTTTTATTACAAGGTCAAAAAGGACGATATTCCGGTTATAAAACAAGGAAAACATCTCTACATCTATCGTGATGAGCTGGACAGATGGTTGGAATCCTCCCGAAAAAATCCGGCTCCGCAAAGTTTCGAAGAAGAGAATAAGTCCATGCTCGCATCCCATCGTCGTAAACCGAACCTGAAAAACTGGTAACTATGGAGAAGGCGGACAATACGACTCCTTCACGTGAGGAATTAGCGGTTTATGTGGAGGAATCAATCGTGAGCGTAACAAATACCTACGAGCAGTCGCCAGTGGTGCTGATGGTAGACGATGCTGTTATCGGTACATTGGGAAACTTCAGTGCGTCCATCGGAAAAGCCAAAAGCAAGAAAACCTTTAACGTATCTGCCATTGTCGCATCGGCATTGAGAAACAACACAGTTCTTCATTATCGATCCACTTTCCCCGAGAATAAGCGGAATATTCTGTACATAGACACGGAGCAAGGACGACATCATTGCCAGCAGATATTGAAACGAATCCTACGTTTGGCTGAATTGCCGGAAGACAAGAAGCCGGATAATCTGCTCATGCTGGCTCTGCGTAAGTTCTCACCTAAAATACGGCTATTGATAGTCGAACAGGCCATTGGCACAATACCGGATTTGGGACTGGTGGTAATTGATGGCATCCGTGATTTCCTGTATGACATCAATTCTCCTAGTGAATCTACCGATATTATCTCCAAATTCATGCAGTGGACGGACGACAGACAGATTCACATCCATACCGTACTGCATCAGAACAAGAATGACGAACATGCTCGTGGTCACATCGGCACTGAACTCAACAATAAAGCGGAAACCATTATGCAGATCGAGGTGGATAAAGAGGACAAGACTATAAGCGTGGTCGAAGCCGTGCATATCCGCGACCGTGAGTTTGAACCTTTCGCTTTCCGCATAAACGAGGAAGCCATGCCCGAACCGGTAGAGTCCTATCTGCCAAAAGAGAAGAAGACCGGACGACCAACCAAAGGACCGTTCGATCCGGACAAGGAGATTCCAAAGAATGTACATCGTCCAGCATTGGATGCCGTTTTTGCCAATGGCAACATCAACAATTACGATGATTATATAGTACGCTTGCAAAAGGGTTACGGATTACAGGGTATAAAACTCGGTTATAACAAGGCGGTAAAGGTCGCAACATTGCTCAGTGACAAACAAATGGTTATAAAAGAAGGGAAAGATTATGCCTTCAATCCAGAATACCATTATTGAGTTCAACTTTACTTTATTATTGGGGCGTATATATAAGAATAAAGCAAAGTCGGAGGAAGACATCATGTGAGATATTCATATTCTCCCCTCTTTTAGAGGCTAGTATCATCCTATGTTTCCTATCCGAGTGCCAGTTCACTATACGCAACCGATATGGCTTGCCGTGAAGCATCAACAGGTAACTGTTGCGAGATATGCCAAGGTATAACCTCACTACGTTACGGTTTTACATTGGCGCTCTCGCCTGCTCAGTTCCTTTGCCGGTGCGGTACTCGCAAGCTCGCACCTATTCAACCATTATAAAAACGATTCAAATGAAAGAAGATATTGAAAAAACATTGGATTCCTCGAAAGAAACAAGAGACGTCTTCATCGGGGCGAAAGTAACTCCTACCCAGAAGGAGTATATAAAATCACTAGCTACAAAATGCGGCATGACCGTAAGCGATTACCTATTGTCGTGCGCCTATAACTTCAAGCCCAAAGCGAGGCTTACAAAAGAAGAAGCGGCACTGTTGCAGAATCTGGACGATTGTCGGTCAGACCTCGTAAAATACACCTCCGCACTGCACGGAATGTCCACAAAGCAACGTGTAGCAATGTTCAATCAGATTCCGTTCATGGTCAGCTGGCTCAAGGAACTTGGCAATGTGGCCGAAAGTGTCTGCCAGTTCCTGAATGCAGTAAAAGAGAAGAACAAGATTCCGTCTAACCCCAAAATCGAAGAAGAATGATTGCAAAAGCCAAAGCCATATCGCACGGAATAAACGACATCCGTTACATTACCGGCGAATCACAGCACAAGAAACATCCGGAGAAAATCTATCGGGTATTGGACAATCTGTTGCCTTCAGAACCGGATGCTATGGGGATATGGAACTCCATGCAATTGACCCTATCCCAACACCGGCCGATAAAGAACTCGGTAATCAGAATCGAGTTGAGTCCGTCTCCCGAACATACTCAGTTCTATGACATGGAGGACTGGCAAAAACTTTGGCACGACTTCGCAGAGGAGTTCGACAAACAAGTGATTACCGGCAAGGACGGAAAAGTCCGTTCTTGCCAGACTAATTTGGCTAACAGCAAATACTCGGTCTGGCTGCATACGGAATCCAAAGGCGAAGTTCCCCACCTCCATGCTGCGGTCTGCCGTTTGGATGAAAATGGCAATATCAACAATGACCACAACATTCATCTTCGGGCGCAACGTGCAGCGGAGCGAGTGGCAAAGAAACGTGGCTGGACGACTGCGGCACAAATCCGAAATCGCAACATCCCACAAGTGAATCGGGACTGCATGGAGGTGTTGAGGGCAATGCCATCGTGGTCATGGGATGAGTACAAGAATGCTCTTATACGGAAAGGTTATACCGTCCATGAAAGAGAGGACAAGCAAGGTATTCTCCATGGTTATGCACTCGTGCAAGGGAATACCAAATACAAAGCTTCCGAATTGGGAGTAGGCAGAAATCTGATGGTCTCGAAACTTCCTGCGACATGGGAGAAGCTGCATCATCAGCCGACCACAACCATTAGGAACAATACTACCCAAGTCATCCAGCAGCCAACAGAACATAAGGCTGCTCCTATTGACTATACCCAATATCTCGCAGACCGTTCAGACATGATTCCCTATACCCTTACCCATGAAGGCAAGGAACACAAGGTCTATATTCCGGAAAAAGTTCTCGACTGCTTCAATGACGAGTTCGATTACAGGTTTGTTGCCAACTGTCAGGAACTTACCGATATGGCGGTGGCTATTTTTGTAGGACTGCTTGAAACGCCGAATGTGGCAACTGGAGGTGGTGGCGGAGGTTCACAAAGCGACCTTCCGTGGAGAGACAAGGAAGACGACGATTTGCAATGGGCTCGCAGATGCGCTCGTGCCGCCAGCCGTTCATTAGGAAAGAAAACAAAAACAGGATTAAAACGATAAGCCTATGAAAAAGAAATTTGATTTTTCCGCTGAAATGAATGAAGCGGAATCCATAAAAGCCACTCCCAAGAATGAATATCTGGAGGAAGAAAAACGGCTACTCAATGTGAACATCAAGGAACTTGCCAGCCTGAATGACAATGTGCATTACATGATTACAAATCTGGTAAATCTGCTCGAATTCCTCCGGGAGTACAAAGTGGCTATTGCACAAGGAACACAGGAGCAAGCCGAGAAATTTGGGCAAACTGTCCTTGATAAGTTCCTTCATCAAATTCAAGACAAATGTAATGAAACTGAGCGAAAAATTCGCAAGATAGACAGCCATATTTTCATACCGCACACGATATTCTATATCTTGATTATCATACTGGTTGTACTATTCTCTTTTTTCGCCAGCATCATAGTAGCGAATGTGGAGATTTTGCACTCGGCATTGATTTGGAAAGCTGCTATTGGTTGCATTCTTATGGCTACTTTGGGAATTGGCATTGCGGTAGCAATACAGAAGTTTTTGGATAAGGGTAAATAAACGATAAAACTGAAAAACAACATATGGGGCTATCCTCAAAAAGAGGATACCCGACTTTGGGGACAGCCCCATTTGGAACTACTTATTTTTGTGCTTTTCAAATTCTTTTTTTATGCTCTTCCAACCAATTCTTTAACTCTTTCTCTTGCTTAATATATGATTCTTCAAATATCTTGGCGATATAGTTCAATATGGCTATTTCTGAATCATCAAGAAATGTATTGGTTTCTATGTAAGAGAATTTATCGCAAATTTTAATTCTCGAAATATACGAGCCATCTTTGAATGGAACATTAAAATTGTTATTACCTCTATTCGCGAAGAAATCTTCATAATATGAAGTACCAATAACCGTATCCGAATGTGTCGCCTTAACATCAGAAGTGTAATGGAAGCAACCTTCAATATACACTTGCAGAATTTTTGTAGATGTCATCATAATAACTACTGCTAATCTATCCGTATATGACAGTAAATGCATTTGTTTGGTTATATCTTCGAATTTGCATCTGTCTATTATTTGCCAATGAATAATATTAAAAACTGCTTCATTTTGTTTTTCATGAGACATTATACTTTCTTTAAATTCCTGATAGATATTAGTTTGTTTATATAATTCGATATTTTCCAAGCCGATATATTTATCTACAAATTCTTCTGAATATGGTCTCGTTAGAAAATCTCCGGAACGCATCATCAACTCTTCATCCATTAATATAATGGGTAAAGGGTCTATAGCCAAACGATACATGGCAACGGCACCAATCGCCACATTCAAAATTTCTTCAAAATCTGAAACTATATTAAGATAAACTTTATCTTCACGGTGATCCGACCATGAATATCTTTGTGTGGTATAAAAGGATGAATAGCCTTGTTTATGCACATATTTATTTGTCTTTCTCTGAACAGTACGTATATTGTCAAAGAAAGCAGGGATTTTGGCTCTTATTTCTTTGAAGACCGGTTCATGTTTTCGTAGAAAGTCAGCCATTTTACCAGATTCAAAGCCGGGCTCTAATTTCTTCCACTCTATCATCTTTTCCGGATTCGCTGTTAGATATAGTGTGCCAATTGAAAGCTCAATGGATTGGCGTAGTGAATAAAATGCTGTATCAAAAAATCCTTTCTGAAAAAGGTATATTGAATTAGCTATCATTTGAGAAGCTTCATCAAAAAATCTATTTGCCCCAAAAGCATCAATTAATCCTGTTTGAGCCCATGTGATATTCTCTATGTCCCAAAGGTAATCGGATGCATTTGGTAATATAAATTTTCGAACCATCCAACGGCCTGTTTCAAAGTCATCATGAAAATTGTCCAATGTATGCACTTCCATATTTATCAATAAACCAAGTTCTTGTTTGTGATTTGTCAGTTACAAAGATACTGAAAACAATTGTTGTAAACTCCTATTTGTGATTATTCTTGAACTAATTCGCAATTTTAATGGAAAATCATATTATTTGAATGATGCTGGAATGGAGTAAAATCATTACTTTTGCAGTATAAGAGAAATAATATAATCCAAAATGGAAACTATAAAGGATATAAATCGAATTAAGGTGGTTCTTGTGGAGAAGAAACGAACCAACAAGTGGTTGGCTGAACAATTAGGAAAAGATCCTGCAACGGTGTCAAAATGGTGTACCAATACTTCGCAACCGGGACTGGAAACATTATTACAGATTGCCAATGTACTTGAAGTTGATGTCAAGGAGTTGCTGAACTCCTCTTTGGACGAAAGTATTCAAATTGTCAGACTTGTCAAATAACAACATCAATCTTTAATCTTAAAGATAATGAACAAAAAAGAATTATACAACAGGATATTGCAGCTTGATGGTTTGACCAACGAAGAGAAATCTGAGTTGTTAGGACTGTTGCGCAAGCAGAAGAGATACGGATTGGTGTGGGAAGATAAGCCGGAAGATGTGGAGGAACGTCTACGCGAAGAATTGCCCGTATTGGTTGAAGATGCATCAAAAGCCATCATCAGTCCCGATGGCGATGCACCAAACCATATCCTTATCGAAGGCGATAATCTCGAAGCCCTCACCACCCTTGCCTACACGCACGAGGGCAAGATTGATGTCATCTATATCGATCCTCCGTACAATACCGGCAATAACGACTTCGTCTATAACGACCGCTTCGTAGACAAAGAAGATTCTTATCGCCACTCCAAATGGCTGTCATTCATAAACAAGCGTTTGCGTATTGCCAAACAGCTGCTTTCAGATAAAGGAGTGATATTCATCTCGATTGACGATAACGAACAGGCGCAATTGAAGTTATTATGTGATGAAATATTGGGGGTTGAAAATTTTATAGCAATACTTCCAAGAATAACCAAAGCGTCAGGAAAAACCACTGATAAAATAGCTCAAAATCATGATTACTTAATGATATATGCTAAAAGTGAGTCCCAGTGTACTATTGCTGGTATTCCCCATAATGACGAAGGCTTTAAGAATATAGATGAATACTATAAACAACGAGGAAAATACAAGTTGAATCAAACATTGGATTATGACAGTTTGTCTTATAGTTCAAGTCTAGATTATCCCATAACCATCAATGGTGAAACATTCTATCCAGGAGGGAATTACGCTCAATATTTGGAACGTCTGAAAGGTAAGCATAAAAGAGCAGACTGGGCATGGCGATGGAGTGAAGATTTATTCAATTTTGGATATAACAATGGGTTTATTGTTGTTAAAAACGGGAAAAACGGAAAACGAATTTACACAAAAACCTACCAAAGGGTATCTATTGAAAAAGCAGGAAACAATTATGTTGTAATTGAAAAAGAACGAGTTAAACCAGTTCAATCAATTCAATTAGTAAATAATATTTTTTCAAACGACAATGCTAAAAAAGAACTAGGAAGTATATTTGAAGATATTCCGTTTGATTATCCCAAACCAACTTCCATCCTGCGTTATATGTTACAAACTATACCAGATTGTAAAACCATCCTCGACTTCTTTGCCGGCAGCGGCACCACTCTTCACGCTACCATGCAACTGAATGCCGAAGATGGCGGTCATCGTAAATGTATTCTTGTAACCAATAACGAGAATAACATCTGCGAAGAAGTAACCTACGAACGCAACAAACGTGTAATCAATGGCTACACCACTCCGAAAGGGGAAGAAGTTCCGGGCTTGACAGGTAACACATTGCGCTACTATCGCACAAGTTTTTTCGGCAGAGGCCGAAGCATGAAAAATATGCGTCAGCTGATGAGTCTCTCCACCGATATGCTTTGCATCAAAGAAGATCTTTATACCGAGCAGCAGAAATTTGGCGAGCAACAGACCTACAAAAATGTATTCCGCTACTTCGACAACGGCAAAAAGCGTATGATGATTATCTACCGCGAAGAAGCTGTGCAGCAGTTGGTAGACTTGATTCAGAATACAGATTACGAGGACAGGATGCTCGTGTATGTGTTCTCTCCAAGCGAAGACCCATGGGAAGGCGAATTTGAAGAAATTCAAGACAAGGTGCAACTTTGTGCCCTGCCACAAGCCATATACAATGCCTACCGTCGCATACTACCTAAGAAAAAAGACGAGCTTATTATCTCTGACGATACAAAAACAACCGTTCAGGAGAATATGCCGAATGGAATGTTGAACTTTGATGAAGAGGAGGATTTGTAATGAGCGAGCAGGAGAAGCACAAAAAGAAAAAAGAACAAGTGACGGTACGCAGCAGTGCAGCCGAATACCTGAACTATGTGGCATCTGTCGGTAATGACGAGCAGCAGATAGAGATACGTTATGAAGATGAAAACATCTGGCTCACGCAGAAACTGATGGCGATGCTATACGGTGTGGAAGTACACACCATCAACTATCACATCAAGAAAATATTCTCGGACAGCGAGTTGCAGGAAACGGCAGTTATTCGAAAATTTCGAATAACTGCTCCTGACGGCAAACAATACACTACGAACCACTATTCATTGGAAATGATTATTGCTGTCGGCTTCAAAGTCAATTCCGAGAAAGCCGTACAATTCAGAAAATGGGTAAATGGCATTGCCAAGGAATACACCATCAAAGGCTGGGTAATGGATTCGGAAAGGCTGAAACGCGGAACTTTTCTGACAGATAAGTATTTCGAGGAGCAACTAGAACGCATCCGTGAGATACGCATCAGCGAACGCCTGTTCTATCAAAAGATAACCGATTTATACGCTACCGCCATAGACTACGACAAGACAGCATTGGCCACCCACCGTTTTTATGCTACCGTACAGAACAAGATGCACTTTGCCGTCCATGGTCATACAGCAGCCGAACTCATAGTGCAACGGGCTGATGCAGCCAAAGAACACATGGGACTGACAACTTGGGCAGATGCCCCCTATGGCAAAATCAAGAAAAGCGATGTGACAATAGCAAAGAATTACCTTTCTGATGTCGAAATGGGACAATTGGAACGTATGGTTACGGCTTATCTTGATTTTGCTGAAACAATGACCCTGCGCCACATTCCGTTGACAATGGCAGACTGGGAGCAACGTCTGAATAATTTTATCAATCTCTTTGAATACGGTCTGCTGAAAGATGCCGGGCGTGTAAGTGCAGAAATAGCACGATTGCACGCGGAAACGGAATTTGAAAAATACAGAATCATACAAGACCAACTGTTTTTATCGGACTACGACCGTTTCCTGTTGGAAATGAAAGAGATTGAAAACAAGAGTCATGGGAACAAAAAGGACAAGAAGCAATGAAGAATTTAGTATATCAGCAGAGAGCAGTAGCCGAATTGATTGACAAGACTATCCGTCTACTGAATGCAGGCGGACAACGTAATAAACTGGTGTTTGAAGCAACGACTGGTGCCGGAAAAACTGTAATGGCTTGTCAGATGCTTGCCGGTCTGATGGATGAACTGCACGACCGTGGTGACAGTCGTTATCAAGAAGTCGCATTTATATGGTTTGCCCCACGCAAGTTGCACATACAGAGTTACGAAAAACTGAAAGAGGCTTTTGAGGAGACACGTACACTGCGCCCGGTGATGTTTGACGAGCTTGACCAAAACGAGGGAGTCCGCCCCGGTGAAATACTTTTCGTAAACTGGGAAAGTGTGAACAAAGAGAGTAATGTAATGGTGCGTGAGGGTGATTGTTCGCTCTCGCTCTACGAAATAACCTATAAAACGAAAGAAGACTTCGGCCTGCCCATTGTAGCTATCATTGACGAGGAGCACATGTTCTGGTCGAAGACAGCCGACAAGTCTGCTGCCGTGCTTGACAGAATCAATCCTATGGTGGAAATCCGCATCTCCGCCACACCTAAAACCGCCAACCCAAAGGAAAAAGTAACGGTGTATCGTCAGGATGTGATAGCCGCCGAAATGATTAAGAAAGAGGTGGTACTCAACCCGGAGATAGAACTGAATTTCAGCGATGAGCTGGAACTTAATGCCAACCTTATCAAAGCGGCTTCGGATAAACGTAACCAAATAGCAGAAGCATATAAGTCAGTAGGTTCAGACATCAACCCTTTGCTACTCATTCAGCTGCCTAACGATACAAAAGAAAATATGACGACGGAAGATGCTGCCATAGCCGATCAGGTAAAGAAGTATCTTGAAGTGATGTGTGGTATTACCACCGACAACCACCGTCTGGCGATATGGCTTGCAAATGAGAAAGAGAATCTGACCGATTTAGAAAAGCCTGACAACTTGACTGAGGTACTGCTTTTCAAAGAAGCTATCGCCTTGGGTTGGGACTGTCCTCGCGCTGCCGTGCTACTTATATTCCGCAAGCTGCAAAGCGACCAGTTTACTATTCAGACTGTTGGTCGTATTATGCGTATGCCGGAACAGAAGCATTATCCCAAAGAGATGCTCAATGTGGGTTATGTGTTTACTGATATAGCTAAAGACAAGATACAAATCGTCACAGCCGATGCCGACTATATCCTGAACAACACTGTTACAGCCTACCGCCGTGAGAATTTGAAAAATGTATGGTTACCAGCCTGCTATGCGGAACGTCCCAATATAGAACGTAACTATTTGGGACCTGACTTTCGCAAAGTGCTCTATGATGAAGCGCGACATTTCTGGGACTTTGCAGAAGGCAATTTACTGTTCTCGTTAGAGGAATTGGCCAAGCTGGATAATACTAATGACGAAAGCGGTCCATTACCTGAGACTGATGACCTAAAAATCAATGAAAACAGGAAAAAGGTAACCAACTCTTTGCGCCTTGATGTCAAGAACATCAACATTGAGATACCGCAAGACGTACATTTCCAGAACGAGGAACAGATATTAGAAGTTGATACCGTAAAATACGCAAGAAAAGCTACTGAGATTGACCGCGTGTTTATGGCATACATCGCCACAAAAGGGCATCAATTCGAGAGTAAAGGTCGCGCTGACAAAATTGCAAGTTATCTGCTTGAAATATTGGCCGACTTCTTCGGTATCTTCGACACAGACGCAAAAAAGGTGGTGTTATATCATTTGAACAAGCCTAAGTTTGACCGCATTATAGACTCGGCGCTGGAAAAATATGCCAGACAGCGCGATAGAGCCAAGAAAGCATCTGCAGCCAAGAGAGTATTCAAAAAATACGATTGGGAGGTGCCTGAAGAACGTACTTACGACAATGACACCAATCATATAGAAGAAAGTCGGAATCACGCACTTCTGCCATTTGTACAACTCAATCAAGCATCAAATCCGGAAAAGAACTTCATAGCTTATTTGGAGCAAAATGAACAATATATAGATTGGTGGTACAAGAATGGAGACAATGGCAAACAGCATTACGCCATAGAATACAGCACCGACAATGAAAATGGTAAGTCGTTGTTTTACGTGGACTTTATCATCCGCATGAAAAACGGTCATATTTATCTGTTCGACACCAAAAGTGCAGGCAGTGACGCATTTGCGCACAACAAGCATAACGCATTGTTGCAATACATCAAAGAAAACACATCAGACGAAACACCATTGTCGGGCGGTGTGATCTTACAACAAGGCGAGAACTGGCTGTACTCTCCCCTTCCTATTGAGAATACCACAGAAACATTGAACTGGAACTGTTTTTATCCACAAAACGCATAAGTATTATGGCAAAAGGAATAGACCCTAAATTTGTGCATTACGGCATCCGCAAGGATGATCTTGCAATGATAGAAGCTATCTGCGCTACCGAAGATATTGATTTTGATTGGCTGAGTGAGGACATTTTGAAAGCCTACCATGCCAAGAAAGTAGATGTAATAGAGATGAATGATGGCGATACGGAAGAGATAATCCGCAACGCCATACAGAAAATACGTCAATAAATGAATTTACGCCATGCTCATACAAAGAATAAAGATTAGCAACTTCAAGACCTACCTGTCGCTCGACCTCGACTTGACGGTAGATGACGACCGCCCGATTATACTCATCGGTGGTTCAAACGGTGGCGGTAAAACCACCCTGTTCGAAGCTATAAGCGGTGCATTGTATGGATTGAAAATAGAGAACAAGGAACACTTTATGGAATTGCTCAATCAAGGGGCAGTCAATCGGGTGAAGCCAGAAATCAGTCTGCAAATCACCTTTGTTGGCAAAGTGCTTGGTCAGCAACAGAAGTATATCCTAAAACGCATATACCAGCTTAATCCACAAGGTCGTCCGCTTGAAAGTGTATCGCTGAACATGAACGGCAATATGTATGTGTATGGCACAATGACTGCACCCAAAGAGAGGGTGCGGGCTGAACAGGAAATCAGCAAGATAATCAAGGCCAACCTGCCGCAGGAATTGAGCCAGTATTTTCTGTTTGATGCGATGCAGTCAAGCGAGTTACTGAAAAAGAATGTCTTTCAGCAGACCATACGCGACAACTTTGAGAATGTGCTTGGCTTCAAAAAGTATCTGCAACTGAAACGTGCAGCAGAGAAATTACAACAGGAGTGGGCAGAGCAACGATTAGAAGCAGAAAAAGAAGCCAAAGAATACAACTCGTTATGCAATCAGAAAGAGCAGTTGGTAATTGATTTGAACACTTGCCTTGCAGAGCAAGACAGGTTGTATAAATATATGTCATCTGTGGAAGATGAATACCAGCGAGCTAAAGATGGTGCACAACAGGCTGCCAACCTAAGCAAACGTATACAGGACGTTGACGGTAAGATACGAGCCATAACTGAGGAAGCTGCCACTTATGCAGAAAACTTAAAGGCATTTATAGACAACATAGAAATCAATGTGTTCCTTCCCAAATTGGCCTCCAACCTTTCTCAGGAAATCAACAATATATTACGAATAAAGGAACAACTCCAAAAACAGAGCACCGGTGCCTATCCGATTGAGACACTTCGTGATGTAACGTCAAAAATTATAGATTATTTAAAAGAACTGTCGCTATGCAGTCAAGCGGTGGATGAAGAAAACGTGGTTTCACATATTGTAGCCATGCAGAATACAACCAATGCAACAGACCCATACGACTACCTGAACACTACGGAGGTAGATGTACTCCGAGAACTGCCGAAAAAGGGTAATGGAAACCAATTTGTTTCCATCGACCGCAAAAGACAGGATATGGAAATAAAACTTGCCAATCTGGATAATCTCAGAACAGAGAAGCGCACACTTGAACAGACACAGGCAGGTGGCAACAATATGCTAATTGCCAATTATGAAGAATCCAAACGTACTCTGGAAAAGTTGAAAACGCAAGAGGATAATCTCAAAAACGAAATTCAGCGTTTGGAAAAACGAATCCACCAATACGATGTACAAATACAGCAAGAACCGGATGTAAAATTTGACACACTTGTTAAATTGCGTCCATTCTTTGATAAGGTTGCCGACAATCTGTTGAAGAAGAAAAAAGCACAGATAGAAACAGAGATGCAGTCGCAGCTCAACCGTTTGCTTGTATCTTACAAAGGACACGTTGGACGTGTGGAATTGTCGGACAGCATGGAGAATTTCAACATCAAGCTATATCATAGTGCCGGTAATGAAATATCGTTAAACCAACTGAATGCCGCATCCAAACAGATATTCATACAGGTGTTGCTAAAAGTGCTGCGCAACCTTGGCGACTACAATCCGCCTGTTATGATTGATACCGTGATGGGTGTGTTGGATAATGAAAGCCGTGACGCTTTGATGGAAGAATATTTCCCACAGTTGGCTGAACAGACTATTCTGCTCTGTACCACATCTGAAATACGTACGGATAGCGACTACATCAAACTAGAGCCATTCATATCGAAGACATATACTCTGCATCGTAATGTTGAGGAACAAAATACAACCATAGATGAAGGCTATTTTGGAATATCCCTTAATCAGTAGACAGTTATGAGCATAATAAATTTTTCAAATACCCGTCAGATGGAGGGGATTCTTGACGAAATCAGTCAAGTAAAGGAACTTATTGAAAGTAAGATAAACTTGTCGCGCACTGCAGACAGAGAGAAACGTGCTAGTCTAACCACAAACAAAGTAATGCGTATTTGCTTTATAGTCGGTTTGAGTTTGACTACAGAACGCAAGGAGGAAGATTACAAGGATATACAGCTCTCTGCTACATCGGCACGTATCGTTCCGAGTTTCTTTACGATGCACGATTTATCTACCTTGTACTCTGCGTTACTAAAATTGCGCTACGCCAGTCTGAATATAGATTGGTCGCAAAATGCCGTGTTATCTCGCATCATTGCCGCTGAAATGCTGCGTGGTAGAAACTACCTATTGGCTGATAACAATTTGGATTCCATCTTATATGCAGTAAACAATAAGGTGGCAATGGTAAAAGATATTCCTGCGCTGAACTTGATTATCGGCAACTATGGTGATGTTGAGATGGAAGCCACTCTCGACATCAACAGCCGAGACATTACCAACTCACAAATCATTATTGCCGGTGCTACGGGTTCAGGAAAAACGAATCTGCTTGCAGTGTTGATGCAACAGTTCAGAACATTATCGTCAGAATCGCAATATCCGGTAAACTTCCTGCTTTTCGACTACAAAGGAGAGTTCAGCGACATTCAGAACAATCACTGGCTTTCACATTTTGATGTAGATCGCAGCTGTATCATAGACCCGATTGAGCATCCTCTACCATTCACTCCGTTCAAGGACCTCACAGACCGCCCTATCAATGAGATAAACCTATATTCATCCGAGATGGCTTCGGCTCTATGCTCAATCGACCGAGTATCAGCCAGTGCAAATATGAATAACCGATTGAGCGAAGCCATTGTAGAGGCATACAAGAAAACAGAAGGTGCACCCATAACATTCAACATGATGTTGGAAGAATATCAAGCCAAGATGACAGACGCCGGAAAGGATGACAGCATTTCATCTGTACTGAAACAGTTGGTGCGTGCTAATATCTTTGAAGAGGAAGATAAAGCCAGCCTTATCGATGACTGTTACATCATAAAAATGGACGGCTACCCCAAAGACGGCCCGATAGCAAAGGCTATTGTCTATTTCATTATCTCAAAGCTCAACAACATATATGAACAGATTGAAAAACAGGCAACAAACGAGGATGTGGTGCAGATTCGTCATTTCTCTATCATAGATGAAGCCCACTATATGCTAGACTTTGATAACCGCCCGTTGCGAAACCTTATTGCTGTAGGCCGAAATAAGGGATTAAGTATCATTCTCGCCACTCAAAATATGAGTAGCTTCAAAAGTAAAGGGTTTGATTTCTATGCTAATGCCCAATATCCACTTATAATGAAGCAACAGACTATTGACGATAAAGTTATCAAAGACCTATATGGTGTCAGTGGGCAAGAATTGCAAGAAGTACGAACTGCCATAGCTGGACTCCAAAAAGGCGAACTGATTATCAAAGACCAAATGGCATTCGCACTTGGTATGGGCAAGAAGTATAAGAAAATTAATGTGACACATTTAATATAACTACTTGATCGATTATGATAAAGTTACCTATTAAAATAGTTCAACTTTTATGGAGTTGTGAAAATAACAAAGTCGAACATCTGAACGGATATGATAAAGAGCTTAGTAAAGCTACATTTGATATTGTTTCCACATCACCCTTTGTTATACAGACAGATAGCGTCAGCATCCTTCTAACGAGAGATGAGAATGACCCTAATATTGAAAATTATCAATATGCTGTACTAACAAACAAAAAACCTCGTAAAAGTGAATTTCTAAAAGGGAATATTTTGTCAATCAGATGGATAAAACATCCAACGTTCACAACTTTGCATCCAAATGAAATAGCGGCTTCATGGAAAGGAATATTTCTTTACAAAAAGGAAGATATTCCAAATTCTATCTTTGGGCTTCGAGCTCCGCAACTTGGAGCTATATATGCTTTTATGTCTAAGGCTCAAATTCACCATGGCAGAAATATAATAGTAATGCCAACCGGAACAGGAAAGACAGAAACAATGCTAAGTATTCTCATTGCGAATCAATGTCCCAAAGTACTCATAACTGTTCCATCTGATGCATTGAGAGACCAATTGGCAAATAAATTTATCACATTAGGAATACTTCCAAAGTATGAGATAGTTGCTAGCGATTGCATCTATCCTAATGTGGGAATTGTCAAAGAAGGCATGGATTATAATGGATGGCATTCTTTAATCGAAAAATCTAATGTTATAATTACAACCATGCCACTTATTGCAAATAGTGAATCAACGATCATAGATTTATTACGGGCAAATATAAGCCATCTATTCATTGATGAAGCACATCATTCTGAAGCTAAAACATGGAGCGAATTTATTGATTCTTTCGATGACGAGAAAGTCACACTATTTACTGCTACCCCATTCAGAAATGATAGTCGAAGATTAAGAGGAGATTTTATTTACAATTTTTCTTTAAAAGATGCGCAGTCACAAGGATATTATAAGCCAATAAAATTTATTCCGATAAGGGAGTATGATCTGATTCAAGCAGATAGACATATTGCAGAAGTGGCGGTCAATCAACTTCGTTCTGACATAGAGAACGGATACGATCATATTCTTATGGCTCGATGTAGTACAAAACAAAGAGCCAAGGAAGTAATGGAAATTTATCAGCAATACTCTGATTTGAATCCAGTGGTAGTATTTAGTTCAATGCCTAATCAAAAATCAATTCTAAACGGCATAAAAGATAAAAAGCACAAAATTATTGTTTGTGTTAATATGCTGGGAGAAGGATTTGATATGCCAGAATTAAAAATTGCAGCAATTCACGATGCCAAACAGAGTTTGCCAATTACATTACAATTTATAGGTCGATTTACACGTACCTCATATGACTCCAATCTTGGAAATGCAAGTTTTATTACGAATATAGCTTATCCTCCTATATTGGAAGAACTTGAAGAATTATATGCAAAAGATGCAGATTGGAATAGCTTGTTGCCACTTCTAAATGATGGGACTACTGAACAAGAAAAAGATTTTAATCAATTCATTCAATCATTTGGAAATTTAGAATTATCAAAAATTCCATTTCAGGGTATAAATATTCCATTAAGTGCCACAATTTATAGAACTTCTAACACATGGAATCCGAAAGCATGGGAAGATATACTATCTCCTGAAATTTATGACTATCGGTTTGGAAGTAGTACTGCAGAGGGGGACACATTAGTTGTAATTGGTGGAAGCATTGAAAATGTTGATTGGGGTAACGTTGAATGTGTACAGAATTTGCTATGGAATATCCTTGTCATTCACAGATATTGTACGCCCAATTATAACCATGCCTATGTCTACAGCACTTTGAGTGAGACTGACGAGATTGTTAAGGCTATTTTTGGAGAAGATGACACCAGTAAAATTTCAGGACATTGCATATTTCGTGTCTTTCATGATGTAAGGCGTTTTGCTATTGCTAATTTTGGCGGCAGAAAAGCTCGTATAGGAAACGTTTCTTTTAAGTCCTATTATGGTAAAGATGTTCAAGAAGGCATTTCTATGACCGAACAAAAGCAATTAACGGCAAACAATTTATTCGGGAACGGCTATAGAAATGGTGAACGAACTAGTGTGGGATGTTCTGTAAAAGGAAAAATTTGGAGTCACACAAGAGGTAATCTACTTGAATATACGAAATGGGCTAGAATGATTGGAAAATTAGTCGAAGATGAAAGTATTGATCCAAATTATTTTATAAAAAATACTTTAAGAGTTTGTACAATCTCTGAATTACCTCAAATTGCGCCTATTGCAATTGACTGGGATCCAGAACTATATAGGGATTATCCAGAGCATGGCATTTACTTAACACATAATGCTATTGACTATCAATTATGGTATGCTACTATCGAATTGGCAAGTTGTGAAATAAAAAATACAATCACATTTAATATCCTTATAGAGGATTCTAAATTCACTTACATGATTGAATACTACGAAAGGGATAATCACAAAACATATCATGTTAAGCAAGTAAGTGGAGATAAGCTAAAAATGAGATATGGGACTCGTCTTTATAATGATATTTGCGATTATTTTAATAATAATGATGCAGTTCCTGTAATTTATTTTGCTGATGGTTCGTGCCTTTATGCCAATAATTTAGTGGGTACAAATTCTGATATAGCCCCATTCCCACAAGAAAAATTAATAGGTATTGATTGGGCTGATACTAAAATTGAGAATGAATCACAACATGTAGTACCTTATGAAACAGATTCAATTCAATATTTCTTTTCTAAATATATTTGGGATCAATTTGACTTGATTTACGATGATGACGGTAGTGGAGAAATTGCAGACTTGATTGGATTCAAAAATGAAGATAATGCAATACACATGCATCTATTTCATCTTAAATATGCACATGGCGGGAAAGTAAGTAATATGATATCTAATTTTTATGAAGTTTGTGGACAAGCTCAGAAATGTCTAAAATGGAATGATAGAGATAAAAGTCGCCAATTGTTCAATCGCCTTTTTGCGCGTAAAATAAAAAAATATCAAGGAAGAGAATGTTCAAGAATACTCAAAGGTTCCGAAGAAGAGCTCGAACAATTGAGTTCACAAATTAATTGGAAAAAAGATTTGATTATGCACATCAACATTGTTCAGCCAGGATTAAGCTGTTCAAATCCAAGTTCAGATATACTTAATCTATTAGGTTGTGTCGCCTCATATATTAAAGATGTCTCGAATATTGATTTAAACGTATATTGCAATCAGTAATTCGTGGATCTTATTTAACCCCACAAATATAATACTGCACCAACATTAATGCTCGTGCAGCATTATTAAATCATTTTACATCAATTGGGAGGATGGCAATAGTTGTACAAATTTCAAAAATTGAGGAGAAGTACAAACCAAACAGCGAAACAATAGATATAGTATCAAAATGGTCATAACTGTTACGATAAAAGACATATTATTATGAACGGAGACTTTGCAGACATTCAATACGCACAAATCAGAGAATACAAGTATGCTCAATGGTTTAAAGAGGTACAATACAACGGAAAAACACTTTCGGAATCAGAGCGTAAAGAATTTATTTCTGTCATAGATAGCACCATCGCCCAATACTCCGAGGGACTTCCGTTAATGACAAATATTCTAGAAGATACGAAAGAAAAACACGATGAATACCACAAAATAGACCGAATTGTTGTCTCCGTCTACCTATTTGTCCTTATTACAATGATTGACAGTATGGTAGCCGGGAAATACTTCATTCTTGCTGACCGCGACTATGACCGAAGGTTTATGCGCGGAAAATTGTTTGTAATCCTTAATGAAGGCTTCAAAAAACTTTATGGTTTTAATGAGAAATCCCATAAGAAATCAGAATGGGACACACTTCTGCCCATAATGAAGTACTTTCCGGAAGTAATCAATCGTCAACATCAGGAATTAACATATCTCCTCGAAAACCAATCACATACCTCTTCTTGGTGGAAAGATGAACGTAACTTTGAAACCCATCTTGACTCAGAGAATTTATATAAATCACGACAGGAAGAGATTGTTGAAAGCAAAGTTATGATGGATTCCCTAAAACTTTTTAATACGCTGATGGCTGTAAGCAATTTTCTAGGTAATGTTCACACTTGCCTTTTCAACTTCCTTGTTAGAAAATATCACAAAGGTGAATTGTCTGAATGAAACGTATTGCGGTCTTTTATAACATATTGTCAGCATATCATTTAAAACAAATACAATCCACTGAGTGCTTATGAATCTTTGATTCGCGATGGCTATCACTATGACAGAGTAGCTGCGACACGAATGCATTCCCCCCATCCGGACGAAAAATACTATACCTAAAATAATTATTCGCAGAGAGTTTTTCTATATGTTATTCATCATCTTCATCAAGATATGTCCAGTCTTTAGTAGCATATTCCTTTTCAAACTCCGCCAAATCTCCCTTAATGCGTTCTCGGAAGCTCTCTTCGCTATCATCGCCACTCATCATCCAATCTACGCGAGTTGCATATATTTCTGCTATGCGCATTTGCCGATATGCCTCCTTCATTGCATTTATCGTCTCATCTGACAGTTCCAATACATCAGCATCATCCGGATAACGATCATAACAACAATGATAGATTGAGTATAATACTGGAATTTGTTCACCATCAGGAGTATCAGACATATTATGCGTTGTTGACTGGAATATTATGTCATCTGCGATAAAAAGGTCTGCATATTTTTGTTCTGCCTTGACGATAGTTTTATCTCTCAGGAGAAAAGATTCTGCATCTTCATAACTAGCAAACTTCATATAGCTGTTATAGTTATGGAATGAGCTAAAGCTATCTTTCTCATAAATTACCCAATAATCCATATGCTCTTTCTCTGGCTTTGGCTGTAAAGCTCTCGCAATATCACGCTCCATAGTATCTGCAATTTCACGTATTGCATATGTGCTCCTATCAAAATATCCTCCACTCATAGTTATTTTTCTCCTTATCAAATTAAAGACTATCATATCGTTTATCCAACACTCCGGCAAACATATCCATCTCTCTCTTGGAAATACTCAATCGTGTTGCCAATTCGCGCCATCCTTTTACCGCTTCAATCACCTCCGAAATAATCTTTTTTGCCGTTTTTCGATTAAGCATATAATCTTCGCAAGCATCCAGCAAAATACTCAGTTCAGCCTTATTGGAGCCTGATGAGACAAGCAGACTCTGATACTCATTCAAAGTAGGATTCATATCGTATGCAGGAGAAAGCGTCCAACCTTTTGCCGTTAAAAGAAAACCATGATTGCGGAAATGGTCATCGCTATTACCAATGCAGATATTGAAAGCTACACGGCGATAGAGTTCCTGCAGATTCTCTTCCACATTCGTACAGTTCTGGATTATGAAATCGACTATATCCAGATAGCCGTGTCCTGTAGTTGCATTATCGCCGTCATTAAGTCCCAATAAGGTCATGGCAGAAGCAAAGTGAATTCGTTTTCTCTCTTGGGTTCTATCGAAGCGTTGAGAAAGCAAAATGTGATATTTCTCTCCCGCTGCCAGTATTTTGGTTTTCGCAGCATTAATACCGGCTTTTGCAGCAAGAAGATGACTGAAATGCTCCCAAAGCCCTGCATCGTAATCATCTTTGCGAGAAGGAAACTTGGCTATATAAAGCGTTTTATCCGTGTCTATCACACTGGCTTTAGGCCTTGCACCTCCCAATGAAGAACCGGGCTGCACGAGTTGTGCAACCCATTTCCTGTCAGGCAGGACATTCCCCTCTTCGCTTTTCTCAATTTCCGCACTGGCTGCAATCAACTCCCTTATATCCGTCAGAGGTGGGATTTTCAACGACTCACTTACATTTATAAATCCTCCGTCTTTTGATTCCTTAAAACGGAAAGCACCCATTCGGGAAAAGTCATCAATACCGGTCAAAAAGTCGAAAGAAGACAGTCTCCGTACCGGTCGTTTCTCTTCCATCGCAGCAATCTGTTCACGTCGCAACAGCAGCGTTCGTCCCCAACGATCCGGCAAAGCATCCGAGAAACATCCGAATATATCTTTCTCTGGTTGCGTATATTGCTGTCCGGGATAATTATTGAGGTCATCACTCAGGAACAAATCCCCGTGTTTCTTCAACCATTCATCGCTGAAGGTAAAGCAATAGCTGTCCGAGCCACGAAGAGATTCATAACCTAACTCGCCAATGAGTTCTGTCTCCTTGAGCCAATCAAAATCGGCATAAACATATAGCGTCTTCATCGTTTACTCCTTTTTTGAGGCACGTTCCCTTGTCTTCAGACTCAAATCCTGCAAGGCTTTTCCCAATTTATCTTCTTTGGCCAGCCACAGAATATCATCGTCAAGCTGTAAAGCATACAGTACACGCAAGTAGATTCCGATTGCTACCGTCGGTGCGCCTTTCTCTATTCGGGACACAGTCAATGAAGAGCAGGTGGCACGTTCAGCCACCTGAGCCACACTCAGATTCCTGCGCAAGCGAGCCAGTTTAATCTGCTCTCCCACAACTGACATCTTCTGCTCCAATTTTCGGGGCAACTTAGTCCCCATTGTATTCTTTACCATATTAACTCATCATATAATATGCAAAGATATTGCTTTTTATCTATTTAATGATATATTGCGGACAAAAAATCACAAGATTAAAAGACACATAATAAAAACTGAACCTATGCAATTAATGCACAGATTCGATTCCTTATCATTTAGCTCATTCCATTGATTCCCGAATAATCCGCCGAGTCTCTTTCTTATACTCCTTGCGATCATATTCAAATCCCCTGCACATCCAACAGCTACACGGAGTACCTGTAGTTTTGTAAACTTGCGCCCATCTGTCTTTTGCCAATTCAAACCAACGAGGATGTTCATAATAGCTTCCATCCTCTCGAATGATGCAATGACCATAAGCAGCATAAAGAATCATGCGAGCCTCAAACACACGAGCCATCTGTTGGCGTTTCCAAAATTTGTTTCTTTTGTCCATCGTCTCTTTCTATTAAAGTTAGGATGAACAATGATGTTATTTGGGTGAGATTTAATATATCCATATAGCATTGTGTATTTTACCGTTTTATAGTCTTTGTGCAAGCCTCGCAAGCCGTTCCTTCAACAATTCGTCATACCTTTCCTTTAATTCAGTGCAAAGGAAAGAGTTTTGAATGACGGTCTCAAATTTCGGCAATAGTTTGATATACTTATTTATCAGTCGTTCTACAATCACATTCTCTATCCCCAACGTGGCTGCCGACCTAATAAAATCCTCTCTTTGAAGCTTTTTCTTCCGACCATTCAAAGTTAATGCTAACTCTTCGTCATCCTTGGGATTGATGATAACCGCATTTAGCAAATCATAAGCAGGGGTTAGACGTATCTTATCAGCAGCTTCATACAAAGAGAAGTTTTTCAAGTGCATATCGTTATTCCCTGTCAGCCAAGAGAACAAGACCAACTCGAAGAAATTAGTGACATCCATTTTGGGCAAGGAAGAGTATTTCAATATAGTCTTGCCGATACGTTCATAACTACTTTTGTATTTATGTTCCGTTTGCCTTTCGGTCAGTTGACACATATCTTCCATCGCAATCTTCTCTCCGGTAGAAGTTCTGTCAATCCGGCGGGTAAGATAGCATAGCGTATCATCTGCCATCCGCATCAGCGTATGAGAAATTACCTCAATATGTGCCACCTCTGCAAGGTGCATGGTTAAATCCTCGACTTCAGGCATCATTTCATATTGCGAGGTCTGAGGCTTACAGATATAAGCGCCCCATAGACCGACAATAGTCAATCGTTTGCTGCCCTCATGTTCCTTCAAATGCAAGGATAATTTTGGCTGAACACCGGTTAAAGAGGTTTGGTCTTGAATGATTTGCAGAGCAAGCTGGTCAAGTTGTTCTGTCGTATAATCAAGAATAGGCAATGTTGCTGTCCCGAAAAACTTCTTTATGCAAGCTGTGTGCATATCCTTTTCCCCCTTTAAGAGCGGGCGATAACAATATAAGCAATTATTACACATGGCTTTCCTCCTTTTCTTCCATTGGAATGACGCTTACTGCTCCGATACAATCCTTGCAGCATGTCAGCAACAACGACATCCGGTCAAGAATGCTGATGTCTGTATTCCGCAATGCAACATCCAACAGCCATCCTTCAGGAATCAAACCGTCGAAAAATGGGAATAGCGCAGGACTTGTATATGCTTCCTCCTGTAAAGGCAATGTCAGGCTAACAGCCTTTGCCGTTTCTGAAGAGAGATATTCCGGCAAATAGCGAAACTCATATCCGGCATCGTTTTCTGTCAGAATACCAGCCAATTCGTCTTTGTAAAATATATGGGCTTGTCTCATTGATTATTAGGTTGAAATTTCTCTTCGTTCATTTACAATCACTCTCGCTTCGGCATAGTCAAAACAAGTTTTGCCTCTACTCTCGACTTAACCGTTTATTTTTTGAGTGGCAACCATTTCATAATTGAAAAAGTCAAGAAGCTGATTTACCTTATCAAGGCGTAGCGTTTCCTTTCCTTGCTCAAGGTCTCGCACAAAACGCAATCCCACTCCCGACTTCAACGAAAGTTCTTCTTGCGTCAGATTATATTGCTTTCGCAACATTTTGACCGTAGTAGAAAGATTATTCATAGCATTCAATGTTTAAAATCCAAGATTTTACAATAAAGGCTGCACCTCGGAATAAATCAAACAAGTTTGATTCTTCACTCAGTTTGCATTTTATTTATACCTTTTCGGGTACAAAGATAACATAAATATTCAACATTATATCAGTATGGGTATAATTTATTGTTTTATCTACGTGAATATATCAGATAAGGTATAAGTTACAGAGGTTTTGAGTTGCAAATTATGAAGGCTAAGACAAACATAACACAATGGTTATACACTTTTTCAAGCGAATTACAGCATAAATCACCGAAACCAACTTTACTTTATCCCCGTATTCATATATACGTGCATTAAAGTAAAACTAAAAGAGGGAGAAAAAGAGATGGCTTCTCCAAAACTGAGCCGAACCAGACCCTAACAGACTTTCTCTTTTGGCTGCTAAATAATCCGACACCATAACCCAAAAGTACAGCAAGATTCGTCCCTTGCCAAGCCACAAAAGGCAACCCCAAAATCCGTTGAAGAATCCGTAAATCCATCTCTGATTTTGCAGCCCCAATCGGCGAAATTATCCCCGATATGCCTTATCTTTGTGAAGCGGAGGTTTCGGGGCGAAAGAGAACGATTTTCCCCATTTTCCCTCTGTTTTGAGGTGGGCAACGAAGAAAAGTGTTAAATCTGCGATTTTTGGCGAAAAAACAAGTAATTTTTTGAGCAGTCTATCTTTTAAGCTGTAAACCACTGATAATCAACTGGCATAATATGCTGTATCGGCAAGTAAAACAGCCCAAACAACTCTGAACATTTCGGAACTACTATAACAAGAGGGCACTTACACATTATCCGACCACAAAATCTTCCGATTTAAAATTACTATAGAAACGTCCTGAAACAGCAGTAAACTTCAATACACAGTAATCAGGGTCCGTCACTCCCTCCGGATAATACATGGTATCTCCCTCCTGCCAGATCATCTCTTTACTGGCACTATCCGTCAAGACCTCCATCATACCGCGTAGCATAACCCCTCTAAAGAATCTCGTATCACAAAAGTAGATACACGCATGGTTGTTCTCCCGGTATTGCGCCACACGCATGGACGACGTATTTGTTGTCAGATAAATCGTTTTTATCCCCTTTCTTTTTCTGGGTTGCAACATTGCTTTGATGGTAGGAAATCCTTCACCGTCTATCGAACCGATAAAAGCTGTTTTCAGCTTATCAATCATGTTGCCTACTGTTTTTTCCGCGTCTCTCATCATTTTACTTTTTATTATTGGTTTATTATCTGATGCGAAAGTAGAGAAATGTCAGGAAAGCAATGCAATAAAAAGAAAGGTAGAAATAGCACTTTTTACGGTTTGTGCGCTTTACGATATAATAATGGAGTTTCTCCCGTATGCTGCCGGAAGCTACGGATAAAATAAGAAACCGTTGAAAAACAGAGTTCAAATGCAATATCAGCTATAGGAAAGTCCGTATAAACAAGCAGCCTCTTAGCCTCTTCCATCACCTTGCTCTGAATATATTGTTTTGCGCTGATTCCCATGGTCGAGGTTATCATCTCATTCAGATAATTAGGAGTAATGCAGAGCTTATCCGCATAATATTGAACCAAATGTTGCTCTTTTGCATGTGTAGCAACCAAATTCATGAATTTACTTACATGATTATTGGAAACTTCCCTACTTCTGCCCTCCTCTATCGAAGTCATTTTAAGGTAAGCACGGTCCAGCAACATCAGGACTTCATAAAGTAATGCTCTCAAAACGTGTACATCGCCCTGTTGATACGAATCAATCTCCATCTTTATATCATGCAAGGTTTCAAGTATGCGTGTATAAAGCTCATCAGACAAATGTAGTAGTGATGAAAAACTTTCTATCTGAAAAAACGAAAGATGCTGTACAAACAAAGAATCTTTAAAGAGGGAAGACAAAAACTCTTCTTCGAAAATCAGAGCATACCCATTGATGATATGATGAGTATCCCAGTTCCGGATTTCCCCCGGTTTAGAGAAAAGAACGTCACGAGGAATTGCTTCATAGGTTTGGTTATCGACTGAAAAAGCTCCCTTACCTTCTGTTATAAAAGTAATATCATAATAATTTAGAGTGTGGACAGCACTTTTAGCCAGGAACTTCTTCACATACTTCAGTTCTACTACATCGACCAAAAGTTCACTCCCATACTTATGCTTATAAAAAGTATATCGAGGTATTGAGTTTTTCATTTTAGTCACTTAAAAACACCTAATTCGACATAGCAGGCATCATTGTGCCTCTCAAATATAATTTCCTTTGGGTATATCGTAAATACCAGATACAGATCAATAATGAAACGACCGTTGAAATGGGTGGAGCAAATCCCATGATAAACAGCGACGAGCTATCTATCTGGCTGAACCAGTATGACAATGGTATACGGAACAGGAAAGTGGCTATCAGACTGTGAATCATCGGGAATAACGAGTTTCCTTGTCCACTGAAATAAGAATTAATGCAGAACACGAAACTAACCACGATGCAGTCGATGCTATACCCTCGCAAATAATCTGCCGCCATTGCCACCACAGCAGCATCTTTCGTAAAGAAAGCAGTAAGAGTCTCCGGCAGGAATTGCGAATACACGCAAACCGACACACCGAAAACAAGAGCAATCCCAATCCCCGAAGCCAGACATTTATTCATTCTCTTGATAAGTCCCGCTCCATAGTTCTGTGCAGTCATGGTTGCCACAGCCGATGATATAGCCATCGGAGGCAGCATAGCAAACACGATGATTTTCTCAACAACACCCAGGGAAGCAGATGCAATGACTCCCATCTGATTGACAATGACAGTGATAATCAGAAAAGAAACATTGATTAAAGCATCCTGCAAAGCAATAGGTGCTCCCAACACCAAGATATTTTTAGACAGATTCCGGTTCAATCGAATATCTTTCCGTGAAAAGTCAAAATGGAATCCGTGCCGGTATAAGAACCAGAGCGCTATTCCAAAGCTGACTCCTTGTGCAGTTACAGTAGCGATAGCCGCTCCCGTAGCCCCCCAATGAAAATAACCGACCAATATAAAATCGAGCACTATATTTATCACACATGCCAGCCCAACAAAATAAAGTGGTGTTTTAGAATCACCCAATCCACGCAAAATACCACATACAACATTATATCCTACTATAAACAGAATACCCAGAGAGCATACCAAAATATAGTTTTTCGTATCTACCATCGCTTCGACAGGAGTATGCATCAGTTCTGCTATCCGACTATGAAAAAGCACCATGACCAAAGTTAGCACTACGCCGGTTATTGAAAACAACCATACGGAAGACCCGATAGTAAAAGCTACTTTCCGATTGTCTTTAGCTCCGGTAGCAATAGCAATCAGCACTGTTGTCCCGGTAGTAATACCCAGAATAATACCTGTAATTGTCTGCATCACCTGACTACCAATAGCTACGGCTGCCACACTTGCCGAATCATCATATTGTCCGACAACGAAAAGGTCAGCCCCGCCATAAAGTGCCTGGAGCACATTGGCAATCAGAAAAGGTACTGCAAACTGCAACAATACCTTCGGTACGCTTCCTTGTGTCAAATCTAACTCTTTCATAGTTTCTTCGATACTTTTCCTCTTTATCTTATTTTGTTACAACATAAAAAAAGTGCCGGACAAGCGAATGATTTACACCATTCATCTTATCCAGCACTATAATTATTATTATAGCACCCTCCGATGAGGATTTTTATGCCTGTCCCTATTTCAGGGCTGCAAATATGGGCTTTGTTTTCATAATTACCAAATTTTAACCGGTTTTTATTTTCTTATGAAGATGTAACTAGCTATATATCAACTATTATCAGACGAGGTTTGGTCTATAGGATCTCCGTTAGAAAAACGAAAGAAAGCTGCCAACCGATCCGGATTCAGCGTATAACGTGCGCGTTCTTTTAATAAGGGTTCCGCATTCATTACGGCACAAGAATGAGAAACCACGGACATCATCGGCCAGTCCTTTAACGAATTTCCTACAACTAAAGTGTGTTCAGAAGCTAAACCCAAAGCCTTACATAACTGAAGCATCCCCTCTTTTTTACTCGCTTCAGGATGAATGACTGTTATCAGCGGAGCTTTATGAAAGACCTGGCAGGGATTTTCTTTCAACCGGGTAAGAATAGCTTCTCTCTGTTCTTTATCACGTACCAATATACTATACTTGTAAACCACTCCTTCATAACTATGAATAGTAACTTTTGACGATTCTCCATATACCTCCGGATATACTTTCACCGGCAAACACTTAATCTGCCGCGAATAAGATAATAAACCTCCATCTGCAAACACTCCTCCCCTGAATAAATCGAAAAGAGCCTTTCCCAGCTTTTTCTTCGCCTGCTCCATCGACAGAGAAGTGGCAAGATATAAGGAAACGGACTGTGCCATATATCGCAAAGCGTTAGCATAACTTTCTGGAACTTTTCCCTGTGAATCAGTCAGTGTTCCATCCACATCGAAGAAAACAGTCGTAATAAGTGGCTTGTCCGGTATTCGCCAGAATACCCCTTCTCCCATTATTCGATGTAAAGGGTGATTGTTCAGGTTACTAAATGCAATATAACAGTCACAAACCTTCCTCTTGCAAGATAACGGCACAACAGCTCCATCACCTTGATAAAAATTACCTATCTTCACCCGGCTTCGGGGACAAGCATACATATCCCCTTTCCAATCGATAAAACAATTATCCCTTCCTCCTGCGCAAACTTCCCATTGTGCCGGAGCATTCTTCAAGTCATACTCAAAAAGATTATCCAGTTGACTGAAAAACTGAATATCTTCCTGACTTAATGGTGCCCTTAACCCTTGCATAGCATTAATGAATAAATAAATATCCGGTAAAAGAGCATTCCGTAAATCATTAAGTACAGCCTTTGCAGAGGGATTTCCTACCGCTCCGGCACATACCTGTATTCCCGCATGATGGAGTATATGAATCTGATGCGCAAATTTCTCTACCGAAGTCATCTCAGGATGAAAACTGGCCCAGAGCCTTATCTTACTTATCACAGTGGGAGCCACACGAATCTCATCAAGCCAGTGTTTAGCCGGAAAAGAAAAGTTAGTCTGACAGGAAATTCCGGACACCTGTGGCAATGCCGCCAAATGCATCATTCCTTTCCGATAATAACGATGGATCAACGCTTCACCGTAAGGAATAATAAATAGCTGCAACGGCTCCCCTTTCCATTGTTCAATAGCTGCTATAAAACGATTCCATGCCTGTTCATCCTGTGTTGTATCTGCCAGATGCGACTTCTTGCCGAAAGGGCAATAAGAACAGGTATAGTTGCAGCTATTCAATTTACCGCGATAATATATATGCCTGAAGGAAAGTAAAGAGCTTTCGTTTTCCATTTCTATTTCGTTCAATAAGAATAAGTTTCCATCAGTTCTCTTATTTCAGGAGTAATGAACAACTGACCAATATAATCGGAGTATGCCATTCCGTCGGAAGTCAGACAAATACGACCGTTATCCGTATTTTCTATCCATTGCCGTTCAGCTAACTGTCGAAACAACGGCACATTATCCGGTGATTCTCCAAAACGACGCTCATATTCGGCCTTATCAAGCCCCATATAATACATCAGATTTTTAATGATGAAACGTTGTCGCCGTTCTTCCTGAGAAAGAATAAATCCATTACGAGCCACTGTAAAATCAGTAGTGCCCATATAATCATCTATCTCTCCGGCAATACAACGCTGGCAAACAGTATACCGGGTGGCATAATGCAAATTACCCAGGTAACTGCGTCCGCCGGAGCCACACGACAGCATCACTTCATCCCCACATGAGATTTCCGCATCAGTAGACGGATGATGAATAAAACGTCGCATCGAAGTTTGTAGAAAACCTCTGTCTTTCAACAAATCACAAGCGGCACAATACATCTGAAAACAGACATCGTCGGATTCCCGCTCCGTGATAGCCGTTCCCGGTCGCACATATAGCGGATAGATAAAGAGTTCGTTAGGCTGAAACAGAAGAGCCTGTTCCAATGAATAAAGAAAGCTGGCCACAGTTTGTCCTTTGATTCCGTAAATCAAATCAATATTAAAAAACGGGAATTGTCTCTTCCGAATAGCCTCCAGCGCCTGATTAATCATGTCTCGCCGGGGACGTCTTTTCAAAGCAGTTAATTCTTCGTCAAGGAAACTCTGTACGCCAATACTCACACGAGCCACTCCTGCTTGCTTCAATAAGTTCAAACGGGCAGGATCGGCATATTCCGGCGATGTTTCTACGGAAGTAAAGGTATGTGAAGGATGCACTCCGAATAAGGCAGCTGTATCCAGTAAGTATTCCAGTTGAGGAACAGTGAGGAGCAACGGTGTGCCTCCTCCAATGGCGAAACTATCAAATGCCAGTCCGGTAGTGAGTGGAGACAACTGTTGCGCCTGCTTGTGAAGAGTTTCCAAATAAGTTGCGATATAATCCGCACGATTTGTTTGCAGAGAAAACAGGTTGCAATATCCACATTTATGACTACAAAAAGGAATATGGAAATAAAGCGATGCTTTCTGTCCTTCCACCTGTTTCAGGTAAGGAACCAGCGAAACCGGGGACGGAAAAGAACGATAAGCAGTTTTATGTGGATAACTATACATATAGTCTACATATCGTGGTAGCGGTTGATTCATTTTTTCGTTAAAATAAAGTGTTTGTAAGGGACTGTATAAACCGTTTCGTGAGATATGCAATGATATTCATATCCATCCTCTCCATAGCAAGTGCCATGATCGGAAAGAGCAATCACCAGCGTATTTCCCCGCTTCTGAAAGGCCTGAAATAAACGGGGTAGCTGACTGTCGACATATTGCAGCGCGGCAGCGTGTGATTCCTTATCATCCTTCATTTTGCCTTCCACATAATGACAGTTCGGATAATGAATAGCAGAAAAATTGATATACATAAAAATCCGTTTGTCCTCCGGATAGTTTTCGAGTTTCTTCAATGCAAAATCAATTTGTTTTTCAGTACTATCGGGTGCCGTGCATCCAAAGGTCGGCAGCCAATAACTTTTAGTAAAGTAACCGGGAAACACACGCCCCAGTTCATTACGCTTGCTGAAGAAGTTCACCCCTCCTATACAAATCGTTTCATAACCTACATTGGCAAGGCTTTGCACAAAAGTTGCTTCCGTAAACGGATAACTTCCCGCAGGCGGAATACGTCCCGTACCAGCTTGCACAGGGAAAAACAACCACTTACGGCTGCGTAGCGAATGAGGTTCCGCCGGAGAAGGCAGAAATCCTGCAAAGATGGCAAAATGAGACGGGTAAGTAAAATTTCCCGGCGCATGTCTTTTTTCCCATTCTCCTCCGTGACTGTTCAGTACCGGTGTTCTTCCTGCCTCTTCTTCCTCCTTGCTGACATCATAACGCAAGGTATCAAAGCAAAGCATCAATATATCATGAGTACCCACCACCTGATTCATATCCAGATCCAGATTTTGGGTCTGTTCGCCAGCCGGCAGTTCATCTATTTGCATGGTTATATCTCTTTTTTATGTTTTTTATCTGTTGAATATAAATAGAATTATGAGCAAACATATCCTGATACACATGATCTCCCTGTCCGTTGACTTCTATTATATAAGGAATATCTGTCCCTCTCTCTATCAGTACATCCACTCCGGCATATTGCAAATCCAAAGATTGAACCGCTTCCTGACACTGAAAATAGATTTGTTGCCGCACTACTTCCGGCAAAGACAATTCGTTCCACCAATGTGCCTTATTGTTCAGATGCAGATTGGTTATGCTTCCTTTACTGCATCTCACAACGATATAATCAATTTCAGATTCCCAGCACACTACCCGAAGATCATAATTCTCTCCCTGCAACTGCTCTTTAGGAATCCATTCTTCTAAAATAGCTTCTGTTTGCATCACAGCTTCCGCCAACGGGATCATCTCTTTTTCCGTACTCAAACGGTTGATACGTTTAGTGTTATGAATGACTCCATCCACTTGTTGCAAGGTAGTATAGACTACCCACTTATTCCGGTTGGGTTGATAGCGAACAGCCATAACGCCTCCCGCCCCCGAACCGTAACGGGGTTTTAAAAAGCATCCTCTCCCGCAACCGGTAAGAAGCTCTCTCAACTCATCAAAAGAACGGGGAGAAGGTAACATCGGAGTCACTTTCAACCCTCTGTCCATCAACACTTGTTTAGTTTCCTTTTTATCAAGAGCACGTAATAAAGCATGGGGAGTATTCAAAAAGCACACGTCATCAGATAACCTCATCTCGCCTAAACGTTGCAGTGTCTCCTTATATGCCTGATTCAACAGCGCATATTTCAGGAAATTCGTTTCATCGCTTACACAAGGTTCCAGTTTGATAACTGCCTGCCGTAGTTGCGGCAAGCAGTTAAAAAGTTCCCTGTAAGTCATAAAACGAACTTCCACCTGCAAGTGTTTGCCTGCTTCAATAAAGTATTCTATACGTTTGGACAGAAAGTTGCTGACAACGATTATCTGCATCTCCTATTCTGTAATCATCGGGTAATACCACAATTCACCATCATATTCATCTGCCTCTTCAGTTTCAGCAATATCTATTTTCATAGGGAGACTCTGCAACTGTTTCTTCATCTCCTTGCTCAAATAATTATAGCGCATATTGATAAACTTCAAATGAGCGATCTTATCCATATTATCCAGCAATAATTGGGCACCTTCATCTTTGAGAGTACCAGCCGAAACATCCATTGTTTCAAGTTGGGGAAGAATATCCGACTCCAGGAACATTTCTACAATCTTGTCCTGTTCTTCAGAGTTGACGATCCCCAGATAAGTCAGCTTCGGGAAACGTTCTTTGGAGAACAACGGACGGAATATCTCAATATCAGCTTCAAATCCATAATCTTCCACACCAACATATAGAATCAGTTTTTCCAGATTGGGGAAATCAGAACCAAGAATATCTTCTACCACTTCGGTAGGCAGGCCACCACTGATAATTTCGAGTGACCGCAACTCCGGCCGTGAAGTCTTTCCCAAACGCAGATTATTGGTTCCTTTGATTTTCAGATCTTTCAATTTAGGCATGGCATCGAGCAGCGGACTAATATCAGCTTGTTCAATCCATGAAATCTCCTGTTCTTCCTGCTCAATATCTCCCCAGAACAAGCCTTCTATTTGTGCGAACTTCTCCTTATTTTCAATCATTCCCTGTAATAAGGCAGAACAGTCGCCACCCTCATAATCCCAACAACCGATTGTTATTTGTTTATATTCAGAGAGATGTTTATCTTTCAATATCTTATCCAGAAGATTCACATTGTTTTCATACTCATCATAACTCAAAGTATATTTCTTGGCTTCCACTTTCATTTCACGTGCAGTTTCTTCAGCAGTTTCTACATACCCTTTTTTGGTCTTTTCCGCAATCAGTTTGCTGGCTGCTTTTTCAGCTTCTTCAGTCGTTGCGTAGTTTTTCACTTGTGTTTGTCCGTCGGTCCCCAACTTACCATAATTTACAGTAATATCTGTTCCGACTACCTCTATGCTCCAGAATTTCTGCGATTTAAAATCTTGAAAAACGAATACTCTCTTCATAATACAGTTTTTAATGGTTGATATTTGCACACTCAACACAGAACGCGCATGAACAATACCTGCAAAAATAACCATTTTATGTAATGTACAAAGAAATCTGTTTACTAAACTTTCAGAGTATTCAAAAATACAACCCAAGATATGCAACAAAGGCTGCCTTTTGGGGCAGCCTTCATTATTCTATTTCTGTAATATATCAGTTTAATCTTCAATAGTACATATACTTACACGGTTCCAATCCGGTTCAGTAAACATATCGCCTACACCCTGACCTTCAGCAGTGATACGAGATGCACTGATTTTATACTTGTTGACCAAGATCGTTTTTACAGCTTCTGCACGTGCTGCGGCAATTCTGGCATTCACTTCAACACTACCTTCCGGAGAAGCGTATCCCTTAATAACCACTTTAGAATCAGCATATTTCTTCAGGTAAGAAGCTACACGTTCCACATTAGGAAGTTGTGAAGCGTCAACTGACGATTTACCTTGTCTGAAAGTAATGATAGATTCGGGTACACGGGCGGTTTTCACTACAGTCTCCACCGGAACCACTTTTGTGCGGCATGCTTCAAGTTCTTCCTGCAATCCGTTGATACGTTGATTTGCATTGCTGATCTCACCATCTTTGTTGTTTACATCTGCACGAAGTGCATTGATTGAAGAGTTCAGTCCGTCAATTTCGGCTTGATTATATACTCTCACTTTGGCAAAATGATGTGTTCCGTTACTTGTCTTAAAGTGGTATGTCAATCCGGCTGTCAACTCAAAACCTGCGTTATTAGCATTGAAACGGCTCTTTGTTTCAGGGTAAGTACCTTGCATATCATATACGATGGCTGGTTTAAGCCCCACTGTCCATGCTTTACTTTCACCCAAATTAAAATTCAGGTTCAATCCGAAGCGGGTAGACCAAGAGTTTTCGTCTCCATCACCACTTGCGTAATAGTGCAACCAACCCATTCCAGCTACCGCTTCCACCTCAAAGAGACGAGGAGTACCGTTATAACCAGCAAACAGATTCATCAAGTTCACCTTACCCAATAAACTGACATCCGAAGCATCAAAAGCTGTTTTACTTTGGGTCGTGTTAACATATCCCATACCCTGAAACCCTAATCCGAAAATAGGAGTTAACTGTTTTGATATTCCAATTCCGAACGCAGGACGCATTCCTTTAAAAAAAGCATTATGGGTGAGAGGGGTTACCGCACCCGCTTTTAGTTCTACAGACCAGTTGTCTGTTAATTTTGTACCTTCTACGACAGATTGGGCATTTGCTGTAAATCCACCCAATACAAAAGCTAATAGAATAATAGATTTTCTCATAATCATAAGTTTAAAATATTATGTTTTACCTGCTAAATCATTAGATATGCTTGGTTTAGCCATGTCTAATTTTTTAGTTCATAATTAAGTTCTTTATTTACTTCAAACAACATATTGTATCAAATATTAGTTCACAAGGCAAAAGCCTAATTAACATCTATTGTCTTTTTAGAAAGATAAAGACAGACACTCTTCCAATGAAAAAGAACAGTAATAGGGGTAAGTTAATCCGTAATTCATATACAAGTAAATCACAAATTCTGCCGTATCTTTGCAATGTCATAAAGAAATAAGTAAAAAGATTATTTATAAAAACTGTTTGGTATGTATTTAGAAAATATTTATTCGCCTGAAGATGTAAAAAAACTATCGATTGAAGAGCTTAATAAATTAAGCAGTGAAATCCGTGCCGCACTTCTGCAAAAGCTAAGTGAACATGGCGGACATTTCGGCCCCAACTTCGGAATGGTAGAAACGACAATTGCCCTACACTATGTATTCAACTCGCCCAAAGACAAAATTGTATTTGACGTATCGCACCAGAGTTATGTACACAAGATGTTGACCGGTCGTAAAGACGCTTTCCTCAATCCGGCCAAATACGACAATGTATCAGGGTATACCGAACCGCAAGAAAGTGAGCACGATTTCTTTATCATCGGACATACCTCTACTTCCGTCAGCCTGGCCAGCGGACTGGCAAAAGGACGTGACCTTACAGGCGGTAATGAAAATATCATAGCTGTCATAGGCGACGGTTCTTTAAGTGGCGGTGAAGCATTCGAAGGGTTGGACTATGTGGCAGAGCTGGGTACCAACATGATTATCATCGTCAATGACAACCAAATGTCTATTGCCGAGAATCATGGCGGATTATACAAGAATCTAAAAGAATTACGTGACAGCAACGGTCAATGTGAGTGTAACTTCTTCAAAGCTATGGGACTGGATTATATGTATGTAAATGATGGCAACAATGTACAGGCATTAATCGAAGCTTTCTCTAAAATAAAAGATATCCAACATCCGATAGTAGTACACATCAATACTCTCAAAGGTAAAGGCTATGCACGTGCCGAGCAAGATAAAGAGACTTATCATTGGCGTACTCCATTCAATCCGGAGACCGGAGAAGCCAAAGTAAACGATGAAGAAGAAGATTATAGCGAAGTAACCGCCCAATACCTGCTGCAAAAGATGAAAGAAGACCCGCGTGTAGTAACAATTACTTCGGGCACTCCCGCTGTTCTGGGCTTTACTCCGGACCGTCGGCAAGAAGCAGGCAAACAATTCGTAGATGTAGGTATTGCTGAAGAACACGCGGTAGCACTTGCTTCGGGCATTGCAGCCAACGGTGGAAAGCCGGTTTATGGAGTTTACAGTACATTTATCCAACGCTCTTACGACCAACTTTCACAAGACCTCTGCATCAACAATAATCCAGCTGTCCTGCTCGTATTCTGGGGTACATTATCCGGAATGAATGATGTGACACATCTCTGTTTCTTCGATATTCCGGTCATCAGCAATATTCCCAATATGGTTTATCTGGCACCGACTTGCAAAGAAGAATATATTGCCATGTTAGCATGGAGCATCCGTCAAAATGAACACCCTGTTGCCATCCGTGTTCCGGCTACCGAGGTTATTAGTTGCGGAGAGCCGGTGGACTCCGATTACAGCATTCTTAATCGCTATAAAGTCACTCATCGCGGTTCGAAAGTCGCAATTGTAGCTTTAGGCTCATTCTATGGATTAGGACAGTCGGTCGCATCACTCCTAAAAGAAAAAGAAAATATTGACGTGACACTCATCAATCCGCGTTACATCACCGGAATAGACAGCGAGCTCATGAATGAGCTGAAAGCCGACCATGAATTAGTAATCACGTTAGAAGATGGTGTCTTGGATGGTGGATTCGGCGAAAAGATTAGCCGCTATTATGGCACTTCCGACATGAAAGTTCTCAATTACGGAGCCAAAAAAGAATTTGTAGACCGTTATGATCTACAGGAATTTCTTCGTGCCAATCACCTGACGGATGAACAGATTGTAGAAGATATCACTGCACTTATCAGATAAAGCATACTACCAATTCACTATATACTCTTATAGGTTGATGTAATTGTCATAACAGACAGTATACATCAACCTATTCTTATTTTTCAACTATTCAATCAAATAAAAAACAAAACAATTGTTTGGTTTTCATATTTTTCATTTATCTTTGGAACACAAAAACAGATTAATTGTGATTGCGACTAACAACTACACATTATTAAATCTTTATATTTTATGATTATGAAAAAATTTCTATTTATCCTGACTGTCATTGCCGGACTTTTCGTGAGCAATGCCGAAGCACGTATGAAAATCAGAATTCCGGTAGACAACAGTATCCCGAAAGTTGCCGCTCTTCCGGATAGTTCTTATTACAAAACAGATGAAGGCGCTCATTTGGATTTAGGGTACATCGAAGAAGACGGAAAACGTACTTTAGTACTCTTCTCAGAATCGAAGCCCGACACTTATTATGAAATTTCAGACGAATACGCAGAAGTCATTAAAAAAGACTTGAATGTGGAAGAACTGAGCAGCCTTATCCCCACTCCTACATTTTGGGACAAATGGGGTGGCAGTATTCTTTTCTATGGATTTGCCGCTTTAGTAGTCATCGGCATAATAAGCTATCTGAAAGATTTCATTTTCGGCCTTTTAGGACTAGGAAAGAAAAATAAAGAAGAGAATGAAGAAGAATAAACCGGAACCATTAACTATATAAAAGAATAAGGGGTGTGTCATAATGAATTATGGTACACCCCTCATCTATAGCGAATCTATTTCTTTTTACTATCAATCTCTTTCAACAATTCGTCAACTGCTGCCTTCAATTGTATATCCTCACCCTTTACAACAGTTTCCGGACTATTAGCCACCTTAATATCAGGCTCCAACTGAGAATTTTCCAGATAGCTACCGTCAGCCAAACGATAACCGACAATAGGAATACCGAATACTAACGAAGGATCCTGCAAAGTCTCCCAAGAAACACTGGTCATCGTTCCCGGTACAGGCATACCAACGAGCTTGCCGATATTCCGGTGTTTATATACCCAAGGAGTACCGTGCGCATTCGAGTAATTCGCTTCACATTGCAACATAATGGAAGGTTTATTCCAACGACGGCTCGGCATATCACAAGCTTCACGCCCACGTACTACCTGCGTAAAATATTTCTGCCCGCTGAACAAAATTTCAATATCTTCATGCAGTCGGCCTCCACCGTTGAAACGAGTATCGATGACAATCCCCTCACAGTTGTTATATTTACCCAGAATATCAGAATAGACAGTACGGAAACTTCCGTCACCCATAGACTGTATATGCACATATCCCAATCTTCCGTTCGACCATTTTTCCACTTCCGCAGCACGTTGTTTTACCCAACGGTTATACAACAGTCCGTTTAAACGTCCACCGGAAATAGGCATAACCACCTCTTCCCAACGCTCTTTACTCTGCGGATCGTATAGTGAAATCAATGTTTTCTTGCCTGCTTTGTTGTTCAGCAAAACAGTAATATCATTTTCCTGAGAAATTTCCTGTCCATTGATTTTCTCAATAATGCATCCTTCCTTTACTTTGGTACGGGAATGATCAAACGGACCTTTCTCTATCACTTCAGCAATTCTCATGCCTTTTCCCCGATATTCCCAATCGAACAAAAGCCCCAAATTAGAAGTAACATCTCCCTTACCGTTGGCAAAATAACGGCCTCCGGTATGGGATACATTCAACTCGCCCAGCCACTCACTCAGCAATTCGGCAAAATCATAGTTATTGTCGATATGAGGAAGGAACTTACGGTAAGCCGCACTCATCTCATCCCAATTCACTCCGTGCATATTCAAGTTATAGAAGCGTTTCTGCTGTTGCTTATATACATGGTCAAACATAGCTTCCCGTTCGGCAGCCAAATCCATCTTCATCTCCGCTTGATAACTAATCGGTTTCAACGCATCCGACTTTGCATCCATCTTCTGCATATTCCTACTGCCCAACAAGAATATATTTCCATCTTTATCCATAGATAAGGAAACCCAACCGGTATTGAGCTTATGCAGACGCTTTGTCTCCTTTTCACGAAGATTCATTTTCCAAAGGTCATAACCACCTTCAAAAGCAGAAAAATAGTAGAGGTTCTCTCCGTCTTTCGAGACAATGGCGCTACCTAAATCCGAAGAATTGGGTGTCAAGCGGACAATGCGGTCCTCAATACCTTTCAACTCTACTACAATCTCTTTTTTACTTTCCTTATCTTTGTCGGACTTACCGTTGTCTCCATCTTTATCTCCATCTTTCTTTTTATCTTTACCGGCGTCCTTTTTCTTTTCATTCTTTTTCTTCTCGTCTTTCTCTTTCGCCTTCTTCTGTTCCTTTTCAAACTCTTTGAGTAATTCGAAATCCTCCTTGCTCAACCGATAACGATCGTATGCATCCTGGTTCAGGAATACCAACATAACATCCTGTTGTGAACCCCACGAAGCGTGGGCACGCATCCCGTAGCGTTCCGTTTGGAAAAGAACAGCGTTCCCGTCAAGTACCCAACGCGAAGAACCGCTCATATAACCGCTATTTGTCAGATTAGTGATTGCTCCTCCTTGCGCACTGACAATACCGATATCAGAATACGGATCATGACGGTTTCCTATAAATTCCAACGTAAACCATTTGCCGTCCGGCGACCATTCATAATCAAACCCGCCCCCTGTATTGTACCATGTAGATCCATCCGTCACCTGACGTACTTTCTTCGTCTCCAGATTGAGTACCATCAGACGGTTGCGGTCTTCGATAAAGGCAATCTCCTTCCCATCCGGAGAATATTGCGGATATCTGCGTTCCACTGTTTTAGAGGGGAGTAACACCTCTTCCTCAATAAGAGTTGCATTGGGAAAATTAGGATCTTCTTTACGTGTAATCTTTGCCATATACAGTTGCCAGTTGCCTGTCCGTTCGCTGGCATACACCAACGTCCTATTGTCCGGAGCAAACGAAAGGCCCGATTCTCCGGCAGGTGTATTGGTTATCTGCTTAGTTGTCGGATAATCAGTTGACGTAACGAAAACATCGCCACGAACGATGAACGCTACCTGCTTGCCATCCGGAGAAACACAGGCGGAAGTAGCTCCCTGTGAGAATCTGAATGATGCGATATCCTTGTCATCATCACGGACAAGTTCCACTTTCACCTTTTGCGGACGGGAGTTCGGCAGTTGCGTATAAAGTTCCCCATCGTATGCATAGCACAAGGTTCCCTTATCACTGACAGAGAGAAAACGCACCGGGTGAGTACGGAAAGTCGTTACAGGCTTCACTTGCTGCGGAGCATTCAATGGGAAAGAATATACATTGAATGAACCTCCATTACGTTCGCTCAGAAAATACACAGACTTCCCGTCGGGAGCGTAAACCGGATTACGGTCTTCCCCGTCGCGGTTCGTCAGATTAGTATGTTCTCCTGTTTGAGTATCGTACAGCCAGATATCTCTTGCGATGGATGACGTATGGTGTTTTCTCCATTCGTCTTCAAACCCTTTACGGTCCTGATAAAGGAAATTACTCCCGGCCTTGTCAAAACAAACCCATTCGGCAGGAGTACCCAAGACTTGTTCGGTATTCCCCCCCTCGACAGGCACTCTATACAGTTCCGTTATAGCACTTGTAGGAAACAATGCACTGGTTGCCGGATCTTGAATGGAAGCGGAAAAAAGCACATACTTCCCATCCGGTGTAAAGGTGGAGGGAATTTCCGAAGCAGAATGATAAGTCAGTCTCCGGGCAGCACCTCCATCGGCAGACATAATAAAAAGGTCAAAATTCCCATTGCGGTCGCTGGCAAAAGCAATCTGCTCTCCATCGGGCGACCAGACCGGATTGGCTTCATAAGAGGCTTGTGTTGTTAATTGGACGGCAGTTCCTCCTTGTGCGGATACTTTGTAGATATCGCCTTTATAGCAAAAGACTATTTCGCTTCCATCGGGCGAAATACGCGCGTCGCGCATCCATAAAGGAGTTACAGCAGCATAGCCGACGGATACTGCGGCCAGCGCAAACGATAAACAAGTGATAAGTTTCTTCATATTTAATTAGTCTATATTTATGTCTAAAACAGTCCTTCTAAATAACTCTTCCTGTGTGATTATAAAATATCCTGTCACCAAAATCCTTACAGAAAAAAGCGTACTTGTCTACTCCCGTACAATGGCACACTCCTATCTGACGAGGCATATACCGTTGGAGATAATCTGAAATCACATGATATTTTTGCTCTTCCGCATTATGGATATGAAAACCGCCCAAAAGCAGCTCACAAGGGAGACCGGAAAATGCGTTCCGTATCGTTCGCAATATATTAGTGATTCCTCGATGGGAACAGGCACTCAGCACAGAGAAACTTTCATCGCTGACCAGCGCCACCGCCAGTTCATCCTCAAAAGTATCGGGAATCTTATTGCCGTCATCTTGTTGAACAAAGAACCGTTCAAAATGAGTATCTTCCTTATCTTCGATTTTTATCGAGGGAAACAAGACAACTCCCGGAAGCAATTCCGTCCGTTGGTCAATAAAGCGAAAACGGGATAAGTCGAACGTTTCGGTATGCTTAATTCCATTTTCACGATCATCCTTAAATTTAGGTAAGAAAATGCTACGCTTGCACACAACTGTTGCAATGGTATTCAATTCCAGAAAATGGCGCAAACCTCCCGTATGGTCACTATGCCCATGAGAGAGTATCAGATAGTCTACTTCCCGCAAGTCGATGTGAAGCAGACGGGCATTGCTAATGAATAAATCCGATGCACCTGTATCAAAGAGTAATTTATGTTCTGCCGTTTCAATATAAAGAGAAAGCCCATGCTCTGCCTGTAGCTTGCGCCCATAAACGCAATTCTCCACCAGAGTGGTTATTTTATAATTCATAATAATGTACTTTTAGATAGATATTGCACATGAACAAAAAGTTCTGCCACAAAATTATAACAATTCCGTAGCAGAACAAACAATCCAGACTATTATCTACTAAAATAATTGGTTTTCGTCAAATACGTTTTCCCATTTCGTAGGCTTCCTTCATATGTGGAGTATCTTTAATCTCCCCTACTTTCCAAGCACCTACCCCATAGACAACCCCTTTTTCCTGCGGTGCTTCCAGACAATCGAGGAACCCACGAAAACCATCAATAGTGCGTTCCATCATCGCTTTACTATTTTCAGCTGCCGCAATGATAAAATAAAATTCCTTGTTGCTTATTTCCGTATACCGTGCGCAGCAGCGATCGATCATTATCTTCATTTGTCCGCACATAGTATAAAAATAAACCGGTGTTGCCATTACGATGACATCGGCGGCAATCATCTTCTCCACAATCTCAGCCGCATCGTCTTTCTGCGGACAAGGTTTTCCGTACATACTGCAAACACTGCACCCCGTACAAGGATTTACCGTCTTATCTTTCAGAAAAATCTTTTCCACTTCATTACCCTCTTCAAGAGCACCTTTCATAAACTCATCACAAAGTACGTCCGAATTTCCACCTCTGCGTGGACTGGACGAAAGTATCAGAACTTTTTTAGCCATAACTTTACTATTTTATATTTTCCGAATCCTTTTATCAATGATTCACTTTGCAAAAATATGGAAATAAAAGTATATCGAATGTAGACAAATTACAGAGAAAGATACCCGAATTACAGATATACATCAGCAGAGTAACCGCAAAACAACGAAGTCTCATACTTCCCAAAATTTCCATCCCTTATTAGCACAAATGTACACCACATATGTCCGTACATTATAATTAGGAAACTTTTTCTTAGTGTCTTCACCGTATCTTTTCACCTGTTCCACGTGCTCGGGAAGAGGCTCGGAAAGCGCAAGCATCTTTTCAGCTTCTTTCATACGATAATATTTAAATTCGACCACACGATCATCCGTATAGTAATCTGTACCGGGAATACCGGTCATTTCAAAGTCTGATCGGCCTACTGAATTATTCTGTTCGATGGCAAAGGTATAACAACTACTTAAATAACGCGATACCAGTTCGTAGAAAGAACACCGGATAAAGTTTTCATTGATCTTATCAAAAACTTGTGCTGGAAATTGTCCCAAATATTGTTCGAAATAATTCTGAACGAGTGGTTCTAAGCTTCGATTGGAATCATAGTGCCGATACACAGGAACATAACGTTGTGCATTGCCTTCTATTTTGTTCAGTTGATTATAGTAGTCCATGTATACACTACGCATCGTCATATTAGGCAATGTGGTTACAAATTTATCCTTCAACGTCGTCATTCCCAAATAAAACAAACTAATGGGATAAAACTCTTTATCAAAAAACTTTTTCTTATTAAACTTACTAGCAAGATCAGCCACATTATAAGGCAATTCATCGTCAATTACCAATGCATCCAACATCGTTTTCGCATTATCCAGCGAAAGAGTCAACCGACGAATCCAATGAATGTCAGTACGTAGATTTTCATCTACCAATTCGTCCGGAATACTACCGGCATTGGCTGCAAATTTCTTGAAGAAGTAAGTAAGGATAGTGGCATTGAATAACCGATCTCCATTCGGACGGAAACGATAACCATCATAGTTACTCACTATTAGTTGCCATATTTCGTCAAAGCGATCCTGTCCTGTAGAATACTTATCAAGCACATAACGTAGATATGTTTCAGTTTCTTCGTATGTAAACCCAAGCATATTCAGGAAATTAGGCTCAAGAGTCAATATCTCTGCAATATTATATCCACTAGTCAAATCATCCATAGTGACAGGCAGCACACCTGTACAAAAACAAGTACGGATACTACCTTCACCAATACCTTTTTTAATTACTTTAAAAAAAGTACGCAGAAAGCTGTCATTAGTAGTAACTTCTTCATAGAGTGGATCATTATAGGCAGTAAGTAATTGATTGGTGAAATTATCATATTCATCAATCAAAATATAGACTTTAGGCAATTCGTGAGAGCGGGCGTAAGTAAGCACTTCTTCCAACATTTTAGATGCATCGCCACGATTGCTAAATTCAAAATCACCAAACAAATCACGATTATGTGCTACCATTACTTCTACCGGACCGCAATTCAGGTCATTAAAATTCTGTGCCAGCCCTTGAATATGGTCTGACATTACCATTGCGGAGAAGTCATAACGGATTATCATATAACGGTTATGTTCTTTTGTCGGATGGTTTCCAATCCACGTGTCACCAAACAATTCTTCAAACCGATGCGCTTTCGTACGGTCATAATAGCAAGCTAGAGTAGAGACTAACAAACTCTTCCCAAAGCGACGGGGACGCAGAAATACAGGAGCCTTATAATCTTCAAGCTTAGCTATATATTGGGTCTTATCTACGTAATAGAAACCACGTTCACGCATTTCTATGAAATCTGCTACTGCATAAGGAATTGTTATACTTGCCATAATCCTACTGTTTTTTCTATAGACAAACAAAGGTACAAAATTGTTAGCAATAACAAGAAGAAATCTTTGAATTGATTGTTATTACTCTTGTTGCCAAACATAAAACACGGTTCTTCCAGCTCCACGTTTACGAAGAATCCCTTTCTCAATGAAAGTATTCAAATCATCTATTGCTTTCAGTCGGGAAAGTCTGGTCAGGCTACTATATTCCAATCGGGTAATACCACCATTTTTCTTTAGAAATTCCTGTAAAAGCTGTTGGCGTTGCTCCATAGAAAATTCCACTTTTTGAGAAGAGTGTTTGGATTTATCCACACGTTCCAACTCTATTTCACGCTTAATCTTCCTTTTGAACTCTTTGAAAGTGCGCAAATGCACATTATCAAAACAGATTGATTCGGCACGAATCTCACGTTTAGTCATTACTTTATGCGTACATTTCAAAGAGATGCTAAAATGCCCGAGTTCGCCAAGTTCTACGATATATCCCTCTGCTAACGTTTCGGCTAGTTCATCCAATACAACTCCTACTACCGCATCTATCACGTTATAGTTAAAAGTCTGGGAAGAACGAGATACACGTTCCATGAATTCTTTCTTCGAGTAAGTTCCATTTGGAACGATACGGGCGTGTAGTGGCTTTTGTTCACCGGTATTAGCAGGATCCGGCGTTTCATACAAATCATATTGGGCACTCATAAGCATATTTTTTATTAGTTCATACATTTATTACTTCTACTGCATAGATTTAATCTCTATTCATTAAACTTTAATCATCAGTCTATATAAAATTAATCGTCTGACAACTGTATCTTTTTCGTATGACAACTGTAAGACGAAAAGATAACAATTGTCAGACGAAAGTACAACAACTGTCAGACGATTAATTCATCGCATACAAAGATATAACTTTATGAGATACAACCATTAAGTTTTAAGCAAAAACATGGTTAGTAATAGAGATATTACTTATCTTTGCTTGAATTAACAGTTGAGGCTTATGGAAAATAAGCCTTTCATATCTGGTGCTGCAACATCGGGTGATTTAAAAGCAACAACAATGAGAAAATCTTCTTCCTCTCTAAATAGACTCCGAGAAAAATGCAAAGATTACTTAGTCTCTGTACTCATATTCATTTTACTTCTATGTCTGCTGATACTCTTCAGATGCAAATCTCGTAACGGACGTATAAGAGAACATCGAGAGAAAATAAAAACAGCGAAAGTTATGTCGGAAATCCGGGCTATTGAATCGAATAAACACCCTGTATATACCTTTCAGGGAAAAGATAAGACGCTCGAACTTCCTATGGAAATTACTGATAAAGGAAAACTTGTATCTGTCATAGTGAACGGTAGTAAAACCTGTTTTCAACTATCAGATGAAGATAGTGAATTCACTGTCTCTCCGCAAGGTGTATTAGCATGGCATGAAGCGGGAGTACTGACAACCGAAGAAATAGGCGGAGAAGAAACCATAAGGCAACTAAAGGAGAATACAGTAAACGACAGTCTCACTGTGCATCTGTTTAATATTCGAATCGGCAATTGTGTACTACCGGAAGTTAATGTCAGAATCACTCAGACACAAGAATTTCCTTATCTCATGGGGATAAAGGCTTGGAATATGTTATTATTGTCTTTGGCGTCAGACAAAGAGTAGTAAATTTTGAAGAACAAACAATTAGGAAATACACAAAAATGTTATCTTTGCCCGTGATTTATTCACAAGAACGTGATAAAGTAAATTCTAACTATTTAATAAAAAAGACTATGATCAGATTAAATGTTTTTGTTCGTGTAAACGAATCCAACCGCGAAGAAGCGATAAAAGCGGCAAAAGAACTGACTGCCTGTTCTTTAAAAGAAGAAGGATGCATTGCTTATGATACTTTCGAAAGCAGCACGCGTCCTGACGTTTTCATGATTTGCGAAACTTGGCAGAATGCCGAAGTATTGGCAGCACACGAAAAATCTCCCCATTTCGCTCAATATGTAGGTATCATTCAGAAATTGGCTGAAATGAAATTGGAAAAATTTGAATTCTAAATGAATTACGAGGCTGTTCTCGAACAGCCTCGTTAAATTCACTATTTCACTATCTTTCCGAGTAGAATTAGTCGAGTTTCTTATGGATAAATGTTCCTTCAATCCAATAAGTTGCGTGATTCGATTCAAATTTCAACAAGACATAGCCGGGATCAGTGGGACCACCGGGAAAATGATCGATAAACCAGTCCTGCCAAAGTTCCTGCTTCATCTTTTCGTCAGTCACAACTTCCACTTTCCCCGTTAACGCTACGCTGTCTCCTTTATCCTGAAAGCATAATCCTGCTTTCGGATTCGATAAGAAATCAATTGTTTTTAGTGAATCTGCTCCGGTAGACATCCAGATAGTGGAAATTCCTTCTGCCAGGATTTTGCTCATCGGTACAGGGCGGGGATAACCTTCTTTATTCACAGAAGCAAGGGTAACTACTTCACATCTCTGCAACAATTCTGTTGCTTTCTCTTTCATTGTTTTTGTGGTCATAAATTGATTGTTTTTTATTAACCTTGCAAAGGTAACGGCATATCTTCCCATTCTATTGTAAAAAAGCGACTTTTACCTAATCTATCTTTGTGGTTCGATATAAGTAAGTGTGGTTTCTTCCGGAACGGTTAGGGAAAGAAAAGACGCAGGAGTATTGCCGGACATCGACTTTATCTCTTTTGAAAAATGCGCTAAATCATAATATCCTGCATCGACTGCCGTAGTCAACAAATTGGCTGATGTTGTGGTTCTCAATAATTCCACAGCATTCTTAAATTTAACAATACGGCTGTATTCTTTAGGAGTAAATCCGGTATAATGCTTGAATTTTCTCTCAAAATGACGCTGACACAAACAGACGTCATCCATCAAGCTGCGAACAGAACGTTTTCCTTTGGAATGATTAATCATGTTCACTGCCATAGCGACATGAGAATCGGCAGGCTGATAATGACGCGCCAAATATGCCAGCAAATATTCTTCCACTACTCGTATTCGATCTGTGACATGCTTCTGCTCACCTAATTTTTCAATAAAAGTGTCATCAAAAACAGCCTTCATCTCATTAGTACTGACTCTGCTATTCACAAATTCGTGTAGAGGCAGGTTTGTAAAGCAAGACAAACCACAAGGTAAAAAACGAACGCCAAACATGTGAATCGATTCTGTATAAGTGACGAGTTCCGAATATTTTGTCATAGGTCCTACAAAATAGGAACGATAGGGTTGCATCATCAGACTTCCTTCTTCAACAGCATTAGCCACCTCTCCCAGCGTAAATATAAAATCGGTACAACCATCCGGCAGAATATGGATGCGCATACCATAATCCGGATTACCCTTAAACTCCCAATAGTTATCAATATAGGGAACAAGTAAATGAGAAGGCTGATATTCTGTATACATGGATATATTTTGCAAACAAATATAGAGAGAATAAATTCTAATTCATACATTTGTATCTCAAAATAAAAAAATAAATGAGGAATTTTGCTGCTATCGACTTTGAAACAGCCAACGGCAAACGTACTAGCGTATGCAGTGTTGGTGTTGTCATTGTAAAGGAAGGAAAGATTATAAACAAAATCTATCGTTTGATTCGTCCTGCCCCCAACTACTATACCCAATGGACGACAGCTGTCCACGGACTCACGTACGATGACACGATAGAAGCGGATGATTTTCCAGAAGTATGGGCGGAAATCAAACCGCTGATAGACGGTTTGCCACTGGTAGCTCACAACAGCCCTTTTGATGAGGGTTGCCTTCGTGCGGTTCATGAACTGTATGGAATGACTTATCCTCCATATAAATTCTATTGCACCTGCCGCGCCTCAAGAAAAGTGTTTGGAAAAGAACTCCCGAATCATCAATTACACACAGTAGCCGCCCGGTGCGGATATGACCTGACCAACCATCACCACGCATTGGCAGATGCTGAAGCTTGCGCACAAATAGCTTTGCTTATCATTCCCGAACCGAAAAAAAACAAAATCGAGTAGGAGGAAAACGAGAGACCTACCCGATGACAGGTAAGTCTCTTTCTTTTTTTGAATGGGCAAATTTTTGTTATACGCCTACTTGAAGAGTAAATTCAAATCTATTGATAGGAACTCTTCAAAGGATAAGCCTCCGGAACCGACCACAAAGGCCCTATACGGATGATAAGCTTTTTCAAATTTAGGCAAGCCATTGTTGGTGGTTCGTCTTCCGCTTTTAACCTCGATGGCGATTGTCTTGCCTCTTCTATGAAGCACAAAGTCAACTTCATCGTGGCTATCACGCCAATAATAAGCCTTGTAATCACAAATCTGTGCCTGACTTACAATATAGGCACCAACTGCTGATTCTACATAATGCCCCCAAGCTTTAGGATCTTCAGCCATTTCCGTGAAGTCCTTATCAGCATACACGTTGCGCAAAGCGTTGTTATGGACTTGAAATTTAGGAATTGAGTTGTATTTGCGAGCATCGTCTTCGGCATATTTCTGTAAACCACACAGCAAACCACATTCATCCCAAAAATGGAGGTAACTAGCCAGCGTGGTGACATTGCCTACATCTTGAAGCTGAGCGGCCACTTTGATAAGAGACAGTAGCTCGCCACTATAACTACTACCGAGTTCAAACAGTTGGCGGAGTAGTTGTGGCTTCATGATTTTTGTATCCATCAGCACATCCTTCGAGATGGATGGTTCAACCAAAGAGTCTTTGACGTAGTTTCGCCAACGACGCTCATCGGTAATATAAGATGCTGCGCCCGGATACCCACCAAAATAGACATATTGGTAGAGATTCCAACCGAAGCATTCTCTCATTTCAGGGAAAGTCCAATGTGTCAGCCGAATTAGCTCATATCTGCCGGCCAATGATTCGGTGAGTCCCTTTTCGATTAACATGCGTGATGACCCCAATAATACGACTATGGGTTCACGTTTTTCACGGGTATCTCTGTCCCATTCAGCCTTTACAGTCTCGCTCCAGTTATTTATCTTTTGTATTTCGTCTACCACCAATAGGCGTTTCCCTTCCCCACGTATGTCCATACGCATACGAGCTGTCTGCCATACACCTGCCAGCCAGTCTGCAGATGCACCTACGACATCATCAGCCGAATAACTGTCATAAGGCATATTGCAGACTTCAAGGACTTGACCAATCAATGTGGACTTACCCACTTGGCGTGGCCCAACAATAACCTGCATTTTCCGCGAGGTTCATTAATGCATGCCATCACTTCTGAATATTGTTCTCTTTTATATCCCATCATCTATAAAATGTTTATTCACTTGAGCAAAAATGTTCAATCCATTAAATAAAAATGTTCAATCCCTTACAAAGGTAAGGCTTTTCTCTAATAATGAATATTTTTACACGAACAATCCATCCTGCTCCCAATTACAATACACAATGGACAACGGCTATTCACGGATTAACTTATGATGATACGATAGAAGCGGAAGAAGGCAAATAAAAAACACTACAACTATTATTTCAATCAATAATAGCCGTAGTGTTTGATAATAAAGTGCTAACTATGTACTTCGATTAGAGGATAGACTTGGCGATACCCATTTCCAAGCCGCGAAGTTCCGCCAAGCCGCGAAGGCGACCTAAGCATGAATATCCAGGATTTGTTTTCTTTTTCAAGTCATCAATCATCTGATGTCCGTGGTCGGGACGCATGGCGATAGAGCATTTACGACGCTGTTGCAAAAGAATAAAAGCCTTCATTACGTTGTACATATCTACATTTCCTTCCAAGTGGTTGGCTTCGTAGAAGTTGCCTTCCTCATCACGCTGCGTACTGCGCAAATGCACAAAGTTCACACGGTCGCCAAAACGTTCCATCATACCTGCAAGGTCATTATCGGCACGCACACCGAAAGAGCCTGTACACAAACAAAGACCGTTGGACTCATTAGGTACGGCTTCAATCAGTTTTCTGAAATCTTCTTCCGTACTCAGAATACGCGGCAATCCTAAAATTGTATAAGGAGGATCATCCGGGTGAATCACCAGCTTCACTCCCACTTCATCGGCAACAGGGGCAATTTCTTTCAAGAAGAAAATCAAGTTGGAACGAAGTTTTTCTGCATCAATATCATTATAACGGTCCAAAGCTTCCTGGAACTGTTCCACTGTGAAACTTTCTTCCGAACCGGGCAGTCCGGCAATCATATTGCGAACCAGCAGTTTCTTATCATCCTCGCTCATTTGCTCGAAACGGGCTTTAGCCTTAGCTATTTCTTCCGGAGTGTAGTCTTTTTCCGCATTCGGACGTTTCAAGATGAAAAGATCGAAAGCTATGAAAGCCGCCTTTTCAAAACGGAGTGCTTTAGAGCCGTCCGGCATTGTATAGGCAAGGTCCGTACGTGTCCAGTCCAATACAGGCATAAAGTTATAAGTAACTACCATTACTCCACATTTTGCCAGATTACGGATACTTTCCTTATAATTCTCAATATACTTCATGAAATCGCCGGTCTGCGTCTTGATATGTTCGTGTACGGGTACACTCTCTACAACAGACCATGTAAGTCCTACTTCTTCAATCATCTGCTTGCGCTTCATGATTTCTTCTACAGTCCATACTTCGCCATTCGGAATATGATGAAGGGCATTTACTATACCGGTAGCGCCTGCTTGCTTAATATCCCATAAGCTCACCGGATCATTAGGACCGTACCAGCGCCAAGTTTGTTCACATAAATACATATTGCTAAATAAAAAATTAAAAGTTAAAATTAGATTGAGAATGCGTCAAATCCACCATCGATAACAGCTACTGTACCTGTTACGAAGTTAGAGGCATCACTAATCAGATAATGAATGGTTCCGTAAAGGTCTTCCGGTTCACCGAAACGATTGAACGGAGTATGCGCAAGAATAGTCTTAGAACGGTCAGTCAGTGAACCATCCGGATTCGTCAACAATGTTCTGTTCTGTTCTGTCAGGAAAAATCCGGGAGCGATAGCGTTTACACGCAGACCATTACCGAATTTCAAAGCCAGTTCACCAGCCATATATTTGGTAAAGTTAGCGATCGCTGCTTTCGCTGCACCGTAACCTACGACACGGGTCAACGGACGAAGAGCCGATTCAGAACAGAAGTTTACGATAGAACCCTTTTTCTGTTCAACCATGACTTCAGCAAATACCATTGTAGGCAATACTGTACCGAACAGATTCAAATCCACAACTTTCTTGAATGCGTCAATCTGCAAGTCAAAGAATGTCTTGTCCGGTGCGATTGTAGCACCTGCCATATTACCACCGGCAGCATTCAACAAAACATCAATGCGTCCATACGCTTTCATTATTTCCACTTTGTTGCCTTCCAGAACTTCTTTGTCCATTACATCCGTATAAAGGAACTTAGCTTCGTTTCCTTCTGCCTTGATACTTTCTACCAATGCTTTTCCAGCTTCTTCACTTCTGTCGAGTACCACTACTTTTGCACCTTCTTTTGCAAGATATGCAGCAATACCTTTACCTAAGATTCCGGCTCCACCGGTAATTACAACTACTTTGCCTTTTACGTTAAATAATTCATTCATAGTTCTAAAAATTTATATGTTTATAGTTTATTGTTCAGATAATACTTCAGATTTTCTCTCAAGAGAATATCAATCGGCATTAAGTTCACCTTTTCCGATTTTTGCTTGAATAACAAATAATTGCATAGCGACTTGATTCCTTCATACCCCTGTCTTTCAGGACGCTGCGCAATCAGTGCAGTAATAACACCTTCGGAGAGTAATTGGGTATTTCTCTCGATGAGGTCGTAACCTACCAGTTTTACCGCTTGCATCCCTCTCGTCTTCAAGTAATTTCCCAAAATGTAGCAGGTGGAGTTGAATATAATAGCCCCTTTTATACCAGGATTTAACTCGAATATTTCATTGAGCTTGGCAAAATTATATACCGAATCACTGATTTTCAATTCCACTTCATGCAACTTTCCGGAGAATCCGACCTCCTTCAGATAATAACAAAATCCATCTCTACGGTTCTTACCCTGATTGGAATCGTTCTTACCACTATGAACAATCCGTGCCATCAAAATATCTGAGGTGGGCGAAAGCCGATCCGTCAGCAATCGGGCTGCAATGACTCCCGCATCGTATGATTCCGTACCGAAATAAGCCAATTGATGTTGCCCTTCAATATTAGAATCGACATAAACATAAGGAATCTCGTTTCTGTCCAACTCCTGCGAAAGACGAATCACAGAATCTGTAAACAATGTGGCTATTAACACCCCATCCACCTTCTCATCCAATAAATTACGGGTGATATCATCAAAAGTCTTGTTGTTATATTGGTTGAAAAAAAGCTTGGTAATAGTTATATTATATGTTTCCATTTCCGCAGCTGCTTTGTCAATACCTTCCGAAATAGCTTCCCAGTATTCTCCTTGAGTAAAAGACGGAATAATGGCAACAAAATGATACTGTTTTTTAGAGGCTAATGACCGCGCCATAAGATTGGGCTGGTAGTGAACCATCTCTAAAATAGCCTGTACTTTCTTTCTGTTTTCCTCAGATACCCGTCCACGATTATGAATAACCCGGTCTACCGTACCGACAGAGACACCAGCCATTTTAGCGATGTCTACAATACGAATATTTGAGAATTCTTTATCCATATAATAAGAAGTATCTTGTTTTTCGCTGACAAAAGTAAAATGAATTATTGAATCATGCAATAGTGTGTGCGCACACACCGCTACAAAACAAAGAAGATATACCGCTAATATTCAAATATTTAACAAGAAACAAAGAAATACATTCATGTTGTTAAACATAAGAAATACAACAGAATAATTAATAAAAAGTATATTCCAAAGGAAAGAGAAGTATAAAAAAGAGGGAGTTTTACCCTCAGAAAAGACTGAGAAGAAAGATGAAACGTGTAAAGTGTGCACGGACACACAACTAATATTCAATTTATACAGACAGCAGTTGACCATCATAAGAGACTGGTAATCAACTTAAATGAAGCCGATTACCAATCCTAATTTTCTTATTTTTCCCATTTATCCTTTACCTTACCAGCTACCTTATCAGCTTCCTCCGCTACTTTATTGGCGATGTCAGCTCCGGTTTCCACAGCTTTAACTCCTAAATTCATTGCTTTTTTTTCAGCACAAGCTGCTGCCGCTTCCGCATCACGACCTATACGATGAATCGCATCATAAATGTCATTCTCCAATTGTTTTGCTTTTGCGGTACGTGAGAGGCGATAAGCTACCGCACCTAGAATTGACCCGATTCCGAGTCCAATCCAAAAATTACCATGTCTACATTCCATAATTAAGTTCATTTTTTAGATTAATAAATTATATAAAATACTACTACTCATCGAGATTTCGAGAACAACGAAGCAATCCATAACACCAGGACAGCACCTACTGTGGAAGTAATCAGACTTCCAATCAATCCGGAAGCTGCAAGGCCGAAAAGTGCAAACACCCAACCGCCTAACACACCTCCAAGAATACCAAGCAATAGATTTATGATAAGACCAAAACCTCCGCCACGCATTATTTTACCAGCAAGAAATCCAGCCACAATACCAATAATGATATACCAAATAAAGCCCATATAATCCTCCTTTTTAAGGTAACAACAGTAAGTGCAAAGAATAGTTCAGCCAATGAAAAATGAATTAACCACAATTTACAATCCTTAGTCTTAAAACTCATATTTCTCTTTACTTTGCAAAAGTTTATGTACCTTTGCGGTCAATTTTTCAGGAACATTTCAATAGATAATAGGTATTATGGTACAAAATCAAGAACAACCCGTAGGGAAAATTACGTTCTCCATTTTAATAGCATTAAGCCTCTCACATTGTCTCAATGACCTTTTACAATCTGTTGTTTCAGCAGCTTATCCGCTATTTAAAGATGATTTAGGACTGAGTTTTGCACAAATCGGTTTTATCACATTGGTCTATCAGCTTTCAGCTTCGGTATTCCAGCCAATTACCGGAATCATTTTCGATAAATATCCCGTTGCATGGTCGTTGCCTATCGGAATGAGTTTCACAATGGTAGGTTTAGTGAACTTAGCATTTTCCAACAATCTCTATTGGATACTATTATCTGTGTTCTTAATCGGAATCGGCTCTTCGGTACTTCATCCGGAAGCTTCCCGTATCACCTTCCTTGCTTCCGGCGGAAAACGCGGACTCGCCCAATCACTGTTCCAGGTAGGCGGTAATTTCGGAGGCTCATTAGGGCCGTTATTGGTAGCTTTGCTGGTTGCACCTTATGGACGACAACATCTTTTCATATTTGCATTTGTGGCCGTCGCAGCTATCGTGGTCATGTATCCGATCTGCAAATGGTATAAATCTTATCTGAACCGGATGAAGGCACAAACCGTCAGCGTAAGAAAACCGGTTCTTCTTCCCCTACCTATGGATAAAACTGCTATTTCTATCGGTATCTTATTAATACTGATCTTCTCGAAATACATCTATATGGCAAGTCTGACCAGTTATTATACGTTTTATCTGATTCACAAATTCAATGTTACAGTACAGGAATCACAATTGTATCTATTCATTTTTTTAGTTGCTACTGCCATCGGAACGCTAATCGGAGGTCCCGTCGGTGACCGTATCGGTCGTAAGTATGTTATTTGGGCTTCTATTCTGGGAGCCGCCCCATTCAGTTTACTCATGCCGCACGCCAATCTGATGTGGACTGTTATTCTTAGTTTCTGCGTGGGATTAATGCTTTCTTCCGCTTTTCCGGCTATATTACTTTACGCACAGGAATTGCTTCCGACCAAGCTCGGACTGATATCAGGTCTGTTCTTTGGATTTGCTTTCGGAGTGGCCGGTGTAGCCTCTGCCGTGCTCGGTAATTTAGCAGATAAAACAAGCATTGAATACGTATATAATATTTGTGCTTATATGCCGCTATTGGGATTAGTAACCTTCTTTCTACCCAATTTGAAGAAAAAGAAAATTGATTGGCAACCATAGTGTTTCTTTAAAATTGTAACAAGCCAAATAAAATGCCCCTCAGAAGTTATAATCCGAACTTTTGAGGGGCACTTTATTCTATAAGATGTGAATCTTTATAGCCGATATTTAACGGCTTAAGCTACCAATACAGACTCGGCGGACAGAAGTCAAACCTAGTTCCGAATACTGTGCTTTATATATTTCCGTCACATCTTCCACCAACCAGCATGGCATAGGTCCCAATGAACGGGTATCCGGTTCCGGCCTTTCGGGAGCAGTTAAGTAAAACTCATGTGTCCTATCTTCATAGTTTACTAAAAATGCAGAATATGATTCTTCACCTATCTGCTTAATTACTTTTTCAAAAGGAGCAGTTATTATTTTAGCACCAGCTGTATTTTCCGCAAGCAATGTCATTTCACCGCTATCTTTAGTGTTATACACAAACCTCACATATCCGGTAGCTTTTAAAAAACCATCGGCAATGACTTGAGCCTCTAATTCTTCTAATGTCTCTTTGTTTGCCTCATTAACATTTTCATCTTCAATCTTCACGTATACGGCATTACTCATAAATCTTTGTACAGATTCCACCACTTTAACTCCAATCTTAACGGTCAACCCGTCCGCATCTTTCACTATAAGACTAGTCGTTCCCAGTTTTACGGGAGATATTCTTACCCTATCTTCATCGACCTTCACCGTAGCTATTTGTTCATCTTCTATTTCAGCTGTATAAGGAGCTTTTCCTCCTGTAATTCCGACACTACCGCCACCTACTATGTTTATGGCAGTACTACTAATAGCTTGATCGGGAAAAACGACTTCATCTATCTGATAAAGGAAGAAACGTTCATTATCATCATTACAAGATACGATTCCCAAACCAGAGATTAGAACCATCAATATTGTAATTACGTGTTTCGTTTTCATGCGTACTGAGTTTATTTAATATGTATATTTTATTTTTAAGAGATATCTGTTTACAAAGGTACAAATATTCCGCACATAGTATCCCGATAAGACATTTTTTTTCAGAATAATACAAAAATGACCGGTATGCATCATCGCGACGTATACCGGTCTACAAGTTAAGGTTAAAGTCAAAAAATTAAGAGAGCTATTTATAAGTTAGGATTAGCATTTATTTCTTTTTGTGGAATGGCATACAGGTAATAAGTACTATTTGCTGTAAATGGCGTAGTGTCCGGGAAACGGAGGAACCAATGTCCCAATGGATTCCGTTTGGCGAATCCACCTCCTTCTTGCCAACAGTCTACTTCTGTTTTCTGCATTTCTTCTGATAAAGCAGTACGTTCTACAGCTTTCTGAGTGCGGAGTATGTCCGTAATCCCAAAGCCTTCTCCCCAAAGTTCTCGACGACGTTCCAGCAAGATTTCATTAATCACATCTTCCCGTGATTTTCCCGCCACATCATAATCCACTACTCCGCGAGCATTGCGCAACGTATTCAAAGGAATCACAGCCTGAGATAATTCCATACCGTCGCGGACATTCGCTTCGGCTTCTATCAGATACATCTCAGCAGCACGCATCAACGCCAAATCAGCTGTATCGTCCGCACGCATATGGAACTTTTTATATCCCAAATATCCTTCGCGCATCCACTGAAACAAAGGCAAACGGATGTCACCTTCAACAAAAGTATCTTTCAAATGAGGGTCGGCCATGAAACTGCTGTAAGCTCCGACGTATGTCGCATCCAAATAGTAAAAATTATAACTCGCATCCGATTGAGAAGGGATTTGAGGAAATCCCCATATCCACTCTTGATTGGAGATATTATTGAATCCCTCATATTCGGCAGTAGTCGTCATCAATGAATAGTCCTTACGAGCAGATGCGGCAGCCTTTGCAGCTTCCTCCCACTGCCCGGTCAGCAAATAGGCACGGGCCAAAAGTCCGTTTACCACAGCCAGATCCGGTTTGAACTTCTGGTTATCACCACTCCGAACGTAATTCTTCAAATAATCCTGCGCCAAAGCCAAATCCTCGAAAATACGTTGGTAAACTTGAGCTACCGTTGATTTCCCTTTCGGAACGGTAGTGTTATTGCTCGGCTCAGTATAAATAGGTACGCAAGGCGCATCTTTATCTTTCAAATACGTGAACTGATAATGTTGCACCAAGTGCAGATAGCAAAAGGCACGCAGGACCAACGCTTGCCCTTGAGCCTTCCGGAATTCTTCCGAATCCCCTTTAATGGAAAGAGCCGTGTTGCAGTTATCTATCGTTTTATACATCAGATACCAGGCAAATTCCGTTCTGCTGTTTGAAGATATAGCAATGTCATCGAACTGATACGAAGAATTGAAACCGTATTTCGGACGGGAAACGACATCACTTGCCATCATGTCATCCAGACACTGAAGCGCACGATAACCGATATTGGCATAAGTACTCGAATAGTCAAACAGATTATACCAGGCACCGTTCACAAGCGCCTCCGCATTTTCGGGCACAGGTACTTTCTCGGAACTCACCGCATCTGTGGGATCTGTATCCAGGAAACTGCTACTGCAACCCGTTGCCAGAAGAAGTCCGGCAATGGCTGCCAGAATAGATTGTATTTTTATTTTTCTCATAATTTAGTCTGATTTAGAAAGCAATGTTAATACCTCCGGAAATAGTCCGCATAGCCGGATAACGATAATAGGTAATTCCGGTAATTCCCTGTTCGGGGTCCAATCCTTGATTCTTGTGAATGGTAAATAAATTATCTCCTTGCACATACACCTGCACACTGCTCAATGCCAGCTTACTGACCCACGGTTTGGGCAGGTTGTAAGAGAGCGTCAGGTTTTTCAGCCGCATATAAGAATTATTCTGCAAGAACCGAGTAGACGCCGAGTTCCAGTTATTGGAAGTCGTACTTAGAGCAGGCACGTCTGTGTAGCGGTTGTCCGGTGTCCAACGTCTTAGGATTTCAGTCGACCAGGCACGTCCTTCCAGGCTACCGTTATGTAGAATCATCGTTATATCACGATTGTAGATATACCCTCCGATACTATAAGCAAAAATAGCAGACAAGTCGAACCCTTTCCAGGAAAGCGACGTATTGAACCCACCATACACTTTAGGAAGCGAGGATTTATTGACATAATAATAATCGGCCGAAGCATAATCACTCGTTGTCACACGTTTGCCCGTCGGATTATCATCAGCGTCCAGTTCATCTGCATACCACAACGGCTTTCCATTGTCCGGATCTACGCCCGCCCACTCTTTCATATAGAAATCATATACCGAGCGACCTACCTGAAGTTTGTTTACTCCACTCTGCGGCATATCTTTCAATGGAAGTTCCGTTACCTTATTCTTATAGTGAGTCAGGTTCATACCCAGCTTCCAAACCCAGCCGTTCTGATTGATAACCGTTCCGTTAAGCACCAATTCGATACCCGTATTCTTCAAAGCTCCCACATTCTCGTCAATAAAACCATATCCCAGAGAGGGAGCAATCGGACGGGAATAAAGCAAATCTTTTGAACGGCGTGTAAAGAAATCGAACGAACCGGAGAAACGGTTATTGAACAGTGAGAAATCCATTCCCAAATTAAAGTTCAGATTCGTTTCCCATTTCAGATTAGGAGTTGCCATACGGTCGGATACCAACGCATTCTCTCCCAAATTGGAAACGATGGAATAAAGTCCCTTACTTGCGTAATACGTACCCAAGTTATCATTTCCCTGCGCACCGTAGCTCATTTTCAAAGTCAGTGCGGAAAGCCAGTCGGAAGTACTTGCCATAAACTCTTCCCGGTCTACACGCCAGGAAGTACCCAACGACCAGAAATTACCCCAACGGGTTTCCGGTGCAAAGCGTGAAGAACCATCACGGCGGTAAGAAGCCGAGAAGAAGTATTTGTTCCGATAATCATATAACAATTGCGTGAGATACCCCACCAATGCATAATCAATGCGATATCCCGATCCTCCTGTCAACTGAGAGCCGACTACCAGTTCCGGCATATCAGGTTGTGCCATCTTTGAACGTGACGCAGTCAGTTCATCGTAACGATACGAATACGCCTCAATACCGGCAAGAACATTGAAATGATGTTCCCCAATCGTCTTGTCATACGTAGCAATATTATTCCACGTCCAAGAGAAAGTACGGGTATTCATCCGACTGACACTTCCCCCGTTCTCCTTAGCCGGACCGATCTTGGGATTCGTATAATCCAAAGTATTATAGTTTATCAAATCGAAATTGAAACTTGTCTTAAACTTCAATCCCTCGATAATCGTAGCTTCCAGAAAGGTACGGCCGGAAATTTCATCTTTCATACGTTCCGACTTATCCAAAGGCAACGTAGCGGGCAAGTTCCAGTTTGCCATCGAACCGGAAGGACGGTAAGAGCCGAAATCATAGATACGGTCTCCGTTCTCATCCAATTTATAACTGCCGTCGGTATTCATCTCATAAATCGGATAAAAACCCGGCATGGTACGTCCGGCAGTTATCACGTTACTGACTTTAGAGTCGGAAGAAACCGGATAATTCTGCATGGAATGGGCAAAACTCAGATTGACACCCCCTTTCAACCAGGAAGTCATTTCACTGGTAACGTTGGAGCGGATATTGAAACGCTGATAGCCGGATTCAAGCGCAATTCCTTTATCATTCAGATAACCGGCAGAGAAGAAATACTGATTGGCTTTACCACCACCGGAAACACTCAGGTTCAGTTCCGTACGGAGTGCCTGTTGCTCCATAGCATCGCTCCAATCGGAATCCCACAACGGACGTGCACCCTCCACCAATTTGCCATCCGTGCCCACCGGTTGCGCATATTGCGGACCATAAGGATTGGGACCGCCTCCCATCAATTTGGTAACCAAATCTTTGGAGGCCTGCGCTGCAGCGGTCGCCGGAGTATAATCCGGACTTCCGGCATACCGGTTACGGAGTGCTTCCCAATACAATTCAAAATATTGATTGGTACTGACACGATCATAATCACGAACGGCTCGATTGGAACCTCCTAACGAAGCCTTCACTTTCACCGTTGCTTTCGAGTTCTGTTCTCCTTGCTTGGTAGTGATGATAATCACTCCATTAGCACCACGTGAACCATACAGAGCAGCCGAAGCCGCATCTTTCAACACAGTCATCGAAGCGATATCGTCTGGGTTGATAGCATTGACGCTACCGTCAAATGGCACACCGTCCACCACATAAAGCGGAGCACTGGAGGCATTGATAGAGCCGATACCACGAATACGGATTTCCGCATCCGTTCCCGGCTGACCGCTTGCCGCACTTGCCTGCACACCGGACACCGTACCTTCCAATACACGGGATACACTGGAAGTCTGCAACTTCTCAATTTCCCCTGCTTTCATGGTCGAAGCAGCTCCGGTAAAGCTATATTTCTTTGCAGTAGCGTAAGCGACTACCATAACCTCATCCAACTCCTTACTTTCCGCTTCCAGCGTAATATTAATCACACTCCGGTTGTTGACCGGTTGTTCCACCGTGCGCATTCCTACAAAACGGAACACCAAAGTTCCGGAGCCGGGAGCCTCAATAGAATAGTTTCCATCAATATCGGTAATAGTTCCGGAGGAAGCTCCTTTCAATTGTACAGAGACACCGGGGAGAGGTTCCCCCTCAGAGATGACCGTACCCGTCACGCGTTTTTCCTGTTGCGCTTCCGCATACAATATGTTTCCTGCAAAAAGCAAAAGAAACACTGCTAATAAACGTAAATAGATTCTCATAATTTTCTGTGACTTTAAATATATTTGCGAGTTATACTAACAGTACATAGAAGTTTATTGTTTAGGAAACAAAACATTTTTTAGAAGATTACTAGCATAAATCAATGAAAGGTCGTACATTCGTGAAACAAAAGACATTCCCAACAGTTATAAGGAACCGTATGGTAAGACAGCTTGTTTTATATATCTCTTTGTTAGTGTCGTTCTCCTTGCAGGCACAGTCTGAAAAGGCGGGTATAACCGTAAACGACAGCATACAGGAAGATTCTGTCACCACCCCCAAGCCAAGTGCCTTCAAGAGAGCGATTAAAAAATTTATGAATTTCAGTGACTTCGACACGCTCTACATCAGCCCCAACCGCTATAACTACGCGTTGATGGCTACGCATTTCAGCAACTTTGAGTATTACTCGGTCACCAGCGAATTTCCTCAACCGCAGAAGCTTAGCTTTTCTCCCAATCCCCACAACAAGATAGGATTGTATTTCGGTTGGAGATGGATCTTCTTAGGATGGTCTGTCGACATTGATGATATTTACCGCAAAACAAACCGGAAAAACAAAGGGACAGAGTTTGATTTGAGCCTGTATAGTTCCAAATTAGGCGTGGACATCTTCTACCGCCGCACGGGAAACAATTATAAAATTCACAAGATCAGAGGTTTCTATGATGAAATACCTTCCGACTACTCCGAAGATTTCAGCGGCTTGAAGGTAGACATCAAAGGACTGAACTTATACTATATATTCAACAACCGGAAGTTTTCTTATCCGGCCGCGTTCAGCCAGTCCACCAACCAACGGCGCAATGCAGGAACATTCATAGCCGGGTTCTCCATCTCAAAACATAATCTCGACTTTGACTACCAGCAACTTCCGGCATATATTCAAGAGAGAATGAATCCCGGCATGAAAGTCAACAAGATAAAATACACCAACGCCAACATCAGTTTCGGCTATGCTTATAACTGGGTATTCGCACGCAACTGTCTGGCTTGTCTGTCGCTCACTCCCGCCATTGCTTACAAGGCCTCCGATGTGGATGCAGAAACGCAGGAAGGGAAAGCATGGTATAGTAAGTTCAATCTGGATTTTCTGCTTCGGGCAGGCGTTGTCTATAACAATGGAAAATATTTTGTCGGCACTTCATTCGTCGGAAAGAACTATAATTATCATCGCAACAATTTCTCCTTGGACAATGGGTTCGGCACTCTTCAGGTATATGTCGGCTTCAACTTCCACCTGCGCAAAGAATACAGGAAAAAGGAAACAAAGCGGGAGTATTAGAAATAGGCAACTTGCTTGCTTATCCAAAGAATCTTTGTACATTTGCCCCGTTTTAAAAGAACAAAAATAGAAAATCAGTGAAGCAACAACGTCACATACAGCCCACACGTGCCCTTCTTTCCCGTTTCCGCTATTGGGGAAGAAAGAACTATGCCGCTTTTGCGAGCTTAGGACGCGAAGTATGTATCGGGCATCTGCATACCAATGTAGTCGATGTTGCCCTTCGTAAGCAGAATGCTGCACAAACTATCCCTTATCATACATTTATGACACTTCAAGAAATTAAAGACCAAGTGCTGGCAGGCATTGATATATCGCCCGAGCAAGCCGCTTGGCTGGCCAATATGGCCGACAGCGAGGCGCTTTACGCCGCCGCACATGAGATTACCGTCGCGCGTGCTTCGCACGAGTTCGACCTGTGCTCCATCATCAACGCCAAATCCGGCAGATGCCCCGAAAACTGTAAATGGTGCGCACAATCCTCCCACTACAAGACGCAAGCCGAAGTCTATGACCTCCTCCCCGCTGAAGAATGTCTCCGACAGGCACAGTATAATGAAGCCCAGGACATCAACCGTTTCTCCCTCGTCACCAGCGGACGGAAACCCTCTCCCAAACAGATTACCCAACTTTGCGACACAGTCCGCCATATACGGCGACATTCGTCTATCCAACTTTGCGCCTCATTGGGACTACTTAATGAAGAAGAACTGCGTTCCCTGCACGAAGCGGGAATTACCCGTTATCATTGCAATCTGGAAACTGCTCCTTCTTATTTTCCCCAACTTTGTTCCACCCACACACAAAAGCAGAAACTTGCCACACTTGCCGCCGCCTGCCGTGTAGGAATGGATATCTGCTGCGGAGGTATCATCGGCATGGGAGAAACGATGGAACAACGGATTGAATTCGCTTTTATTCTGAAGGAACTGAATGTTCAATCCATCCCCATAAATCTGCTAAGCCCGATTCCCGGAACACCATTGGAAAACGAAAAGCCTTTGAACGAAGAAGAAATTCTCCGGACAATCGTCCTGTTCCGTTTCATCAATCCGACGGCTTTTCTCCGTTTTGCCGGCGGACGCTCGCAACTCTCTCCCGAAGCTATGCACAAGGCACTGTATATCGGTATCAACTCGGCTATCGTAGGCGACTTGCTTACCACACTCGGTTCTAAAGTATCGGAGGACAAGAAGATGATTCAAGAAGAAGGTTATCATTTTGCCAGCTCCCAATTTGACCGTGAACATCTTTGGCATCCATATACTTCCACAACCGATCCGCTCCCTGTTTACAAAGTAAAACGGGCGGACGGCGCAACCATCACTCTCGAAGACGGACGGGTGTTGATTGAAGGAATGTCTTCATGGTGGTGCGCCGTACACGGGTACAACCATCCCGTGCTGAACCAAGCGGCAAAGGAACAATTAGACAAGATGTCCCATGTAATGTTCGGTGGTCTGACACACAACCCCGCCATCGAACTGGGAAAATTGCTATTACCTTTAGTTCCTTCCTCCATGCAAAAAATATTCTATGCAGATTCCGGCTCGGTAGCCGTAGAAGTGGCCTTAAAAATGGCCGTACAATATTGGTATGCGGCAGGACAGCCCGAAAAGAATAATTTCGTGACCATCCGTTCCGGTTATCACGGTGATACGTGGAATGCCATGTCTGTATGTGATCCGGTGACGGGTATGCACAGTCTTTTTGGTTCGGCATTGCCTGTACGTTATTTTGTCCCGTCCCCCGCTTCCCGTTTTGATGGAGAATGGAATCCGGAAGATATCATCCCTTTACGGGAAACCATTGAAAAACATTCCAGAGAGTTGGCGGCACTGATTCTTGAACCAATTGTGCAAGGGGCAGGCGGTATGTGGTTCTACCATCCGCAATACTTGCATGAAGCGGAAAAACTCTGCCGGAAGCATGGCCTTCTTCTGATTTTCGATGAGATAGCGACAGGATTCGGACGGACCGGGAAACTTTTTGCTTGGGAACACGCCGGAGTAGAGCCCGATATTATGTGTATCGGTAAAGCGTTGACCGGCGGATATATGACACTTTCCGCAGTCTTGGCAAGCAATCAGGTGGCAGACACCATTTCCAATCATGCACCGGGAGCTTTCATGCACGGCCCCACTTTCATGGGCAATCCGCTTGCCTGTGCGGTGGCTTGCGCGTCCGTTCGCCTGCTGCTCGAATCCGGCTGGCAGAAGAATGTGCAACGAATCGAAAGCCAACTCAAAGAAGAGCTGGCTCCTGCACGGGAGTTCCCGCAAGTAGCCGATGTACGGGTATTGGGCGCTATCGGAGTAATTGAGATGAAGCGTCCGGTGAATATGGCATACCTGCAACAGCGATTTGTAGAAGAGGGTATTTGGGTACGTCCATTCGGTAAATTGGTTTATCTGATGCCACCTTTCATCATTACTCCCGAACAACTAAGTAAACTGACCTCCGGATTACTCAACGTTATTCAAAATTAGTAGTTACCCAAAATCATAAATAATGATATTAGACTCTATCAACCAAGAACTGCTTGTTCTCAAAGAAAAGAAAAACTACCGTTCTCTCCCGCCATTGATTCACGATGGACGGGAGGTTATTCTGAATGGACAACGGATGTTGAATCTTTCCTCCAATGATTATCTCGGACTGGCTAATGATGTATCATTAAGAGAGGAATTCTTAAAGACAATGACTCCCGAAACATTTCTGCCTACTTCCTCTTCTTCCCGATTGCTGACAGGTAACTTTTCCGATTATCAAGCATTGGAACAACAGTTGGCAACTATGTTCGGAGCAGAAAGCGCACTCATATTCAACAGTGGTTATCATGCCAATACAGGGATTCTCCCTGCCGTCAGCAATGCGCAAACACTGATTCTTGCCGATAAGCTGGTGCACGCCAGCCTGATAGACGGAATCAGATTGTCGTCCGCCAAATGTATCCGTTATCGCCACAATGACGCCTCCCAACTGCAACGTTTGGTTTCCGAGAATCACAATCTTTATGCACAAATCATCATTGTTACCGAAAGTATTTTCAGTATGGATGGAGATAAAGCCGATCTTTGCGCTCTCGTCCGATTGAAAAAGAGCTATTCCAATGTTCTTCTTTATGTAGACGAAGCTCATGCCTTCGGTGTACGGGGAGAAAAAGGACTAGGATGTGCCGAAGAACAAGACTGTATCAACGATATAGATTTCCTGGTAGGCACGTTCGGAAAGGCAATCGCCTCAGCAGGAGCTTACATTGTCTGCCGCCAGGTTATTCGGGAATACCTGATTAACAAGATGCGTACCTTTATATTCACCACTGCCCTTCCACCTGTCAACATTCAATGGTCAGCATGGGTATTGCAACATCTCTCCGCTCTTCAATATAAGCGAACCCACCTCCTGCGCATCAGTGAGAAACTAAAGACAGCACTTACCGGCAAAGGATACCATTGCCCTTCAGTAAGCCACATTGTCCCCATGATTATAGGAGCGAACGAAGATGCCATACTGCAAGCGGAAGAACTCCAACGTAAAGGATTCTACGCATTGCCTGTCCGTCCACCTACCGTACCTGAAGGAACTTCCCGTATCCGCTTCTCATTGACAGCGGACATCACAGAACATGAAATCGACCAACTTATAGCTTTGATTAACGGATGAAACAACATTTTATCATAAAGAATAATTCCAAGCGCCTCTTGCTTTTCTTCGCAGGCTGGGGAATGGATGAAACTCCTTTCCTGCAAATCCGCCCTACAGATACGGATTGGATGGTTTGTTATGACTATCGTTCTTTGGAGTTCGATACCGACTTATTACAAGAGTATTCCGAAATCCGTCTCATCGCATGGTCTATGGGGGTATGGGTAGCTTCTCAACTCATGAAACAATACCCGTCTCTGCCCATCTCGCATAGTATCGCTATCAATGGAACTCCCTATCCCATACACGAAACGAAAGGGATTGAACCAGCTATATTTGAAGGAACACTGCAAGGATTGACCGAACAAACACTGCAAAAGTTTCAAAGAAGGATGTGCGGTTCGGCAGCCGAATACAAAGTATTTCAAACAGTAGCTCCGCAACGTCCGGCCGATGAGCTCAAGGAAGAACTAGCCGCCATACAACAACAATACTTGTCATTACCGCCTTCTGACTTCGTATGGCAAAAAGCCATCATAGGAAAGAATGACTGTATATTCCTACCTGACAATCAACGGCTTGCATGGAAAAACAAGGTAGATATTCTTGAATACTCAGAAGCTGCCCATTACCAACAGGAACTCTTTGAGAGCGTAATTCTACAAACCAAATAAATACCGATTATGAACAAACAACTAATCGCAGAACGTTTCACCAAAGCCATCGCCACTTATCCGCAAGAAGCAAACGTACAAAGACAAATAGCGGACAAAATGATTCACCTGCTTACGGAACATCTACCTTCTCCCTGCCCGAAAGTGATTGAGTTCGGTTGCGGCACGGGAATCTATTCCCGTATGTTGTTTCAGACTCTTCATCCGGAAATGCTCTTATTGAACGACCTCTGCCCGGAGATGAAATATTGCTGCGAAGATTTGCTAAAGAAAGAGCAAGTGTCTTTCCTGCCGGGAGATGCGGAAACAGCGCCCTTTCCTGCCGAAAGTACCCTGATTACTTCCTGTTCCGCCTTGCAATGGTTCGAATCTCCCGAAAACTTTTTCAAGAGATGTAACGCGTTGCTCAACAAACAAGGCTATTTCGCTTTCAGCACCTTTGGCAAAAAGAATATGAAAGAGATACGCCGACTAACAGGCAACGGTCTTCCCTACCGCTCACGAGAAGAACTCGTAACCGCCTTGTCGGCCGACTTTGACATCCTCCATTCGGAAGAAGAACTCATTCCTCTTTCGTTCGACAATCCCATAAAAGTTCTTTATCACTTGAAGCAAACGGGAGTAACCGGAATATCTTCCGGACAACTACGGACCCGTCGTGATTTACAGCGATTCAGCGAGCGTTATACCCAAGAATTCACACGGGGCACTTCCGTGTCTCTGACCTATCACCCTATTTATATCATCGCAAAAAAGAAAGAAGCATGAAACAGAATGTATTTTTCGTTTCCGGTATCGACACCGATGCCGGAAAGAGTTATGCCACCGGCTTTCTAGCCCGTGAATGGAACAAGAACGGACAACGTACCATCACCCAGAAATTTATTCAAACGGGAAATGTAGGTCATTCCGAAGACATCGACCTGCATCGTCGCATTATGGGAATCTCCTTCACCAAAGAAGATGAAGAAGGACTGACTATGCCGGAAATTTTCTCTTATCCCGCTTCCCCCCACCTCGCCTCGCAGTTGGATAACCGCCCTATCGACTTCAATAAAATCAAACGGGCAACGAAGAAACTGAGCGAACGATACGACTATGTTTTACTTGAAGGAGCAGGCGGCCTCATGGTCCCGCTAACCACCGGACTGCTGACAATAGACTACATTGCCCAAGAGAAATATCCGCTTATCTTTGTCACTTCCGGCAAACTGGGGAGTATCAATCACACCTTGCTTAGCCTTGAAGCCATACAAAAAAGGGGGATTGTGCTGGATACCGTTCTCTATAATATGTATCCTACGGTAGAAGACAAGACGATTCAGAACGACACGATGAACTTCGTCCGGACATGGTTGGAGAAACACTTCCCGGAGACAAAGTTCATATTGGTTCCTGAAATAGAGTTCTAAACTGTCAGACTGCAAACTAACTGTATATGTACGGAAGTTCAATCAACTTCCGTACACGGTATTATGAAATAGGGATATTCCTAAAATAATAAAATTTAAGGCAACTACTTCATTGCGAATTAGTTGCCTTTTTTGTATCTTTAAGCATTCCCCCCAAAAAACGGTTTGACGGCCAAAACGGGGGTAATCTAAAATAAAAACACATGGTAAAGATACAAAAAATCTCAGAAATCGAACCTTGTTTAGGTTTTACCGAGTTCGATATGCTTAAAAAATATCGTCAAAGTTTTGCAACGAGTGAATTAGGTCGACTCCATTCTCTATTCCCTTTCTCGGAACTGGCCCGACAAATGCATTTGAAGTCCTCTGCTTTGGGTCGTAAAAGTTATTTTTCTCCCGAAGGTAAAATAGCCTTGATGGTCTTGAAGTCCTATACCAACTTTTCCGATGCACAACTGATTGAGCATTTAAACGGTAATATTCATTACCAGTTGTTTTGTGGTGTCCAGATTGATCCGCTTCATCCACTAACCAATCCTAAAATCGTTAGTGCAATTCGTCAGGAACTAGCGAATCGCCTTGATGTTGAGTCCCTCCAGTTCATTCTTGCCGAGCATTGGAAACCTTATCTTGAGAACCTTCATGTCTGTATGACCGATGCCACCTGTTATGAAAGTCACCTGCGTTTTCCTACTGATGCCAAACTCTTATGGGAAGGTATTGTATGGCTTCATCGTCATCTGTGCAAACATTGCCGTACATTGCACATACAACGTCCCCGTAACAAGTATCTTGATGTACGCCGTGCCTATCTTGCTTATAGCAAACTGCGTAAACGCAGGAAATCACAGACTCGTATGATTACACGAAGGTTACTTCAATTATTGGAAAAGTTACTTGACCAGCTGGAGCAGCTTCATTCATCCTACAGGAACAGGCTTGCACTATCCTCTGATTACCAAAGACGTTTCTCGGTCATACAGACAGTCCTTGAGCAAGGGAAGAATTTATTTGCAGGCAAAAAAGTGTCCAACCGTATCGTGAGTATCGACCGGCATTACCTTCGCCC